>OGZO01001412.1_pt1 | contig 17589 bp, 14 predicted proteins | sample 1576721 | NCBI WGS metagenome assembly OGZO01 (sample SAMEA3541516, study PRJEB24748) | human gut metagenome | biome: human gut; feature: human-associated habitat; material: faeces | place: China | collected 2012 | reverse complement strand
CGGCCTTGGTGATGCCGATCCTCAGGCCGCGCCGCTTACCGCGCCGGGCGGCCAGGGCAAGGTTCTCCTCGATCTGCATGGTGGCGGCGGTGCCGGTCATGGGGTCCTGGAACACGCGGCCGATGTAGGCGGCGCGCTGGTGCTCCCCCAGTTTGGTCACGTCGGTGCCGTCAATGATGATCTTGCCGCTGTCCACAGGCCACACACCAGCCACAGCGTTCAGCATGGTGGATTTGCCCGCGCCGTTGCCGCCGATGACGGTGACAAAATCACCCTCGTTCAATTTCAGATTCAGACCGTTCAGGGCCGTTTTCTCGTTGACGGTACCAGCGTTGAAGGTCTTGGAAACATTCTGGATCTCAAGCATTTTTTGCATCCTCCTTCTGTGCCTTCTTTGCCGCAGGCTTTGCGAAGTACTTGCTCTTCCAATAGGGCACGGCCAGGAACACCGCCACCACGGAGGCGCTCAGCAGCTTGAGCAGGTTTGCGTCAAAGCCGAGGGTCAGCACCAGCTGGATGACAATGTAGTAGATGATGGCACCCAGCGAGACGGACACCAGCTTGAGGGCAAAGTTGTGGAAGATGCGGCTGAACAGGGCCTCGCCGATGATGACAGCGGCCAGACCGATGACGATGGCACCACGGCCCATGCTGACATCGGCAAAACCCTGATACTGGCTCAGCAGTGCGCCGGACAGGGCCACCAGACCGTTGGAGACCGCCAGACCCAGCACCACATTGAAGCTGGTGTTGATGCCCTGGGCGCGGCTCATGGCGGGGTTGGAACCGGTGGCGCGGATGCCGCAGCCCAGCTCGGTGCCAAAGAACCAGTACAGCACACCGATGACCACGGCGCTGACCAGAATGACCATGATGATGGGGTTGTGCAGGGCAAGCTCCTTGACCCAGCGCAGGGAGATGAGCAGGTCGTACTTGTCCACATTGATGGACTGGTTGGCCTTGCCCATGATCTTCAGGTTGATGGAGTAGAGAGCCAGCTGGGTCAGAATACCAGCCAGAATGGCCGGGATGCCCATAAAGGTGTGGAGCAGACCGGTGACAAGGCCGGTGGCCAGACCGGCCAGCAGGGCGATGAAAAGCGCTGCCCAGACGTTCATGCCGGAGAGCAGGCACATAACGCAGACCGCGCCGCCGGTGCCAAAGGAACCGTCTACGGTCAGGTCAGCCACATCCAGGATGCGGTAGGTCAGATACACACCAATGGCCATGATGCCCCAGATGAGGCCCTGCGCACAGGCACCGGGCAAGGCACCGGGCAGGTTGGCAAGTCTTGCAAGAATATCCAAAACGTTTTCCTCCTGTAACTACACTTTTTTCTGATACGGGAAAGCGGAGAAGAACCAAAATTCGCTCTTCTCCGCTGATTTTATTGTAAAGCCTCTCCGTCACCGCAGCGTGGACCCGGCTTTCCTGTCAGGGGAGTTGTCTGTGAAACAGACAGAGCGCCTGTTATTCCTCAATGGCCTCGTAACCCTCGGGAACGGTCATGTCCAGATCATCGCAGATGGTCTTGTTGTACTTCTTGGTCACGTTGGTGTACTCAACGGGCATGGTGGAGATATCGGCCTCACCGGTCAGAACCTTGGCAGCCATCTCACCGGTGGTGTAGCCCAGATCATAGTAGCTGATGGACAGGGTCGCCACGCCGCAGCCGGAGCAGATGCCCTCCTCACCGGCGAACACGGGCTTCTTGGCCGGGCGGCAGATGCCATCGATGATGCCGGTGTTGGCAGCGCAGGTGTTGTCGGTGGGGACATACACTGCGTCGTTCTCGTCGGCAGCCTTCTGGCAGACAGAAGCCAGATCGTTGGAATCAGAGAAAGCGTACTGGGTGGCGGTAACGCCCTTGGCCTCAAGGTACTTCTGGACCTCGTCTACCTGATACTGGCTGTTTGCCTCGGCAGAGCAGTAGAGCAGGCCCACCTTGGTGGCCTCGGGCAGCCACTCGGTGATCATATCTGCCTGCTGATCCAGCGGAGCCAGATCAGAGGTGCCGGAGACATTGCCGCCCACGGTGCCATCGAAATCGGTCAGGCCCAGAGCCACGCCGTACTCGGTGACGGAGGTGCCCAGAATGGGGATGCTGTCGGTGGCAGCCTGTGCGGCCTGCAGGGCGGGGGTAGCGTTTGCCATGATCAGGTCAACGCCTGCGGAAACAAAGCCGTTGGCGATGGTGGCGCAGGTTGCGGAATCATTCTGAGCGTTCTGGAAGTCAAAGGTGACATTCTCGCCGAACTGTGCGGTCAGAGCATCCTCAAAGCCTTGGGTGGCGGCATCCAGAGCGGCGTGCTCCACCAGCTGGCAGATGCCAACGGTATACTTCTGGCCGTCAGCCGCTGCGGAAGAAGCCGCAGCAGAGGAAGCGGTGGAAGAAGCAGCCGTGGAGCTGGAGGAACCGCCGCAGGCAGTCAGGGCAGCAGCTGCGCCGCAGACAGCGGCGGCAGACAGGAACGAACGACGAGAAATTTTACGCATGATATTACTCCCTCAATTCTACTTTCGCGGCAACAGGACACCGCATGAAAGTCAGTATTCAAGCGGCCTGTCGCATCGCGCTACCGCTTTACACTCGTGAAGTATATCACACTTTTCTCCTCAAAACAACCGGGGAACAGCCCGAATTATCAATCAAAGTAATTTTATCTATCACTTTTTTCGATGGTTCTGTGCCGCATCTGCATTCCTTCGAGCTTTTTCAGCTCGCCGTCCAGCCAGAGCAGATTTTCTTCCAGCTGGGGGCAGTACTCTTTTGCAAAGTCGTACCGGTAATACAGCGCCTGCCACAGCTTTTCCTGCATCCGCCGGGCAAACACCGGCTCAAACAGAGCCTCCAGCCGCTCCACGGTATCTTCCAGCGCCATGCACACCTGCGCCCAGCGCACATCGGTGGCCTCCCGGGCGGGCACATCGTAACGGGCCAGATAATCCCCCACCCTTGCCGCAATGACCTGCCCGCCGCACTGGGTGGGCTGCAAAAAGTAGGACACCTGCCCCTCCTTCGTGATCTCCTGCGCCAGCGGGTAAAGGGCGCAGACCAGCGGCTCGGCATCGTGGATGGCGCAGTGGTTCCCGGTGAGGAAGGGGCAGTTGCCGCGCTCCTCCTTCAGCGGGGCCAGCCGCAGCACCGGCAGGCGGCTGACCCGCCCGATGCTTCCCCGGCAGAACGCCCGGGCCACGGTGCGGGGCGGCAGGCGCAGGCGGGCCGCGATGCGCCACAGGTCAAAGCCCGACAGCACGATATCCTCCCGCCCCCGGCAGCAGCCGCCGCAGCCCGCGCAGGCAAACGAAAACGCCTCGTCCCGGGCAAGCAGGGGCGCGGTGCGGGTAAAATCGGTGCGGCCGCAGAGATCGACCTGTGAATCCTTGAGCATGATGGTTCTCCTGTTCTGTGAATGGTTTTGTTCCATTGTACCACAAAGCCGGGCACAGAAAAAGGGAGCGTATCCGCTCCCCTGTTCAGGCCCCCCGGCTCACACGGCGGTAGGCCGTTACGGCATCCTCGATATGGTAGGGCGCGGTGCTGTGGTCTCCCACCGCCCCGGCCGTGACCAGAATGTATTCCCTGCCCTTCACCTCAGCCAGACTGGCAAGGCAGAGCCCTGCCTCCCCGGTGTAGCCGGTCTTACCGCCCAGAATCCGGCCACGGTGCAGCTCTGTGCCGTCCAGCTGGCTCAGCAGGGTGCTGTGCATCGTGAACCCCTGCGGGTGGCAGTTGGTGGGCGGAACGGTATACCGTTCCGTGGTAAACAGCTTGCGGAAGGTCTCGTTCTGCAGGGCTGCTTCCGTCAGCCGGGCCATGTCCCGCACGGTGGAAACATGTTCCGGGGCGTGCAGGCCCGTGGGGTTGCAGAAATGCGTGCCGGTCATCCCCAGCTCTGCCGCTTTCTGGTTCATCCGGGCCACAAAGGCTTCCTCGCTGCCGCTCACCTCCCGGGCCAGCGCCTCGCAGCACTCGGCCCCCGAGGGCAGCATGGCCCCGTACAGCAGATCCCGCACCGTGGCCGTTTCCCCGGCCTGAAACCCCGCCAGCGATGCATTCTGGGCCTGCAGAGCCGGAAAGATCTCCTCGGGCAGGGTCACGGGCGTGTCGAGGTCCGGGTTTGCTTCTATGGCCAGCAGCGCCGTCATCATCTTGGTCATGGAAGCCGGATAGATCGTGCTGTCGGCATCCTTTTCGGCCAGCACCTCCCCGCTGTCGGCCTGCAGTAAAATGGCATGGGGACTGTTCAGCCCATCCAGCGTGAGCCGCCGGGGCCACAGCAGCAGAAGCAGGGTCGCCAGCACCAGCAGCCAGAACAGCCGCCGGAAGGCTCTGCGCCGGTGCTTCCGGCGATGCGGTGAAGTTTTCATTCTCGTTCTCATCCCTTTTTGCAAAATCAAAAGCGCTTTCATCCCTTAATACGGGACGAGAGCGCCTTTTTCTGCAAAAAGTGGGGCCGCCCCACAAAAATTTGTGCAGCGGCCCCAAGCCAGTTTAATATTTTACCTTTTTACGTCATCTACAAGAACGTGTTCAGTGCTGTGCCTTGTAGAACATGCTCTTGCGCTTACGCTCCAGCAGATAGCCGGCAGCCAGCAGAACACCGCCTGCACGCACCAGAACATCTGCCACCCAGTTGGTGGTACCGGTCTGGATCAGCTTGCCGCTCTCCGGGCGGGCATCCTGTACCGGCGGGTTCACGGGGGTCTCCGGGGCGGGCGTGGTCTTAGCGACTGCCTGCTCCACGGCGGGAGTGGTGGGCCGTGCATCCTGCACTGCCGGGGTAGTCGGCGTAGTGGAAGCCGGGGTAGTCGGCGTAGTGGAAGCCGGAGGAGTAGGATCGGAGTCCTTGGGCGTTTCCGGAGCCGGGTTCGTGGGGATCACAGGGTCGGTCACTTCCCGCAGAGCACCGTAAATGGTCACGGTGTACTGTGCGGAGTCGGTGCCGTCGATGTCGCCGGTGACCTTCACGTTGGAATCCGGGCCAAAGGCATCCAGCACACCCGCTGCTGCGGTGGTGTTGGGGTTGTTCTGGCTCTCATAGCCCCAGACGATGGTATAGGTCTTGCCCTCATACTCGTACTCGGTGCCATAGACCATATCATAAGCGCTGGGAGCACCCTCTGCCTGCTTTTCGTAGTTGCCCCAGATGAGCTTGGTGTTGCCCTCTGCATCGGTGGTCTTGGTGAAGTTCAGGCTCTTACCGTTCACCACCATATCCCGCAGAATAACGACCTGATCGCCATTCTCAGCGGTCTGGTAGGCAGTGTCGAAATTGTATCCGGCCTGCTTCAGCTCTTCCAGCACCTTGCCGATGATCTCCGGGTCGTGGGAACCATCTACATCCAGCATATAGTTCAGTGCGGCGGCGGGCACCCACACGGAGAGATACTGTTTCCCGGTCTCTTTTTTCAGGTCAGAGAGGTAGGTATAGGTCTGGCCTTTATAGGAAAGGGCATCGAAGTTTGCGTGGGCATCATCCTTGGTCAGCAGGAAATTGGTCAGCTTGTCGCCCTGCTCGTTCACCGGCCACAGGGTGTTGTCGGCGCTATAATCATAGGTCAGTGTGCCGCCGGTCACGATGAGGTTCTGGTTTTTATGCTCAGCGTCATACGTAATCGATTCAACATCTACATGCGAATTGTCCTTGAAACGGATATTGATATCATTACCATAGGCATTGATGCCACCATACAGATACTTACCGTTTGTGGTTATAACGCCGTTATCAGCAATCAAAGAGACCCCATCGTCCATCATAATACCCGCAGAAGCAACATATGGTGAACCGGCCGTATCACTGATGTTCATTGCACCATTATCGTTGACCAGAATCGTATGAGTCGGCTTTCCTTGGTATGCACCATCTGCTACACATGCCCATACGCCATAATGAAAAGCGGTCGTCAAATTATACAAACTGTTTGAAACATTCAGTTTAGTCGCATTCCCTTCACTACCGGTCAGGATGATGCCTGCTGCACTCGAGTTGGAATTCACAACGCTTCCATCTCGAATATTCACATTCTTATATCCCGCCCTAATACCATAACCATAAAATGCGCTGGCATCAATATCGAGCTTACTGTGAGCGATATTCAAATCGCCCTTACCGCCTTTTTCCGGGCCATAAATTGCAGTGCCTCCTGCGCCTACGGTTATTTTAGCTTCTGTATCGTCAAGTTTAATGGAAGAAGTACCGTTGTTTCCGGTCATAATACCGATATTGCCAGCATCAATATTAACCTTTGCCTTTTCAAACGTAATATCACCGGCAGATTTGAGTGCCTTTCCCTCCTTGTCTACACCTGCACCCTCGTACTCAATGGCTTTTTTAACATCGCTGATATTCAGCGTACTATCCTCCACAGTCAGGTTTGCATCCGAGCCTTGATGTCCGTAAATACCGGTCGCAGCACCACTGATATCCAGCGTACTGCCATCCTCGACTGTGATATCATCCCAGCTGGCAATGCCAATACCGGTATGCGGCACTTTATTGTCCTTCCCACCGTCTATCGTTAGGGAAGAGCCGCCGGAGAGGGTCAGATCACCGTGCTGGGTAACAGCGCGGCCTGCCTGAGTGGAACTGGAGGTCTTAGTATCCTCAATGGTCACATCAGCGCCGTCCGTGATTTCCACGTCCGAGCCATCTGCCATTACCAAACCGCCTGTGGTCTTACTGATGGTCAGTGAGCCGCCAGCGGGGCTTTCCGTTTCTTCTGTGTCTGCTTCCGCAGTTTCGGTCTTTTCTACACCGCCGCTGATAGTCAGGTGCGTTTTTGCACCCTCGCTGGCGCCCGAACCGTCACCTGCGCCGCCACCGCCCACACGGATACCCTCGACATTGACATTCTTTTTAAGGTCCTCGTTTTCAATTGCCTTGGAGCCATCAATGGCATTCTCGCCCTTCAGGGTAAGATTCACATCAGAATTGTCCTGTACGTTGATACCCGCCTTTCCGTTTTGTGTCAGGTTGACTTTGGTATTATCCAGCGTCAGGTCAACGTTGGTTTCTTTGTTATCATCATCATCTTTCAGATTCACACCGATATCAATGCCGTTGCCGCCGGTGGTCAGGTTGGAATTCTTGACTGTCAGGTCAACATCTGCACCCTCGCCCACCTTGATGATGGTTTTATCCCCTGTGCTCCCGGTATCTGGGAGTGCTTCAGTCTGGGTGCTGGTGTCCACATTCACGCCGTCAACCACGATGGTTGCATCTTTTACATCTTCTTTGACCGTGATGGTATTTCCAGTTGTGGTCTCAGACGTGGAACTGTTCTCTGTGTTGTTGCCAGAAGCATCGGTGGATTGTGTGTCATTATCCGTAGGTGTGGGTACCTCTGTGCCATTGTTGGAGTTATCAGTGGTTGGCGCGTGGCCGTCCTGGACGTAGATCGTAAGGAGACAGTAAAAGAATATTATGCAAATTCCGGAAGAGATGAAGGTATGCTTTCCCATGAGGAGACTTATGAGAGCGAGAATACCAATGACGGCGGCGGTGTACCGGGGACAACTTCCAACGGGGAGAGCGGAAATACTACCTATGTATCTCCGGACAGCAGCAACAGTTCTTCCTCTACTTCCGAAACCAGCCGGGATTATCTGCCGAATGAGTCTATTAAGGATACTGTGACACCGGCAGGAGGAATCAACTACACTAATTCCTCCATATCTATTGCAGCAATTACTTATAAAGAAATTCATTATGAGGATGTAAAACGACAGGGGCTTCTGGATGGCACTACCTGGGATGAATACAAATCCCAGAACAGCGCAGATACCAAGATGACAGTTGATCAGGATATGTACAGCCTGGTAGCCAATGCCACCGGTATCAATGAGAGTAATATTACGATTATTGCTTACGAAAGTCCTATTTTTTACGATAAGGAAAGCAGCCCGGTTACGGCACAGAATGTGTTGAGCGTGCTTATGCTGCTGTTGATCCTGGGACTGTTGGCATTTGTGATATTGCACAGTATGCGTACCAGACAGGCGGTACAGCAGGAGGAAGAGGTATCTGTGGAGAATATGCTGCAGTCTACCCCTGAAGCAGAGCTGGAAGATATTGATGTGGAATCTAAGTCTGAGACACGTAAGATGATTGAAAAATTCGTAGATGAGAATCCGGAATCCGCAGCGGCATTGTTGCGTAACTGGCTGAACGAGGACTGGAACTAAGAAACGGAGTAACTATGGCAAGGACAAAAGCAGAAGGTGGAATATCGGGACTGCAGAAAGCTGCAATCCTCCTGATCTCTCTGGGACCGGAGAGATCCGCCGGAATTTTTAAACACTTAAAAGAAGAAGAAATCGAAGAACTGACCCTGGAAATCGCCAATACCAGAAGTGTGACTCCTCAGGTCAAAGAAGAAGTGATCAACGAATTTTACGAAGTGTGTCTGGCACAGCAGTATATTGCCGAGGGTGGTATCAACTACGCAAAGGAACTGCTGGAAAAGGCACTGGGTTCCGACAAGGCTATGGATGTCATCGGCAAGCTGACTGCATCTTTACAGGTAAGGCCCTTCGAGTTTGTGCGTAAGACGGATGCCAGCCAGCTGATCAACTTCATTCAGGACGAGCATCCGCAGACCATTGCTCTGATTCTGTCTTATCTGTCACCCAGCCAGGCGGCGTTGATCATTTCCGCATTGCCACCCGACAGCCAGGCAGAGGTAGCCAGACGTATTGCAGTCATGGATCGTACCAGTCCGGATGTCATCAAGGAAGTGGAAAAAGTACTGGAGTCCAAGCTGGCAAGTCTGGTGAATCAGGACTACACCATTATCGGTGGTGTGGATGCAGTGGTGGATATCCTGAATACTGTAGACCGTGGTACCGAGAAACATATCATGGAGACTCTGGAGATCGAAGAGCCCGAACTGGCAGACGAGATCCGAAAAAAGATGTTCGTTTTCGAGGACATACTGCTCCTGGACGACAAGGCAATTCAGCGTGTGCTGCGTGACGTGGACAACAACGATCTGGCAGTGGCACTGAAGGGTGCCAACGAGCAGGTACAGAATGCTATCTTCAACAACCTGTCCAAACGTCTGGTTGTTATGATCAAGGAAGATATGGAATTCATGGGTCCTGTTCGTATGAAGGATGTAGAAGAAGCACAGCAGAAGATCGTCAATATTATCCGTAAGCTGGAGGATTCCGGAGAGATCATCATTTCCAGAGGTGGAGGTGACGAGATCGTTGTCTAGTAATCTTTTAAAACGGGGATTTACACAGCTTGTGGAAGAAGATGCCCGGGTGATCGATACCAACGATCTGGTAGCGAAAAGGATCCGGGAACTGGCTGCCAAAATGCAGCAGGACGAAGGAACCGGATTTATCTCCGGACTGGCGGCAGATAAAGTAGAGGCACTGGTGACGGACACCGGGGATGGCGAAGAGAATCCGCAGACTTCCGGCAATGTGATCAAGGCCGGAGAAGATCTGCAGAAATTAAAAGAGGAAGCCGAAGCAGAGGCTCAGAAGATCATAGAGGATGCCAAAGCAAAGGCTGAGAGCATTCTGGCGGATGCCAGAGCACAGGCAGAAGCACAGAAAGCAGACGCACTGGAGCAGGCCAGAAGGCAGGGACAGCAGGAAGCAAAAGCGGAGGCTGAACGCGCAGAGGCCCAGAGAGCAGCGGAATATCAGAAAAAAGCTGCCGGACTGGATGCGGAATATCAGAAGAGAATGGATGAACTGGAGCCCCAGTTCGTAGATACCATTACGGGTATTTACGAGCATATTTTTGATGTGGATCTGCATTCTTACAGAGAAGTGCTCTGCTATCTGATTTCTGCTACCATGAGAAAAACAGAGGACAACCGGAGCTTTCTCGTACATGTTTCCAAAGAAGATTATCCCTATGTCAGCATGCAGAAAAAGCAGATCATGGCAGGGGCAACTGCACCGAACAGTACGGTGGAGATCGTTGAGGACATGACCCTGGGCAAAGGTGAGTGCATGATCGAGACCGAAAGCGGCATTTTTGATTGTGGACTGGGGACTCAACTGTCGGAACTGCGTCAGAAACTAAAATTATTATCCTACGAAGGCTGATAAATGGTCATTAAGAACATTGATTTTGAAAAATATAATAAAATGGCAGAAAAGAGCTTTTACCGTAAGCTGGGGAAAGTGGTCAATGTGGTAGGTCTGACCATAGAGTCCGCCGGACCGGATTCCAAACTGGGGGATCTGTGCCGGATCCTTCCGGATGCGGAAGGGGCAAGGCCCATCATGGCAGAAGTGGTAGGCTTCCGTGACAAGAAGACACTGCTTATGCCCTATGATTCCGTAGATGGTATCGGATTGGGATGTGTGGTGGAAAATACCGGAGATCCCCTGAAGGTCACGGTAAACGACAAACTGCTGGGCAAGACGGTGAACGGACTGGGCGTGCCTATTGACGGCGAAATGATCAATGGAGCCGCCTATCCGGTAGAGGCAGCACCTCCCGATCCTATGTCCAGAACTATTATCGATCAGGTACTGCCGTTGGGAGTCAAGGCGGTGGACGCGACCAACGGTGTCAAACGCTTACAAGGCGGTAGACGGCATGATCACGGTAGGAAAAGGTCAGAGAATTGGTATCTTTGCCGGCTCTGGTGTGGGCAAATCCACCCTGATGGGTATGTTCGCCCGCAATACCAAAGCGGATATCAATGTCATAGCACTGATCGGCGAGCGAGGCAGAGAGGTACGGGAATTTATTGAGAGAGATCTGGGTGAAGAAGGTATGCGCAGATCTGTTGTGGTTGTGGCAACCTCCGACCGGCCGGCTCTGGAGCGTAACAAGGCGGCCAAGACAGCTACCGCTATCGCGGAATATTTCAGAGATCAGGGCAAGGATGTCCTGCTGATGATGGACTCCCTGACCCGTTTTTCCATGGCCCAGCGGGAGATTGGACTGGCCAGCGGAGAACCGCCGGTGACCAGAGGATATCCTCCCAGTGTGTACTCGGAGATGCCGAAGCTGTTAGAGAGAGCCGGAAGAGCCGCAGTAGGCTCTATTACCGGATTGTATACAGTTCTGGTAGACGGCGATGATTTTAACGAGCCCATTACAGATACCGCCCGAAGCATTCTGGACGGTCATATTATGTTGGACAGAAAGCTGGGACATAAGAACCATTACCCGGCTATCGATATTTTGCAGAGCATTTCCCGATGCATGAGCCAGATCGCCACCAGGGAACACAAACAGGCAGCCAACAAGCTGAAAAATGTACTGGCAACCTATAATGAGGCGGAGGATCTGATCAATATCGGTGCATACAAAAAGGGCAGCAACCCGAATATTGATTATGCAATCTCCAGAATCGATGCTGTGAACGGCTTCCTATGCCAGGGTACGGATGAAAAATTTACCTTTGAAGAGACCGTACAGATGCTGGAAGAGCTGTTCGCAGATCAGGGGTGAGATAAATGGCGAGATTCAGATATTCTCTGCAAAACATCCTGAATATCAAAGAAAAAATGGAAACACAGGCGAAACAGGAATTCGGAACGGCGCAGGCGGCTCTGAATGTGGAAACAGAACATCTGGAGCGCTTGAAAGAACGCATTGACACACAGACCGTTGAATGGCTATGGGAGCCGTATATCCCTTTTGGAAAGGTAACAATCGTACAGGGCAACCCCGGCGAGGGAAAAACCACCCTTGCCCTGCGCCTTTGCGCCGCCTGTACCAACCGCAAGCCCTTTCCGGCTATGGCAGAGCATGAGCCTTTTAATGTTATCTATCAGACCGCAGAGGACGGTTTGGGCGATACCGTCAAGCCGCGCCTTATGGAAGCGGACGCAGACCTTGACCGGGTACTTGTCATTGACGAGGGCAAACAGGAATTGTCCTTATCCGATGAACGCATAGAAAGGGCAATCCGGCAGACCGGGGCGCGTCTTATAATCCTTGACCCCATACAGGCGTATGTAGGCGAAAAAACGGATATGAACAAGGCAAACGAAATACGCCCTATCTTTCGCCGCCTTGCCGAAGTTGCAGAGCGTACCGGGTGTGCCGTTGTGCTTATCGGGCACTTGAACAAAGCTGCCGGAGGTCAGAGCGCATACCGGGGATTAGGCTCTATCGACTTCCGAGCCGCCGCTCGTAGTGTGCTGCTCATAGGGCGCGTGAAACGAGAGCCGAATGTGCGCGTTATCATTCACGACAAATCTTCCCTTGCACCGGAGGGTAAGCCTATGGCGTTTTCGTTGGGCGCGGAAAGCGGCTTTTCATGGATAGGCGAATATGACATTACCGCTGATGAACTGCTGTCCGGCACAGGCGGCAACACCGAAACCAAGACCGAGCAAGCGGAAAGGTTGATACTCGATTTACTTGCAGACGGTAAGGAAATGGCAAGCGAGGATATTGTCAAGGCGGCAGCCGAAGCCGGAATATCCGAAAGAACGGTACAAAATGCCAAGCGCAGCATGGGCGGCATATTGGGCGCAAGGCGCGTTGGAAGTCAATGGTACAACTTCATCAAGAAGAAGCAGCCGCCCGAAACTGCAAAATGAAAGTGCAAAACGCAGAGCCTTTGCACCTTGCACTTTCGCACTTTCACTTTATCAACTCGCCCCATGTTGACCGCATGGGGCTTTTCTCTTGAAAAAATCCTGTTTTGCGTCAATAAATTGCGAAAAGCACTTGACAAAACGCTTCATGGGGCACGGCGGCCGATATTGCCCCCTATGTCGATCCGATCCCCGACTGGAACATCCCTCTAACCCAGACGGAAAAGCTCACCATGTCCAGCCGCCCGAAAAATCCCAAGTACGCCCGAAACAAGAACATTCTGGTCATCGGCGGCAGCGGCAGCGGCAAGACCCGGTTCTTCGTCAAGCCCTCACTCATGCAGATGCACAGCAGCTATGTGGTCACCGATCCCAAAGGACAGCTTTTGTCCGAGGTGGGGACCATGCTGCGGCGGGGCGCCCCCAAGCTGGACGAGAACGGAAAACCCCTGCGGGATGCCCGCGGGAAGGTCATCTATGAGCCGTACCGCATTAAAGTCCTCAACACCATCAACTTCAAAAAGAGCATGAAATACAACCCCTTCGCCTATATTCGGTCGGAGAAAGACATCCTCAAATTGGTCAATGTCATCATTGCCAACACCAAAGGCGACGGAGAAAAATCCTCGGAAGATTTTTGGGTGAAGGCCGAGCGGCTTTTGTACTGCGCCCTGATCGGGTACATCTGGTACGAGGCGGAGCCGGAAGAAAAGAACTTCCTCACGCTGCTGGAGCTCATCAACGCATCGGAGGCCAGAGAGGACGACGAGGAATTTCAGTCGCCCGTGGATATTCTGTTCGCCAAGCTGGAGAAGGAGCACCCGGACCACTTCGCTGTGAAGCAGTACCGCAAATTCAAATTGGCTGCCGGCAAGACCTTGAAATCCATCCTGATTAGCTGCGGCGCCCGCCTTGCCCCCTTCGATATTGCGGAGCTGCGGGAGATCATGTCGGACGACGAACTGGAACTGGACACCCTGGGCGACCGAAAAACGGCGCTGTTTCTCATTATGAGCGATACGGATACCACCTTCAACTTCGTTATCGCCATGCTGCAAAGCCAGCTATTCAATCTCCTTTGCGACAAGGCGGACGACGTGTACGGCGGCAGGCTGCCCGTCCATGTGCGGTGCCTCCTGGACGAGTTTGCCAATATCGGGCAGATACCCAACTTCGACAAGTTGATCGCCACCATCCGGAGCCGGGAAATCTCGGCTTCTATTATTTTGCAGTCCCAAAGCCAGTTAAAGACCATCTACAAGGACGCCGCAGATACCATTGTGGGCAACTGCGACACCACCTTGTTTTTGGGAGGCAAGGAGAAATCCACCCTGAAAGAAATCTCGGAGCTGCTGGGCAAGGAGACCATCGACAGCTTCAATCAATCCGAGAACCGGGGCAGTCAGGTTTCCCACGGCCTCAACTATCAGAAATTAGGAAAGGAGCTGATGACCCAGGACGAGATTGCGGTGATGGACGGAGGCAAGTGTATCTTGCAGCTTCGAGGGGTGCGGCCGTTTTTCAGCGACAAGTTTGATATAACGAAGCATCCCCGCTACAAGTACCTTGCCGATGCCGACAAGAAAAACACCTTTGACATTGAACGGTACATGAAACGCAGACCGGCCATTGTGAAGCCGGACGAGCCTTTCGATCTGTACGAATTGAAAGCCACCGACCTTCAACCCAACAATTCAACTGAACGAAAGGAAATGTGAATATGAGCTTTTTTACTAACGCTATCGACGTTTTGCAGACTCTGGTCATCGCCCTGGGCGGCGGCCTGTGCGTGTGGGGCGGCATCAACCTTCTGGAAGGTTACGGCCAGGACAACCCGGCCTCCAAGAGCCAGGGCATCAAGCAGCTCATGGCGGGCGGCGGCGTTGCCCTCATCGGCATCACCCTGATCCCTCTGCTGTCCGGTCTGCTGTCCACCACCTAATGATTCTCCAAAACCGGCGGGGGCTTTCGCTTGATAGCGGGAGCCCCCGCAAAGGAGGTGATCTCCCTTGATATTGGATATGATCCAGGAGTGGTTCAAGGAACTGCTCATTGACGGTATCATTTCAAACCTGACCGGGATGTTTGATACCCTGAACACAAAGGTGGGCGAGATCGCCGGGGAGGTCGGCATGACGCCCGCCGCCTGGAACAGCAGCATCTTCAACATGATCCGAAACCTCTCGGAAACGGTGATTGTCCCCATCGCTGGCATCATCCTCACCTTCGTCATGTGCTACGAGCTGATCCAGCTCATCATCGAGAAAAATAACCTCCACGACTTCGACACCTGGATTTTCTTCAAGTGGATTTTCAAGACCTTCTGCGCGGTGCTGATCGTCACCAACACCTGGAACATCGTCATGGCGGTGTTCGATGTGGCGCAGAATGTGGTCAGTCAGTCGGCGGGGGTCATCATCTCGGACGCAGGCATCGACATTTCCGGCGTGGTGGGCAATCTGGAGACCCAGCTTGCCGACTGGAGCGTGGGCGCCCTGCTGGGGCTGTGGTTCCAGAGTGTGTTCGTGGGGCTGTGTACGCAGATTCTTTCCATCTGTATCTTCCTGGTGATCTACGGCAGAATGATTGAGGTGTATTTGGTCACCTCCATAGGGCCGATTCCCTTTGCCACGATGGTCAACCGGGAATGGGGCTCCACGGGGCAGAACTACCTTCGCTCCCTGCTGGCCCTGGGCTTCCAGGCCTTCCTCATTATGATCTGCGTGGGCATCTATGCCGTGCTGGTGGAGGGCATCTCCACATCCGGCGACAACATATCCGCTGCCATCTGGGGGTGCATGGGCTATACGGTTCTGCTGTGCTACACATTGTTCAAGACCGGCAGCCTTGCAAAATCCCTGTTCGGCGCCCACTAAAGGAGGCAGATATTTGAGAGTAGGCCTTATTGATGTGGACTCGCACAATTTTCCCAACCTGTGCCTGATGAAGCTCTCGGAGTATCACACCAGACACGGGGATCGGGTGGAATGGTGGGACCCTGCAAAGCAATATGACCTTGTTTATAAAAGCCGGGTATTTACAGACACCTATTCCAAAGACACCATACAGGTGAGCAATGCGGATAAGGTCATCCAGGGCGGTACAGGTTACGGCCCCGGCGAAAACCTCCCGCATGAGATTGAGCATATTCGGCCGGACTATTTTCTATATCCGCGGTTTTTAGGTACAGCCTACGGCTTTTTAAGCCGTGGCTGTCCAAGGAACTGCGGATTTTGTATTGTCAGCAAAAAAGAAGGGCGCAGGAGCGTCCGGGTGGCTGATCTTTCCGAGTTTTGGAATGGTGAGGAAGAAATCAAACTGATGGACCCGAACCTGCTTGCCTGTCCCGACCATGAAAGGCTCATTGAGCAGCTAATTGAGAGCCGGGCGCTGGTGGACTTTACCCAGGGGCTCGATATTCGCCTTATCAGCCGTGATAATGTATCTCTACTGAACAAAGTGCGGACAAAAGCGGTGCATTTCGCATGGGATAACCGGACGAGGACCTGACGGAGTATTTCCGTCGCTTTCGTGAACTTACTTCCATAAAGAGCGACCGAAACCGCCGTGTCTATGTCCTGACCAATTACGGCAGCACCCATGAACAGGATTTGTACCGGGTAAACACCTTGCGGGCATTGGGATATGATCCCTATGTGATGATCTATGAGCGTCCCACGGCTCCACGCATTACCCGCCATCTGCAAAGATGGGTAAATAATAAACGGATTTTTCATTCCGTATCAGATTTTAAGGACTATGCGCCGATGAAGAAGGAGGTGTGAAACATTGGCTTATGTAACAATCCCGAAGGACCTGAGTCGGATACAGAGCAAGGTCCTGTTCGGGCTGACCAAACGACAAGTGATCTGTTTCGGAGCGGCGGCGCTGGTAGGCGTGCCGCTTTTCTTTTTGGCAAAGGCGAGCCTGGGAACTACCACGGCGGCGCTGTGCATGATCCTGGTGATGCTGCCCTTTTTCCTGTTCGCCATGTATGAGAAGAACGGGCAGCCGCTGGAAGTGTTCCTGGGGCATCTGATCCAGAACAAATTCATCCGGCCGAAGGTACGCATCTACCAGACCAACAATCTCTATTCCGCCCTGGTGCGGCAATCCCAACTGGAACAGGAGGTGAAGCGGATTGCGAGAAAAGGCAGAAAAACCGGCAAAGCGTAAGCTCACCCGTGCCGAGCGCAAGCAGATCGAGGCGGTGATCCGGCAGGCGAAGGGCGACGGAAAAGCCCATACGGTGCAGGACAGCATCCCGTTTCAGAATATGTTCCCGGACGGTCTGTGCAGGCTGGAGGGCGGCGCCTTCTCCAAGACCATTGCCTTTGAGGATGTGAATTACCGCCTGGCGGGGCCGGAGGATCAGCGGAGCATCTTTGAAAGCCTCTGCGATTTCTACAACGGCTACGACCCCTCCATCGGTGTTCAGGTCTCTTTGGACAGTCGCAGCGGAGGCAGCGCCGCCGATGAAATGTTCGGTATCACCAGACAGGGCAATGACCTGGACCCCATCCGGGACGAGGCGGTGGACATCCTGCGGATGCAGTACAAGCGGGGCAACAACGGCTATGTGAAAACCAAGTATGTGACCCTGACCATCGAGGCGGAGAACCTCCCTGCGGCCCGGGCGCGGTTTGCCCGCATTGAGACCGACACCCTCAACCGCTTCAAGGTCATGGGTGCGGCCGCTCATGTGCTGGACGGGCGGGAACGGCTGGAGCTGCTTCACGGCATCCTCCACCCGGCAGACGGCCGCCGTCCGGAGGGCGGGAAGTTCGCCTTCGATTGGGACTGGCTGGCGCCCAGCGGCCTTTCGGTCAAGGACTTCATTTCTCCGTCCTCCTTCCACTTCGGGGAGACCCGCACCTTCCGCATCGGAAAGCGGTATGGGGCGGTGTCCTTCCTGCAAATCCTGGCGCCCGAGATGCACGACCGTATCCTCACCGACTTCATGGAGGCGGACGGAAATATCATGGTGACCATGCACATCCGGGGCATCAACCAGAACGAGGCCATCAAAATGGTCAAGCGGAAGATCACCGACCTGG
>OGZO01001393.1_pt1 | contig 17752 bp, 12 predicted proteins | sample 1576721 | NCBI WGS metagenome assembly OGZO01 (sample SAMEA3541516, study PRJEB24748) | human gut metagenome | biome: human gut; feature: human-associated habitat; material: faeces | place: China | collected 2012 | reverse complement strand
TCTCCAAACGAACCAGTAGAAATAAGAAAATTGGAACTAAAAAATTATGGCAATGAAGAAGAGATATTAGAAATAACTAGTTATCTAGAGCCTGTTATTTCTAATAAAGAGCAAGATTATTCACATTTAGCTTTTAATAATTTGTTTTTAACATATGAATATATACAAGAAACAGGAACAATTGTAGTAAAAAGAAAACAAAGAGATAAAAGTAAAAAAGATATATTTTTAGGAGTAAATTTATATTCAGAAGATGAAATGATTGGTGATTTAGAATATGAAATAGATAAAGAAAAATTTAATGGGAGAGGAAATTTATCAATACCAACATTAGTAAAAAATTCAACTCCATTTACAAATAAAATTAGATTAACAATTGATCCTATAGTAGCTTTAAGAAAAACTGTAAAATGCTGCATCGTCCCTGCTGTAATTCAGGACGATAGGAGCTTCGGATATCGAATATCCCTGTCTGTGTGCAGCCACAAGGATTTCAATATCAAAGGCATAGCCCGATATGGAAAGGTTCTCGGCAATAGGCTTTATGACTTCTGCTTTGAAAAGCTTTATACCGGTCTGGGTGTCATGGATACCAAGATGAAACAGCATTTTGAGCATAATATAATAGCTGTAGCTCATGACTTTTCTAATAGGAGGATAATCAAGCTTGGATTCAGGGTGAAGCTTTGATCCTATGACTATGTCAGAACCGGTGTCCCTCATCTGCTTCATAAATGGCTTGAGAAGAGATGGACTCAGTTCAAGGTCTGAATCAAGGAATGCTATATATTTGCCGGAAGCTTTGGCAATTCCGGTTGTGATAGCATGTCCCTTTCCCTGATTGACATCATATCCTGTATCTACAATATGAGAATCCATTTCGGCTGCCTCGGCAATAAGTTTGCCTGTGGAGTCCTTGCTGCCGTCATTCACAGCGATTATTTCATAACGATGAAGAAAACGGCTGAGTATTCGGCTAGTCTCAAGAAGATTATCTTTGATGTGCTGTTCTTCATTGTAGGCGGGCATAACCACCGACAAAGTAATATTGTTATTATCCATTTCCTGCTCCTTAAAAAATAAGCATTGATATTTAGACATTATTAATACGAGTATACTTTTTTATACATCATGTGTCAAATAAAATAGTGTTAATATGAAGGTGTTTATACTAATTAAGATATAATACATGTTGTAAAAGGAAAAAATATAATGTATTATAAAACGAGGTAACGACATTTTTAGATATTTGAAAAAGGAGTTCCAATGGATAATAAGAAGAAAAATGGAATGAGATCCAGGTACGATGAGGACATGGATTGGCTGGATGACGATGATGATTATCTTGATGATGGTGGATTGATAGGATCATTGTTGTTCGGGGATAAAAAGAAGAAAGAAAAAAGACGTGATCCTGAGCCGGAGAGAAAGGCTGATAAGAGACCGGAAAAGAAGCCGGAAAAGAAGCCGGAGAAGAAGCCTCAGAAGAATATTTCCAGACCTGTGAAGCCGGAAGAGGATTATGACGAGTATTATCACGAGGACAGCAGGGCAAGAAGAGTGAAGAGTGAGGCCCGGGCAAAGCAGAGACAGACCGGACAGCCTGTAGCAGACAGAGCTGTGGACAGAGGTCCGGTGAAGAGGACACAGGGCACTGTACCGAGGACACAGAGCAATCAGAGTACCGTGCAGAGACCTTCAAAAGCTGCCCAGAGACCACGCAGGAGTATACAGAGCACAGGAAGCTCATCTGTGGACAATCTGCTCAGAGAAGTTGACAATATTGAGACAGATGTGCAGACAAGACATGAGGAGCTTAGACGTGAGGCGTGGGAACGCACCCAGAGAAATGTTGCAAAGGCAAAGGCTGAGGTTGAGAGGCTGGAGCTCGAGAGAGAGCAGAATGCCCGCGAAGAGGCAAGAAAGCTTAAGGTTCAGCAGGAGCTTGAGCGCCGCCAGCAGATGAAAGAAGCTGAGAAAAAGGAAGAGCCTGTTGAGGAAGATAACAAGATCACTGAGCCGCAGGAGAGTGATGCGGAAGTTGTAGAAACTGCCACACAGCCAGTAGAAGAGCATGAACAGAAGACTGAGCCGGCAGATATTCTGGAGAAGAATACGGAGCCTGTCCTTGACGATGAGGTCGAGGAAGCTGCAGAGGCAGAGCCTGTGGAAGAGGCTTCGACAGTATCATCCCGAAGAACAGATGACATGCTGGACATGGATGAGCTTGAGCGTATAGAGAATGATATTGATGAGGATAAGCTCAGTTATTCGGAATCAGATACGGCTGATCTGGGACTTGGAGACATAGGCAAAGCATTGGGCTTCAATGAAGTGGAGCTTGAGGATGATGAGGAAGAGCCTGAGGAGGACGAGGAGTCAGACAGCGAAAAGTTCTTCAGGGAGAATCTTCTCGATGAGGCTGATCCAAAGGTTGTCAATCCGGAGAGAAAGAAGCTTAACATCAGTACAAGAGTGTGGGCGATAGCGTTCTTTGTCCTGCTTGCACTGTTTATACTCATATGTATAATATATGTCAAGAATTATGCCAGAATGAAGTATAATGAGATGGATATCAATGAGATAAGTGCAGATCAGATACTTGTCAATGACGGTGTCAAGGATGCGACCAAGGGATATCGTGCCATTGCACTCTACGGAGTGGATTCCAGAGATTCGAATATGAATTCAGGAACTAACAGTGACAGTATAATGATAGTGAGCATCAATGAGAGCACCAAGGAGATCAAGCTTGTATCTGTATACAGAGATACTCTGATGGAGATAGCAAGCGGTTCCATGGATACCACACAGAAGGTGAATTACGCATACCAGCTCGGCGGTGCGGTTACAGCTATCAACACACTGAATACCAATCTCGACCTGAATATCACAGATTATGTGGCAGTTGATTTCAGTGCAATGGCAAGTATAATCGATGCTGTTGGAGGCGTTGATGTCAAGGTCGTTGATGAAGAGGTGAACAACTTCAATAAGAACCTTGCAGAGCAGATAAGCCTGTCAGGCAAATATTCATCAGGAATAACTGAGGCAGGAGAGTATACTCTTGATGGACAGCAGGCAGTTGCATATTCAAGAATACGATCCACTGGCCAGGGAGATATAACAAGAACCGAGAGACAGAGAATAGTCCTCATGAAGGTTATAGACAAGCTGCTCAGTGCAGACACAGGTTCACTTGATTCATTTGTTGATGTTTCATTTAAATGTATATCAACAAGTCTTAACAAGGACGATATACATGCTCTTGTCAAGGATGTGGCTGGATATAAGGTTGTAGATACCGCAGGATTCCCATTTGCATATGAGGCAAAGGAACTCTCGGACAAGGGTAACTGCCTTGTGGCTGCTGATATGGCATCCAATGTGGAGGCATTACATGAATATCTGTATGGTGCTGACAAATACGTCATATCAGGCACAGTAAAGCAGATAAGCAGCAATATAGAGAGCATATCAGGTGTTAAGGCACAGAAGGTCAAGGTGACGACGGAGGCTCCGGGTGATGGAATATCAGATGGAAGCGACGAGGATGGAGATCTTAGGACGATAACAACTCCTCCAAAGGGAATGATCGTCGAGGAATAAAAAACTAAACATAATAATTAAGCAAGGAAGCTTCAGATATGGGGCTTCCTTTTTTTATGCATCGGAGACATTGAGATATGAGACATCCGATGCTTAAAGAAAGGCTACAACATAAAGAATTGTATATACATTACAGAGCATTGTTTTTTAATCGAAAACTGTCAGATAATTTATTGAAAAAAGTTGTTTACAAACAGTGTAAATGGTAGTAATATATCAAAAACGATAAACAACTTGAGAAAAATACAAAAATAACAATATTTACTTGAGAAACAAAAGCTAAAAGCAAAATATCGTTGCGAATGACAAAAACATGGAAAGGACGGAACAGGACATGATTGAAAATAAGAGAGCGGAGAATACCAGATTATACGACCCAAGCTTTGAGCACGATAACTGTGGTATCGGTGCCGTTGTCAATATCAAGGGTATAAAGACACATGACACAGTGAACAATGCACTCAAGATTGTTGAGAATCTTGAGCACAGAGCAGGAAAGGACGCAGAGGGCAAGACCGGAGACGGTGTAGGTATACTCCTTCAGATATCACATAAGTTCTTCACCAAGGCTTTAGCAGAGCTTGGATATGACCTTGGAAAGGAAGGCGATTATGGAATAGGAATGTTCTTCTTTCCACAGAAGGAGCTGGCGCGCAAGCAGGCTATGAAAATGTTTGAGGTCATAGTGGAGAAGGAAGGACTGGAGTTCATTTGCTGGAGAGAGGTTCCCACAACACCTGGAATCCTTGGCAAGAAGGCAATAGATGTCATGCCATGCATCATGCAGGCATTCATCAGAAGACCTGAGACAGTGAAGGCCGGTATGGACTTCGACAGAAAGCTCTACTTCGTCAGACGAATATTTGAGGAGAGTAATGATGACACATATGTTCCATCACTTTCCAGCAAGACTATAGTATATAAAGGAATGTTCCTCGTCGGTGAGCTCAGAATGTTCTACAACGACCTTCAGGATCCTGACTATGAGTCAGCCATAGGACTTGTTCATTCAAGATTCTCAACGAATACAACGCCATCATGGCTCAGAGCTCATCCGTACAGATACCTGTGCCACAACGGTGAGATCAATACAATAAGAGGAAATGAGGACAAGATGATCGCCCGTGAGGAGACCATGGAGTCCACCATCATGCAGGATGAGATGTACAAGGTTATGCCTGTTCTTGATCCGGATGGATCGGATTCAGCAAGACTTGACAACTGTCTTGAGTTCCTTGTACTGAATGGAATACCACTTCCTATGGCAGTCATGATCACGATCCCTGAGCCATGGGAGAACGATAGAGCCATGAGTCAGGAGAAGAAGGATTTCTACCAGTATTACGCAACCATGATGGAGCCTTGGGATGGTCCTGCTTCTATATTATTCACAGACGGTGAGCTCATGGGAGCAGTTCTTGATAGAAACGGACTGAGACCATCGAGATACTATATCACAGATGATGATTACCTTGTACTTTCATCAGAGGTCGGAGTTCTGGACGTAGATCCATCCAAGATCGTAAAGAAAGACCGACTCAGACCTGGCAAGATGCTTCTTGTCGACACAGTGAATGGACGTCTTATATCTGATGAGGAGATCAAGGAGAAATACGCGCTGGCAAAGCCTTACGGAGAGTGGGTAGACAGCAATCTTGTACATCTCGCTGATCTGAAGATTCCAAATATCAGAGTTCAGGAGTATACAGACGAGGAGAGGGCAAGACTTCAGAAGGCATTTGGATATACCTACGAGGATTTCAAGAATACCATATATCCTATGGCAGAGAAAGGTGCAGAGGCAATCAGTGCCATGGGTACTGATACACCACTTGCGGTTCTCTCGAACAGCCACAAGCCACTGTTCAACTTCTTCAAGCAGTTATTTGCACAGGTTACAAACCCACCTATCGATGCGATCAGAGAGGAAGTTGTCACATCCACATCGGTATATCTCGGAAAGGACGGAAACATCCTCGAGGAGAAGCCGGAGAACTGTCATGTGCTGAAGATCAACCATCCAATACTGACAAATACGGATCTTTTGAAGATCAAGAATATGAATGTACCGGGACTTAAGGTTGCGACACTTCCGATTCTTTATTATAAGAACACATCCATGGAGAAGGCTCTCGACAGACTGTTTATCGAGGCCGACAAGCTCTACAGGGACGGTGTAAACATCCTCATCCTCTCAGACAGAGGTGTGGATGAGAACCATGTTGCAATACCATCACTCCTTGCAGTATCAGCTATGCAGAAGCACCTGGTAAGAACCAAGAAGAGAACAGCGGTTGCGATCATCCTTGAGAGTGCTGATCCAAGAAATGTTCACCACTTTGCAACACTTCTCGGATATGGTGCATGTGCAGTCAATCCATATCTGGCAATAGAGACGATCAAGCAGATGGTAGATTCGCATCTGCTGAACAAGGATTTCAATGCGGCTGTCGATGATTACAACAGTGCAATATGCCACGGAATAGTAAAGATCGCATCCAAGATGGGTGTATCAACGATCCAGTCATACATGGGATCACAGATATTTGAGTGTATCGGTCTTTCAAAGGACGTTGTGGACAGATACTTTACAAATACAGTAAGCCGTGTTGGCGGTTCTGGTATAAAGGAGCTTGAGAAGACAGTTGATGATCTTCACTCATCAGCATTTGATCCGCTTGGACTTAACACAAACCTTGCCCTTACAAGCATCGGTGCACACAAGTTCAGAAGCGGCAAGGAGGAGCACCTGTACAATCCTGTTACTATACATCTTCTTCAGGAGTCTACAAGGCGCGGCGATTACAAGCTGTTCAAGCAGTACACAGCAGCGCTCCACGATGAGCAGAAGCCATTCCACCTGAGAGGTCTCATGGACTTCAAGTTCGCTGACAAGCCGGTTCCACTCGATGAGGTCGAGCCTGCAAGCGAGATTGTGAAGAGATTCAAGACTGGTGCCATGAGTTACGGAAGTATATCACAGGAGGCACATGAGTGTATGGCAATCGCCATGAATGAGTTGGGCGGCAAGTCCAATTCAGGAGAGGGCGGTGAGTCGATAGAGAGACTTACGATCGGCAAGGATGGCAAGAACAGATGCTCAGCCATCAAGCAGGTTGCATCTGGAAGATTTGGTGTCACATCGAGATATCTTGTGAGTGCCAAGGAGATACAGATCAAGATGGCACAGGGAGCAAAGCCTGGTGAGGGTGGACATCTTCCTGGCGGAAAGGTATATCCATGGATCGCAAAGACACAGAAAATCAATTATAAAAAAGATTCATTACGATAGAAAGGTATGGATATCCATGGATTGCAAAGACAAGACTTTCGACACCGGGAGTAAGCCTTATCTCTCCACCACCACATCACGATATCTATTCGATAGAGGATCTTGCACAGCTCATCTACGACTGCAAGAATGCAAACCGTGATGCGAGAATATCAGTAAAGCTTGTGTCTGAGGCTGGCGTTGGTACAGTAGCTGCCGGTGTTGCAAAGGCCGGAGCACAGGTCATCCTGATCTCAGGTTACGACGGAGGAACAGGTGCAGCACCTAACAACTCCATCCATTACGCAGGACTCCCTTGGGAGCTTGGACTTGCAGAGACACATCAGACACTTATCATGAATGATCTCAGAAATAAGGTCATCCTTGAGGCAGACGGTAAGCTGATGACAGGCCGTGACGTTGCGATAGCTGCAATGCTCGGAGCTGAGGAATTTGGATTTGCAACAGCACCGCTTGTAACAATGGGTTGCGTCATGATGAGGGTATGTAATCTTGACACATGTCCTGTCGGAATAGCAACTCAGAACCCAGAACTCAGAAAGAGATTCAGAGGTAAGCCTGAGTACGTGAAGAACTTCATGCTGTTCATAGCAGAGGAGCTTCGAGAGTACATGAGCAAGCTCGGCGTCAGAACAGTCGATGAGCTGGTTGGACGTTCAGATCTCCTCATGAGCAGCGACAGAGCAGATGAGAGAAATGTCATCCTTGATAAGATAATTAACAATCCTTATATAGATATGCCACAGAACAAGGTAAAGTATCACGAGAAGAATGTCTATGACTTCCAGCTTGAGAAGACAGTAGATATGAGAATTCTCATGAAGAAGCTTGGACCTGCACTTGAGAAGGGACAGAAGAAGAGCGTTGAGCTTGATGTGGTCAACACAGACAGATCTGTTGGAACGATATTCGGTTCAGAGATCACAAAGAAGTACGGCGAGTCACTTGATGAGGACACATACATCGTCAAATGCAACGGCGCCGGCGGACAGAGCTTTGGAGCATTTATTCCAAAGGGACTTACACTTGAACTGGTGGGCGACAGCAACGATTACTTCGGCAAGGGTCTGTCAGGTGGTAAGCTGATAGTTTATCCGCCTCGTTCAGTTAAGTACAAGCATGAGGATAACATCATCATAGGAAACGTTGCACTGTACGGTGCCACAAGTGGTAAGGCATTCATCAACGGTGTTGCCGGCGAGAGATTTGCAGTTCGTAACTCTGGTGCCACGGCGGTCGTTGAGGGTGTTGGCGATCACGGATGTGAGTACATGACAGGTGGTAAAGTAGTAGTTCTTGGAACAACAGGCAAGAACTTTGCAGCCGGAATGAGCGGTGGTATCGCATATGTACTTGATATGGGCAACGATCTGTACAAGAGACTTAACAAAGAGATGATATCCATAGAGGCTGTGACAGACAAGTACGAGGTGAGCGAGCTGAAGCAGCTCATCATGGATCATGTAAATTATACAAATTCAGAGATAGGCAAGAGGATTCTTGAGGACTTTGAGGGATATCTTCCAAAGTTCAAGAAGATCATACCAAAGGATTACAAGAAGATGATGAATATGATAGTTGCATTTGAGGAGAAGGGCCTGAGCCGCGAGAAGGCAGCTATCGAAGCATTCTACAAGGTTAAGAACGGAGGTAAGTAGGAATGGGAAAACCAACTGGATTTTTAGAATATGAGAGAAAGACAAGCGCAGAGCTTGCTCCTAAGGACAGAATCAAGAATTTCAATGAATTCCACACTCCGCTTAGCCGTGATGAGCAGAGAAAGCAGGCTGCAAGATGTATGGACTGTGGCGTTCCATTCTGCCAGGCAGGTATGAACATATGCGGAATGACATCGGGCTGTCCGCTGAACAACCTGATCCCAGAGTGGAATGATATGCTCTATAACGACAATCTTGAGCAGGCATTTGCAAGACTCAGCAAGACCAACTGTTTCCCTGAGTTTACAAGCCGTGTGTGCCCGGCTCTCTGTGAGAAGGCATGTACCTGTAACTTAAACGGTGATCCAGTGTCGGTCCGTGAGAACGAGAGAGCCATCATAGAGTATGCATTTGCAAATGACCTTGTAAATGATAAACAGCCAAAGGTTCACTCAGGCAAGAAGGTGGCAGTCATAGGTTCAGGTCCTTCGGGACTGGCCGTGGCAGACCAGCTGATCGGCAGAGGCCACGACGTGACTGTGTATGAGAGAAGTGACAGACCGGGCGGACTTCTCATGTATGGTATCCCAAACATGAAGCTTGAGAAGCAGATCATAGACAGAAGAATAGATGTCATGAAGAAGAGAGGAATAAAGTTCGTACTGAACACAGAGGTTGCAACCGGAAAGGCATCTGCGAAGGCTGTGTGTCCGAAGGATGATCAGATGACAGGTTATCTTAAGAACAAGAACCTCAAGTATGTGAAGGCTGAGGATCTGCTCAAGGAATACGACGCAGTTGTGCTTGCCTGTGGTGCAGCCAATCCAAGAGATATAAAAGCACCTGGAAGGGATGCAAAGGGAATCTACTTCGCTGTTGATTTCCTCAAGACTACGACAATGAGCCTTGTAAATTCGGGCTTTGCTGACAAGCAGTTCGTGAACTGTAAAGGCAAGAAAGTTCTCGTCATCGGTGGTGGTGATACAGGAAATGACTGTGTGGGAACAGCAGTCCGTGAGGGCGCTGTCAGCGTTACACAGCTTGAGATGATGCCAAAGGCACCTGATACAAGAACACCAGACAATCCATGGCCAGAATGGCCGAAGATCTGCAAGACAGACTACGGTCAGCAGGAGGCAATAGCAGTATACGGACATGATCCTAGAATATATGAGACTACAGTCAAGGAATTCATCAAGGACAAGGACGGAAATGTCAAGGCAGCCAAGTGTGTGAAGCTCGATTGGAAGAAGAATCCTGAGACAGGAAGAATGACTATGACAGAGATAGAGGGAAGCGAGTATATCGTTGACTGTGATGTGGTACTCATCGCAGCCGGATTCCTCGGATGTCAGACATATGTGGCAGAGAGCTTTGGCGTGGAACTCAACGAGAGAACAAATGTCAAGACTCCATGTCCAAACTCATATACAACAAATGTTCCAAAGGTATTCGTAGCCGGAGACATGCACAGAGGACAGTCACTGGTCGTATGGGCCATCCGCGAAGGCCGCGAGGCCGCCATGGCAGTAGAAGAGCTGCTGCTCGGATACACTAATCTGCAGTAGGATATATAAAATAAAAAAAATATCCCTAACACCACAGATATTGAGGTGTTAGGGATATTTTATTCTTTAAAGCAGGTGGTTTACCGGCAGGTACATAGGAAGTCCATCCTTGTACTGAAGGGAAACCTCGCCGATTATAAGAGGTCTGAGATATGCTTCCATCTCAGGTGTGACGTCATTCTTCTCAGGTGTGATCCACTCAAGCGGAATTGTCTTAGCCTGGTTGGCGATGAGAGATACATTCTCAGGTTCAATGATCCACTGGTATGGATCGTTAGAAACTCGCTTGATCGTGGACATAACAGCAGTCATTCCCTCGGCGGCGTATTTTACAGCAGCCTGGCCAAGTGCAAATGACTCGTTGATATCTGTCCTTGAGGAAATATGCGCTGCACATCTCTGGAGCACATTGAGCTCGATGGAACGAACCTTTATATCCATTCTGTCCTTAACAAGACTCTCGAGAGCCTTGCCGGTTCCGCTGAGCTGGGCATGTCCGAACTTGTCTGCCACAGCAGAAGTTGCGCTGATGTAGTTGCCATCCTTATCATGTATACCCTCAGATACGGCCACGATGACACATCTTGAAGTCTTTAATACATTTTTGATGTCCTCTATAAACTGATCCTCATCGAAGTCTACCTCAGGAAGATATATGAGATGAGGAGCAGGACTGTAGTCATTTCTCGCCAGACAGGATGCAGCGGTGAGCCAGCCTGCATCACGGCCCATGATCTCCACGATGACAACACTTGGTATCTGGTAGATGTAAGTGTCGTGGGCAATCTCCAGCATGGTGGATGCAACATACTTGGCTGCAGAGCCAAATCCCGGAGTGTGGTCGGTATGGCACAGGTCATTGTCAATGGTCTTAGGGATGCCGACGATCTTCACATCCGATCCGATCTTCTTTGCATATTTGCTGAGTTTATCCACTGTATCCATAGAGTCGTTGCCGCCGATATAGAAGAATGCGGCAACCTGATATTCCTCAAATCTGTCAAATATTATCTCATAAGGTTTTGAGTCAACCTCAAAATCAGGAAGCTTGTATCTGCATGAGCCAAGGTACATTGCAGGGGAGAGCTCCAGAGTATTTACCAGAGGAAATTTTGAGAGGGCCATGAGGGACAGATCTATGAAATTATTGTCCAGCACTCCCTGGATCCCGTGAATTGCACCGTAAACTCTGGTGAATTTGTTGCTTTTCTTAACTCCGTCTATGACACCTGCCAGCGAAGCATTTATCGCTACGGTAGGACCTCCTGACTGAGCTACTATACAGTTATCTTTCATTTTGTAAATCTCCTTTGAAAGGTTTTATTTTATTCTGGACTGCGCAGGAGTATGGTTATCTTTTTGCGGCCATAAACCATAAGTGCGTCCTTGATTATATCTTTGTTGGCATCGGTTGTGTGTATCTCAACAGTGTCCAGAAGCTTTTCGACATATGAGCACCAGAGGTCATAGATGATTTTCTGGTTCTTCTCACTGACAGGCGGAAGTGCAGCCTTTGCCTTTTCCAGATCGCAGTCAGCATCTGTCATGTAAATGAATGAATCAGGTGTGAGTGCTTCCTCACCGTATGCTGCGACAAATATCTCTTCTGTCCTGACAAATCCACAGTCATACATCTCAACTATGAGATCGTGGATACATTCATCGATATTATCGAAATAGTGGTAGTAACGGAGCAGATGAGCCTGATTCTCGTCCTCGATGTCATCACGGTTTATCCAGTACCCCTTGCTCTGGCTCTGTTCCTCCCTGATAGCCTCTTCCTGCATGAGATCGAGATCTTTCAGTGCCTCCTCGCGCTTATCGGCAAGCTTTCTTCTGACATACACCACAGTGATGACTATGAGTGCAAGCAGAAATACTCCGAGCAATACGCCGAATAACATTTGTAAGCTGGTTTTATCCATTTGGTGAACACCTGCCTTTCATGTTTGGAAATAATTATAAATTCCCATAAGTATCTACATTCTAACACAGGTAAGATTGGTATTTCAAGAAGGCATATAATGTCAATTGTAGTGGTTAAAGTTCACGTGAAAAATTCTTGCAAGAGATGTAAAGGTAAGGTATAATGTGCTCATAGCTGAGATGTATTAAGTCTCTTGTGATTTTGAACCTACATTTGAATAAACGGGATTCCTATATCATTGTTATTGAAGTCAAGCCTCGTTATATAAGTTCTAGTGGAAGGCAGATATACAATTGCGGTTGCCCACCTAGCGCTGCTAGGACTCAAAAGCAAGGGCGCATTTCAGTTTATTACACAAGATGAAGAAGCAGCATATATATGCTGCTTTTTCTCTGTATGTGGATATATTTGCGGAGAAATGGAGACAGGGGAATGCGAATAGATCAGAGGAAGAAATGGTATCAGAAGATCAAATACAATAAGAATTTTAAGATAGTGAGTTTCATAACCATAATTCTGGTATGTTTTGTCGGATATATGATGATAACAGGTAAAAACAGAGTAGGCGAAGAGACTGATGATAACAACGATGGCAATTCAGTGGAGACCATAGTTATAGAAGCTCCGGATGATCCGGTGGGAGATCTGAAGCAATATGTTGAAGCCGACACGGACAGTACAGAGATCGCGGAGTATGACTACACAATTCAGGGAGCAGGAACTGTGGCTTCAAAGAAGAAAGAGGATAAAGGCAGCAGATCGTCCGGTACCGACAGAACCAGCGGGGGCAGCGGCTATGGCGGATCGTCAGTCGTTATATCCGGTATGGAGAACAGTGTCAGGGTCATCCTGACAAATGGCGGAGATTATTATCAGAGCTATGTGGAATTTACCTGCAGTACAGGATTTAACGTGACGAGCGATGGCAAGAAGAAAACCTACAAGGCGGATGAATTTGTATCACTTGGCAGCGACAACAAGGCCTCATCCATCATAGTTGAGCCTGAGAGTTCGGATGGAATGATAACAGTATCGAGTCTCAGCAAATCAAGCGGCACCCCGAGGTATCACGGAGCCCTTGAGATAACAAAGGATTCGTCGGGATACATGATCATCAATCAGGTAGATATAGAACAGTATCTGTATGGGGTAGTGTCAAGTGAGGTTTCATCGAGCTACAGCCCGGAGGCGCTCAAGGCTATGGCAATCTGCGCCAGAGGATTTGCATATAGAAAGCTTGGAAGTAACTACAGGGGATACAATGCAGACCTTGATGACACAACATCGTGCCAGGTCTACAATAACTTCCCTGAGACGGGAAATTCCATAGATGCAGTCCAGTCCACATCCGGAATTGTACCTACATATAATGGAGAGATCATAAATGCTGTATATTTCTCAACATCGTGCGGAACGACTACCACGAGTGACCAGGTGTGGGGCGGAAGCATGCCATATACCTGTACACGTATTCAGAATACGGCGTTGGACATCCCATATTTCAGCGATGAAGCGGCATTCAGGGATTTCATGGATGGCAAGACGGACACAGATGTGGTTGAGAGAAATCTTCCTATGTACAGGTGGACGGTTACATACACAGAAGATGAGATGAGAAATGCGGTTGAGACCGGCCTTTCAAGATGCTCGGATGTGTCTGCGACATCGGTTGGCAAGATCAAGTCAATAATGGTGACGGGAAGAGATGACAGTGGACTTGTGAAGGAAGTTACGATAACAGGCGACAAGGGAAGCGTGGTAGTCAGCGGCCAGAGCAATATCCGAGTTCTGTTCGCCACGGATGGCAAGGCTATAACAGAGCAGGATGGATCAGAGCTCACGGGCTGGACAGGCGTTCCAAGTAATTTCTACTATGTAAAGAAGGATAATGACACAGGACTCTACACACTTAAGGGCGGCGGATACGGACATGGAGTCGGAATGAGTCAGAATGGTGCAAATGAACTGGCAAAGCTGGGATATACTGCAGCACAGATAATCAGCCATTATTACAATGGAGCAGTTCTCAGTTCAGTTGAGAAGTAACGGAGATAATCACTAATTATGAAATTGAAGAAGCGCATAGTGCTCATATACCATAAAGTCAGATTGTTTATGGCAGAGATGAATAAGGATCAGGTGGCGGCATTTGCGGCACAGTCTGCTTTTTTCCTGCTGCTGTCACTGTTTCCACTGGCGATGACGCTGCTTACATTTGTCAAATATCTGCCATTCACTGAGACACAGATACTTGAGATAATCAGAGATCTGTTTCCTGAGGAGATAAATTCTAATTTTGAATTTATGTTTGCAGAGATTTTCAACAGCAAGAGCTCACTGCTTGCCACCACAGCAACCATATTGCTCACAGTGTGGTCGGCGTCCAAGGGAACAATGGCTATAGGCCGCGGACTCACTTTCATGGCAGGCAAGGAGGACAGCGTCAATTATTTCCTCAGAAGAGCGATACACACTCTGTATACATTGATATTCTGTGTGATGCTGGTGGCGGTTATGGTCATATATATCCTCGGCGATGTAGTTGTGTCAAAAATGCTGGTGCGGCTGGATTCGGTGGAGAGATTCCAACTGGTGGATACCGTTGCGAATATCCTGTCGATCGTCAAGATAGCATTTGCCCCTACGGTGTTGTTTGGAGTTATGATAGTGGCATACTGGGCATTGCCTGTTGAGCGTGTGAGGATCAAGACCGCTGTGCCGGGAGCTGCATTTACGACCATACTCTGGATGCTTTTGTCATTTGGCGTATCAAGCTATATCAATATAGTGGGAATCAACACATATATGTATGGAAGCCTTGCAAGTGTGATATTGCTTGCGCTGTGGCTTTACATGTGTATGTACGTCATGCTGATAGGCGCGGAGATCAACAAATTCATGGATAATGGAATCCAGGGAATAAGAAGGCGTGCGCACAAGGCTGGGCGTAAGAAGAGACGACTTGAGAGGAAGAAAAAGCGTGCGGAGAAGAGGCGGATGCGAAAAAATCGACATTTAAATATGGACGAAGAAGTTGATGTAGAAGTAGATAAATGAAATAAAAGTAGAGTGTATTCAAGTTAAAGAATACTGCGATTGAGACGCATAGTGGTTCATATAAAAATACAAGTAGTAAGCGGGTAAAGAAAACAATTTCTATAAATGTAAGATATTACAGTGCATATTATAAAATAAAAGCCTCCTATTCTGGTGGGGTGGCAATTGATATTTTGGTAACTAAGGGGGCAGTCACAGCAAGTCTAGCAACAGGGTATACATTGTCTACGCTTCTTTCAGATATAATAAGTAACTATGGAAGTACTGATATTAGGTTTCCAGCTATTGAAAACTGGGGGTATAGATTAAAATATGTAACAAATAGCAGTAAAGATGGATTTGATATTTATTTACTTACGTATAATAGTAAAGGAAGACTTGCAGATACAAAGAAAATAAAGAGTGAAAGATATAAAGCGATTTTGATATAAAAAGGAGAAAACATATGAGAGAAAAAAAAGCTATACTTCTGTTAGTACTTAGTGCATGTTTGTTTGCAATCGATTTTATCTTAAAAGGAGATTTTGGTAAGGTGATGTTTTATATAATCTTATTGATAGGCTGGATATTACTTTTGGCATCAATTGCTTTACAAATAAAGAAAAAGAAACGGGAAGATGATTAAATAGGAGTATGGTACTCGTAAGGTTTATTTTCACAATCAAGTTATATAATATTTCTGAAAATTGAATTGTTGTTGATCATGACAGTATGACAAAAAAGATGTTGACTAACACCCACATGTAGGTATATTATCTCTACAGGCAGTGACGATGCAAAAGATACGTATGTCACCATCAGAGAGACCGGGTCAGCGGCTGAAAGCCAGGTCAGGTAAGAGTGCGTATTTAATTTCACATCAGAGCCACCACGGCTGAAGGATTGATGATATCTGCTGATCAGTTGACAGATATTTGTCTGCGTAGGTTGTGGCGTGTGACGTGCGACAAACGTCTAATGAGAGTCAGACATATGGCACAGTATATAGAGGTATATATGACAGTGTATAATGAATGTCTGGAATCAGGGTGGTAACGCGGATATAATTCGTCCCTAGTATGTATAACATGCTAGGGACTTTTGCGTTTACAGGGTGACAAGCGGCTGCGATGCGCGAGCTTGCTCGCATGCATCAGCAGACATTTGTCACCCGCGCGCGACATGAAACACGGAGCCCGGGAGGGCGGAGTGTGAATGCCGTGCAGGGATTGAGAGAGCGCGCAGCGCGGAGCAATCCCGGTAAACGCCAAAAAGAGGAATGAGCGCATAGCCCGATAGGGCGGAGCGCAAATTACTGTAGGAATTGCGGAAGCCGTAGGCGAGCAATTCCGTGACTTATATATGGATGTAATTAATATAGGATCCACATTGAAATCCCTATAAATAGAAAAAGGAGAAACACGATGAGAGACAAGTTGGAGGCCATAAAGGCAGAGGCTCTTGCCAAGATCGAGAGCGCAGAGGTTGTATCGACACTTAACGATGTGAAGGTGGCGATACTCGGTAAGAAGGGAGAACTCACACAGGTTCTCAAAAGCATGAAGGATGTAGCACCGGAGGACAGACCAAAGGTAGGTCAGATGGTAAATGAGGCACGTCAGGCCATCGAGACAGCCCTTGACGAGAAGACAAAGGCCATCAACAGAGCACTCCGTGCAGAGAAGATGAAGAGAGAGACAATAGATGTAACTCTTCCAGGAGTGAAGAAGCTTACAGGACACAGACATCCAAACCAGATAGCACTTGAAGATCTGGAGAGAGTATTCATCGGTATGGGTTACGAGATAGTTGAGGGACCAGAGGTAGAGTACGACAAGTACAACTTCGAACTGCTGAACATCCCTGCAAATCACCCTGCAAAGGATGAGCAGGATACATTCTATGTTACAAAGGATATCCTCCTTCGTACACAGACATCACCTGTTCAGGCAAGAATCATGGAGAAGGGCAATCTTCCTATAAGAATCCTCTCACCTGGACGAGTATTCAGAGCTGATGAGGTAGATGCAACACATTCACCATCATTCCATCAGGTAGAGGGACTTGTGATAGACAAGGGAATCACCATGGCAGACCTCAAGGGAACACTGGCGCAGTGGGCAAAGGAGTTCTTCGGTGAGAACACAAAGGTCAAGTTCAGACCTCACCACTTCCCATTCACAGAGCCTTCAGCAGAGTGTGATATCACATGCTTCAAGTGCGGTGGCAAGGGATGCCGAGTATGTAAGGGCAGTGGCTGGATAGAGATCCTTGGCTGTGGTATGGTTCATCCAAAGGTTCTCCGCGACTGTGGAATAGACCCTGAGGTATATTCAGGATTTGCATTTGGAATCGGACTTGAGAGAGTAACACTTCTCAAGTATGAGATAGATGACATGAGACTTCTCTACGAGAACGACATGAGATTCTTAGACCAGTTTTAAATAGGAGGACAAATAGATGAATACACCAATTTCATGGATAAAGGCATATGTTCCTGATCTGGACGTGACAGCTCAGGAGTTTGTAGATGCCATGACTCTCTCAGGATCACATGTAGAGGGTTACGAACAGAAGGATAAGAATCTTGACAAGATCGTTGTCGGCAAGATTCTCACTATGGAGAAGCATCCGGATGCGGACAACCACTGGCACGGTGTGA
>OGZO01001389.1_pt1 | contig 17765 bp, 17 predicted proteins | sample 1576721 | NCBI WGS metagenome assembly OGZO01 (sample SAMEA3541516, study PRJEB24748) | human gut metagenome | biome: human gut; feature: human-associated habitat; material: faeces | place: China | collected 2012 | reverse complement strand
AGATAATGACGAGCAAAAGCCCCGTCCGTTCTGCCGAAGATGTGGACGAGGTTGCGCTGTCCTTTGCCGAGGTCAAAATGCTTGCCACAGGCGATGAGCGTTTCAAGGAGAAAATGGACTTGGATATACAGGTATCGAAGCTGCGTGTACTCAAACAAAGCTATCTGTCCGAGCATTATGACCTTGAGGATAGGATACTCAAATTCTATCCGCAGACCATAAAGGAGTATGAGGAACGCATTGCGGGCTATGAAAGCGACACGGCTCTTGCCGAGCAGCACAAGCCGCAGGGCGAGGATAAGTTCTGCCCGATGACAATAAAAGGCGTGACCTTTACCGAAAAAGCAGCCGCAGGCGAAATGCTCCTTGCCGTCTGCAAGGAAAACACTCTTGCCAATCCCGTGGAAATCGGCAGCTACCGTGGTTTCAGAATGGAGGTTTATTATGATACGCTCAACACCCATTACTGCCTAAACCTTTGCGGAAAAGCAAAGCACACGGTGGAATTAGGCAGCGATGCACTCGGCAATCTGACCCGAATTGAAAATGAGCTTGCGAAAATCCCTGTAAAATTGGAGGTCGCAAAGACAAAGCGGACAGAAACCATTGAGCAGCTACAAACCGCAAAGGCAGAGGTTGAAAAGCCCTTTGCCTTTGAAGATGAGCTGCGGGAAAAGACGGAACGGCTGAACGCTCTCAATATCGAGCTTAATCTAAATGAGAAAGACCGTTCCGTTATGGATACCGAGCCAGACCAGAGCGAGGAGCAACCCGAAAGAAAATGTGCAAATCGAGAGAGATAATGCTGTTTGTATATTTGTAATGACCTTTTTGGGGCAGTATAATAGGTACAAGAAGTATTAAATCGGAGGTGAAAACCGTGCTTGATAATTTCAAATTTGAAACCTTTGTCGATGCGCACAGCAATATTTTCGAGGAATATCTAAGCTCCGTCATATCCAAGCTGCGAGAAACCAATTCCGAATACCGTTCCATAGAGGAAAAGATAGAGAGCCTTTACAGGCAGTATCCGAAAGTAATGGCGGTGTTCGATACGGAGAAATCAAGTGATTTATCCGAGCAGGAATGTACGGCGCTGATAGAAATTCTGGAGCTTCGGGCGAGGCTCTGCGATATGCAGCAGGAAGCAATTTATTTCCGAGGCTGCTATGACAGCGTAGGATATCTGAAAAAGGCAGGCATTTTATAACCGAGAACGGCGGCATTGGCGAAAAGCTGATGCCGCTTTTACATGGATATAGATAGAAAATCTCATAGGTATGTGATATAATAATGAATATCAATACCAAGGAGATGGTTTATACTATGGAAAAAGCCATTACAATTAATACCTATTCTATGGCATCTTATTATGTGGATATATTGTATAACGATATTAAGCTGTCAAATGCGACCTGCTTTTTTACTAAAATCAAAGATAATTTATATTTGGTGACAAATTGGCATGTTGTAAGTGGGCGAAATGCCGACACTAAAAAATGTTTGAATAAAATGGGAAGCGTCCCTAATAAACTTCGTGTATATGTTCCAAAAGAAAACGATGATTCCACTTTTTGCTATAGCGATGATTTTTTTATGGATGTTGAATTGTTTGACCAAGAAGGTAATCAGCTATGGTATGAAATGCAAAAAGGTAATAGAATGATTGATGTCGCAATAATTCCACTTAAAGATGTTAAAGGTGTTTGCACAACTATAGAACAAGCAGAAGAACCTTTCAATGAACAAGTTGGTTTTGAAATAGCGTCAGAAATTTATATCATTGGTTTTCCGTTTGGAAAGCAAACAGGCTATGTACCGATTTGGAAAAAAGCCAGTGTGGCAAGTGAACCAGAATTAGAGGTTGAAGAATTACCGTACTTTTTTGCTGATACAGCTACGAGGTCAGGAATGTCAGGGTCTCCTGTGATTTTATATAAAGATAGACCTGCCGTTTTGATTAGTGAAAAGGAAGAAAAAATAAGTAGGCATTGGACAAAGTTCATTGGTATTTATTCAGGAAGAATTGGGGCTGATTGTGAAGAAAAGGGAGATGCACAATTGGGTAGAGTATGGAAAGCTTCTGTCATTCAAACAATGATTGAAAATTATGAAAAATAAGTCAGTTTTGTCATAGGATACATAGCCGAGTGGTTTTCACCGAACGAAAATCACTCGGCTTTTTCTATTTCTGGAGGTGATTTGATTGAATGAGAAGCAGCAGACCCTATGTGCAGCTTGACCCTGCGGTTATCGAACAGGCACGGCAAATGGACTTGCTCTCCTATCTCAGAGCTTATGAGCCGAACAATTTGGTGCGTGTCGGCGGCAGCGTTTACTGCACCAGAGAACACGACAGCTTAAAAATTTCTAACGGCAAATGGTTTTGGTGGTCGAGAGGTATCGGCGGCGTTTCCGCCCTTGACTATCTTATCAAGGTCAAAGATTACGGATTTGTTGAAGCTGTCGAAGCTCTGACAGGCGGTGCGGTTGAATGGACGCCGCCGCAAACGCCGAAAAAAGACGAGTCGAAAGTTCTGCTATTGCCGCCGAAAAACAAGGATTGCAACCGAGTAATGCAGTATCTTTTCGGGCGTGGTATAGATTATCAGCTCATACAGGAGTGCATTGCAGACGGTACGATTTACGAAAGCGCCGATTATCACAATGCCGTTTTTGTGGGCAAGGATAAAAGCGGAATGCCAAAGTATGCCGCCCTACGAAGTACGCTTGGCAGTCCCTTTAAGCAGGACGCTTCGGGAAGTGACAAGCGATATTCGTTCCGACTGCTTGCAAAAGAGCCGATAAACACGGTGCATTTATTTGAAGCAGCCATTGATTTACTGTCCTATGCGACCTACCTTAAATGCGAGGGCAAGGACTATCGGACACAAAATCTGCTCTCTTTGTCGGGTGTATATCAGCCCAAAAAGGAGCTGAGCGAGAGCAAAGTCCCCATTGCGCTGTCCACTTATCTTAAAGAAAATCCGCAGGTCAAGGCCGTTGTTTTGCATCTTGACAATGACAAAACAGGCAGGCTGTGTACTGCCGCCTTAACCGAATTACTGAAAAAGGACTATGAAATCGTTGATTCTCCGCCGCCTGTCGGCAAGGATGTCAACGATTTTTTAATGTCCTATCTGGGGCTTTCAAGGCAAAAGCCCGTCCGTGAAAGGAGTGATGTCCGTTGATTGTGCAGCAGGTTTTCTGAAAAACGACAACCAAACCGACCCTAAATTTAAGAACGAAAGTGAGGAAATGACGATTGAAAAACTATGATGTGACCCTTACCGCCCACTATGAAAAGACCATTTCCGTTTGCGCCGACAGCCCCGAACAGGCAGCGGAGAAAGTCAAAATCATTCTCTTTGATACCGACCTTATTGAGTTTTCCGATGAGGATTTTGTCTGCGGCGAAGCCGATATTACCGAGCACAGCGAGGACGGTCTTGACGATACCGATGAGGAAGAATTGTCCGAAGAAGATGATTGTTCGGACTGTCCGTACTTCTGCCCCGTGTGCGGAGAATGTCTGTATGAGGACGAGTGTGAAGAATGATATGTCTTACCAAGCACTGAATTTGGCTAACCAAATTCGCTTGTTAGGGGGCTGCCCCTAATACCCCGTGAAAACAGAAAGGAGTTTGAGAATGAGTGAGTTTATATTTTTCATCATCGGCATAATGCTCGGCGGGCTGACGGACGTTGCGATTATGTGCTGCTTGCAGATAAACCGTCTGTCCGAGAGAGAGGAAGTGAAAAATGCGAAAACGAAATGTGCAGATACTTTTCCGTCTGACTGAGGAAGAAGCCGAGCAGCTTAACGAGCTTGTGCGAAAATCGGGTCGCTCAAAAGAAGCATTCCTCAGAGAAACGGTAAAGGGCTACCGCCTGTGCGAGAAGCCCGACCCAGAGTTCTATAAAATGATGCGAGAGCTGTCGGCTATCGGCAACCGTATCAATCAGCTTGCGGTCAAGGCAAACGCCCTCGGCTTTATCGACACGCCGATGCTCCGAGAGGAAGCAAGGAAGTGGCACGAGTTTCAAATCGAAATCCGCAAAAGGTATCTGCTGCCCCGCAAGGTATCCTAATGGCGGTCTGCGAGATATGGGATGTGCGTGGCAGGCTCGACCACCCGATTGACTACGCAGAAAATCCCGAAAAAACCGCCAATCCCAAATACACCGAAGCTGATTTACAGGCGATGGTCGATGTAATGGAGTACGCCACCAATAAGGATAAGACCGAACAGCGTTTCTTTGTCACGGGCGTAAACTGCGACCCGACTACCGCAAGAGATGAAATGATGATTTCCAAAGCCCAATGGAACGACAGGAGCAAGATTGTCTGTTATCACGGCTTCCAGAGCTTCAAGTCTGGCGAGGTCACGCCAGAGCAGGCGCACGAGGTCGGGGTCAGACTTGCCGAGAAAATGTGGGGCGACAGATTTCAAGTCATTGTTGCCACCCACCTCAACACCGAGTGCCTGCATAACCACTTTGTAGTAAACTCCGTTTCCTTTGCGGACGGCAAGCACTATCACGACAACAAAGCAAATTTACGGCTGCTTCGTCATCACTCCGATGAGCTTTGCCGTGAGTATGCTCTGTCCGTTATTGAACACCCAAGCGGCAGGAAAAAGCCCTATGCGCTTTATCAAGCGGAAAAACAAGGACGCCCCACAAGAGATAATGTTGCAAGGCAGGCAGTTGATGAAGCCATTGCACAGTCCTACACGCTGAAAGACTTTGACCGCATTATGGCGGAGATGGGCTACCGTGTGAGCTTTGACCCTAATCGCAAGTATTGGACGATTATCGGAAAGGGCTGGCAAAGACCGAAGCGGCTCTATAAGCTCGGAGAGGATTATACCAACGACAAAATAACGGAGCGTATCAGTCAAAATTCCTATGCCGTAAGGCTTGACCGATTTACCGACCCACCGAGGCAGGTCAAGGTCTATCGGGTCAAGGGGTCACTTTCGGATATTAAGAAAATCGGCGGCTTGCGTGGACTTTATCTCCATTACTGCTACAAGCTCGGTATCCTGCCGAAGAACAAAAAACAGAATTATGCTCGGCTTCATTATCTGCTAAAGGACGACCTTATGAAAATGGAAGCCATAGCAAAAGAAACAAGGCTGCTTTGTCGAAATCACATTGATACGGCACAGCAGCTTTTGTCATACAAAGGCTCGTTGGAAACGGAAATGTCCGCCTTGCTTGAAAAGCGCAAGGAGCTTTACTCCAAATCCCGTTCCGCAAAGGACGAGGACGCAAAATCACAGGTCAAGGCAGAGCTATCCGATATTTCCAAACGCCTCAGTATTCTGCGAAAGGAGGTCAAACTTTGCGAGGGTATCGCCGCCCGTAGCGACACCCTCAAAGAAAAACTCGCAGCGATACGGGCAGATGAACAAGAACAGCAAAGAAAGGAGCTGACAAAGAATGAACACAGGCGGCGAAGCGGCAGAACAAATTGTCCGAATGAGCTTGGAGGGCTTTGAGGTCGCTGCAAAAATCACAGGCGCAGGAGCGAAAAACATCGCCATCCTGCTGTATTCCATTCTGAAAGAAGAAAAGAAAACCAAAGGCAAGGCACGGCTTTCCTCAATGCTTCGCTCTGGAAAAGAGCTGAAGGTCTTTACCGTGAAAAATGACGACCTCAAAACATTCACGCAGGAAGCCAAAAAGTACGGCGTTCTTTATTGCGTCCTTGCAGACCGCAAGAATAACGACCCTAATGCAGAGGTAGATGTTATCGCCCGTGCGGAGGATGCATCGAAAATCAGCCGTATCGTGGAACGCTTCCACCTTGCGTCGGTGGACACCGCTTCTATCGTAACCGAAGCGGAGAAATCCAAAGACGAAAAGAACGGACAGCCAGAGCCAGAAATCACAACACCCGAAAAAGCAGAAAAGGACAAGCTGCTTGATGAGCTTATGGGTAAGCCTGTCGGCAAGGAGGAAAACGCCCCAAACCCCTCGGTGGCAAAGACCGAAAAATCCCCTCAGTCCGAGCCTATCTCAGAGAAGCAAAGCAAATCCGCAGAGGGGGCTACTATGACTAAAGAGAAACCTTCTGTCAAAGAGGAACTGCGGAAAATCAAGGAGAGCCGCAAAGAACAGGAAGCGGACAAAGGCACTTCCGCCCTGGACAAAAGCGGAGCTTACGACAGGGCTAAGAGTGCCAACGGCAAGACCGAACACAAGCAGCCTCAGAGAAAAAAGAAACACAAAAAATCCAAAGAAGCGAGGTAAACAAGTATGAGTATCTATGATGTATTCAGCGGCGGCAGCAAACCGTTTGACAAAGAGCAATGGGCTGCCCAGAAGCAGGCACAGCGCAAAGAAGCCTACGAGCTGATTGACAACACCTGCTCCGAAATGATGATTAGCGGCGACAGCTTCCGTCAGTATCTTGATGTGCAAGGACGGTTTGACCGCTATTCCGTAAACAATGCCATTCTGGTATCTGCGCAAATGCCAGAAGCAACGCAGCTCAAAGAAAAAGCCGCTTGGAAGCAGAGCCGTGTCTATGTGAACAAGGACGCAAAGAAAGTCGTTATCCTTGAGCCGAGCAAGGAGTACACCCGTGATGACGGTTCTAAGGCGGTTGGCTACAACGCCAAAGAGGTCTATGACATTTCCGAAACCTCTGCAAAGGACAGACAGGAAGCACTGGAAAAGAAATCTATGCGTGAGCTTGTATCGGCACTCATTGACGCAAGCCCCGTGCCTTTTGTACCTGCTGCAGACCTTGAAATGCCTGCCTACTACGACAGCGAACAGCAGAGCATTTTTATCCGCACGGGTCTTAACGAGGAACAGCTTTTCGTGAGTATGGCAAAGGAAGTATCAGCGGCGGTCTTTGACTTTAAGCATAACGAAAGCCGAGAAGCGTCCGAGTTCAAATCCTACTGCGTGGCGTATATGATAAGCTCCCGCTACGGCGTTGACACCAGAGGCTTTAATTTCTCCAGACTTCCGAAAGAGCTTGCGGAAACGGATACACAGGCTTTCAAGGGAGAACTTGGCTCTATGCGTGATGTTCTGGGTGAAATCCAGAGCGAAATGTATAAGAGTATGGAGAAAAACAAGCCTGCCAAAAGCAAGGAACAGGAACGATAAACGGAGGTACAGCCTATGAGAGAAGAACGATACCATATCGCACTTGATAAGTACGATAAAAATATCGTTATCAATGCGCTTAACACCCTGCGTACACGGCAGTTACAGGAGGAACGCCCCACCGAGCCTGTTGACGAGCTGATTAGCAAGGTAGCACACGCCCCGACAAAGAAATTCAAGGTCGTGCATTGCAGGTGTAATGAGGAACGATAACGACAAAAAGACGAGCCTAATCCTTTCCGCCTGCGGCGTCGTTCCTGTCGTATGGCTTGCTCTGCTGACCGCCCCTTATGTGGGCGGCGGTATTGTAGAAATCATCCGAGGACTGACCGATGCTATGGGAAGTCCCTTTGCCATAACCGTATGTGAGGACAGCGTAAAGACTGTCCTTATTTTTTTAGCCGCATACGGTATGGCTATCGGCATTTATTTCTCCACACGCAGGAACTACCGCAGGCGTGAGGAACACGGCTCTGCAAAATGGGGCAACGCCGATGCGCTGAACAAAAAGTATCGGGATAAAGACCCGTCCGAGAACAAGCTGCTGACCCAGAATGTCCGCATTGGTCTGGACGGGAAAAAGCACCGCCGAAATCTCAATATCTTAGTCTGCGGCGGCTCTGGTGCAGGCAAAACACGCTTTTTCTGTAAGCCTAACGCTATGCAATGCAACACCTCTTTTGTGGTGCTTGACCCAAAGGGTGAAATCGTCCGTGACATCGGCGGTTTGTTGGAGAGCAAGGGCTATGAGGTGCGTGTCCTTGACCTAATCAATATGCACCGCAGCCATTGCTACAATCCCTTTGTGTATCTGCGCAACGACAATGATGTGCAGCGTTTGGTAACGAATCTGTTTAAGGCAACTACGCCAAAAGGCTCACAGTCGCAAGACCCGTTCTGGGATACGGCGGCAAGTATGCTGCTTCTTGCATTGGTGTTTTATCTCAAATACGAAGCTCCGCCCGACGAGCAGAATTTTCCTATGGTTATGGAGTTGCTTCGTGCAGGTGAAGTCCGTGAGGACGACGACAGCTATGTAAGCCCTCTGGACGAGCTGTTTGACCGTCTGGAAATGATAAACCCAGAGCATATCGCCCTCAAGTATTACAGGGATTATCACTCTGGCTCGGCAAAGACCTTAAAGAGTATTCAAATCACGCTTGCCGCAAGGCTTGAAAAATTCAATCTGGAAAGCCTTGCGGGGCTTACCGCCACCGATGAGCTTGACCTGCCGAGTCTGGGAGAAAAGAAAGTCGCTTTGTTTGCCTTGATACCCGACAATGATACGAGCTTTAACTTCCTTGTCAGTATCCTTTATACGCAGCTCTTTCAACAGCTCTTTTATCTGGCAGACCATAAATACGGCGGCAGCCTGCCCGTGCATTGCCACTTTATAATGGACGAATTTGCGAATGTATCGCTGCCCGATGACTTCGATAAGATTTTGTCCGTTATGCGTTCCAGAGGGGTGTCGGTGTCCATTATCCTGCAAAATCTGGCGCAGCTCAAAGCCCTTTTCGAGAAGCAATGGGAAAGCATCGTAGGCAACTGCGATGAATTTCTTTACCTCGGCGGCAATGAGCAAAGCACCCACAAATATGTGTCGGAGCTGCTCGGCAAGGAAACCATTGATACCAACACCTACGGAAAAAGCTCTGGGCGAAGCGGAAACTATTCGACCAACTATCAAATATCGGGGCGTGAGCTTATGACCCCAGACGAAGTGCGTATGCTTGATAACCGCTACGCACTTCTTTTTATTCGGGGAGAACGCCCCGTAATGGACTTCAAATATGACATTATGAAGCACCCGAATGTGAAGCTGACTGCTGATGGAGGGCAGCCACCGTATATTCACGGAGAGCCGACGCAGGCAGTTGCAACCCTTGTGTTTGACAGCGATATTCCTCAAAGCGCCGTAAGCATAAACGCTGTCAGCACTTCCTACGAGCTTCTGTCCGATGAGGACTTGGAAGAAATATTCAACATCTAAAAGGAGGATTTATCTATGAAACTTTTTAAGAACAATGAGGGCAAGAAAACCGAAAAGCTGCCGATGTCTGGCAAGGTCAGAAAGGGGTTCCGCTTTTACTGCACAGCAGTAATGGCATTGACCTTTGTTGTGGGAACATCCGTGACCGCTTTTGCGGCGAATGACCCTATTGCTGTAGTCAATAACCTGTCCGACTTTATTTTCGGTCTGGTGAGAGCTGTCGGTATGATTATGCTCGGCTTCGGCATTGTGCAGATTGGTCTTTCTCTCAAATCTCACGACCCGTCCCAGAGAGCAAACGGCTTTTTGACCCTTGCAGGCGGTGTGGTCATTACCTTTGCGAAAGAAATCTTGACCCTTATCACAGGCTGAGAGAACAACAGATTGACACAAGACTGACGGTAACGGGGGCAGATCCGCTTTGCGGAATTGCCCCCGTTATCCAAATCAATAAGGAGGTGGTCGAATGTCTGATAATTGGATTGTGCAGAACTTGGAGAACGCTCTTGAAACTTGGAATGAGAAGCTGTCAGAGATATGGCAGCTCATTACCCAATCCCCAGAGAACTTTAAGGGCGGCACGATATGGAATGTTATCGTAAATATACACGGCGCAGTGCAGGCAATCGGGCTTGCGTTGCTCGTTCTCTTTTTTGTCGTAGGCGTAATGCGTACCTGCGGCAGCTTTGCAGAGGTCAAGAAACCAGAACACGCATTAAAACTGTTTATCCGCTTCGCCCTTGCCAAAGGTGCTGTGACCTATGGCTTGGAGCTGATGATGGCTCTTTTCAATATCGTACAGGGACTTATTTCAACCATTATGAACGCCGCAGGCTTCGGAACGGCACAGCAGACGGTATTACCGTCGGAAATCGTGACCGCCGTTGAGGACTGCGGCTTTTTCGAGAGTATCCCGTTATGGGCGGTCACGCTGATAGGCGGTCTGTTCATTACGGTACTGTCGTTCATTATGATAATGTCGGTGTACGGCAGATTTTTTAAGCTGTACCTTTATACCGCCATTGCCCCTGTTCCGCTTTCCACTTTTGCGGGAGAGCCGAGCCAGAGCGTCGGCAAGAGCTTTATCAAGAGCTATGCCGCCGTGTGTCTGGAGGGCGCAATCATTGTGCTTGCCTGTATCATCTTCTCGCTCTTTGCGGCTTCGCCCCCTGCGGTTGACCCTAATGCCGCTGCGGTGTCTATGGTATGGAGCTATATCGGAGAGCTTGTATTTAATATGCTCGTCCTTGTAGGTGCAGTCAAAATGTCCGACCGTGTTGTAAGAGAAATGATGGGCTTATAAAGGAGGTGCGACGAATTGGAAGTTAAGATAAACAAAGAAATCCGCAACTACACGGAAAGTATGTTTTTCGGACTGTCGCTCAGACAGTTCATTTTTTCGGTGCTTGCCTGCGGTGTGGCGGTAGGTCTGTATTTTCTGCTGCGCCCGCACTTCGGAACGGAAACCCTCAGTTGGGTATGTATCCTCGGTGCTGCGCCTTTTGCGCTGATGGGCTTTGTCAAATACAACGGTATGAACGCCGAGCAGTTTGTCTGGGCGTGGATAAAATCGGAGTTCCTTATGCCGAAAAAGCTGATGTTTCACCCCGATAATCTCTACTATGAAACGCTGAAAGCAACAATCCAAAATCACGAAAAGGAGGCGTTGAAAAACAATGCTTAAAACACTCAAAAACCTGTTCAAGCAGGATAAGGAGAAGTTTGTCGTGCCGAAATCGGTGCAGAGCGTTATCCCGATTAAAACTATCTGGGAGGACGGTATCTTTCTTGTCGGCAAGAACAAGTACGCTAAGACATTCAAATTTGAGGACATCAATTACGCCGTAGCAAGCCGTGAGGATAAGGAAGCGATGTTCCTTGAATACTCGGAGCTGCTTAATTCGCTTGACAGCGGAGCTACTACGAAAATCACTATCAATAACCGCCGCTTAAACAAAGCGGACTTTGAACAGACGATACTCATTCCTATGGCTGATGACGGTCTGGATAAGTACCGCAAGGAATACAACAAGATGCTCCTTGAGAAAGCGACGGGAGCAAATTCCATTGTGCAGGACAAGTATGTGACGGTATCCGTCTGCAAGAAAAATATCGAGGAAGCCCGAAACTACTTTGCCCGTGTGGGCGCTGACCTTATTGCCCACTTTTCCCGTCTGGGGTCACGGTGCGTAGAGCTTGAAGCCGAGGAAAAGCTACGCATCTTTCACGATTTCTACCGCACAGGCGAAGAAACGGCGTTCCGTTTCGATATTTCCCAGACGATGCGAAAGGGTCACGACTTCAAGGACTTTATCTGCCCCGACACCTTTGAATTTGAAAGGGACTGTTTCAGAATGGGCGACAGATACGGGCGTGTGATTTTCCTCAGAGAATACGCCGCCTATATCAAGGACAGTATGGTAGCGGAGCTTTGTGAGCTGAACAGAAATATGATGCTCTCCGTTGACATTATCCCCGTTCCCACAGATGAAGCCGTGCGAGAGGTGGAAAACCGACTGCTCGGCGTGGAAACCAATATCACGAATTGGCAGAGAAAGCAAAACCAGAACAATAACTTTTCTGCCGTTGTACCGTATGACTTGGAGCAGCAGCGAAAAGAAAGCAAGGAGTTCCTTGATGACCTTACGACCCGTGACCAAAGAATGATGTTCGCCGTGCTGACTATGGTGCATACGGCGGACAGCAAGGAGCAGCTTGACAGCGATACAGAAGCGTTGCTCACGACTGCCAGAAAGCACCTGTGTCAGTTTGCCGTACTGAAATATCAGCAGATGGACGGCTTAAATACGGTGCTGCCTTTCGGTGTGCGAAAGATTGACGCCCTGCGTACCCTTACAACGGAAAGTCTTGCGGTGTTTATCCCGTTTCGGGTACAGGAAATTTATCACGAAAACGGCGTTTATTACGGGCAGAATGTAATCAGCAAGAATATGATTATCGCCAACCGCCGCCACCTGCTCAACGGTAATTCCTTTATCCTCGGCGTGTCGGGTGCAGGCAAATCCTTTACGGCAAAGGAAGAAATGACGAACATCATTCTGACCGACCCCAACGCCGATATTATCATTATTGACCCAGAGCGAGAGTATTCGCCGCTTGTAAAGGCAATGCAGGGCGAGGTCATTCACATCTCGGCAACGAGCGAAAACCATATCAACGCTATGGATATGAACTCCGATTACGGTGACGGCGCAAACCCCGTTATTTTGAAATCGGAGTTTATTTTGTCCCTTTGCGAACAGCTCATCGGCGGCAGCAGTCTTGGCGCAAAGCAGAAATCCATCATTGACCGCTGTACCGCTTCGGTGTATCGGTATTATCAGCAAGGCAACTATATGGGAACGCCGCCGACCTTGCAGGACTTCCGTGAGGAGCTGTTGAAGCAGGACGAGCCAGAAGCGCAGGAAATCGCCCTTGCCATTGAGCTTTTTACGGACGGCTCTCTTAACACTTTTGCAAAGCATACGAATGTAGATACCCACAGCCGCCTTATCTGCTATGACATTTTTGACCTCGGCAAGCAGTTACAGCCTATCGGTATGCTTGTTGTTCTTGACAGCATCTTGAACCGCATTACCCAGAACAGAGCCAAAGGCAGAAACACTTTCATTTTCATTGATGAGATTTATCTGCTCTTTCAGCACGAATACTCCGCCAACTTCCTCTTTACGCTCTGGAAAAGAGTAAGAAAATACGGTGCGTACTGCACGGGCATTACGCAGAATGTGGACGACCTTTTGCAGAGCCATACGGCAAGGACAATGCTTGCCAACAGCGAGTTTATCATTATGCTCAACCAAGCGTCCACAGACCGTATCGAGCTTGCCAAGCTCCTTAATATCTCCGACCTTCAGCTCAGCTATATCACGAATGTCGGCGCAGGACAGGGGCTTCTCAAGGTTGGCAGCTCTCTTGTGCCGTTTGTCAACAAGTTCCCCCGCAATACAGAGCTTTACAAGCTGATGACAACCAAGTTCGGAGAGGTATAAAATGCAGAAATTGCGGTGTTCGTGTCGTGTTGTGAGGGGACGGCAAAAATAATCGTGTTAATTTATGCGAAAATTCAAGAAAAGTTCATTGATTTTTACACGAATATCTGCTATACTATGGTCAGTACCTTTAAGGAGGACTGCTTATGTATAGAAAGATTATGGGCTTCTTGAAAGCGTGGAAAGAAAGCGAACACCGCAAGCCCCTTATTTTACAGGGGGCAAGACAGGTCGGAAAGACCTATTCCATTCTGGAGTTCGGGCGCACCCATTACGAAAATGTGGCATACTTCAACTTTGAAACCAATCCAAAGCTGAACGAAACCTTTGAGGAAGCCATCAGCCCCGATTATCTGATACCGATTTTGTCCCATATCGCAGGTCAGACTATCGTAAAGGAAAAAACGCTGATTGTATTCGACGAGGTGCAGCTCTGCGAAAGGGCTTTGACCTCGCTCAAATATTTTTGCGAGGATGCTCCAGATTATCACATCATCGTGGCAGGCAGCTTGCTCGGCGTTGCGGTCAACAGGGCGAAATTCTCTTTTCCCGTAGGAAAGGTCGATATGAAAACGCTTTATCCTATGGATATGGAGGAATTTATGTTGGCACTCAGTGAGGACGATTTGGTAGAGCAGATTAAAAAGTGCTTCCAAACCGATACGCCGTTGCCGTCTGCCTTGCACGATGCCGCAATGCAGCTTTACCGTCAGTATCTTGTGGTCGGCGGTATGCCAGAGTGTGTAATGCAGTTTGCCGAAACAAAGGATTATATCCTTGTCCGCCATACGCAGGATACGATACTTGCAAGCTATCTCAATGATATGAGCAAGTATAACAGCTTGAATGAAATCAAGAAAACCAGACTTGCCTACGACAATATAACCGTTCAGCTCTCAAAGAAGAATACCCGTTTCCAATATAAGCTGATTAAGAAAGGCGGACGAGCTTCCGAATTTGAAAATGCAATCGAATGGCTTTGCCTGTCTGGTATCGTGTCACAGGTCTATAAGGTCGAGCAAATCAAAAAACCGCTTGAAAACTACCGTGATATTGATGCGTTTAAGATTTATGTATCCGACTTAGGATTGCTTTGCGCCAAGAAAGACTTAGCCGCCAATGACATTCTCTATATGGTCGAGGAAATTAACGACTTCAAGGGCGGTATGGCGGAGAACTATGTCAATGTGCAGCTCTCCATTAACGGCTACCACACCTATTATTGGGAGTCCGAGCGTGGTGCTGAAATTGATTTTATCATTCAGCGTGACGGGCAGCTCATTCCCATTGAGGTTAAGTCTGCCGACAACACCAGAGCCAAGAGCTTAAAGGTCTATATGGACACCTACAAGCCCGCTTATGCTATCAAGCTCTCTGCCAAAAACTTCGGCTTTGAGGATAACAAAAAAATCGTTCCTCTCTATGCTGCATTTTGTATCTGAAATCAATATTGCAACGGTAACGCTCACAGAAAATGTGGGCGTTATTTTTTGCCCCTAAAACAGAATAAGAAAGGACAACGCTTATGAAGAAATACAAGAAAATCATTTGTATGATTGCCGCCGTGTGCCTGTTAGGTGCGGCGGCTTTTTGCGGCTTTCGTATTTACAGCCACTATGCGCACGAAAGCGAGCAGGAAGAAATCTTTGATAAAATTGCCGAGGTTGTGAAACAGGCGCAGACAGGCGAAAGTGAAGCGACCGATGTTTTGCTCACGGAGGAAGAAACCGTACTTGCGGAATACGGCGAGTTGTATCTGCAAAATACGGATATGGTCGGCTGGCTTTCGATTGCCGGCACGAATATCAACTTTCCCGTAATGCAGACCCCGAACAACCCCAATTATTATCTGAAGCACAATTTTGAAAAGGAGTACAGCGATTTAGGTACGCCGTATGTGCAGGAAAATTGCGACCTATTGACGAGCGATAACCTTGTTATTTACGGTCATCACATCAAGGGACAAAAGATGTTCGGCGCATTGGAGAATTACAAGAACAAGGATTTTTACGAGGAACACAAGACCATTCGTTTTGATACCCTCATAAAGAGGGACGAGTATGAAATCATTGCCGTGTTCAAAACGGTTGCGTACAGCTCGGCAGGCTTCCGTTACTACGATTTTGTAAGCGCAGAGGACGAAAACGCCTTTAACGCTTATATCGCCAAGTGCAAGGAGCTTGCCTTATATGATACAGGCGTGACCGCAGAATACGGCGACAGGCTTATTACGCTTTCTACCTGCGAATACTCCGCACAAAACGGTAGGCTTGTTGTAGTGGCAAAAAGGGCTGCCTAATATCTGTACCGCTTCAAGGAAAGGAGGCTTTTAATGGCTGATATAAAAACCAGAGATGCGGTCAAAGGCACGATAAAGACCATAGATAAAGCCGCCATTGCCACCGAGCGTATGAAGTCCGCTTATGCGAAAACAAAGGACAAAGCAGAACAAGGCTGTTACGCCGATGAAAGCTCCGCTACGGAATATGCCGCCGACAGGCTTTCCTACGGAGCTGACCGTATCAAGGACGAGGGTATCCACCAATTTAACAAGCAAGGGCAAAAGGCGGTCAAGGAAACAAGGGAAAATATAGGCAAAGCAAAGGATAAAATATCGTCCTATAAACAGAAAAAGGCGGCAAAAGCCGCCGAACAGCATAACAACGGCTTGCAGATCCGTCACGGGGCTGCAAGCCGTTCCTCTGCTCCCGATAGCACCCAAAGGGCAAAATCTCAGTTTATCAAGACCCGACAGCAAGGCAAAAAGATGGTTAAGACCACCGCCCGAAATACAGAAAAGACGGTCAAGGCAACCGCAAAAGGTACGGTCAAAACCACCCAGAAAAGCGTTAAGACTGCACAGGCTACCTCTAAGGCGGCTATCAAAACAGCCGAGCATACCGCCAAAGCAACGAAGGCAGCGGCAAGGGCTTCGGCAAAAGCGGCTCAACAAGCTGCACAGGCGGCAAAAGCCTCCGTTAAGGCTACGGTTGCTGCGGTGAAAGCGGCGGTAAAAGCTACGATTGCCGCAGTTAAAGCGATTATTGCAGGCGTCAAGGCGCTTGTAGCCGCCATAGCCGCAGGCGGTTGGATTGCCGTCGTGATTATTATTGTTATCTGTCTGATTGCCTTGATTGCAGGCTCGGTGTTCGGTATTTTCTTTTCGGGCGAGGACTCTGGAAACGGTATGACAATGCAGAGCGTTGTACGGGAAATCAATGCTGAATACGATACCCGTCTTGATGAAATCCAAAGCAGCACGACCTATGATGTTTTGGAAATGTCGGGCAATCGTGCGGTCTGGAAAGAGGTGCTTGCGGTCTATTCCGTAAAAACTACCACCGACCCAGACAATCCGCAGGAAGTGGCGACAATGGACGAGAGTAAAAAGCAGCTTCTATCGGGCATCTTCTGGGAGATGAACGAAATCAGCTCCCACACCGAAAGCAAGACTGAAACCGCCATAACCGAGAGCGATGACGGTCACGGAAATATCGTGCAGACCGAAACGACCATTACACAAACCTATCTGTATATCACGGTCAGTCACAAGACCGCCGATGAAATGGCTGGCCTATACGGATTTAATGAGGAACAGCGACAGCAGCTATCCGAATTACTTGCCGAGGAAAACAATTTGCTCTGGTCGGCGGTGCTTTACGGTATCTCAGTCGGTGACGGCGAAATCGTGACCGTTGCCTTGTCGCAGGTCGGCAATGTGGGCGGTCAGCCCTATTGGTCTTGGTACGGCTTTGACGGGCGTGTGGAATGGTGCGCCTGCTTTGTAAGTTGGTGTGCGAATGAGTGCGGCTATATCGACAGCGGCGTGATACCGAAATTCGCAGGCTGCGTCAATGGTGTGCAATGGTTCAAAGACCGTGGGCGATGGCAGGACAACAGCTTTGAGCCGTCGGCAGGTCAAATCATTTTCTTTGATTGGGACGATGAAAACGGACAGGACGGCGTTTCCGACCATACGGGAATTGTTGAGAAAGTCGAGAACGGCATCGTTTACACCGTTGAGGGTAATTCTGGCGACACCTGCAGGCAGAAACAATATCCTGTCGGATATTATGAAATCCTCGGTTACGGTGTCCCTGCCTATTAAAACACGAAATAAAAACAGAAACCGCTTGTATAACAGGCGGTTTCAATACATATACTATATATTTGCAACTTAAGTTTGAATATGCGAACCTAAACATTGCTTTTCTGGACTTTTGATGATATAATAGGAAAAACATCCTGATGAGGTGAGCCAAATGCGAGTGAGTTATAATAAACTTTGGAAACTTTTAATTGATAAGAATATGAAAAAGGGCGAGCTTCGAGATGCTATCGGAGCAAGTAAAAGCACTTTTGCTAAACTTGGTAAAAATGAGAATGTTACGCTCCCTGTATTATTGGAAATATGCGAATACTTGAATTGCGATTTTGGAGATATTATGGAAGCCTTGCCAGACAAGGTTAATAAGGAGTGCGAATAATATGAATGAAAATATTTTAATAGTTGATGATGAAAAAGAGATAGCCGATTTAATTGAGGTATATCTAAAAAATGACGGATACACGGTATATAAATTTTATAATGGTCTGGATGCTTTGGAATGTATTGAAACGCAAAAAATGGA
>OGZO01001369.1_pt1 | contig 17900 bp, 43 predicted proteins | sample 1576721 | NCBI WGS metagenome assembly OGZO01 (sample SAMEA3541516, study PRJEB24748) | human gut metagenome | biome: human gut; feature: human-associated habitat; material: faeces | place: China | collected 2012 | reverse complement strand
CAGCCTCGTGGACGTGGACTGTGCCGCACTGCCTTCGCTCGTCAGAGCGGGTGTCTGCACCGTGCCGTGCACGGTCTTGAACTCGCCCCGCCGGGCATCGTGTTCCTGCTTGAGGAGCTTGTAAGTCGTCAGTGAAGGCATTGTCTCGTGTTTCCTTTCTGCGCACGGAAAACAGCCGTGCGATCCTGCCGCAGAAACCTGCGGTATTCAGAACAATCTCTTACAGGTTTCAATCATGCGCCTTCACTCACAGAATGAGCATCGCATCCCCCATACTGACGGGAGTCGGGATGCCGGTATGGAAAGCAGCGAAAATGCGAGCATTTTCAAAACGCAGGAGTGCCACTGGTTCCGTCTGAAACGCTACCTTTGCAGCCAAAGATTGTTTGTATCTGTGCAGCAAAAAGACCCCGTGTGGGGCCTTTTTACTCGGTATAGTGCCGCATATCCCTATTCTAACAGATGCTTACCGATAATGCAACTGCTTTTTGGACGACATCAGCGGCCGAGCGTAAAGCTCACCCCGGCAAAGTCATCTGCGGTCAAGACGTAGGTTCCGTTGTCCCACGCATCGTTGACAAGCATCTTGGCTTCTTCCCAGCTCGCCGCTTCGACGGGTACGACCTTCTTCAGGTATTCTACGATGACGACATCGTAGGTGCTGGTCCGGGGCGGAAGCGCTACCTTTGCGCGTTCCATCATTCCGTCAAGAATCAGCTCGTCCTTCTGAAGCTCGCTGAAATAGTCCGGGTCGCCGCCTTCTTTTCCCGCTTCCTCCAGAAGAAGCTCGCTGTTCATCTCCTGACAGAAGTCGATGCAGTCCCGGATGGTGTACGGCTGATCGTTGTCGGCATTCTCGCCGTCCTGATTGTCATGCAGGGCGAGATGGAACTTGTCATCCATCATCAGGCTGTAGTCATGCCCCTCCAGATAGCCCAGCAGCACTTTGGCCTCAATGGCGGCAAGCTCAACACCCTGCCGGACAGAAACGGCCATCAATTCTTCGGACTTCGTAATCAGCGTCATATAAGCGCTCTCCTTTCATTCCATACAGACTTTTCCGACCGAAAGCAGATACGAACACCAGCCGTAACTGATGCCGAGGTCTTTTGCCTTTTCGACCACCTGAGTGATGCTGTACTTCGGTTCCGGTCTTTTTGCGAGCAAAAGTTCCTCCAGCATCCTTTCCTCCAGCGCTTCCTGCTTCCGACGTTCAGCTTGAGCAAGGCTGCGTTCCAGATAATGCTCGCGGTGCTTGAGATAAGATTTGTGGGATTGTGCGGCCTGACGTTTCTTTACGCAGTCAGGGCAGAACTTCTGGCGGTTCTTGGCGTTCGGTATGTCCCGTCCGCACATCTCGCACTTTGGGGTACTCATCTGAAAATCCTCCCAGAATCCTTATCCATAAGGACAACCCGGCCCACGATCTCGAACCCGGCGAGATCGGCTACCTGCTTCAATGCGCTGACCAATGCACTGATGGTGCGCATCCGGGCAGCTTCAAGCTGTTCCTCCTTGCGGATGTTCTTGTGTGCCTCATACGGCGTCGGGTCGTTGTAATGCTCGCTGTTCTTCAGTTCCACGGTCGGCACCTCCTCATCAACAGATCATCGGAATCAGAAAGAACCACAACGGGTACGTCTGCCCAGTTACGATAATGGCCGCGACAATCGCAGCTCCAACTGCCAGCCACTTGGCTGCATCAGACATTTCAGCCCACATTAGTTTTTTCCTCCGTTTCAAGGTCTTTGTACGTTTTTTCCATCATCCGCTCTGAAAAATACAGCGCTTCAGCCAGTCTTCCCTCAACGATCATTCGCTCGGTGCAGGGCGGAAATTTGGAGCATTCAAACAGCGCTTTTCTGACCGCATAACGAAATCCATCACTTGCAATTCTGAGGTCAAACATTTCTTTACGTGTCATTCTGCTTTTTCCTCCGGCGCTACAGGCAACGGCATCCAGAACGGAACGTCCACAGGGTGAAAAATTGCATTCTCCCAATATGTGATGTCAACGTGCTTGACCGCGGCTCCCCAAACAATGATTCTTCCGAGTCTGTCAGCATCCGCTTCTGTCGGCGGGTCATACTTGGAATTTCTCCAGCATTGACCGGCCACTTCCTGCGGGGTAGCTTCTGGCTGGGTGTCGATATAGTTCTCTACATCCCGTAATGTGTGGATATGGCCTACCTGCATGCCCATGCGCAGGAACTCTTTCAGCATCTCAGCTTCAAGATACCGTTTCTTACTCATAAGGCGTCGTCCTCCTCTGCCTCAGCAACATAGCACCAGCTCTGGGGCGGACGGCGGATTCTAAGCCCGTCCAATCCATAGCAAAACCCGCAGCTTGTACTTTTCTTTCCTCCAACAGCACATTTTTCACACCAAAGCTCATCTTCATCAACGGCGCGGTGAAAATCAAAAAGGCTTTTCGGCTTCTTGTAAACTCTCAGACCAAAAATGTGCCAGCAGTACGCATCGCGGCAGTCAGCCAAACGCATCCAACCCTTCCATCCTGCGTAGGCCTCTACCTGCTGCGCTGTAAGGCAACTTCCCAAAATCCTTTCTTCGAGATTTCCCGGAATAGAGCTTGTCAGCGGCGTAATTCTATCAATATCGTCGCAGGTGAACTCCCCAATAACCATCTGGGTCTTATCACGAATGCTGTCTGGCAGGTACTTATCACACTTTAAGAACTCAGGTTTCCCGTGGTGGATTTCGCCGTCCATCGTTTCTTCGCCATCCTTGAAAATGGTGATGAGGTGCTGCGGGGCTTTCGTGCAGTAGATGTACACCTTGAACGGCGTTTCCAGTTTCGGACGGGTCTTGCGCACCTCAATGGTTTTCTTGCCCCGCACAATGAGGTCGCACCACGTAAATTCGGTCCCAGACATATTTCCAGCGGTAGACCGTTTTACCCCGAATAACAGCACGTTCATAAATCATCGGGCTGGACTTCTTGCTGCCCCTTTTAGCTGCTATTACAGATACATGAGCCCATGATTTTTCATCGCCCGGAATATCAGGCATTCTGTCCGCAGTTCTTACCCACCGGTTACTCGGCTCAACAGTAGGCGTTTCGCTCACCATATCGGCGCAGTATTCAGCAGCGGATTCACATTCGTTGGTTGCTTCGTACCCAACGCGCCGGGCGAATTCTCGCATCTCCTCCTCAACGGGGATTGCGTTTATAAGGCGTTGTTTGCTCATATTGTCCCCTCCTCAAAAATCCCAACTGTCAGGAACGCCAAGACGGCACTCGCCATCGCCGTTGTTGCTGGTCGGCTTATCAAAGGGACAGCCCGGACAGCCATTCCCGGCATCAGAGTGAGCCTTGCAGAGGGCCATCAAGGAATGAGCCATGTTCTCAGGACTCATTACCTCTCCTGCGCTGGAGTTAGCCTTGCGCAGCATCGCTATCGCTTCGTCCTGCTCTTTCTGGGACTCGCAATGGATGGTGATGTCGAAGGTGTCATCGTAGACTGCCCATTTGCCATCTGCGTTGTAGAACAGCATCAGTTCCTTACTCATGCTTCTCCTCCTTCAACAGCGCAGCCCCAGTCCAGCGCTTTTCCGCACTGGCCGCAGAACTTGTTGCGGTTGCCGTCCTCGTTCTTCAGGTAATCCCGGCTCCCGCAGTGCGGGCAGGTGAAGTCGAAAATAGCGCCGGGAGCCAGCGGCACTTCAGGAATCTGCATCTTCAGGGCCACCATGCCCATCCGGCAGGCTTCCTGCACGGTTTCGAGGCTGTCGTAGTCCTCATAATGGGTGGGGTTGAGGATTTCGGCTGCACGTTCATTGGTCATTTCCATTTATCTTTCCTCCAATCTTGTAGGTCTTTCCCCGGCTGCGGCCAGTCCCCTTGCGGTACTCCGCAATCCAGACCGTCTTGCCGCTTTTGTAGTGGCGGAAGTGACCTCTTACGGTAAAGGAACAGGCCGGGCTTGCATGGTGGCCTCTGGGAACCACTGTAAGCTGTTTTCCGACCGAGTGAATGATGTATGTGGTGCTGGCGGTGTGCGGCTTTGTAGGGCTTTTGCGTTCAGCAGGAGCCTTCGAGGTTGTGGTAGCCACGCCACCACGGATGCTACCCGTTCCATACGTCATCAGCGCCATCAGGGAACCATACACGGTCAAAGCGCCCTGTTCGGTTTCTGCGGGGTTGCAGTCCGCAGGAAGCGTACTCACTTTCTTCTTCCATAGGCCGTTGCCCAGCGGAGCAAAGACAATGTGGCCGAGCTTCCGGGCCGAGCTGTCGAGGTAGAGCTTCAGCTTCTTGTCAGAGCGGAAGCACTTGATGGAGATGCCGCTCTCGACAATCTGGATTTCCACCTCTCGCAGGGGAACCTGCATCGAACGAACCAGATCGTTGTGCTCATCCCGCCATGCAAGGAGCTTTTCGATGTCCGCCGCTGTGACCACGATCTTGTCCATCATCCAGAATCCCTCCCAACGAATGTGCCGGCATAAAGCCGCCCGCCGATCATGTAGTGGTAGTATTCATGCCCACGCTGGATGTCGGCCTGTCTGCCGGGCATGGGCCGCAGAACCAGCGGATGCCCAGCAACCTGCACCACATACTCTCCAGCGGGGATGAGCGCTGCCATCCACGGCTCCACCGGGCTGGCCCGAGCCGGGCAACCATCCATGCAACAGGTGGCAGTAACCGGGTCTACGTTCATGGTGAACATGGAAAGCTGCTCATATCTGCTCATTTTGCCACCGCCTTTTTGATGGTGAACCGCCATCCCGGCCCATAGGCCATGCGGTACTCGGCAAGCATCTTCAGAGCTTCGGGCCGGGTGTCGAACTCGTCGATGTCCTCCCACGGCTGGCCGGGGTACTTCCCGCGAATCTTAAACACTGAAACCGACCTCCTTCACGGCAACGCCGTTCTTGTCGCACCAGACTTCCTTGCTGCCGAGCTGGCGCTTGGTGTAGCCTTTGACAACGTGCATCTGGTAGTCTTCCTCGGCCTGCGGGTCATGCCAGTGCAGGCCGCGAGCTTTGTACAGCGGCATCCAGTGTTCCTCATAGAAGTCGTACCCGGCTCCGTCGATTCCGAAGAAGTAGCCGTAGTCTTCGCTCTTATAGATGCGGAAGCCGCAGTCGGACATCGCCCGGATGCCATCATCTTCTTCAAGCCACCAATCGTCGCAGGTGTCGCCAAATGACCACATCGTTCCCCACATCGGGAGCGAACCATCATATTCGACCTCAAAGTCGTTTTCCTCGGCAGATACGAGCTTGCCATCATCCAGTTCGATGCAGTACAGCTCGCTTTCGGCGTTGTAGCTCTTGACCTCGCCGCCATGCTCGATGCTGTCAACCTCGTCCGGCAAATCGTAAATGTACACCCGGTCTCCGGTGCTGGCCTTGGTGACCTCCGTCCAGTCGTCAGGATGCAGGCTCATCAGGTCCTGAATCATCCCCTGCGGGATGGCATTCATTTCGCGGACCCACGCTTCAGCAGCGTCACGGATGGTGCGATACTCAACGGTCATAGCAAATTCCTCCTTAATCTCCGATACTGAGGTAGTCGGAGTAAACGGTATCATCTTCCTTGCAGTAGTAGTAGCTGCGGTCGCCGTAAGCTTCCCAGTCGAGAAAGATGAAGACAAGTTTCTTGCCGTTCCGTGCCGCCTCAACGGCAGTCGGGAAAGACTTGTACTTGTGTGCCTTCAAGAACTCGTTGAATGCTTCCTTCGATGGAAGAATGATTTTAGTAGCGTCGTTCTCCATGAGGATGCTTCCCCTTTCAGATGGACGCGCAGAAGTCGCCGAGCTTCTGCCACAGGTGGAACGTCTTCCGGCTCATCTGCACGGTATCGGGAACGCCCCGGCCGACCGTCCAGTTGTGAGCCATGCGGAACAGCCGCCCTGCGGCCTCCCGCTCCGATTCGCTGAAGTCGGCCAGCCATGCCCTGCGGCGGCGACCGGTGTCCCATGCGCTGCCGTAACGAGCAAAGCAGATGAGGCTGTACGCGATGTTCGCATTGACCTCCTCATGGGTCATGACCAACATGATCTTTGCCATTCTGTCTTCCTCCTTACTGAATCTGCTCATGCCAAGCAACCAGACCGGCATCGGTCAGCTCCTGCTGCTTGGCAATCGCGGTGGCCTCGACCTGCGTCACAAGGTCGATGGTGCAGAGCGGTGCGCCATCAAGGGGCGAAACACCGGTCTGATAGTAAACGGCGTACAATGCCATAAGGCATCCTCCTTTCAGCAATATTCGCCAGTGGTGAGGCAACGCTCAAGACGGTCTGCAAAGTCCGCATAGCCATTGACCCGGAACCAGTCGATGTTATCCTCCCGGAACTCACAGATGGACTTTTCCGAGGAGTAGTGGGTGTCGGTTGCTGCCTCAAGAAGTTCATTGGGGAGGTTCCGAATGGTGCGGTCAAAAGAGGTGTCGCCGGAGAGAACCTTTGCAATGAGTTCACGCTCAACAAAAACAAGTTCCTTGCGAACAATGTAGTATTCCGGGGTGCCATGCTGGCAAGTAGTAATGGTGCGGATGAGTTCTGCGTACTTGGTTTCCATATCAAATCCTCCGTGTTTTGGTAAGTTGTTTTCTGTATCTTCATTCTAACTTACCGGTCTGGTAAGTCAAACTTATACTGAAGATTTCACAAAAAAATTTACCGTATACCGAAGGAACTTTAGCCAGCAGTTATGCTCTGCTCCCGAACCTCTCTAAGAACTGCTGGGCAGCACGGGCGCTTACCGGGGTGATGGTATGATGCTGGCATCCAGAAAGCTGGTAGAGGACGGTGAAGTAGTTCCCGGCGGCATCCTCGAACAGTTCTATATAGAAGTCTTCAAACATCACTGCCTTATTCGAGCAAAGCGATTCCGCCTTCCGGGTGTCATATCGAACGCCGTCTACGGTCTGCGCCACAGCAGGGCTGGTGCTGTTGCCAAGCTCCGGGAGGCCCGCACCGTTGGCATCACTCATGGAGACCTCATAACCGGCAAAATGCAGAGCCTTTGACAGCTCATCGAAGGTGAGCGAGTTGTTCTTCAGCCGCCCGCTGAGGTTCTGCGGGGTCCAGCCCATGTGTTCGGCCAGTTCTTTCTGAGTCTTCCCGGCTCCAGCAAGGGCTGCGCGTACCATATCAGATGCTCGCATACCATCAGCCTGCCTTTCCAGCCAGAACCCGATTCAGCAGGCTCTCGTACATGGTCTGGAGCATTTCACACTTGGCTTTCGCTGCGGCCAGCTCCGCAGCCATGTTCGGATTTGACGCTGGCGTAGACACCTTGACATCCCGGATGACCGGAACTTCTTTCGTGACCTCCACGATTTTCTCTACGGGCTTTCCAACTTCCAGCTCCAGCGAGATCAGCATTGCAACCTCCACGTTGGTCATCTCTGCCGGGGTCAGGTGGCCCTTGTAGCCCAGCAGGCGGTCAACCGATACGGTCGTAATCTGCTCACAGAGGGCAGTGCTTTCACGTTCAGAGCTGCGGATGAGAACGTGCGTCGGCAGGTCTTTCTTCGGTTGGGTGGTCAGGTATACGACCTCTACCGTCTCTGCACAGGCGTTGTTCTTCTCGTTGGAGACGATGATTGCCGGGCGTCCAGCCGCCTGCTCACAGCCGGTGTAGTTGTCCTTGCTCACATACCAAATGTCGCCGCGCTTGATTTCCATATCCTCACTCCTCCTCTTTTGCCTGACGCTTCAGCTCGGAAGCATCAATGGTGATGCAGGTGGTGTTGGCGACGATGTTATCGGCAATCCCCTTTCCGTGCTCATCCAGCAGGGACTCTAGCGAGGTTGCGGTGAGCCGCAGGGCAGCAACCATGAACGGGAAGTCCATCAGGTCATACCGGCTTACAACGCCCATCAGCTCTTTGGTCATCGCGGTGACGCACTCGGCAGAAATGCTGCGGGCATCATCGGGCTTATTTGCAAGCACTGCCAGCGTCATTCGCAGCGCATAGGGCATCATTTTCTCAGCCATTGTCTTTGTCCTCCTTATACTCGCTGACGGCCTCCGAGATTGCATAATCGCGGTGGTACGTCCAGCTATCGTCATTATCAATGTACTTCCGCATCAAGACCGCCGCACGCGGGGCGAGCGCATTGAGCGTCGTGCGGTCAAGCTCATAGGCTTCCATAAGCTCCTCGTCGGTGAACTGTGAGATATGTTCCCGAACGTCCTCCTCATAGCTCCGAAGCTCATGCTCGGAGTAGGAGCGAACCAGCTCACAGCCATCCAGCGGCTTCGGGCAGTAATCGGTGCAGCCATCATCATGGATGCCCGGCTTCTTCCCAGTCAGGAACGGGGCCATGCAGATGCCTTGCGAGTTGAACACGCAGGTTTCAGAACAGCATTCAGTGCAGAGCTTCTGGCAGTGCAGCAGGCTCGTGATGCTTGCCGCGTTAGAGGCATCCTCGTTGTAAAGCAAGTAGGCAATGCCCTTGCTATGCCGTTCATCAAACCAGCGCCAGATGTCAACGCGGCTGGTTCCTGCCGGGAAATCCAGAAACGGGGCCTCCATCGTTTCGGTGGAGGGGTCCATAGGGACATCCCCGAACTGCTTCCACAATTCTTCAAGCAGCGCATCACGCTCTCTCAGTGTTCTCATTACCAACGCCTCCCCAGAAAGAGCCTCGCCAAGCCCACAACAGCCATCGCCCCGACGATTGCCCAAAAGGCAGCGCAGAGGATGTTCGTGGCCGCTTCGAGCCACTGATCTACCACGATCAACCATGCCATCATCATTCTGCACCCCTTTCAGCCGTACACTACTTCGCCAAACAGGGCGTACTGGATGATGAGGTCTGCCATTTCGCCGTCGATCTCGCAGGTGTCAACTTCGCCATTGCTGACAGCGCCGTAGCGATCGCCGCCGTTCTCCAGCCAGAGGCGGAAGCCCTGTGCGAACTTCTCCATGTCCAGCTCGTACCATTCGGTGTTCGCCTCATCAAACGGCTCATCAACATGAATCTTGAGCTTGCCGCCGCGAGAAATCTGTCCGCTGGCGTACTCGCTAAGGTAGCAGCCAACAACCTCTTCGCAGTCGGACCAGTAGCAGATGCCCCCCTCCAACGCAGAAACCATGATGTCATCAACATCCTGCTGGGTCAGCCGGACCGTAATCTCTGCATGAACCTCGAACTTCTTTTCATCGGTCATCTTTCTTCATCCTTTCCTCAAATTGTCGGGTCAAAAATCAGGCCATCCCACTTGCCGTTCAGACGGTCGGGGTACTTTCCGGTCGGAACCATATACTTGTCCGGGACTTCCGGCGGCAAAGGCCGCTCGTTCCTCAAATCCATACCAGCGTCGAACATCGAGAGCTGCACAGTCTGGCTGGTGCGTTCCCGCAGGAGCCGATACCAGTAGATGATGTGGTTCCGAACAAGGTTCAGATTCACGCCATCTGGCCATGCAGGGTCAGAGCAGCCGTTCTTTTTCAGGTCATCCCAGTGCTGATATTCAGCATCCAACTGCTCCCTGATCTGAGCTTCATTCATCTCCTCAGGGGGAATGTAGCGGCTCACAGGTGTGCCTCCTTTCGGCGCTCATCGGCGATGACATCAGCGGTAATGCGGTCAACGCCGAGCTTTTCGAGCTGTCGGTAGGCTGCTTCCTTTTCCTGCGGGCAGTCGGCCCGGACGAGATCATCAATCATGTCACTCAGCATACACCAGCCTCCGCTCTCGTGATAGTCCCGCTCGTCCATGCCCCGGTGCGAATGCCAATGCTGGGCAGGCGGGCCAGCAGGGCCTTTTTCATGCTATCAAGGTATCCCCGGTAGCGCCGCTTCTGAAGGCCGGCCATCCATGCGCTCTCACAGTCGGAATAGCCGTCTTTCTGGACAAGCTCGACGGCCAGTGACCACTCGTTATCCTCCACGCAGATGTAAAACAGCTCGTTTTCGAGGATGACCCGGCGCTCATTGCCGAGCCAGACGTTCGAGTTGGCCGCAGGCTGGAAGCTGGGACAGAGCTTCCGCAGTTCGGCACAGAAGCATTCGAGAACGTCTTCTTCCTCGTAACTGCTCCCGACCTCATCAAGAAGCCATTCACCGCTCGAAAAGTCTTCACAGCTGAGTTCGCGCTGTAAGCTGGTTTCCTCCTCTTTGGCGTAGGGGTCATTCCTGCGGTAGACCCGCAGATCATCGTTGTCGATGTAGAACAAGCCCTCATACGAGCCGGTCACGCAAACATTGCCACGTCCCATAAATCAGCCCTCCGCGTCTTCGAGGAACGAGATGACATCTTCGAGGCCGGAGGATGCAGATTCGAGCATATCGACCGCATTTTCCGCAACCTCATACCGCTCAGTCCCCTGCAAGCTCTCAGGGATGTTCTCGAAGGCTTCCTGCTCCTCGTAAAGCTCGTCAATCTGGCCCTTCAGCTCATTCAGGGCATCTGCAATCTTGCTGATACGCTTGCGCCGCGAGTTATTCATTGTCACAGTCCTCCTCCACTTGTTCGTTGCAGGAATCATCAGACTCTCTGTGCGAGAAATAGTAATCATCAGGCGGCTCCGTCATACCGCCGAACCGGTCAAGCCGGCCGGAGCAATCATACATCGGATTCATCGCTGTTCTCCTTCAGGTAGCAGTGGTCAACGACCCAGCCACCCTTGTTGCCGAAGTCCTTCATGTACCAGTCGAGGCGAACCATCTGGTCGGTGCCATCCAAGCAGGAACCGAACAGGCTGGTGGAGCAGCAGCTCGGCCGGAAAGCCTTGTTGTCGCTGCTGACCTCATAGGTGCGGCTGCACAGCGGGTAATACCAGCCAGGCCAGTTGCTCTCAGCAAATACGATGCAGGCGCTCACCGGCTTTGCAAGCTGGGTCTTGTTGTGTTCAACGAACAGGTCCCGCAGTTCGGGATAGGTCATGTTCTGGTTGTCCATAGCTGATACCTCCATCAGAGAACGAAGCAGATAACGAGCAGGGTGACGGCAAAGGCTGCTGCGCCGATGGCAACGGCGTTCAGCACGTTGTTGAAACGCTCCCGGTCGGCATCCTTCTGGCGGCGGGCTGCGCGGCTCCGCTGCTGTGCGGGGCTGTTCAGCATCCGCAGAAAGCAGTTCGGGTCGTTCTCCCACTCACGGGTCACCTCAGCGGCCATGTTCTCGTTTTTCATAGCTAAAACCTCCATAGTATCAATTTCTTTACGGGTGGCTCCCGCGACGCCCAGCAGGGCGTTTCGGCCTTTGCCAAAGGCCATCGTCAGGCGAGGTTAGATGTTGGTTTTTTGTGCTCCGTCTTTGGTGTGCTGCCACACATCGACGGAATAGCCAGTGCTGCGGAGCTGTTCGGCTAGTTTCCGTGCCCTGTCCACGTTGTCGGCCCAGGTGGTGAGCGGCCAGCCCCGCTTGCAGTAAACAATCTGGTAACGCATCGTTTACACCTCCTCACTTCATCAGGATGTCGTACAGGCGGGTCGGACTTCCTCGCAGTAGTAGAGGTCAACAAAACCGTTGCTGTACATCCACATCTGGTTCATCCAAGGCTGCTCGCAGTGAGCTACATCGGTGCTGTGCCAGCCATTGCCCCGGTTGGTGAGAACGTCGGTGTAGGTGGCTTCTCGTGCATCCACGCCCTTGACTTTGTGAGCTGCCCCGCTGCGCTTCATGATCTTGAGAAGGTAGACCGTTTCTTTGTCCATGTACTGCTCGGCCTCGTTCATGGCATCCAGCAGGTTCTCCGCCTTCAGCATCTTGTAATCAATGGTCATCGGCTTGTAGTTTGCGCTGTAGTCAATCGCTACGATGTACTCGTTCTTCATATTCCACGCCTCCATTCTCGAATCAGCCGAAGTACTTGCTTGCGAACTGAGCCTTGCTGAGCGTCTTCATATCATAAACGTACTCAACAGCGGATGCGACATCCATGTCGGCTCCAGTAACAAGTTCCTTGACCAAGTGGGTGAGGTTGTTCTCACGGATGTAAGACTTCATAGCTTCGAGTTTCATCATCGTCTGTTCCTCCATAATCTTACCGTTTTGGTATGTTTTTCTGTATCTTCATTCTAACTTACCCGCCTCTGGTGTCAAACGAAATTTGAAGATTTATCGAAAAATTTTACGGAGTACGTCCGGGGCTTTACCTGCGGTCAAAAGACTATGCCCTCCGGGTCGATGATGACACATTGCCAGCCGTTGACGTAGTAGGCGTTCCCTCCCTCATCGACCAGAACCCGGTACTCACCGTCCAGTCCGATCTCCGGGTTTTGGAACCTTCCATCCCATTCGGGCTTCCGGGCCAGCCTACCGGTCACCGCAAACCCGATGGAGGAAGCATATCGGCGGGCTGTGCGCTCAGTAGCACTCATGGGCGGTGTTGATAATCGAATAGGCCATCATTTTGATGGCTTCATCAATCGGGGTGTTCAGGCGAGGAAGACCTACACACTCAACTATCTCAAAGTTGAGTGTGTCTCCGTGCTCATCCTTCGCATAAATCAAGCAGCCATCGTCGTCCTCGACAAGTTCAATCGTAAAGCACGGCTTATGGCCTTCGTACTCCAGATAGCTCCAGAAAATGCTGGCTTTGGTCTTGCTGAGAGCTTTTAGTGACCAGTGCCAGTTGGCATCATTTTTGTTTGCCTCGGAAACCAAACGGCGAATGAGGCCTTTATGCTCACGCAAATCAAACATAGCTATGAACCTCTTGACTTTCCCCTGCTATACTGATAAAATCGAAACGAGATGGGGCAGGTCCCATCCCGTTCCGACCGGCTAGGTTCCCACGTGGCTGTCAAACTTTGTGGGGGACCTAGCCTTTACTGTTTCTTAGGCTCCTCGGTCTGCGGGTCGAGGACTCCGGCAATGCACTTGATACACTGCGTCGCTTCCTCGTCCGTATGACCGTGAGCTTTCAGCCAGTCGATCAGACGAGAGGCTTCCAGAGCTGTCATACTGCACTCACCTTTCATTTTGCTACACCTCCTGCTCGTGCTTCCAACTTACCAGCCGGATGCCGGTAATTGTAGATAACTTACCTTTTTGGTAATTTATCTTAGTATCATTATAACTTACCCAACTGGTAAGTCAATCTGTTTTTAATTTTTTCAAAATATTTTTTATATCCACTGGCTATTTGATGCCGAGCCGCTGGGAGCCTCTGAAAAGCCTCTGGATTTACGTTTTGGTTACGGGTAAGAGTGTATTGGAAAATGTCTGGAACTTTCTGAGAAGGATTTGTCAAAAGTACATAACGAAATTTGGCTATTTTGAGAATTGATTTTTCTGGTGGAGCTGTTCCATCGGAATTTCCGTGCAAACAAAAAATCCCCCTGCACCAGCCTTTTTACGGGTCATGGTACAGGGGGATTATCATTTTACGCTGACTTTGCGCTGACTCAGCCCAGATTCAGCGTATTCTGGACAGCAGCCTGCTTGGCGGCAACGTGGTTGGCGTCGATCTGAGCCTCAATACGATTTTCGAGGTACTGGGTCGTATCGCCGAAGTTACTCTTGATGTAGTCCTGTGCGTCACGGCTCATGCTTTTCAGAGCGGCAGACACGGCCCGCATGAGAGCTTCTTTCTGCTCGGCCTCATTGAACGTCCCGGCGGCTTTGAGGTCGTTGACGTAGGTCTGGTTCATCGCGGCCACGGCATTGGCAACGGCATCGCCGATTTCCCGGACGAGCCGCTGCACCTTGATGTTCTGAGTCTGGGCGTTGATTGCATCAACGGCAACTGCAATGCCTTTCTTGATGCAGGCGGTCACGATGGGAACGCAGACCAGCAGGGCAACGTACAGCAGACTTCTCGTAAACTCATTCATATTCGGTTACTCCTTTCATTCAGTGAACCTGATTCTTCAGGCTGTTCATCCGCTTATCACCTTCGATGGCGGCAGCGGTAAAGCTGTTGTTCTTCCACCAAGCAGCGACGCTGGCGGCAATGGTCAGGCCGGTGGTCACGAACTGCTCGACCTCCGAGCTTTCGATGGGCAGCAGGGGCTTCCCGGCGGTACTGGAAACCTGATTTGCCAGAGCAAACGCCAGAGCGGCCGTACGGGCCAGCGTGGCGATGGACACTTTGCTATTCGTCATAGATCTTATCTCCTCTCACAGGTACTTATCAGCGCCAGACAGCGCTTTCCACGATGCAGGGCCGCAGATTCCGTCCACGGTCAGGCCATGCGCCTCCTGCGCCCTCATCAGGGCATTTTCCGTCCCCTCTCCGAACAGGCCATCAGCCTTCAGCTTCAGGAGCTTCTGGAGCATGATCGTCGCACTGCGGTTCGCGTCCCCAGTGCAGCCCCGGCGGATGGTGGGAAGCACGAACTTGTTGTAGGTCGTGCTGGGGTACTTTCCCGGCGTAGTGCAGAGCCACGTTGCTTTCGTGCCACGGGTGTCGGCGTGGACAAAGGCCCCACGGCTGTGCCAGTAGATGCCGATGCCGCCGAACCCCACGGCTTGAGCAAGGATGCCCAGTGCCACAGGGTTGATACTCCGATTCTCCGTCCTCCAGTCCGCTGCCATGCCGTAGCGGTGCTTGGAGTTCGGGCTTCCGCCCACGGACTTGCTGGCGTTGTGGGCAATGCAGCGGTAGCCGGACGTGATTTTCAGCGGCCGTTTTACCTTATCCCGGATAAGCTGGAGCTTTTCGGCCAGTTCCGTGTCAACCGACTGCTGTCCGCAGCCGCAGGAACACTCGAACTCAGACTTGGTAAAGTTCTTGGTGAGCGCGGTGCTGTCGCCGCGCTGGAACGTGATGATGCTCAACTTGCACACCTCCTAAAAACCGATCTGGGTGAACACATAGCCGAGAAAAATGCCGATGACCGCTGTCACAACGTACCCAACGGCCTTGCGCCACATTTCACCGTCACGATCTTCCAGCGTTTCCAGCCGCTTGCCCTGTTTCTCCTGCTCCTTGACCATGCTTTCCATGCTCAAGGCCAGCTTTTCAACAGAGGTGGACAGTGCGCCCATTTTGCTCACGCTTTCCTCCAGCAGTGCAATCCGCCTGTCCTGGCGGGAGTTTTCTTCTTCGAGCCGCCGCTTGAACTCCTCATGCTCGGCCCGCGTGATAGGCTGGTCCATCTGAACCTCCTTTCAATCGTCATACAAAAATGAGGGGAGCCGGTTCTCCCGACTCCCCTGCGCGATCATTCGACCTCGACTTCGAGGTCCTTCAGGATTTCCTCAACCTGCTTCCGAATCAGCGCCGGAACCTGATCGAGGGTCTTCTTGCCCTTCACAATGAGGGTTGCATAGATGACTGCCATGATGCCTTTCTCCTTTCTCAGTAATATTTTTAAGGCAAATTCCCGCAGGCGGCTCATGCGTTGCCGTCCGCCGCGAGAATGGCCTTGACTTCTTCCCGCAGGTGCTCAGGCACCTGCTCGATGGTTTTCCGCCCCCGGCGGATGAGGTTTGCATAGACTTCTGCCATGATTATGCCTCCTTATCTGCGGCGGATGTGACCGCGATGAGCTGTTCGTACACGTCGCACAGCGCCATCTGGGTATTATCGAGGTTGGTTTCCAGAGAAGAAACCTTGGTTTTCAGGGCTTCATTCTCCTCCTGCAATTCCGCCATCGTTTTCTTCTTCTGCAACTTGGCTACAGAATCAACTCTTACTCTGTTCAAACCCATTACTGAAAACCTCCCTGAATCGAAGCGATATAACCGCTCTCGCCGCTTGCACCGCGCTCTGCAGTGACGCGGAAATTGAATGCAAAGCCGTTGGCCGCAGTCTGGTTCGTGAACAGATGGTTCCGGCCATTCCGGGCCTCGGTGGTGGCGTCCTCCCATACCGGCGAACTGTCCTTGCCGTTGTTCGTGACCTCCACCTTGAACACAGCATCGGCGGGAATCAGACCGCCGACGGTGATGGCGCAGAGCGTGATCTGGGCATCCGCCTCCATCGGCTTCGCCAGCGTGATGCTGGCGGCGGTGACGGCCTTCGTAAAGGTGAACGTCTTGGTTACGGTGGCCTTGCCATCGGTCACGGTAACGGTCATGGTGTGACTGCCGTTCGTAATTTTCTGGAAATATTCACCGGTGACAGCGAAGCTGTTGGTGGTCTTGCGGGTCGCGGTGTAGGTGCGCTTGGTCGTGCCGTCCAGCTTTTCGGTGACAGTCAGGGTGTCCACCGCATCCACATCATCCACGGAATACGAGACGGTGAAGCCGCTGGACTTGGTGCCGAGGCTGGCCGCGCTGGAGGTCGTGATCGTCGGGGCGGTGTTGTTATCGACCGTGCGCTTGGTGGAGGTGGTGTAGCCGGACTGCGCATTGTAGCTGTCATACGCCTTGACGCGGTACATCACGGTGGACCAGCCCTTGGTGATGGTGTCGGTGTAGGTCAGCGCGTTACCCTTGTACACCTGCGTGTAGGTGCTACCGCCGTTGGTGCTGCGCTCCAGAATGTAGCCGCTCAGGTTGCCATCGCTGTCACTGGCCGCAGTCCACGAGATCACCAGCGTGCTTCCACCCTTGACATCGTTCGGGACCGCGATGGACGGCGGCGCAGACGGGGCGTTGTTGTTGACCACCGTTACCTGCGAACTGGTGCGCCAGCCGGACTCCAGACCCTCGGTGTCGTATGCCTTGACACGGTACATCACGGACGCAGTGCCAAAGGCGACATTGTTCGTGGTGCTGGTGGCAGTACCCTGATAAATCTGACTCCACGAACTGCCGCCGTTGGTCGAACGCTCTACCTTGTAGCCGGCGAGATTGCTCTCAGCATCAGAGCTTTTTGCCCACGAGATCGAAATGTTCGTGCCGCCCATGATGGACGAAGGAACGGAGATGCTGCCCGGGGTAGAGGGTGCGGTGTTAGTCGAGACCGTGCCATCGTCAGACACCAAGAGAGCAGAGGGCAAAATCAAAGCGGGGCGGATGCCGCGCGAGTTGGAGCAGAAGCCGTTGCTGCTGCCCCAGTCGCCACTGGAGACGACGCACAGGGCGTAGCTGGAGTAGTTGCAGAGGGGAGAGCGGAGCCACCAGCTGGCGGCCGAGCCGTTGAGATATGCAACACGCTTAGAATCCGAGCTGTTGTCCGCGCAGCCCTTGAAATAGGCCAGTTCTGCGCCCTCGCCGCTCGGCATAGTGGAGAAGTTGAAGCTCGTTTCGGTCGCACTGAGCAGGAAAATTTTTGCAGACAGGCCGTTCGAGCCGCTGGTGACGGTCGTAGACGTGCCGCTGCCTTTGCGGTACGGGAGCTTTACCTGCTTGATGGCGTTCTTGATGTTCGACTCGAACAGGTTCAGGAACGTGCTGTTCAGGTAGGAATGGATGGTGCTGTTGGCATAATCATTGGTGTTCGAGCTGTGCCATGCACGGTTTTCATAGATGTCCTGCATCAGAAGCCATGTGCCGTTGCAGCTATCGTCATAGACGCTGGACGGCTTGCCCTGATGGACAACGATGAAGTTTCTGGCAGAACCATTTACTTTCAGCTTGATGGTGCTGCCGATTGCTTTGGAACTCAAGGTCACATAAGCCATAAAAAAGAACCTCCTGTTGTGTATTACATCCACGGCGGAATGCTGTCGGGACGCGGTTCGGGCTGGAACAGATCTTTGCGGGGCGTAATGTCACCTCTTTTCCGGCGAATGTTCTGTTCCTGCTTTACCCGGCGCAAGGCACGGACGCTCCTCGTGGAGTTGATTTTCCTCCGAGGCTTTACGTCCACGCCGATGATTACCGAGACCTTCTTGGCGTATTTCAGCCGTAATGCGTAGGTGTCACCGTAGGATGCAAAGGCATCCCACGCTACGAAGCTGGTGATAACAGCTTCTCTGGTCACTTCCCCTGCCGGGTAGGCTTTTTCCCAGTATTTGACGCGGGTCTGGATGCGCTGAATCTCCGAGCGGCGGAGCTTCTGGACGCAGGCTCCGCTTTCCGTCAGGTAGCTATGGAAGCCCAGAAAATCCAGCCCGTTTTTCAAGGGGAAAATT
>OGZO01001360.1_pt1 | contig 17955 bp, 10 predicted proteins | sample 1576721 | NCBI WGS metagenome assembly OGZO01 (sample SAMEA3541516, study PRJEB24748) | human gut metagenome | biome: human gut; feature: human-associated habitat; material: faeces | place: China | collected 2012 | reverse complement strand
TTCGTCTGTACCGTTTTTCTTTTCATAAACCTATAAAATCACGACTTGTGAGAGGGCGCTGATATCTGCCCTTCGCAACCTGTAAAAACACTACAGAATCTGCGCTTTCTTTCACGCAAAATAAACCTGCTTTCTCTCATCCTATTTTATTTTGTAGACTCCTTAAGGACAACTTCGTATGGAAGCAATGTTCTTGTCTCCACTTCCGCACCCTCGATCACATCCAATACCGTTTTACATGCAACCATGCCAAGCTCTTTCGCATCAAAAGAAAGTGATGTAATGGACGGCACATTATTTTCCAGTACGGAGCTGTTATAAAAAGATGCCACACGGATATCTTTTGGAACCTTGACATTCTTTTCACGCAGCTTTTTCAATACCCTGCTGCACACCGCATCGTCCATACACAAAATACATTCTGCCTTTCGCTCGAGTACCTCTTCCACGATCTTATCGATCACCACATGATTATCAAGATTCAAAAAAAGCATTGTCGGATCAATGACCTCACCCATTTTTTCATAAGCTTCCCGGAATCCCCGCAGACGGCTCTGTGTGACCACATGGTTCTCATCTCCGCCGATCAGTGCAATACGCTTCATTCCCTTCATTAAAATAATGGATGTAAGTTCTTTACACGCACTTTTGTGATTGTGGTCGATCTGGATCACACCTGTATAATTGGAGGAACCGATCGTCACAAATGGTACTTTTTTTTCCTGAAGATACTCAATCTGCCGGTCCTCCACAAACGTCCTCATCAGGATCACACCATCTACTTTACGGTTTGAGATAATACGCTCCAGCGAGGAGATATCGTTATTTTTACAGATGGAAAGCAGGATATCATACTCCATAATTCCGGCGATCTCCTGAATCCCGAATAAGCATTCCTGAAAGAACGTGAGATCCACAACATCATATTCTCCCGGCATGACCACACAAAGATTATATGTTTTTGACTGCGCCAGCCCTTTGGCGATAACGTTTGGCTTATAGTCATGCTCCTCAATATATTTTAATACACGGTCTCTCGTCTCCTGCCCGATCCGTCCCTTCCCTGAAATGGCTCTTGAGACAGTGGTTTTTGAAACACCAAGTGCTTCTGCCACATCTGCGATCGTTATATTTTTCTTCTCTTCATTCCCCATAAAAGCCCTTCTTTCCTCAAAGCAGTTACTTCCCCTGAATTGTGCTGTGGCTTCCTGTATCGCTTGCGATCCTGCCACAATGTTACTTTGTCCTGCCCTGATGTTGCTGCGCATCCTTTGCGCAACAATATTATTATCATCCTATTTTCGAAAAAAAGCAATGACATTTTTATATATTTTCCAAACAATCTTTTTGTTTCTGTTCACTTATGCCTTGTTCCGGTAACAATTCTGTTTTTCGCATCAACATCGGATTTACATTTGTTTTTCCTGATGCTATAATATATTTGCGCAATCGGTTGCGTTATCAGATGATGATATATAAAATTACACTGATTGTCAATATGAAAATATTTTTTGGGGGACAATATGAAAACAGACCATTTACTTTTCGGGGCAGCTTATTACTCGGAATACCTTCCATATGACCGCGTGGAAAAAGACATGGAAATGATGGAAAAAGCAGGCATGAACACGATCCGTATCGCAGAATCGACCTGGAGCACCATCGAGCCAAAAGACGGTATCTTTGATTTCACACATCTCGATAAAATGCTTGAGGCGGCTGCACGCCACCATATTTCTGTCATTGTCGGGACACCGACCTACGCCATCCCGGCATGGCTGGCAAAAAAATACCCGGATATTCTGGCTTTGACCAATAACGGTCAGAACATTTATGGTGCAAGACAGAATATGGATATCACACACGCAGGCTATCTGTTCCACTGCGAGCGGGTTATCCGCGCAATGATGGAACATATCAAAGATGTTCCGCATATCATCGGGTTTCAGCTGGACAATGAGACCAAAAGCTACGGCACTGCCGGTCCGCGTGTCCAGGCAATGTTTGTCGATTATTTAAAGGAAAAATACCCGGATATCAATGAATTCAATCGCGAGTTCGGGCTGGACTACTGGAGCAACCGCGTCAACACATGGGAAGATTTCCCGGATATCCGTGGCACGATCAATGAAAGCCTTGCCGCTGAATTTGCCAAATTCCAGCGTCTGCTTGTGACCAGATTTTTAGCATGGCAGGCTGCGATCGTTTCCGGATACAAGCGCCCGGATCAGTTCATCACACAGAACTTCGACTACGACTGGACAGACCATTCCATCGGCTATCAGCCGGAGGTCAACCAGTACGAAGCTGCCAGATGCATGACCGTTGCCGGATGTGACATTTATCATCCTTCCCAGTCACTTCTTACCGGAGAGGAGATCACCTTCTGCGGCAACATCTCGCGCAGCTTAAAGAAAGACAATTACCTTGTTTTAGAGACACAGGCTCAGGGAAATATCGCATGGCTTCCATATCCGGGGCAGCTCAGGCTTCAGGCCTACAGCCACATTGCAAACGGCTCCAACAGTGTCATGTACTGGCACTGGCACTCGATCCACAATGCGATTGAGAGCTATTGGAAGGGCATCCTGTCACACGATTTTTCCGAAAATGAGACTTACCGGGAAGCTGCATCCATCGGCGCAGACTGGAAGCGGATCGGCCCCCACCTTAGTAACCTGCAAAAGAAAAACCGTGCTGCCATCCTGCTTGACAATAACTCCCTGACCGGACTGCGTCTTTTCCCATTGAAAGACCTCGGCAATTACAGCTATAACACCGTTGCCCGCTGGCTTGGCGATGCTCTGTACCATTTAAATATCGAGTACGACATGATCTCCTCTGCGGAACGTGATTTTTCTTCCTACGAGTGCCTGATCGTGCCTGCACTTTACAGTGCTTCCGAAGATCTGCTCACCGCAATTTCTGATTATGTAAAAAACGGCGGACATCTGATCACGACGTTCCGTTCCGGTTTTTCAGATGAACAGTTAAAAATTTATGCGGACACACAGCCTCACATTTTACAGGAATGTCTTGGTATCCACTATGACCAATATACCTACCCTGTAGATGTTTCGGTAACACTGCCTGATTTTATGACTCATCCATCCTGCTCCGGTCATGAAAATGCGGCTTCCGATGCCGGCTCGTCATGTTCCGATGAATCCTGCACAAACAGCAGCAAATGTCTGCACTGGATGGATCTTGTGACCTGCGATACCGCCACACCGCTCTTTTTCTACGATCACCCGGTCTGGAAAAAATATGCGGCTGCCACTGTCAACCAGTTTGGAAAAGGTTCGGCACTGTATCTCTCCAGCATGTTTGATAGTGCTCTTCTGGAAAAAGTTCTGGTTCATTACTTTGCTTCGCTTCCGGAAACACTTTTAGCACATCCGGAATGTCATTTCCCGGTTATCATCAAGGAAGGAATCAATGATTTTGGAAAACGCGTAAGATTTTACTTTAATTATTCCGGCGAAACGCAGTCCGCTGTCTGTGCCGATATGTCCGGTACAGAACTGTTGTCTGGCAACACAATTTCCAAAAATACTGCACTTGCACTTGATCCGTGGGGTGTACTTATAATCGAAGAAAACGAGTAATAGCATTCGAAAAAATACCGCATGAGAAAATCACTTTCCCATGCGGCATTTTTTTTGCGAAATATTTGTTAATTCATTATAACCTTTTCTTTTTTCCGTATGCAGTTCCCATAAGAGCGCATCCAAACAATAACAGGATCACTGCCAGTGCAATCGGTGTCTCGTCTGATGTCTTCGGACTTGCGATCACGCTTCCGGTTGTCTGGCTCATATCTGTTTCATTTAAGACGATGACATAATCGGATGCGTGTGAGAACTTGAAGTCTACAGTACCATCTTCTTTTACCTGTGCTGCCTGATAATACTCAAACTTACCAGTTGTCTCATTATAGTAATAAAGATTTGCTATTTTTCCACTGTATTCCTTGCCAACGGAAAGTCTCAATATTCCCTCAAAGCCAAATACTCCATCATAATTTAATGAGAGCTGGATTGTTTTTTTTCCGTCTGCCAATGCTGTAACTTTCTGTTCCGGGATATCGCTTTCTCCCACAACAAGTCCAAGATCAACTGGTGCGGTCACATTACCTGTGATATCTTTTCCATTGATGATCCAGCTGGCCTGATCACTCACTTTGAAGATAACTGTCACATCTTTTCCTTTGATATTCTCAAATACATTTGCCGGAATCTTTGTTGTCTTTTTCAGGTTGACACGGATAGTACTTCCTGCCTTTGCCTTGTTTACTGCCTCAACTACATTTGCAAAGCTTTCTTCCTGCACTGTCACCTCTGCAACAGCCTGTTCTTCCTGTTTTGGAGCTGTCTTATTTGCAGAAGCGCTCTGGTTTGCATTGTTTCCGGAAGACTGTGCATTTCCATTGCTCTCTGCTGTATCTGTCTTCTTATCATCCTGTTTTTCATCCGGAGCCGGTTTTGGCTGCTCTTTTGTCTGTTCTGTCAGAACAATTGTACCACCGTCTTTTGCTGCCGGAATGGTGATTGAAACTTTCTGATCCGCGGATACTGTATAAGTTTTTCCGTCATAAAGGTTTGTAAGAATCGTTCCTGCTTTTGCAGTTACCGGGATTACAACCTCTTTTGCTGCCTCTTTTACATTCATTCCAACATACAAAGTATCTGCTCCATAGCTTCTGCTGATCACTTCGTAACCTTCTGCGTCAGAAGCTGTCACTGTGCTTCTGTTTCCTCTTGCAAATACATCTGTGTACGCATTACGGATTGCAAGCATTGTCTTGTAATGATTGTAAATACTGTTGCTGTCTGTTTTCTGTTTTTCTAATTCTGTCCAGTCAAAATCGCGGCGGTTCGTCTGAAGCGGCCAGTTGTTTGCCCCGCCCTGTCCAATCTCCTCTCCATAATAGAGTACCGGCTGACCTTTTGCGGTAATCTGAAGTGTTGCTGCCACTTTCATCAGATTATAAGCTTCCTCGTCGCTGAGCTTACTCTCATTTACAAGCTTATACTGAAGGCTGTCCTCATCATGACTGCTCAAAAAGCTTCCCATTGTAGCAGTGTTATTGATCGCACCATTTCGTTTCTGTAAAGAACTTTCCACGCCAGAAATATCTCCGGTTACGAATTTCTGTGCAAAATCATTGAAATCAAAATCAAGAAGTGCATCCATGCTTCCGGTTCCAAGTTCTCCTGCATTATTGGCATATCCTGCTCCGGAATACTCTCCGATCATTTTAAAATCAGGATTTACTTTTGTCAGCGAGTTTTTGAAAGCTTCCCATGTCGTTGTCTCTACATGTTTTACAGTATCCACACGATAATAGTCAATGCTGTATTTTGACATCCACTCGGTCTGCCATGTAACAAGCTGGTCTGTCACTGCTTTGTTTTCTGTCACAAAATCAGGCAGATCTGACAATGAATCATATTTATCATCACCGCTGATCGTGTTGTTGGAGTCACGGATCATGGAAATCGGTTTACCGTCTGCATCCATTAAAATGTTGTTGAAATAGTCTTCTGTTCCATATCCTGCATGGTTTAATACAACGTCCACCATGATTTTCATTCCCTTGCTGTGAGCGGCATCCAGTAATGCTTTGAACTGCTGCTCTGTTCCAAGATGTCTGTTTAACTTTGTGAAATCGCTTGCCCAGTAACCATGATAGCCATAGGTAGCGGTATCTGTCTTATTATCATGCTGATCCTCTGTGATATTTTCTACGATCGGAGTGATCCAGATCGTGTTCACACCCAGATCTTTTAAATAATCCAGTTTCTGGTTTAATCCGGCAAAATCTCCACCGTGATAGCTGGAACCGCCTTTTTCTCCAATATTGTAATCGCCCGCGCCATATGCGTCATTATTTTCTGCATCTCCGTCAAAGAAACGGTCTGTCACTGCAAAATAAATCACTGCCTCATCCCAGTCAAAATCTCCGGCACTTTTTTTGCGCTCTGTGACGGTAACATTTGTCGCTGTTGTGTATATATTTCCATAAATATCTTTCACTGTGACCGGAATATTTTTCACGCCTGCTGCAACTGTATTCAGGCAGGAGATTGTTCCTTCCATGAGTGTCGGATCAATCGCAAACTCTTTTCCCAGTCCCAGCTCACTCAGATCGGCTGTGATCGCAGCAATTTCAGATGTTTCAAGACCTTCTCCGTCTTTTGCAGTCAATTTTACAGATAACACATTGTTGTCATTGTAATCCATTGCATACTGTGATAAAGAAGCCTCTACACTCACATTTGCTTTTTTGAAGTGGCATACGCTGCATTCTTTTCCATTGCTGTCCTTTTCAGTTACATCATTAAATGCATCTAATTCCTCTTTTCCATTTACCACATAGTAGTAATAGTAATCACCCGTGGAAACGCCAGTGAAATCGTATCCAAAGCGGTCATTTGTTGCATCATAAGTCATCGGGCAGGTCTGTCCGTTGACAACAACACTGACTTTGCCGTCTAAAGAAGCAAGATTATTTTCTGCTGCCAGTGTATCGTTCCTGTAATAAAAATGGATCGTATCATTAGCTCCATCCATCTCGTAACCTGCGTTGTATGGCAATACTCTTGTGATTCCTTCTCCCTGTGTGAACACTGCTTTTACCACTGACTGTCCTGCCGGGATCGTCACATAATGATCTCCGCCGTCTTTGTTTGCCCACTCATTGTCAGCAGTACTTTGTCTCATACAGAAAGATAACATCAGATCTGCCTGCGAATCTTTTACTGGAATTTTGGCAACCATTTTTCCATTGATGTCTGCAAATGCTACAGATACATCAGAGCCGAATCCACTGTTCCATGTAAAAATGTTCCAGCCCTCATAATCCTTTGCCGGTCTGTCGTACTCGATCATGACGTAGCGGGATCTCGGTGCTACCAGCTCTGGAATCTCTGTGTATGCCTGCTTACTATTAGATACAATATAAAGTGTTACATTTTCTATTCCTACGCTGTTGCTATAAGAAATCGTGTCCTTCTCCCATTTCCACTCGTCTTTTGATCTTGGGATGATCTGAAGGTCTGTATATGGGAGTTTTATTTCTGCGCGCAGCCACTCATTCCCATCAGAAAGTGTCTCGGTTGCGGTAAAAGGTGTTCCCTCTGTCGCTCCAACACCATTTTTCTCCCAAATCCATAAGTCAGATGCATTTTCTGACATATGTGTCTTATCAAAATCATAATAATAAATGGTATATGTATATAATTTTTCTGTCACATTGACCACAAAGTCAGAGGTCTGTCCGTTCTCTGCTTTTGCAGTCAGTTCTACGGTCTGTCCTGTATAAGATTTTCCGATTATAATGCTATTTCCATTTAATGTAATATCTTTATTTGCAGTTTTTAAACTGTAAGTAACCGGAGCTTCACTGCTTGTTCCGTCTTCAGACCACAATGTCAGTTTTTCTGGAAGTGCTGTCTCAATTCCCTTCATGGCATCTGCTTTTCCGTCAGCCAAACCCGGAACGATCAACACACTGTTTGTTCCGCTTACTTTATTATTTGCCGGATCTGCAAATGATGGATCTTTCCATGATTTATTAATTGCAAATTTGTATTCGTATTTTCCTGGCGCAATGGCAAAGGTTCCAACCCACATGCCTGTTGCTTCATCTTTTTTCAGTTCATAGTCGGAAGAATCCACTTTCCAGCCGTTCATTCCTCCCGGAACCGTAACTGCCTCTGCATTTCCGGCTTTGGCTGCTGGAACACGGAATGTTACATTTCGTCCATTTACCTCCGGACTTACATAACCTGCCTCTTTGTATTCGATCAGGGTTTCGGATTTATTGGCATCTTTATACCATTTCATACCACCATTGCCGTCACTTAAGTAATAGATCGAGGTGTCTGTTGTTATGGCGTTGATAGCTTTCACTTCTTCGCTCTGACCATCAAACTTTTTCTCTGCTCCTGTGTCAGCATCTACCAACTGAAAACCTGTCATTGTTGTTCCGGTTAATGTAACAGTATAAATATTTTCACCGTCTGAATCAGCCAGTTTTGGTTTGTCCTGATTCCCCCACGTAGCAATAGGCGCATCCCCAGCTCCTTGATTGTCCAATGCAAAATCGCCGCCCCATAGATTGATAACAGGCGTTTTCCAATTTTCTGGTTTTTCGAAATAAATTATAACTTTATGTGCAGCTGCTTTTTCTTTCTCTGGTAACACCTGATTTTTATCTTTGTCTAAGTACCATGACATTCCATTATCATTCTTTAAAAGATAAAATGATGTATCTGATGTTGCCGAATTAATCGCATCAATAATGGCACAGTTTTCAAATTTCTTTTCTGCCGGGTTTCCTACACCAGTTCCACCGTTTACAATCTGAAATCCACTGATGCTGTTCGTCCGGATATCAATATAATAATAACCTGTTGATTCATCTTTCAACATAGCAGGTCTTGATTGACTCGTCCAGACTTCCACCTCTCCTGCACCCCTATTGTCTACTTCAACATCGGATTCATTCCAATAGTTAAATGCCGGAATATTCCAATCATCCGGTTTTTCAAAGTACAACCTCACGACTGGATTCTCCGCTGCCTGCACCGTACTGTTTCCGCCGCCAAGCGCCGGAACCATTGTTACTACCATTGCAAGCACTAGCAGAAAACACAGTACTCTGCTTACAATGCTTTGCCTCTTTTGAAAGCTTTTCGTTAACTTTCTCATTCTTCCTTCTCCTTTTTCTCCCCTACTTGCATGTGATTATATCATAATCCCCCTCTTCACATGTTTTCGTTTTTTTTCGCATTTCTATTGTATTCTAAAATATCGTATTATTCTATACGTAATAAATCCCGAAATCTCGTCCAAATTTTTGTGGATTTTAACCAATTAAAGTATAAAAATGCTCATTTTCTTAATTTTGACCATAAAAAAAGAGAAGCAAAAATCATTTTTCCTCTGATTTTTGCTTCTCTTTTTTTTGAAAATTTCATTTTAAAATTTATAGATATCCTATAACATCACAATCGGCATATGCCAAAATGCTCCAAACTCCGCTTACTGTGCCACAGTTCCATCCGTTGTCTGCGCTGCCGGATCCGCAGGAGCAACTGTTGAGCCATCTGCAGGGGCTGTTTGGTCTGCCGCAGGCTGCTGTGCAGCCGCTGCAGCGCCACTCTTTAAAGCTGCCAGTGCCGCCTCATCATCCACAAGTGTCTGATAATTGGTAACATAACTCTTTGCTGTATCCGATAACGCATCGTATGCTGCTCTTGCTGCCACGATGACAGGTTCACTCTCTAATGTTACTGTTCCGATGCTGTTAATGGTGTTGACAACCGCTGTTGCCTCTTTCTGTTTTACGGTATCACTTTCCGTACCCGGGAGGTTATAAACAAGGACGCAGTATCCTTTGTCGATCGTCTCATAGATTTTCTTGGCTGCCGAATATGGAAGATTGATGCATCCATGAGATCCTCTTGTCTTATAAATATCTCCTCCAAAAGCTTTTCTGGAAGTCAGGTCATGCATTCCGATGTCACCATTAAATGGCATCCAATATGTAACAGGTGTTTCATAGTCCGGTCCGCGTAAAACAGCATTCAATGTTTTATAGGTAAGCATAAATGCGCCGCCTGGTGTTGCATGCCCTTTTGCAACATTTCCGGATACAAAATCGGACTCTGTCACAAGCACACCATCTTTATAAAGGAACAAATGCTGTGCAGTAAGGTTAATCTCCACATAGGAATTACCATAATCATTTTCGCCATGACTGTTTGCAGTCTGCGCATAAACCGGTTCACGTTCCACTTTTTTTCCGGCTTTCAGATCATCTAAAATCTGTGCCACTTCCTCGGAATTGTTGATTTTCCATCCGTAAGGTCCATTGGAAATTGTGACCGTTGAACCATAGGAAGTTTTCAGTTCTTTTGGCTTGTAGCAGGTGTTGTATTCACTTGCGAGCTCTTTTACAAAGGAAAGGACTCCTTCCTCGTCCACCACAAGATTTAAATCATCATCCACAGAAAGCCACTCGGAAATACGCTCTCCGTCTAACACTTCTTTTGCGACATCAAAATCATATGTGATTGTTGTTCCGACATAACTATTCATCTCGTCAATCACTGCCAGCAGCTTTTCATTGTCGTCTTCGATTTCAGGTTTCACATAGCAGTCAGCCTCGTCAAGATCAAGCTCATCTGCCAAAACCAAAATGGAATCCTCCACTGCTTTTTTGAATGTGTTCTTATCGATCGTTGTACCATAATCTGCCGGAACCAAAGAATATCCGTCCGCTGTATATGCGGAAACAGTTGCATCCACCGGCTCACGCTGTTCGGATGCCTGCATGCAGTTTAACTGATCGATCTGACTATCCAAAGCGTCCTCGTCAAATGTTACCACTTTTGCAAGTTCAAGATTGTCATGTTTAAACAGTGTCACCACCCATGCGAACCCATTCTGTCCATTCAAAAGTTCTTCCACTTCACCGTTGAATACCGGTGCGATCTGAATGGATTCTCCGGAAATGCTCTCGCTGCCGTCCTCACGCTCTGCCAGATTCAGCACATAGCTGTCGATTTCCTCTGTGATGAGCTGCTCAACTTTTTCCACTGATTTGCCACCGGCTTTAATTCCGTCAATGGTTGTTCCAAAGCAGAAATGACTCTGAAAAAAGATTCCAAACCCAACATAAACAACCGCGAGACATGCCACGACTGCACCGACAATCACGAAAATTTTCTTTTTTTCTTTTTTCATAATTCTTCCTCTCACTCTTTTGTAGCTTATTCAAAAAGACGTAGCGATATACGCCCTATTTTCAGCAAAACCATACTCTATTATAGGTAGAAAAAAGGCTTTGTCAATAAATTGTGACAATCGTAATATTTGCGTAATGAATTTGTTTCAATTCGTAACAATGCAGGTAAAAATTTCCTCCTGCATTTGTTTGTAGGGTTGCACAAAAACCAGCTATTTACCTTAAGAAATCTTTAAATATTCAATAATCTTTCTTAAAAAAGAGGAAAGGGAATTGTTTCCTAAAATTGCCTATGCTATAATCCCACAATGTAGGGAAAAGAAAATATTTTGACTTAAAAACCTGTTAGGAAGGTGATATTTTGAAGACCGATATGAAAAGCAGACTCAATGCTTTTATAGAAAAAAACAAACATGCATTTCTGCTTCTTTATTTTTGCATTTATTTTCCGTGGTTTCATCATTTAGAGCGGACTGTCACAACACATTTTCATGTGATACATACTGCATTAGATGATCTGATCCCATTCTGTGAATATTTTATTGTTCCTTACCTTTTATGGTTTGGATATGTTGCATGGGCTGTTGGATATTTTTATTTTAAAAATAAAGATGAATATTTCAAACTCTGTGCCATGCTTTTTACCGGAATGACCGTTTTCCTTGTGATTTCAACGATCTATCCAAATGGTCATTATTTAAGACCGGCTTACTTTGAGCATAACAATATTTTTATCCAGTTAGTCAAATGGCTGTACGCAACGGATACCCCGACGAATCTGTTTCCGAGTGTCCATGTGTTCAACTCCATTGCGGTCAATATTGCGGTGTGGCATAGTGATAATTTCAAAAAAAATAAAGCTGTCCGCTATGGTTCCGCAGTTTTAATGGTACTTATTATTTTATCCACAATGTTTTTAAAACAGCACTCTGTTTTCGACGTTGTGACTGGAATGGTACTCGCAGTGTTTATGTATTCTGTTGTTTATACAACAAACTGGGCTGCTGTCACCGCTGCAAAACCGGTGCGCAAACCAAGACGAATTTAAAAATTACTGTAAAGTTAAAAGGACATAGTTCTTTCCTGTATTCAGGATAAGAACTATGTCCTTTTTGTTTTCCTATGTAATTACCATAGCTTCAATAACTGGATTCCGGTTTTCATGACTTTGTACTTCACATCCTCAAGTTCTGCTGCGGCATTTTTCAGCTCCTTGCGGATTTCAATATGCTGCGGGCAATGCGTCTCACACTTTCCACAGGAAATACACTGGGATGCACTGCTCGTATCTTTTCGAAATGCAGTACACTGCAGGTAATCTCTTCTTCCCGATTTTTTCCCTTCGGAATACATCGCATTATAACAGCGGAATGTACCCGGAATATCCACTCCTTTTGGGCATGGCATGCAGTAACCACATCCTGTACATCCCACTTTTACATTTTTCTTAATCTCATCTTTTACCTTTTCGATCAGCTCCTGATCGGATTGTGTGAGACATCCCACCAGTGACTCGCTGGCAGTTTTTACATTCTGTTCCACCATCTCCATGGAATTCATGCCGGAGAGCACACAGGTCACTTCCGGCTGGTCGTAAAGCCATTTCAACGCAACTTCTGCCGGAGTGCGATGTTTTTCATCCCTACGGAATAACTCTTTTGCAGATTCCGGGAGAAGGTTCACCAGACGTCCGCCACGAAGCGGCTCCATGATAATAACCGGAAGTCCTTTCCGGTTCGCATAGCGCAGTCCTTCCACACCAGCCTGAGAATGTTCATCCATATAATTGTACTGGATCTGACAGAAATCCCAGTCGTAAGCATCTACTAACTGACAGAACATCGCGGAATTACCGTGATAGGAAAATCCGATCTGCCGAATCTGCCCGGACGCTTTCTTCTCCCTGATCCACTCTTCCATCCCCAGTTTTTTCAATTTCTCCCAGGTTGGAATGTCCGTCAGCATATGCATAAGATAGTAATCAATGTAACCGGTCTGCAGGCGGCGCAGTTCCTCCTGAAACATTTTTTCCACGCCATCGATCGACTTGATCAGATAATGCGGAAGCTTTGTGGCAAGATTGATTTTCTCCCTGCAATGATTCCGGTGTAAAATTTCTCCCACTGCCACTTCATTTCCGGCATACACGTAGGCAGTGTCAAAATAATTGACCCCCGCCTCAATTGCCGCCATCACTTCTTTTTCTGCTTTGTCAAGGTCTGCGCTGTTCCCCTTTTTCGTAAAACGCATACAGCCGTAGCCAAGCGCAGAAATATCGTTTCCATATTTATCTTTCCGATATTGCATGCTGCTATCTCCTCTCGGTGTTTAATGCCTCCAGTTCTTCCATCCAGATCCGTGCAGACGCATCCGAAGGCATACGCAGATCTCCACGCGGAGAGACAGCAACGCTTCCGACTTTTGGTCCATCCGGCAGGCAGGAACGTTTGAACTGCTGTGCAAAAAATCTGCGGTAAAAAGTTTTTAACCATTTCAGAATGGTTTCATCATCATAAGTTCCCACAAAAGCAACTTTCGCCAGACGGTAAATCTTTGCCGGAGCATAGCCAAGACGAAGCATATGATACAGATAAAAATCATGCAATTCGTATGGTCCGACCAGATCTTCCGTCTTCTGGGAAATCTTCCCATTCTCCGGCGGTAAAAGTTCCGGTGAAACCGGTGTATCCAAAACATCGAGAAGAACCGCTTCTAACGCTTCATCGTCACAGGTATCTGCGTAATACCGGACAAGATGGCGGACCAGTGTCTTTGGCACAGACGCATTCACCGCATACATGGACATATGATCTCCGTTGTAAGTCGCCCAGCCGAGTGCCAGCTCCGACAGATCGCCTGTGCCGATGACCATACCACCGGTCTTATTTGCAATGTCCATAAGAATCTGTGTTCTCTCACGTGCCTGTCCATTCTCGTAAGTCACATCATGCACTTTCGGATCCTGTCCGATATCCCGGAAATGGATATTGACCGCATCCTTGATACTGACTTCCATAAAATCCGCATTGAGACATTTGATGAGGCTCACCGCATTATCGTAAGTACGATCCGTTGTTCCGAATCCCGGCATTGTCACAGCCTTAATATTTTTATGATCTATGCCGAGCAGATCAAATGCACGCACCGTCACAAGCAATGCCAGTGTAGAATCCAATCCACCGGAGATACCGATCACGGCAGATTTGCAGTGTGTGTGCTCCAAACGTTTTTTCAGTCCCATCGCCTGAATGGATAAAATCTCATCACAACGGCGCTCTCTGTCTGTCTTACTGCCCGGAACAAACGGCATTGGATCAATGTATCTGGTCAGTTCCGTCTCTTCTATTTTCAATGCAAATGGAATTTCCGTGTAACCGTCCATTCTGGTTTCAAATGTAGTCATTCTGCGGCGCTCTGCATTCAGACGCAGAACATCAATCTCCGAATAAACTGTTTCATTCGCAAAACGTTTCGCTTTCTTTAAAATCCTTCCATTTTCCGCAATGATATTATGCGCGGAATAGACGACATCCTGCGTGGATTCCCCATCTCCGGCACTCGCATAAATATAGCCGCACAGTAGCCTTGCAGACTGTCCGCCAACCAGCTCCTCGCGATAAATGTCTTTTCCGGTCGTCTCATCCGATGCTGACAGATTGACAATGACATTCGCACCGTTTAACGCATGACGGATACTCGGTGGTTCCGGCGTCCAGAGATCCTCGCAGAGTTCCACACCGATTTTCAGTTCCGGCATGGTCTGGCAGGTAAATAATAACTTTTTGCCCATTGGAACCACTTCTTCTCCGAGGCTTACCTGCACCGTTTCTTCCATTCCTCTTGTAAAATGTCTTGCCTCATAAAATTCATTGTAATTTGGCAGATATGTTTTCGGCACAAAACCAAGCACTTTTCCATTGCTCACAGCGGCAGCCACATTATAAAGCTTTCCGTTGTATTCGAGTGGAAGTCCCACAAACACGATGCAGTCCAATGCAAAGGTAAACGCAGCGATCTCAAGGAGCGACTGTCTTGCTTCACGCAGCATTTTTTCCTGTAAAAACAGATCACTGCATGTATAACCCGTAATACAAAGTTCCGGGAGTACAATGATCTTTGCCCCTTCCTTCTCTGCCTTTTTAATCTCTGCGCAGATTAATGCGGTGTTCTCTTTTGTATCCGCAACTACAATTTTCGGGGTGACGGCTGCCACCTTGACAAATCCCTGTTTCACTACTTTCTCATCTCCTTCAGTTCGTCCACTTCAAAATGATATGCCTTGTTACAGAACTGGCATTTTACTTCAATCGCTTCACCATCGTTGATAATATCGTCTAAATCTTTTTTGCTCAAGGTTGAGATTGCACGGGAAACGCGCTCTTTGGAGCAGTCACACTGGAATGCTGCCGGAAGTGTATCCGTGATCTCAAGTCCAAAATCGCCCAGAATGATCTCTAAAATCTGCTCCGGTGTGTTCCCCTCTTCCAACATCTCAGTCACAGACGCAATCTCACTGATTTTTTTCTCCAATGCATCCACAACTTCATCCGGGGTAAACGGCATCAACTGAATAATAAATCCACCTGCCTGCTTTACAGAACCGTCCACATCTACTAAAACGCCCAGTCCTACTGCGGAAGGAACCTGTTCCGAAGTTGCAAAATAATAGGTTAAATCCTCTGCGATCTCTCCGGTCTGAAGTGCGATCTGTCCCACATAAGGCTCTTTTAAGCCCATATCCTTGATCACACTCATGACACCAAGTCCAAGTGCCCCGCCTACGTCTAATTTTCCCAATGCATTCGGTGGCAGTTCCACATCTGCCACTCTCGGAAATCCCTTGACATGTCCTGCGGAATCCGCTGTCACGGTCAGTCCCTGCGCCGGTCCCTGACACTGGATCTGTACTGTGAGAAGATCCTTCTCACCCTTCATCATGGTTCCCATCATGGCCGCACCAGATAATAATCTACCCAGAGCTGCTGTGATCACCGGACTTGTGTTATGGTCTTTTCTTGCCTCTTCCACAATGTTTTTGGATGTGATTGCAAATGCGCGGATGGAATGATCTGCCGCAGTTGCTCTTACAATATAATCGTTCATGTTTTTCCTCTTTTCCTGTTATTTTATATTAGGCAATCGCCTGTTCTGTTATATCATATTCCTTAAATCACCTTCGGTCTTGCAATAATATACATGCGTTCACTCTCTGCCGTCACCGGATCATGGGTAAATGCGTCATACGCTGCCACAAACTCCATGCCTGCCTGCAAAAGCAGCTCTTTCACCTGCTCTAATTCGTAGGCTTTCTGATAATGAAGTTCCTCGTATTTCCGATAGAGGTCACTTTCCTCCCGGATAAAAAGCGTCAGGTCATACTCATTGACCATCTCATCCTCATAAAAATAGTTTTCCCAGATGAAACTGCTCTCCTCCCGGTTTTCACTGATGGTACATTCTCCCATCAGATCCCGGTATTTGTGCACGGTGTTCAGATCAAAAATAAAAACGCCGTCCTCTGCAAGATATTCTTTGACCAGCCCAAATACCTTTTTCAGATCTTCCGGTTCCATGATATAGTTCATCGAATCGCAGACACTCACGACTGCCCGGATATTTCCAAACAATTCCAGTTCCCGCATATCCTGAAGAAGATATAAAATATCATTCCGCTCTTCTTCCTCCTGACGTTCTCCTGCAATCTCTAACATTTCGGCAGAATTGTCCACTCCCACCATATCATAGCCTGCATCTGCCAAAAGCCTTGTCATTTTTCCGGTACCACAACCGAGTTCCACCACGGTGCCATCTGTCACCTGATACTCCTTTAACAGACTGATAAGATATCTGCTCCACTCCTCATAAGGTACATTATCCATAAAAAGATCATATACCTGTGCAAAACTGCTGTATGCTTCCAATGTTTTCTCTCCTTGATTATTTTTTCACGAACCTTTATACTACTAGAGAAGCAAGATCCAATATTCTTAAGGTTTTTTCCTTTTGATATCCCGATAGTATAAAGCGAGGTTTTTTATGCCCGAGAATTACGACCATTATATCACAAAAAATATAAAAGCATTATATAAACGGCGACTTTTTTCACCAATTGTATATCTGATCATTGTGATCGTCCTATGGCATGTATTTTCACTGACGGATCTTTTATTTCCGGTGCAGCTGACGGATGATGTCCCACTGGAATCTGCCTACCGGAATGACGCTGCCAACATGCATACCACACTGACAGATTTAAAATTCACAGGATACACCAGAAATAACTTTTCCGGGACTTCCGGTTATTATTATTACACGATCCGGAATGATGAATGTATCATCGTACTGCTTTCTCCTTCCACCTGTGAAGAGGGACTTCCTTTCATTGACGAGGTAAAATTTACCGGAAAGATCAAAAAGTCCACCGCTTCTTTCCAGTCACTTTTGAAAAATATGTCGGACGATCTCGGCTGGACAGAAAGCGGGATCACAAGCAAAGTTTCCGGATATTACATCAGTGAACCGGATTATAATCGTACCATAAATACGATTCTTTTTACAGTCATATTTGGCACAGGTATTTATGCGATCCTTTGTATCGTACTTTATATCCTGTTTATTTTCTTCCCGGTACTCTCTCCATGCTGCCAGGATCTCGCCTTATTTGGCAATCCGAAAAAGCTGTTAGACCAGGCGGAGGAGGAACTTGCAACGCTTCCTCAGCTCGCAACGGAAGATATGTTTATCACAGAACACTTTTTTATCGAGACCTCCGTTTACGGAAATGCGATCATCCCGATCGACCAGATCATATGGATTTACAAGTACTCCACACTCCATAAGTTTTTCTGGTATCATTTCAGTATTTCCTACACACTGCATATCAGTGCCAACAAGCATTTGTATATCCAGTGCCCGAAGAATATAAAATCTGACATTGATGGTATCATGGATTACCTTGCGGAGGCAAATCATAACATTCTGGTCGGATTCAATGAGAAAAACCGGCTGGAAGTACAGAAAATACAGGGAACGCCGATGAACTTTGAAAAATTTATCGCCTTCCTGAAAAAGCGGATCTGATGTAACCGGAGTTTAACTTACGTAGTGTCGCAGATTTTGTGGTGCTTTTATGGGTTGTGAAGGGCAGATATAAGCGTCCTCTCACAAGTCGTGATTTTATAGGTTTATGAAAAGAA
>OGZO01001359.1_pt1 | contig 17980 bp, 16 predicted proteins | sample 1576721 | NCBI WGS metagenome assembly OGZO01 (sample SAMEA3541516, study PRJEB24748) | human gut metagenome | biome: human gut; feature: human-associated habitat; material: faeces | place: China | collected 2012 | reverse complement strand
AGCGTATCAACGATGCAGGCACGGACGAGAATGTGCATTATTTGGTGGCGCAGACTTTTGCGGCAGAAAATGAGACAGAAAAATCGCATTTGGCACGGACAGTAGGATGTGCCTATGCCTTTGGGATTTTATTACAGTTTATCAATAACAATTGTATTTCATCCGTAGCAGTGCAGGTGATTTTCTTATGTCTGGCATTTGCTGTTATGGAAGGTTTGTTTATGGTAAAAGCACAGCAGGTCGATGCGCAAGGAGAAACGCATCCGCTCATAGAAGCGGATGGTGTTGCACGAAAGATTGGCATGCTGTTGATTTTTATTGTCACTCTCATGACATTTATTTTTGCAACATTAGATAACGCGGTGACATTGGTACATGCTGGTGGAGGTGCGGATATTGGACAATGGCCGAGACTTTTACTTGCGTGCAGTGGTTTGCTTGCAGGATTTTTATATGATATCAAAAAAGGTGCTTACCAGAACATTATCATGTATTGTGTGATGATGCTTTCGACGATTTGCGTGGTTGTGATCACGTGTGGTGGACCATTTCTATTGGGATTGGTTGTATTTTATCTGTCGGCCGGCTTCTTTTCCATTTATTTTGCCAGCAGTTTTATGCGTCTTTCGTATGCAATGAAAGAGGGAAAACTATGGGCTGGACTGGGGCGTGCTGTCAACAATCTGTGTGCGGTGGGAACGGCTTCGATGTCACTGGCACTTTTGCATTCGCCAAGTTATGTCACCATTGTAATTGCACTTGTGTTATTTGCCATTACAAGTGTTCTGATTTTTGTATACCAGAGATATGGGGATCAAATGCGATGGAAACAGGAAAATGCAATTTTATCGCAGGAAGCACAAAAAACAGAAAAGATATTAGAAACACATAAGAAAAACGAAAAGGAATGGCTTGCACTTTTTGCACAGGAGTTTTCCTTAACACCACGTGAAGTGGAAGTGCTTGCGTGCATGCTTCATTCAGAAGATAATGTGACAGAGATGGCAACGCAGCTTGCTATTTCGCGGGCAGCCTTGTACCGTCATATTTCGAATATGAATGAGAAAACAAATACCAAGGCAAGAATTGGTTTGCTCCAATTTTATTATGCCTGGATGCAGGAAAAATAAAGGAATCTGACAATTTGAGACATATGTCAACTCCCATATTACGACCGCATATGCTAGAATTTTACCCATCATTAAGTAGTAAATACTATGTTGGAGGGTGAGCGTATGCGACGACGTAATGTGGGGGTTTTTTGTTGTTTACTCTGTCTTGTATTGGTATGTTCTACCATGATGTTTGGATGCGGCAAAGCAAAGAAGGAAGAACAAAAGAGTGCGGCCAATCAGAAAACGGAAAAGACGAATGAACCGGAAGGAACAGGAGATGACGTAGCAGCACTTTTAAAGAATGCGAAGTATGTGGCTGTAATTCATGTAAAAATTAATCCTGAATTTAATATTTATCTTGATAAAGATGAAAATGTCGTGGCATTGGAATGCCTGAATGCAGATGCAAAGGATGCATATGGCAAGAAATCGTTTGCCGGGAAAACACTAGACGAGACATTACAGACGGTGGTTTCTATTGCAGCAGAAAAAGGCTACATGAAAGAAGACCAGACGGTAGCACTTACTATCACAGAATGTACGACCGATTTGAACGCTACCGAATTACAGACAAAAATGGATCGTGTGGTAACGGAAGCGGCAAAGGAACAGGATATCACAGTTACGACAGCGATGGATATGAGTGAAGAAGTCAGGACGACACAAAGAGAAGCGGGATTGTCCTGTGTGCGGTGGCAGTTTCAAGTGCGTTGTCTGTGGTGGCAGCGGTTCACTTTAAAATGGGATGGTATGCAAGAAAATAACAATACATAGATAAAAAACGACAAAAGGAGGAAGACAACATGAAAAAAACAAAAGGAAGGATGCGTGGAATTTTATCGCTGGTCTTAGCAATGCTCTTGATGGTAACGATGATTCCGGCACAAAAAGTATTGGCAGAAGGAGAACCGGCAGGAAATCCGACAGGAAGTACAGGAAATCTGACGTTTGCTTCATTTGATAGTACAGATATATCACTTGGTGAGGTGCAATGGAAAAATGGTGAAGCAGATACTTGGCATACACAAACAACAACAGGGGATGTGACTGCAACAAATGTACGAATTGTTGTTAAGGAAAATGCCAATTTGGGGCAGCATATGGCATTGCGTATTGGTGGACAGAATATATTGCAAACATATTTGGAAACATTAAAGTCGGATGAGGGATTGAAACTGCAAGCAGATGGAAAGTATCAGTTTGAGCATATTGGATTTTCTTCTGCAGCGGGTGGTTCCGGCGGCGAAGAAAATCCACCACAGCCACCTAAGCCTCCAGTATCACAGGGAATGGAACTTATCTTAGAAGGCAATGCAAAAGATAAATTTGATACCTTGATTGCAACAGGAGATACTGCCAACAATATTTATGTGAAGGTGAATGACGAAGCATCTTATCAGAAAATCAGTGACTTGACAAAAGGCAATACACCTCAGGTTACCGTATTTCAGGATGGACGTTATCAGTTTGACAAATCTGTGACAAAAGTTTCTCTCTATGTAAAATACGATGCAAACTATATGGTACAGTTTATGCCAAATGTAGCGGGCATGGGCTTTAGCGAAAATGCACCGCTTGTTTTGGACGGCTCTGGATTACAGCATATCCAGATTGATAAAAAGGTCAACACGATCACATGGGCGTATGACGATGTGCGTTATGGCAAAGATGCTTATTTGGAGCATGGAACAGCAGAAATTATTGCAGTAAACGGAACACCGGTTGCAAAACTTCCGGTGGATCCTACTAATTTTGCAACAAATGCAGGAAACAAAGATGGCGGGCACTTTGCGGCAGATCCTGGTGATAAGATTACCATTAAGCTGACACCGGATTATGGTTATCAGTTATCGGGTGTGCAGTTAAATGGCGGCGCTACGTTAGAGGCACAAAAAGATGTATCTACGTTCACATTTACCATGCCGGATACAAGCGTTCACTTCAAAGGCATTTTTACAAAATCAGAAGATGCCGTAGTGACAACGGGAAATACAGTCAAAAATGCTGCAATTGCAAATGGTGCAAATGCTACAAACAGCGGAAATCTGGAATTGAAGGTATCTGATAACACGAATTACAACACAGCAGCAGCCACAGCTCTTGTTTCCGATGCTGTAGCAGCAGAGGCGGTAGACCTTTCTTTGAACCAGGTTGTCAGCAAAGGAAATGGCACCAATTGGGAAACTGGAATTACGGAATTTGAAAATCCAATCACATTATCTTTGGCATTGAAGGATTATGATGCCAATTATGATTATACGGTAGTGAGAAACCACAATGGAAAACTGACAGCACTTGATACAACAGCAATCAACGGAACGGTTTCTTTTGCAACCAATCAGTTCTCTACCTACGTTATTGTAAAGAAAGAAAAGAGTAAGACACCGGTTTATAGTACTGAGGCTAATGCCGGCGCAGGTGCACCACAGACAACATTTTCACAGACGACAAAGGAACTGTTAGATGCCATTGGTCTGACCGCGGCAGAAAAGAAAGCAATTGCAAATGGTGCAAATGTAAATGTTGTGCTCAATGTAAATGTTAAGACATTGACAGAGAAAGAAGCAAAATTAATCGAAAGTGTCATTGGCAAGAATAAGATGGCAGAAACATATGATATCAATCTTTTGCTTCAGATTGCAGGCTTAGCGGATCGGAATATCACAGATCCAAGCAGTGCAATCGGTATAACCATCACAATCCCGGATAAATTTATTAACACAGATACCAGTGTGAAGAGAGTTTATCGCATGGTTCGTATTCATGATGGAAAAGCAACGGTAATTGACGGAACGTTTGATGCGAATACAAAACAATTTACATTTGCAACGGATGGATTTTCCACCTATGCATTGGTATATGAAGATGTGGCTGCAACTACAACAACCCCAGCAACGACATCGCCAAAGACAAACGATACTTCATTACCTATCGCATGGCTTCTGCTTTTAGGTGCCGGTCTTTGCGGATGCATGGCAGTAACGCTCGTAAAAAAGAAAACGAAATAAAAAGTACATGACGATTTGATAGAATGCTCCCACAGATAGAAGTGAATGTGGGGGCATTCTTTTTGCCTGTGATGATGTCTGTTTTTTTATGTTCGGGAAAATCCCTGTGGTTGCAAGGCGGGGGAGTTTATAGTAAAATTGTGGAAGGTTTAAAGGAAAAATAAGAATCAGAGGAGGTCTTGATTATATGGAAAGTTACAAGAAGGAATTCATTGAGTTTATGGTAGAGAGTGATGTTTTAAAATTTGGCGATTTTACCTTAAAGAGCGGTCGTAAATCTCCCTTTTTTATGAATGCAGGAGCCTATGTCAGCGGACCACAGTTGATGAAACTGGGCGAGTATTATGCAAAGGCGATCCACGATGCTTACGGCGAAGATTTCGACGTCTTATTCGGACCGGCATACAAGGGTATTCCGCTGGCAGTCATCACGGCAGAAGCCTTCTATCGTTTATATGGAAAAGAAGTAAAATATTGCTCCAACCGTAAAGAAGCAAAAGATCATGGTGCAGATATGGGTTCTCTTTTGGGCTATAAAATCAAAGATGGCGACCGTGTTGTGATGATTGAAGATGTAACAACTTCTGGTAAGTCTATGGAAGAGACCGTTCCAATCGTCCGCGCACAGGGTGACGTTACGATCGTAGGTCTTATGGTAAGTTTAAATCGTCAGGAGATCGGACTCTCCGGCGACCACAGCAAGTCAGCCCTGGATGAAGTGGCAGAGACTTACGGCTTTGCGACCAATGCCATTGTGTCTATGTCAGAAGTGGTAGAACACTTATATAATCATGAGCATCAGGGTAAAATAGTCATTGACGATTCTATGAAAGCGGCTATCGACGCATACTATGACCAGTATGGCGTGCGATAAAGATGGTTATTTTATGAACAAGACAAACAAGATCCGGTATGTGATCCCTTTTATCCTCTATATGGGACTATTGATATATTTTCTGCTTTTTGCAGAGGCATTTCGGGAAAATGCAGTGGATGAGTATCGCTACAATCTGATCCCTTTTCGGGAGATCATGCGTTACATCCAATATCACAAGACGATTGGAACCGGGCGGGTACTTTTGAACCTGCTGGGCAATATCATAGGCTTTGCCCCTTTTGGATTTTTCCTGCCCTGTATCAGCAGACGACCGATCGATCTCTGGGCGGCAACACTTTTTTCCATGGAGTTTTCCATCACGGTAGAAGTGATCCAGTTGTTCAGCCGCGTGGGCTGTTGTGATGTGGATGACGTGATACTCAATACCTTGGGCGGTATGCTGGGCTTCCTGTGTTATCGGGTTTGGAGGAAATATAGACATGAATCGTAGAAGTAGAAGATATAGTGGGCAAAAGAAACCCTTATCTACACCATCCATAGGTGCGGCATTGGGAGCGGCGGCATCGCTTTTGATCCTGGTACTGGCACTTTTTATTGCAGCAAATACAGATGGCAGCAGTGCCAATATCATCGGCGGTATCTCGGTGCTTGCCATGATCCTGGCGATCGCGACATGCGTGGCAGGAGCGCATATGGCACGCAATGATAATTTTGAAAAAATATCCCGTATCCTTGGCGTGGTCGTTCCGGCGATCGCGACGGCATGCTGGGTGATCTTATATTGTATCGGTATTCTGATTGGATAAAAGACAGGTGGGTAGAAAAATGAGACAATTAGAGCGACAGGAAGAATATGAAGAACGATTTGCTCTGGTAAGTGAGCGGGTAGATCAGTTAAAGGAAGATGCGGAGGTGCCGGATCCCTTTGCTTCTTATTTTAAAGAAGTGGCAGCATTTCTTGGTCTGGTAAAAAAGACATATGTCTGTGTGGCAGAGGGCGCCTATGAGAGGCTTTCCTTAGAGGAACGGCAAAAGATACACGCGGACTTGTATGGCAGATTGGAGCCGGCGGTCTATGAGGCTTCTTATTTAAATCCGGAATATGCTGAGGAGACGCTGGGAGCAGAACTGGGCGGTATGCTCAGCATGCTTTATGCAGATCTGTTATCGACCATACCGGATGCCTTTGAAGAAAGGCTGGACCTGCTCTGCATCTGGAACGAACTCTTTGTAGAACTCCACGGTTGTTTTGTGGAAGAAATGCAGGAGATGGGAACAGAGACAGGAGCATTCTCCGGGGAATCCTTGAAATGGATTGCAGGAAATGTAAAGGATGCGATCTACTGGTTCTATCATGACTATGCGGAAAGTTTTGTACCGGATACGATTCTGCCAATGATCGATTCATCCTATGATTTCTTTACCAAATGGATCGAGGAAGCAGACTTATCCGGCAATGCCTATCTTTACCGCATCGGTGCACCGGTCGGTAAGAATGAACTTTTGATGGCAGATTATCTGCGAAAGATGCCGCAAGATCAGATCGATGCTATGGCGCATACCTTTACGGAGGGCTATCGCAAGGGCTTTGAGATGGCTGGCAAGGATATCCATGCGAAAAAGACGGTCAAGATCGAGGCACCGCTTGGCATGGAGCGTATGGTAAAGGCTGCCATGGCACAGTTTGCAGACATGGGCTTAAAGACGACCATCCTGCGTGAGGCGACGATCTCACTTTACGGCAGGGGCGGTGGCAAGCGTGGTTATTACAGTGTATCGCCAAACCGTCAGTATGATTATGACCACAAGGATGATAAGGCATATTATTTTGATAAATCCTTTGTAGAACGCCGCTTGGAAGTCATGCGTGACACCTTTGAAAAGGAAAAAGACAAGGCACTGACCTTTGGCGGTCCGGCGGTTGTGGAAGTCTTTGGCGAAGAACCATTTGCGCCGGTCAACAAGGAGGCAAATGCCAAGTATTCCGACAAGCAGAATTCTCTGAACGTATATAATGCTGTGGAATCCGGTAAGATCACCAACACCTATATCCCGGGAGAATCCTACAGTTTTACCATCATTGCCTATCCATTGCCGGCGATCGGCGATCAATTTGAGGAGATCTTTGCCAAGACCGTTGAACTCAACACCTTAGACTATGAAAAATACCAGACCATCCAGCAGCATATCATTGACGCACTGGATCAGGGACAGAGCGTACATGTGACCGGACGTGGAGACAATCACACAGATATCCGGGTGCAGTTGCATCCGCTGGCGGATCCTGCAAAAGAGACGATCTTTGAAAACTGCGTGGCCGATGTCAATATTCCGGTGGGGGAAGTCTTTACATCTCCGGTCCTGAAAGGAACCAATGGTGTTCTGCATGTGACACAGGTCTATCTGGGAGAACTCTGTTACAAAGATCTGGAGGTCGTATTTACGGACGGCAAGATCACAGCCTATGACTGTGCCAACTTTGAGACGGAAGCAGAGAATAAAAAATACATTCAGGACAATGTCCTTTATCACCATAAGACCCTGCCGTTGGGCGAGTTTGCGATCGGCACTAACACGACGGCTTACCGCATGGCAAGAGATTATGACATTGCGGACAAACTGCCGATCCTGATCGCGGAAAAGACAGGACCGCATTTTGCTGTGGGTGATACCTGTTATTCCCATGCGGAAGATGTGCCGATGTATAACCCGGACGGCAAGGAAGTTGTAGCGAGAGACAATAGCGTATCTTGGCTCCGCAAGGACCCAAAGACCGCGGACCAGGCATATTTTAACTGCCATACCGATATTACCATCCCTTATGATGAGTTGGGCGATATCGTGGTGGAATGTGCGGATGGCAGAAAGATCACCATTCTTTCACAGGGCAGATTTGTCCTGCCGGGAACCGAGGAATTAAACGTCGAATTGGAACGATAAATAGAAGAAACTTACAATTTAAGGAGGAAAAGAAAATGGCTAAAGTAGGAATTGTAATGGGCAGCGACTCTGATATGCCGATCATGGCAAAGGCAGCAGAGGTCTTGGAACAACTGGGGATCGATTATGAAATGACGATCATTTCCGCACACAGAGAGCCGGATGTGTTCTTTGAATATGCAAAAGGGGCAGAGGCAAGAGGCTTTAAGGTCATCATTGCGGGAGCCGGAAAGGCAGCACATCTTCCGGGCATGTGCGCAGCACTTTTCCCAATGCCGGTCATTGGTATCCCAATGAAGACATCTGATCTTGGCGGTGTGGATTCTTTGTATTCTATCGTGCAGATGCCAAGCGGTATCCCGGTTGCGACCGTTGCTATCAATGGTGGGGCAAATGCGGGCATTTTGGCAGCCAAGATCTTAGCGACCAGCGATGATGAGATCTTAGAGAGATTAAAGAAATACAGCGAGGATCTGAAAGATCAGGTCGTAGAGAAAGACGCGCGCTTACAGGAAGTGGGCTACAAGGCTTATATGGAAAAATAATAAGGTGCATGGGACTAGGATATATTAGGATGACTAATATATCCTAGTAGTTTTTATTACTAGAATTTCTAAGACACAGGTTTTATAATGGGAACAGAGATACTCATAACAGCACAAAAGGAGTAGTGAAAAGCATGGATTACAAAAAAGCAGGTGTAGATATTGAGGCAGGTTATGAATCTGTCAAATTGATGAAAAAATATGTGCAGGAGACCATGAGACCGGAAGTTTTGGGCGGTCTTGGCGGATTTTCCGGTGCATTTGATCTTTCATCCATCAAGGATATGGAGGAACCGGTTCTTCTTTCCGGTACAGATGGATGTGGTACCAAGGTAAAACTGGCATTTCTTATGGACAAGCATGATACCATCGGTATTGATGCGGTTGCCATGTGTGTCAATGATGTGGCATGTGCAGGTGGCGAGCCACTTTTCTTCTTAGATTACATTGCTTGTGGCAAGAATTATCCGGAAAAGATCGCCACCATCGTCAGCGGTGTAGCCGAAGGCTGTAAGCAGTCCGGCTGTGCTCTGGTCGGCGGCGAGACGGCAGAGCATCCGGGACTTATGCCGGAAGATGAGTATGATCTGGCAGGTTTTGCCGTTGGTGTCGTAGACAAGAAGGACATCATTACCGGTGAGAATTTAAAGGATGGCGATGTACTGATCGGTATGGCATCTACCGGGGTACATTCCAACGGATTTTCTCTGGTGCGCAAGATCTTTGACATGACAAAAGAGTCTTTGGATACCTATTATGACGAACTTGGCACAACACTGGGAGAGGCATTGCTTGCGCCTACCAGAATCTATGTCAAGGCATTAAAGGCGGTTAAGGATGCAGGTGTGACAGTCAAGGCATGCAGCCATATCACAGGCGGCGGCTTCTATGAGAATATCCCGCGTATGCTGCCGGAAGGCAAGCGTGCCGTTGTAGAGAAGAATTCCTATGAAGTGCCGGCAATCTTTAAGTTGATGGCAGAAAAAGGAAATGTGGATGAACACATGATGTATAATACATACAATATGGGACTTGGCATGATCGTTGCCGTGGATCCGGCAGATGTCGATAAGACCATGGAAGCAATGCGTTCTGCTGGGGATAGACCATATGTTGTTGGTAAGATCATTGATGGTGAAAAGGGTGTAGATCTATGTTAAAAATAGCAGTTTGTGTGTCCGGTGGCGGTACCAATCTTCAGGCGATCATTGATGCGATAGAAGCAGGGCGGATCCATGATACCGAGATCTCCCTGGTCATCAGCAACAATCCAAATGCCTATGCCTTGGAACGTGCGAAAAAGGCTGGTATTGAGGGTATCTGTATTTCGCCGAAATCTTATGAGAACAGGGATGCCTTTAATGCGGCATTTTTGGAAAAACTGGATGCAGCCAAGGTGGATCTGGTCGTACTCGCCGGATTTTTGGTCGTGATCCCGGAGATCATGATAAAGAAATATCGCAATCGTATCATCAATATCCATCCGTCGCTCATTCCGTCCTTTTGCGGAACCGGATACTATGGCTTGAAAGTGCACGAGGGTGTGCTTGCCAGAGGTGTCAAGGTGACAGGTGCGACTGTGCATTTTGTGGACGAGGGGACAGATACGGGACCGATCATTTTACAAAAGGCAGTAGTTGTGCAGCAGGATGATACACCGGAAGTTTTACAGCGTCGTGTGATGGAAGAGGCAGAATGGCAGATCATGCCGCAGGCGATCGATCTGATCGCAAGAGGCAAGGTTAGCGTGGTAGATGGAAAAGTTAGAATTGCGGAGTAAGGAGAATGGCATGAAAGTATTAGTTGTAGGCAGTGGCGGTCGTGAGCATGCGATCTGTATGAGCGTGGCAAAAAGTAAAAGGGTAGACAAGATCTACTGTGCACCGGGCAATGCCGGAATCGGTCAGATCGCTGAATGTGTACCGATCGGTGCCATGGATTTTGATAAATTAGTTGCATTTGCTAAGGAAAACGCCATTGATTTTACAATCATTGGTATGGATGACCCTTTGGTCGGTGGTATTGTGGATGCTTTTGAAGCAGAGGGCTTAAAGGTCTTTGGACCGAGAAAAAATGCGGCAATTCTGGAAGGAAGCAAGGCATTTTCCAAGGATCTTATGAAAAAATACAATATTCCTACGGCAGCCTATGAGCGTTTTGACGACGCAGAGGCAGCGATCGCTTATTTAAAGACCGCCAAGATGCCGATCGTATTAAAGGCAGATGGTCTTGCACTGGGCAAGGGTGTATTGATCTGCAATACCCTGGAAGAAGCCATCGAAGGGGTACATACCATCATGATGGACAAGAAGTTCGGAGATGCCGGCAATACCATGGTCATCGAGGAGTTTATGACCGGACGCGAGGTCTCTGTGCTTTCTTTTGTGGACGGCAAGACCATCCAGATCATGAGCAGCGCGCAGGATCACAAGCGTGCCGGGGATGGAGATACAGGTTTAAATACCGGAGGCATGGGAACCTTTTCTCCAAGTCCTTTCTACACCAAGGAAGTGGATGAATTTTGCAAGAAATATGTATATCAGGCGACAGTGGATGCTATGGCAGCCGAGGGCAGAGAGTTTAAGGGGGTTATCTTCTTTGGCTTGATGCTCACGGAGGACGGACCAAAGGTTTTGGAATACAATGCCAGATTTGGAGATCCGGAGGCACAGGTTGTACTGCCGCGTATGAAGAATGATATTATAGATGTTATGGAAGCATGTGTGGATGGCACTTTAGATCAGTTGACGCTGGAATTTGAGGATAATGCAGCCGTCTGCGTGGTACTTGCATCAGATGGTTATCCGGTTTCCTACCAGAAGGGATTTCCAATCACAGGCTTTGATAAGTTCGACAATGAGGAGTATTTCTGCTTCCATGCAGGTACAGCCTTAAATGATGCAGGACAGATCGTGACAAATGGCGGACGTGTACTTGGTGTTACAGCCAAGGGAAAGGATTTAAAGGACGCCAGAGCCAAGGCTTATGCGGCAACAGACTGGATCTCTTTTGAAAACAAATATATGCGCCACGACATCGGCAAGGCGATTGACGAGGCGTAAAAAGAACCAAAAGTAAAAAGGTTTGTGAAACCTGGGAAGGCTTCACAAACCTTTTTTCATGTCTGGACAGTAAGCGAACATCAGCGGAACTGGTTGCTGTCTGCTTCATAATAATAATCAATGGCTGCCAGTCGTTTTTTAAGATCTGCCTGATCGACATTCTCTGCTGCACAAAACTCTGCAAGGGATGGATATCGGTCTCTTAAATTCATGTTGACGACACTGAGCAGCATCATGGGATCTAGTGGTAAATTCATTTTCATACTCCTTTATAAACGAATGTGCTTTCTTAGACATATATATTATATGTAAGAATGTCAAATTTGCAAATGAAAATGAATTTACTACAAAATTATTTAGAATACTGCGCAAGCGGTTTCTTTAAGAGTGGATACAGGATGGTGGAAAGGATCACACCAAAGAGTCCCTGCACGATGTTGAACGGAACACCGCTGGCTGAGGATGCCAGACCTGCGGCAAGGCTTGTGCTTGAGAAACCATCGCCTGCTGCGAGTGCCATCAAAAAGATCTCAAATACAAAGTATCCAAATACCATGAAGGCTTCGCCAACGACACCACTGATCGCGGTAAAGGCTGCCTGCTTGCCACCGGAAACTTCGGAAAGTTTCTTGGTAAAAGCACGGTAAACTAGGCTGGCAAATACAGCGGTAAGCATCTTGATGACAAAGGTTGCCGGTGCATAGGAGAAGTATCCGCCAAATAAGTCAGAGAACATAGAACCAATACCGGCTGCAAGTCCACCATAAAGTGGTCCAAGTAAAAATCCTGACAAAAGTACAATAGAATCACCTGGATGGATATAACCCATGGTAGGTGTCGGTACCTTGATGATCATGGTAGCAACACAGGTCAGTGCTGCAAATAAAGCTGCAAAAATCAATTTTTTCGTTTTCATATTTTCCCTCTTCTTTCTCTTATCTTGTCAAAAGTCTTGCTTTTGTGCGAGTAACTGAGTATCATTATATGCATAATTGGTTATGTGAAAATAACCATTTTAAACAAATTCGACCATACCAGATTAAAAAATACTGAAAAACCTAGAGAAATACTAGGAAAAGCCGATTTTTACGAAAAAAGAAAAATAGAGGAATGTATATGCTTACCTATACTTTTGAGGAGAGGGGCGAAAAACCCTACTACCAATATTTATATGAAGTATTAAAAGAAGATATTGAGGAAGGAAGATTAAAAGAGGGGGAACACCTGCCGTCCAAGCGGGCTTTTGCCAAGCAGTTGGGACTTTCCGTGATGACCATTGCCAGTGCCTATGAGCAGTTGTTGGTAGAGGGATATATCTATGCCGTGGAGAAAAAGGGTTATTATGTGGCGGCGGTGCAGCCCTATCTGACAGAACCTTTACAAGAGGATCCTGCGGTGAAAATTTTTATTGAGGGGGACGATGCCAGCCACGAGGAAACAAAGGCAAACTGGCGGATGGATTTTGCATCCAACCATGTAGACCGGGAACGCTTCCCTATGAGTACGTGGTCCCACCTGATGCGTGCTGTATTAAGTGGCCAATCGAAGGATGTGCTTTTGCCGTCGCCACCGCAAGGTGTCTATGAACTGCGGCAGGCGATCGCGGACCATCTGTATCATTTTCGCGGTATGCGTATTTTGCCGAAACAGATCGTGATCGGTGCGGGAACCGAGTATTTGTATCATCTGCTCATCCAACTTTTGGGGAGAGACCATGTCTATGGCATCGAAAATCCGGGCTATCAAAAACTGGCGAAGATCTATGCGCATAATGGCGTGGACTACCGCTATGTGGATCTGGATGCGCATGGACTTTCCATGGAGTCGCTGAGAAAGCAAAAGGTAGAGATCATCCATACATCGCCGACCCACCATTTCCCGACCGGTATTGCTATGCCTATCAGCAGGCGGCAGAAGTTGCTTGCCTGGGCAGCCGAAAAAGAGGGACGTTATATCATTGAGGATGACTATGACTGTGAGTTCCGTTTTGGCGGTCTGCCCATTCCGACCTTGCAGAGCATTGATGGAGCGGGGCGGGTGATCTATCTGAATACCTTTTCCAAGAGCCTGACCCCCTCTATCCGTATCAGTTATATGGTTCTACCCCGGACGCTGGTCGGAAAATTCCAAGAGAATTTAGGCTTTTATGCCTGCACGGTGTCAAATTTTGAGCAGTACACCCTGGCTGCTTTTTTGCAGCAGGGCTACTTTGAAAAGCATATCAACCGTATGCGCAATTTTTACAAGAACCACCGAAATCAGGTCATTGCCAAATTAAAGGAAAGCCGTCTGTGGCAGATGGCATCCATCTATGAGGAGGATGCCGGCTTGCATTTTCTTTTACATATTGATACACAAAAAGAGGACAGCGTTATCAAGGATCAGTTGCAACAAAGGGGCATCCGCCTGCGGGGTATGAGCGATTATACCTATGACGGCAGTCAGGTGATCCCGCATACATTTATCATCAATTATACGGCGATCGATCCGCAAGACCTGCCAGAAGTTCTGGAAGAAATCTATCAGGTTTGTATAAACTAACTATTGTCTTGTAGAAAAAACATGATTTTGCGCGAAAGCGATTGAAAAATAATCCAAGCGTGTTAGAATGATGGATGGAAAATAAGAAATAAATTTGTATGAAAGGAAACAGTTATGTTTGGATTTGGACAGTTAATTGACATTTTAAAAGAAAACCCAAAGAAGATCGTTTTCACAGAAGGAACCGATCCTCGTATTCTTGAGGCATCCTCAAGACTTCTTGCATCTAATTTCTTAGCACCGATCTTGATCGGAAAGCCGGAGGAAGTAGAAGCAGCAGCAGAAAAGAGTGGATTTAATATCCGTGGCGCAGAGATCATTGATCCAGCAAATTACGACAGAATGGACGAGATGATCGAGATGTTCTGCGAACTGAGAAAGAAAAAGGGCGTTACCCCGGAGCAGGCAAGAGGCATTCTTTCACAGGCAAACTACTTTGGTACCATGCTTGTAAAGATGGGCGTTGCTGATTCTTTACTTGGTGGTGCAACTTATTCTACCGCAGATACCGTAAGACCTGCTTTGCAGTTGATCAAGACAAAGCCGGGCAACTCTATCGTATCTTCTTGCTTTATCATGGTTCGTCCAGCTGCTACAGGTGAGAACGAAGTACTTGCTATGGCAGACTGCGCAATCAATATTCATCCTACAGAGGACGAATTGGTGGAAATCGCAGGAGAGACAGCAGAATGTGCTAGAATCTTCGGTATTGACCCACAGGTTGCATTCCTTAGCTATTCAACACTTGGTTCTGGAAAGGGCGAAGATGTAGATAAGATGCGTAATGCAGCAGCTAAGACAAAGGCAAAATTCCCGAACCTTCCAATCGAGGGAGAGATTCAGTTTGATGCAGCCGTTTCACCACGTGTTGCTCGTACAAAGTGTAAGGATTCAGAAGTAGCAGGTCATGCAAATACCTTTATTTTCCCTGATATTAATGCAGGTAATATTGGTTACAAGATTGCACAGAGACTTGGTAACTTCGAGGCATATGGTCCTATCCTTTTAGGATTAAATGCTCCAGTTAACGACTTGTCCCGTGGATGTAATGCAGCAGAAGTTTATTCTATGGCTATCATTACAGCAGCACTTGCATAAATCATATTGTAAGTAATACAAAAGGCGTTCTGCTTATGCAGAGCGCCTTTTTTGGGAGTTTAATTATGCTGTTTTAAAACAACTTCGAAAAGAAGTGCTTTTATAATTCACATGCTACGTCGTAAGCAGATTTGATTGCATGATCAATGTTGCTTGGACGTTCGCCGGCACAGTCACCAACATAGTGGATTGGCAATGTGCAATTGTTTAATTCTGCGACATTCTTCTTTGCACCAACAGCCATAACAACGAAATCAGAAGCAACTTCTGCTTTTTCTGTCTTTTCGTCAACTGTCTTTTCAACGATAACCGCATTTTCTGTGATTTCCATCAATTTAGCAGAAGTGAGAACTTCTACTTCATGGTTGTTTAATTCTTTCATCAATGTAGGAAGAACGGTGTTGCTTTCTTCTTTTGCAATCTGGTCCATCATTTCAACGATGGTAACCTTGCATCCGCGAGAAGCCAGATATTCAGCTGTTTCGACACCGACAAGTCCGCCACCGATGACAGATACCTTGCCAAATACGATTTCCTTCTTTGCAAGAACATCCCATGCACTGACAACCGTTGGAAGGTCTTTTCCAGGAACTGGGATGATGGCATTCGTTGCACCTGTTGCAACGATGACTTCATCAAAGGAAGCGTAATCTTTTTCACTAAATTCCTGACCAAGGCGGAAGGTGACATCTAATTCTGGTAATACGTTGCAGTAGTAGTTGATACTACGCATCATTTCTTCTTTTCTTGGTGGAACGCTTGCAATCAATAACTGTCCACCAATCTGTAATGACTTTTCAAAAATAGTAACCTGGTGACCACGTAAAGCAGCAACACGGGCAGCTTCTAAGCCTGCAATTCCGGCACCAACGATAGCAACACGTTTTGCAGTAGCAGCAGGAGTAATCTGACGGCTTGCTTCATAACCATTTTCTGCATTTAAAACGCAACTTAAGAACGCACGGTTTTGAATGTTGTCGGTACAACCTTTGTTACACATCATACATGTTCTGACACAACCAGCGTGGTTATCTGCACACTTATTAGCAAAATCAGGATCTGCAAGCAAAGAACGACCAAGTGCGATAATATCAGCAGAACCGCTGGTAAGTACAGCTTCAGCAGCTTCTGGTGTCACAATACGTCCTACAACGGATACTGGAATCGAAACGATTTCCTTGATCTTCTTAGAGTAAGAAACCATAAAGCCGTATGGCTGTGTTCCCATAGCAGGAATGGTATCACCCATATTTCCTGTGTGGTTTGCCTGCGCTACGTGAAGGGTGTCTACGCCAGCAGCTTCCAATTCTTTTGCAAAAATGCAAGCTTCATCAAATGGAAGACCACCTTTACCACGGAATGCATTTTCACCGAGTGGAGTTACAATAGGAAGTTTATAATCAATCACCATATCTGGAACAACGGTCTTTAAACGTTTTACGAGTGTTAATGCAAAACGTGTACGGTTGGCAAGATCTCCGCCATATGCATCTGTTCTGTGATTTAAGATTGGAGAGCAGAGAGAACCAACCAGACGGTCTCCATGTACTTCAATACAGTCAACGCCGGCTTCCTGTGCTAAAATAGCGCAGTTTTCCATGTGCTTGATGATCTCTTCGAGTTCTTCTGCAGTTACTTCGTTTACAAAATGCTGCATATCATGATGCAATTTTGCTCTTGCTTCCTGCATTTTTCCCTGATGGAATAAATCATTTAATGCGGCAACGTTGTAATCCGGATGGAATAACTGGATTCCAAGTTTTGCACCATTTTCGTGACAAGCATCTGCGAGTCTTTTGAATCCTTCTGCCTGTGCAGGAGAAAAAAGCTTTGGTGTAGGAGAGAATGTTGCAAGAGGCGCAACGTCTCCGATTACAATATAACCAACACCACCCTTAGCGAGGCGTTCGTAAAAACGGAAACTCTGCTCCCCGATAGAACCGTCTTTTTCCTCATATCCGGTTGTAAGCGGAGGGAACATCAAGCGGTTCTTAAAGGTTGTTTTTCCAACTGCGATAGGTTCTAATAGTTTCATAAGTCATACTTCCTTTCAAGTCTGTTTCATTTATTTTAATGCCTGCAAGAAGGTAAGAATAGATTCATTTAATTCTTTTCTTGCAGAAGCACTGGCAAAGTTATGGTTTGCACCTTCGATGGTCTGATAGGTGCATTTTCCAGAATAAAGTGTTTCATATTTGTGGCAGGTAGCATCGTCTACTAAATCATCAGCGGTACCACGAACGATAAGGACAGGACCTTCGTAACCAGCAGCGGAAGAAAACGGCTCGTACTGGTATAAATCATGATTAAAAGATGTTGCAAAGCAAAGTCCTTCAATATCAGCACTTGTGATGCCTTTTGCCTCCATAGCTTCGGCGCGTTCCTTACATCCAAACCACATACCGGCGCCCGGACACATGAGAATCAATGCGTAAGGGTTTACTCTTGGAGCAGCAGTAGCGGCTGCATAGCCGCCCATGCTCTGACCGGAAAGAATTACTTTTTCCGGATCAGCAAAATCCTGCTGTTTTGTCCAATTTATAATATCTTCAATATCTTCAAGAATGCCGGTAAATGTCATATCTTCAAATTCTCCATCACTCTCCCCATTTCCGAATAAATCGAAACGTACGCTGGCAAAACCATGCTTTGCAAGAAATCTTGCCGTTTGCGTATAACTGTTTTTGTAGCCACTCTTATTTCCAGTAAAGCCATGTACATTTACAATGGCAGGAAAACGTGAACCCTCATCTGGGATATCTACAATTCCGCGTAAAACGTGACCGGAACGATTGGTAAGTTCGACTTGTTTGATCAATGTGATTTACCTCTT
>OGZO01001354.1_pt1 | contig 18017 bp, 9 predicted proteins | sample 1576721 | NCBI WGS metagenome assembly OGZO01 (sample SAMEA3541516, study PRJEB24748) | human gut metagenome | biome: human gut; feature: human-associated habitat; material: faeces | place: China | collected 2012 | reverse complement strand
TATTTTAACATATTTTAAATTTGGAAGCTTATAGAAAACTTTTTCTTCGATTGTATTTACGCTATCGCCAATAATGACTTCTTCAAGTTTAGTACAGTTTACAAAAGCCTTTTTAGGTATAATCTCAACTTTGTTTCCAATTTTTAAGCGCTTTAATTTGTTCAAATTATCAAAAGCCTTTTTTGAAATGGAAACTACATCAAAAACTCTTCCCTGAAATTCAATGGTTGATGGAATATCCAAAGACTTAATACTTGTGTCTTTAACTCCTTCAAAAGAAACAGTTGAATTTGATAAAATTTTGAAATTATAACCATCAACTTCACAAGTTTTATTAACAGAGGATTCAACCTCAAGTGAACCGTCGTACCAGTCAATTTCATTAAATGACATTGCATTTTCAAATGAAGTTACAGTTGGTTTTTCTCCGCCGTATTTTTTATACCAGCTTGATGGATATAAAACATTTTTGTTATAGTGAGTTAAACTTGTGTCTACATCTGAGAATTCATTTTTTCTAAGCTTTCTGCAAACGACAACAGTTCTATAATCGTGTACTTCATATGAGCAAGTGGATAACATTAAAAGTGAATCTTTTTCATTTATATCTACAGGACATTTATAGGATGAACGAATCTCTATCTGATATACAAAATTTAAAAATTGTTCCTTTGTCTGAAATGTACTTTGTAGATAATTGAATCCGTCGCTGCTTTCGAAATCTCCTGCCACTCGCATATATCCTATTATTTTCCACTTGCTCTCTTTATATAAGGTGTCAAATGTAATTACCGGATGCTGTTTGTAAAATTCGATATCTTTATATTTTAACAACTGATGAAACATCATTCCTGTCGAATCCATATTATGTCCATGTATGACAAGATTCTTTGAACGAGGTTTGATTTTTGAATTGCTTTGTATGTAAAGGCAACCATTTTTATCACGACCACCTTCAAAATCATGCTTTAAATAAAATTCTGAGTTGCCGGTTGACTGCATTACCGGATAATCGATATTAGTTCCGGGAACTTTTAACCAACCTCGTATGTCCGAGTTTATCTCTATAAGTTTTGAGAACTTTAATAATATTCCATCAGAGCCTTTAGCCCCTTCTTCATATGATTTGTCCAAATTAATGTCAACAGGGGTATTCTCGGACGAATCGTCATCTATAACTTCATTGTTGCCGTCAGATTCAGGAGAATCTGAAACTGAATAATATAATGATTTATATTTATTGTTAAGCTGTTTGGAATGATAAGGCTGTATGCCTAAGTAATAAATCAAAAAAATAACGCATCCAATTAACAATAAAACAGAACAAATCATTACCGTAAGTCTGATTTTTTTCTTGATTTTAATACTAATCATAAACATCTCCTATTGGATTTGGAAAAGTAAAATAAAGATAATAATGACAAAATATATTTATTTAATTTTCATTATAAAGAGTGTTTAGGGGGGATTTTAAAATAGTGTTGAAATATAAAAATGCTTTCGGATTGTTCTGTATTATGTAACAGGAAAATCCACATTTAACTTTAAAATAATTATAATTGTAATAATAAAAAAAAGCAATAAAACATAAAATTAATAGTAGGAAATAAAGTCAGGTTATATATTGGTAAAACCGTTCCCAAAACAAAGCAGAAGACACAAGCGTAAACATAAAAAATATAGACATAAAATACAAAATAATTGACAATTGAAAGGTTTTTTTGTGCAATAATAATAAAAAAATGGGTGGTTTTTGGTTAAAACGCACCCACCAAACAGATTGACAAAGGCATGGTGCCATGTTAATATTAGTTTAACGTTAAACGGATGTGGGAAAAGTGATTTATTGGGGTGTGTCCGGGGGGACAATTTTCAAAAAAATCTTTTATTTTACCCAGGAAACAAGAAACAATTAAATAAGTGAAAATCTTTAAACCGTTACAAGTTTAACGTTTAACTTATTCGAAGAAAGGAAGAGGTAGAGAAATGAAAAAAACATTTAAAAAGTTATTAGTTATGGTAAGTGCTATAGTTCTCATATTTAGCATGAACGTAGCAGCGGCAGAGGACATTGTATTGAATGATAGTGGAAGTCCATTTATTAAATCATTTGATCCGGGAACAAGTGGAGAATACAAATATTTAGGATATGCTTACTGTTTTGAAGTAGGACCTGAATATAAATATTTACAGATTACATATACAGGTGATCCTACAGCATTTGATGAATTAAGATTAGAATTTGTAGTTAACTCAGACCCATCAGAGGAAAAGAAATTAACTCCTGTATGGTTCAGAGAAAATGACGAAGGTACAGTTAGAACAACAGACGGCGGATTAGTTCCTAATCCTTCAGATAAAGAACAGACAGCAGTAATCGATTTAGAAAAATCAGGAATTGACTTATCAACAGGTATCAGAGCGTTCCATATACATGATACACCTGGTAAAGGTAAGTTTACAATTACAGATGCAAGATTAATGACTAGTGCACCAAAGGGTGGAGCATCAGCAAGTGCAAGCGACGTTAAATCATCTTCAGATGATAAGAAAGCAAGCAGTGATTCAAAATCAAAATCAAGCTCAAGCACAGACAGTAAGAGTTCGGATTCATCTTCAAGCAAAGACAGCTCAGCATCATCAGCTTCAGCATCTTCATCAAGCGATAGCTCAGAATCAGTAGGAGGTGGCGCAACAGCAGCACCTACAACAGGTTCAGCAACATATCCAATTGCTATAGCTATAGGAGGTATTGTAGTAGCAGGCGCAGCATTAGTTGCATCAAAGAAAATGAAAATCCAGTAGTTTTAAGAAAGGAAGAAGGTTCATATGAGATTAAAGAAAATTAGTAACAAAGCAATTGCTTACGCATGCGTCGGAACATTGGCGGTAAGCAGCTTGGCAGGGGTGAACTTTGCATCAGTAAAAGCGGATGAAGAGAGCGGAACAGAAGCAGAAGTTAATTCGTATAAGGAAGTTAGTATTCCATGGATGGTTAAGGAATATGATCCGGGAACAGATGGTGATTACAAATATCTTGCAGGAATTGATCTTGCAGCACTAGAATTGACTAGTGATTATAAATATTTACAACTCACATATACAGGCGATGCTACGGCATTTGATGCTTTAAGATTTGAAATGGCAGGAGCAGATGGCTCTTTAGGAACATATTGGTTTAAGGAAAACCCACAGGGAACAATTAAGACATCTGATGATACATTAGTTGCAGATCCTTCAGAAGAGGAACAGACAGCAGTAATTGATCTTGAAAAATTAGGAATTAGTGGTGCAGACTTAATTACTACGATTCATATGCATGATTCACCGGGAAATGGTAAGTTTACAATTAAGGAAGCTAAGTTTACAAACAGTCCAAAAGAAGTTAAGTCGATTAGCATTCCATGGATGGCTAAAGAATATAATCCTGGAGAGGGAGAAGGATATCAGTATCTTGCAGGAATTGATCTTGCTGACCTAAATGTAACAAAAGATTACCAGTATTTACAGTTATCATATACAGGTGAATCTACATCATTTGATGAACTTAGATTTGAAGTAGTTGGAACAGATAAAGGATTAGGAACATTCTGGTTTAAAGAAAATCCACAGGGAACAATTAAGACAGTAGATGACACATTAGTTGCTAATCCAACAGAAACAGAGCAGACAGTTGTAATTGACCTTGCAAAATCAGGAATTACAAATGCTGAAGGAATTGCTACAATCCATATGCATGACACAAAGGGCAAAGGTGCATTTACAATAACAGACGCTCAGTTTACAAACACACCACTTCAGGTAGCTAAGACACCGGTAGAACCTGAAGAAACAACTCCAGAGGAAACAACACCTGACAATAATGGGGAAACAACACCGGAAACAACAACAGAAAAAGTAATTGCAGATGGAACAAATGACATCATTTTAAATGGTGATGACCAGGGCAAGAGTGCTATGATTGGAACTTACTCAATTAAGAAAGGCTCTGTAGAAAAACCAAATTACAAATATCTTGGATGGGCAACATTTAAAGACTTTGCAAACGAATCATACAAATACTTAAAGATTACATATACAGGTAATATTAAATTACTTAGATTTGAATTTGAAGGCAAAGGTGGAGAAAAACAGGGACCATTCTGGTTTGATCCTGAACAGGCAACTCATTTTGTAACAGAAGATGGTAGTGCAATTCCACTTGTTGGAAACAACACAACAGTAGTAATTAATCTTGCTAAATCAGGCGTTGATATGAGCAAATATAATTCAGGTGTACATATGCACTGCTCAGCAGAAGACGAAGATGTAAATATTTCAATTACAGACGCAGTGTTATATGGTGGAAAGAAGAGTGAACCACAGCCAACAACAACTGCAGCACCAACAACAAAACCAACAACTGTAGCACCAACAACAACTCAGGCAGCAAAAGTTTCAGTTGGAAAGACAGCTGTTAAGAGTGCAACAAAGAAAAAATCAGCAAAGAAAGCTTCTGTAGTACTTAAGAAAGTTAAAGGTGCAAAAGGATATCAGGTTAAAATTTCTACATCTAAGAAATTTAAGAGTAAAGCAACAAAGACAATCACAACTGCAAAAGTTAAATTTGTTGTTAAGAAATTAAAAGCAAACAAGAAATACTATGTTAAGGCTAGAGCATACAAAGTAGTAAACAAGGCTAAAGTTTATGGTAAATGGTCAGCAGTTAAACAGGTAAAAAATAAATAATAATAACAGTTAATTACTAGAAAGCCCTCACGTAATAAACATGTGAGGGCTTTCGTTTTAAAAGAAAGGGCAAATGAAAGTGAAGAAGGGAAAAGTTTTTACAGCTATATTGATGGGAATAGTAATGACAACAGGGGGAAATATGACAGAATTTAATACAGAAGTAAAGGCGGATATAAGTTCAGAATTTGAAATTCCTCAAGCAGATGAGGCAGGAAGAATTGGTGCAAGCATGCCCTATCTTAGATATGATTCAAAAGATGCAGAGATTGGAAATGGCGCAAAAATAGAAGAATCAGTAAAATCTGAACGAACAAAGATTGCAAGTCAGGCGTCACAACAGTCGTATGTAAGTCTGCCGGTTAAAAATTCATATGCAGAATGGACTGCAGTTAAAAGTGGTTCAGGTGTAACAATGAGATTTACAATGCCGGATTCAACAGACGGTAAAGGATTAACAGGTAGTCTTGATGTATATGTAAATGGAGAATTTTGTCAGAAAGTTGATTTGACATCTTATTACATGTGGCAATATTTTGCAGGTGGAAATCCAAGTGATAAAAACAACGGAGGAGTTCCGTGCTTTGCATTTGATGAAGTACATTTTATTTTGAATAAAACTTTAAATCCGGGGGACAAAATAAGAGTTCAAAACTCAGGAAGAGACAATTTAATTTATGGTGTAGATTTTGTTGAAATCGAAGAAGTTCCACAAACTATTGCACAACCTGCAAATTCTTTGAATGTCGTAGATTATGGTGCGAAGCCAAATGATGGAAAAGATGATTATAATGCAATAAGAAATTGTATAAGTGCTGCTAATATTCAGGGAAAAGATGTTTATTTTCCAGAAGGAACTTTTAATATAGGCAGAAAATGGACTTTTTATGGAAAGAACATAAAAGTTACGGGAGCAGGAATGTGGTATACAAACATTCAGTTCACAAACAGTAATGCGAATAGCGGAGGAATTGCATTTGCAGGAGAAAATTCATGTTATAATGTAGAATTTTGCAATATGTATATTAATTCAAATTTAAGCTCAAGATATAACGAACAGGCATCATATAAATGTTTTAGTGATGTTCCGGGAAATGGAAGTGTAATACATGATATTTGGGAAGACCATTTTGAGTGTGGATTTTGGTTAGGAGATTATAGTGGAACAGTTGATTATTCAGATGGAATGAAAATAATCAATTGTAGAATTAGAAACAATTTAGCTGACGGAGTAAATTTCTGTCAGGGTACAAGCAATAGTGTGGTATATAACTGCTCAATAAGAAATAATGGAGATGACGGACTGGCATGTTGGAATAATAATTATTTGTCAGCGAAAGATGAAACAGGAAATGTGTTTGCATATAATACAATAGACTTTATTTGGAGAGCCGGAGGCATTGCAATATATGGAGGAGATGGATTTAATATTTACAATAATTATATTTGCGATACATTCATGGCATCCGGAATTCATTTGAATACAACATTTGATGGATATAAATTTAATAATACGAAAAATATAAAATTCGAAAATAATACATTGGTAAGATGTGGAACATATAAAGATAGTTGGGGTAGTTCTTTAGCAGCTATAGATATTTCGCAAAATGTAAAGAATGTTTCATTTGTTAATACAAAAATATATGATGCATGGCACGATGGAATAGCTTTAAAGGACAACATACAAGGGATAAAATTTGAAAATACAGTAATTTATGGAAGTGGAACTGCAGGACAGAAAGTGTCAGGAAATGCAGGGGCAGCGATAAAGTCATCAGGAAGTCCAAAAGCAGAATTTGATAATATAAGTATAACTAACAGTGCTTATAATCATAATGACAAACCGTATCTTTTTACAGGAAGTTATAATGGAATTTCAATTTTGAACGAATTGTTGTATAATAATTTGGCTTATGAAGTACCAGGATATCCTGAAGTTTCAGATGTTACAAAGGATGAGGAGACAATAAAACCAGGTGATAACGAGACAACACCTGGAAATGACAACCGTAATGATACGGGAAATTTAATGAATTCGGGAACATCTTCGAATTCAGAAACAGTTTCAAATCAGAATGATGAGACTAAGAAAAAAATAACAAAGAATAAACCGGGAAAAGTAAAAATTAAATCTGTAAAAAAGACAAAAGGTAAAATGAAAATTACTTTGAAAAAATTAAGAGGGGTTTACAGGTATCAGATTAAAGTTTCAACTTCAAAGAAGTTTGTAGGCAAAAATACTCTTACTAAAAACTTAAAGGGGACAAAAGCGGTTTTCAAAAAAATCAATGTAGCAAAAAAGTATTACGTTAAGGCTAGAGCGTATAAAATTGTGGAAAAGAAAAGATTATATGGAAGATGGTCGGGGGTCGTATCTAAATAACCAACACAATTGCGAATAGTTGAACGTAAAACTTTAAATAAAATAAGAAGGAGAAGAAACATGAGAAAAAGTATTCAAAAGGTTTTATCATTTGCTTTAGCAGGGGCAATGGTATTACAACCTTTACCTTCAGCACAGAGTGTGTTTAAGGTAAACGCAGGGGTGGCTTCGGAATCAAAGTTTGATATTCCGCAAGCTGATGCAAGTGGACGTGTAGGAGCTAAGGTTCCTTACACAAGATATGATTCATTACAGGCGAATATTGGTGGCGGAGCACAGATTGCTTCATCAAAGAATTTCGACAGAATGAATATTGCAAGCCAGGCTTCGGAACAGTCATATGTAAGACTTCCTGGAAAAGGAGCTTACGCAGAGTGGACAATGAACACTACCGGAGATGGGGTTACAATGAGATTTACAATGCCTGATTCCAGTGATGGAATGGGACTTAAAGGCTCATTAGATGTGTATGTAAACGGACAGTACAAAAAGACAATTGATTTAACATCTTATTTTATGTGGCAGTATTTTGCCAGTGGAAATCCAAGCGATAATAATGATGGTGGAGTGCCATGTTTCGCTTTTGATGAAGTACATTTTAAATTAGATAACTCTTTAAAAAAGGGTGATACAATCAGAATTCAGAGCAGTGGAGCCAATGCTTTAGAATATGGTGTAGACTTCCTTGAAATTGAAAATGTACCTGATGAAATTGCACAGCCGGACAATTCTTTAAATGTTGAAGATTTTGGAGCAGTTCCTGATGATGGACAGGACGACTATGATGCAATTTATCGTTGTATAGAAGAAGCAGACAGATCAAACATGGATGTTTATATCCCGGCAGGAACATTTGAAATCGGACAGGTTTGGAGATTATATGGTTCAAACATGAAGATTACAGGTGCAGGTATGTGGTATACAAATATTCAGTTTACAAATCCTGATGCCGGTGGCGGTGGTATTTCCGCCGGATGGCAGACAAGCGGTTCAAAGGATGGATATTGTAATAATATTGAATTTTGTAATATGTACATTAATTCAAATCTTAGATCACGTTATAATCAGCAGGCAGTATATAAATGCTTTATGGATGTATTCACAGATGGATCAGTAATCCATGATATTTGGGAAGAACATTTTGAATGTGGATTCTGGTTTGGTGATTACAATGGAAAAATGGATTACTCAGACGGAGTTAAAGTAATGGACTGTAGAATTAGAAATAATCTTGCAGACGGAGTAAACTTCTGTCAGGGTACAAGCAATGCAACAGTTTACAACTGCTCTATCAGAAACAATGGTGATGATGGTTTAGCATGTTGGAATAACAGCTGGGGCGGAGCTAAAAATGAATCTGGAAATGTATTCGCATATAATACAATTGATTTCATATGGAGAGCTGGTGGTATTGCAATCTATGGTGGTGATAATTTCAAAGTTTATAACAATTACATTTGCGATACATTTATGGCAGCAGGTATTCATTTAAATACAACATTTGACGGTTACAAATTTAGTGAGTGTAAAAATATGACATTTGATAATAACATCATAGTTCGTGCCGGATGTACAAAGGACAGCTGGGGTGAAGAACTTGGTGCAGTTGATATCAAGCAGGAAGTCAAGAATGTAACATTTAACAATACTCAGATTTATGATGCTCAGCATGATGGTATCAGAATCCTTGATAACTCAGCAAGTAATGTAGTGTTTAACAATACTAAGATTTTAGGCTCAGGTATAGATGGTCAGCAGGGAAATTATTCATCAGTTCCTCATGCAGGTGCAGCTATCAGACTTGGAAGCTCATCATCAGCTACATTTAATGGAATCGAAATTGCAAATTCTGCATTTAAGAACAAAGAAGATGGATCACCATATTTCTATACAGGTGGAACAGATTCATCATGTGTGAAGAATGCAACAATCTATGATGATGATGTTACATATACAGTACCGGGTTATCCTGAACCATATATTGATGGTGGACAGCAAGGTGGTGTTACAAATCCATTAGAAGGTATTACAGGATATGATATTGCTTTAACAGGTTTAACATGGAAAAATGAAAATGGCTCATCAGACCTTAAAAATGGAGATAAGGTTACATTCTCTGTTGCAATTACTAATACAAGTAATGTAGATATTCCTGAAGGAGTAACAATTGGATTCAAAGTTGTAGTTGATGGAACAACAACTTACAGAAATCAGAAATTTAAAGATGGTTTGAAAGCAGGACAGACAGTTAAACTTTCAACAACAGGTGCTTGGACAGCTTCAAGAGGAGGTCATACAATCGTTGCAACAGCAGATGATACAAATAAACTTCCAAATGAAACAGACAAGAACAATAATACAAGAACAAAGAAATTTAATGTTTATGGAGATGCAGCTACAAATCCTGTAACAAGAGTTTCAGGTGGATATGACTTAGTTGTATCAAAGATAGTTGCTAATAAGCAGGACATTGCTGTTGGAGATCAGTTAGTATTTACTGCAACAATTACAAATGCAGGTGATACAGCTATTCCGGCAGGAACAACTATTGGATATCAGTTACAGATTGATGGAAATACATCAAATATTTTATGGTGTGATACATATAATAGCGGATTGGCAGCAGGACAGTCAGTTGATTTAACAGTAAATTCTGGTTCAGCACAGAGAAATTACTGGACAGCTACAAGTGGAAAACATAGCATAATGGCATGGGTTGATGATGTTAATAGAATTCAGAATGAAGTTAATGAAGATAACAACAAATATACTATTTCATTAAATATTCCAACAGCATCAATGATTGAAAATCCTGATGCACCTGATGATTTAAACAATCCTGGACAGGTTGAAACAACAAAACCGGTTGAAACAACAAAGGCACCTGAAACAACGACAAAACAGGCTGAAACAACAACAAAGGCACCTGAAACAACAGCTAAACCGGCTGAAACAACAACTAAGACACCTGAAACTTCAAGAGATACATCAGGAGATATTGTACTTAATGAGTTTATGAAAACATGGACAGTAGGTACAGGAAGCGGATATCAGTATATGGGTCAGGTAAATTACAAAGCACCTGCAGGATACAGATATCTTCAGTTGACATATACAGGTGATACAAGAGCATTTGAAGAACTTAGATTAGAATTCTTTACAGATATGAAGAATCCGTATTGGTTCAACAAAAATCAGGCAGTTAAGTTTGTGACAACAAGCGGCGATGTAGTTGAAGCTCCATCATCCACTGCAAAGACAGTTGTAATTGACCTTCAGAAATCAGGTTTAAATATTAACCAGACAAATACTGGTTTCCATATTCATAATACACAGGGATATGGAAGTTTTACAATTACAGATGCAAGACTTTATAAAACAGCAGCTGTAGAACAACCAACAACAAAACCGGTTGAGACAACAACAAAGGCACCAGAGACAACTACTAAAGCACCAGAGACAACAAAGGCGCCTGAAACAACAAAACCAGTTGAAACAACAACAGAAGCTCCATCAATGGTTTCAGATAAAGTTATTGTACATGGATATCAGATGAGTGCTAAGTTCAACGGAGTAGAAGGAGATATGGGAATTCGTATCGTATATTCTGTAGAACCTGAAATTGATGGAAAGAAAGTAGAAAAAGCAGGTGTTATTTGCGGAATAGTATATGGTGACAACCCAATAACAAAGAATGACATTGTATTAAACAGCAAGAATTCTTATGTAGCAAGCTATGAAGCAACAGACAAAGGTTTGATTGGCGATGTAGTTGGCGATTCAAAGACAGCAAAGAATTATGTAAGAACATTTGGTTTGAAAGACTACAATGCAGAAGGACTTTCAGCAAAATACTACACAAGATCATATGCAATTTTAGAAGACGGAACAATTGCATACAGTAATGTAGAAGAATTCAATATTTATGAAATCGGAAAGAAGATTTACCAGAAGAGATCAATGGTAAATGAGGCAGCTCATAATTACTTATATGATAAGATTCTTAAGGTGGTAAATCCTGGAGAATTACCAATTGATTATAATTGGAGCAATACAATAGAAAAATAAATAAAAGATATTGAAAACGGAGGCTATCGCTTCAACATTTAGGTTGTTGAAGCGAAGCCTCTTTGTGTTATATATGGGACTTTATTATGAATCAATTTTAATGAAATATTTGTATAATTTTTGATGTAATACTTGTATGTTTTTTAATGAAATATTTGAAAAAATCACCGCAATATTTGTATGAGTTTAAGTGCAATATTCCAGGGTTTTGGTAGAACATTTTACACTAATATGATAAAATAAAATAATAACTTTATTTACAATTTAATAGTGTCAAATGCGTATAACAACACAAAGGGGTGATTATTATGACAAATGACAAAGTAAGAATTCATCAGAGAGTACAGGATGTAATGAACGTGGATGAACTGTACAATTATATTTACAGATATGTGCATGATAACAACATGGAACAGTCAATTATGGCATTGGAAATGGCGAATGAATGCCATAAGGAACAGACAAGGATGGAAGGTGGACCGTATATTATTCATCCGTTAACAATTGCAAGACATGCAATATCCTTAGGAATTAAAGAAGACAACATAATTGCAACGATGCTTTTACATGATGTGTGTGAAGATTGTAATATTTCGGAAACAAGTATGCCTATAAATGATATTGTTAAAGCCGGGGTAAAAGCAATGACATTTGAAGTTAAGCCAGGTGAGGATAAGGAAGAAGCAAGATTAAAATATTTTGCAAGGCTAATTGATAATAGAGAAGCAACGATAACAAAGATGTTTGACAGGTGTAATAATGTGTCGACAATGGCTTTAATATTTTCGAGAAAAAGACTCGTTAAGTACATTAATGAGACAGATAAGCATGTCATTCCTCTTATTCAACAGGCAAGGATAAGATATCCTGAATTCGAGCAAATATGCTTTGCAGTAGAATATCAGATGAATTGTATGTTAAACTCGGTAGAAATGTTATTAGAATTTAACGATTCAAAGAGAGTATAGACTATTAAATGTCTATATAGTTTACAGAAAACGGTATGCAGTTATAAATAAATGTGACGTGATTAAAATTTGTGCAAATAACTACCATTTCATAGCTGTAAAAAATATATATTTTAAATACCCCCTAAAATATAATAGTGAAAGGATTGCATAATGGATAACAACCAAAATATTGAGACAGAAAAAGTTCACAAAAGAAGGGTAAGATATAAAGGAACACACCCGAGAACGTATGCAGAAAAGTATAAAGAACAACAGCCTGAAAAATATGCTGATACAATAGAAAAAGTAATACGAAAGGGAAGTACTCCTGCAGGTATGCATATATCTATTTGTGTAAAAGAAATATTAGAATTTTTACAAATAAAGCCGGGGCAGAAAGGATTGGATGCAACTCTAGGATATGGTGGACATACATCAAAGATGCTCGAATGCCTTGAAGGAAATGGTCATGTATACGGATTAGATATAGATCCGATAGAAATAGAAAAAACAAAAAAGAGATTAGCAGACAAAGGATTTGGAGATAATATATTTACAGCTATTAATACTAATTTTGCAAATATAGATGAAGTGGCAAAAGAATACGGCCCATTTGATTTTGTATTGGCAGATTTAGGTGTATCATCTATGCAGATTGATAATCCGGAGAGAGGATTTACTTATAAATATGATGGCCCGCTTGATTTACGATTAAATCCGCATAAAGGAATTTCAGCAGCTCAAAGATTGGAAAATATCAGGGAAGATGAACTTGAAGGGATGTTTATTGAAAACTCAGACGAACCTTATGCCGCTGAAATTGCAAAGGCTATAGTGGAAAGGAACCGAAAAGGACAGAAAATAACAACAACACTTATGCTTAAAGATGTAATAGAAGAGGCATTATCTTTTATTCCACAGAAAGAAAGAAAAGAAGCAGTGAAAAAGTCCTGTGCCAGAACATTTCAGGCTCTAAGGATTGATGTAAATAATGAATTTGAAGTGTTATATGATTTTCTTGAAAAACTACCGGATGCAATGGCACCAGGTGGAAGAGTTGCGATTCTGACTTTCCATTCAGGTGAAGACAGACTTGTAAAGAAGGCATTTAAAGCCCTATATAAGCAGGGAATATTTTCAGAAATTGCAAAGGATGTAATAAGACCGTCTGCAGAAGAATGTAATATGAATCCGCGTGCAAGATCAACAAAAATGCGTTGGGCAATAAAAAATTAACAAATTAGTAAAATATTGTTTTGAGTATATAGAATATTTGTATTATAATGGAAAATGTATAAGAACGTGAATAGTTACATCGCACAATGAAAAATTGGAAATGATAATATAGTTGTGCGTAAAGGATAAAAGGAGGAGGAAATTAATGAATCCTATTATTTTAGATAAGGTAAGGGGTTGTATGTTAGGTGGTGCTGTAGGTGATGCACTTGGTTACCCGGTTATGAATCTTAACATTGATGATATTCGTAAAGAACATGGTGAAAATGGTATTAGCGAATATTTATTAGATGAAAATGGTAAAGCAGGAATATCAGATATAACACAGTTATCGTTATTTACTGCAAATGGAATTTTATCAGGAAAGACAAAAGCCTGTAAAATAGGTACTGAGGGACCAGATGTTGCAACAGTATGTCAGGCATACAAAGATTGGGTTAAAACACAGGAAAGTGATAATACTAACGAAAGCCATACAACATGGTTATATAATATAGAAAATTTGCATAGTAGAAGACATTCATTAGAATCAGGAATAGATATTTTCAAAGGCGATTTTGGAAGCGTTGAAAAGCCTGAAAAGTTAGGAATGGATTTTGGAGCTATTACAAGAATCGCTCCTGTGGGACTTTATTTTAAAGAAGAAAATATGCAGATTGAAGAAATAGATGTGTTTGCTGCAAATGTAGCTGCATCTACACATGGATATGATGCTGCTTATATTTCAGCTGCAATATTAGCTCATATAATAAATAAAGTAACATATACGGAAATGACTTTAAAAGAAGCAGTATCAGATGCAATGAACACAGTAAAAAGATTATGTGGATATAAACCACATGTTGAAAGTGTCATGGAAGGATTAAGCAGAGCCGTTTCTTTAACAGGTGAAGATATAGATGATAAAGAAGCAGTATCAGAAATCGGTATAGGAAATAGTGCCGATGAAGTACTTGCAGCAGCAATTTACTTTAGTTTAAAGTATGAAGAAGATTTTGAAAAAGCAATTCATGCTGCGGTCAATAATGACGGTAAAAGCGGAGCAATAGCATCCGTAACAGGAAATATACTTGGTGCATATCTTGGAGCAAGAGCAATTCCTGAAAAATATTTAGAAAAATTAGAGTTACGCCATATAATCCAGATAATAGCAGAAGATTTACACGAAGATTGCCCGAATACAAATTATTTTGACAACTTCAATTGGATTTGGGAAGAAAAATATGGCGAAGCCTGTTATATTATTTAATAACTCAGAATTACAAAAAACTGCCTTCATGTTCGCATGTAAAGGCAGTTTTTCTAAGAAATCAAAGCCATAAGGAATGAGTCTTACAGGGAAGAAGCCGAATGGAAGGGGCAATACAGATTAATAAAGGAGGAAACAAAATGAACGAAGTTCATTTTTTATAAATGTTTCCGACGAATAGCCGCTGACCGAAGGGCGGGGCAATACAGATTAATAAAGGAGAATATGTTGGACGACAAATTAAAGCAACAAATATTTTTAGAAATAGCAATGCCTATTTGTACCAGAGAAAAAGTAATGCTTATGCATAAGTTTGTACAACATGGAAAAACAAGTTGCTTAGAACATAGCATAGCTGTAGCATACAATAGCTTTTTGATGGCAGAAGCCATGGGAACTGAATATGATAGGGAAAGTCTTATAAGAGGCGGCCTTTTGCATGATTATTTTTTATATGACTGGCATAAACCTCATGGAAGATGGCATGGATTTAAACACCCGGCAATAGCATTGAAAAATGCTACAAGGGATTTTAAACTAACAGAAATAGAAAAGAATCTTATAGTAAGACATATGTTTCCGCTAGTACCGATACCACCTAAAAATATTGAGGGTGGTATAGTATGTATGGTTGATAAGTGGTGTTCACTTAAAGAAACATTTTGTAGCGATATTTATAAAAAAGATGGAATGGTTCAGCAGATAATTAAAATAGTTGAAATTAAACTAAGAGAAGAAGAAACAAGAGAGTCAACGGTTAATATTTCACAGAGACATGTTGTTTTATAAAAATATACTTTTAGGCTGCAAATAACAAAAGATACAATAAAAAACAAAAGAGTGACTTTAAAGTTATTAATTGGATTAGTATTTTATGTAAAACAAATCTGAATGAAGCATTAGGAGGAATAGTATGGCAGGATTAGTTTTAGAAGGTGGAACATTCAGACCTATTTTTAGTTGTGGCGTAATGGATGCGTTATTAGATAATGGTATCGAATTTCCTTACGTAATAGGTGTATCGGCAGGAATAACGGATGCGATATCATACATTTCAAAACAGAAGGAAAGAAATTTACTGGTATTAGAAAAATATAGAAATGACAAAAGGTATATTGGAATAAACAATTTTAAGACTGATAAAAGTTTATTTGGTCTTGAATTTGCATATGGAACAGTTCCAAATGAATTAATGCCATTTGATATGGAAACATATAAGAAATACACAGGAAAGGTAAGAGTTGGTGTAACTAATTGTATTACAGGAAAAGCTGAGTATATGGATGGCATGGAAATGGATGATAAATATACAATGCTAAGAGCAACATGTGCAATACCCGGATTTTTCCCAACGATTAACATTAATGGAACACCATATTATGATGGAGGGATAGCTGACCCGATTCCGATACGTAAGTCTATGGCGGATGGAAATGAAAAAAATCTAATTATCCTGACACAGCCATTAGAATATAGGAAAACATTAAATGCAAAGACCAAATTTGCAGCGAATCGTGTTAAAAAGAAATATCCTGAATTAGCAAATGCCCTATATACAAGACACATCAGATATAACGAGACAGTAGAGTATTGTCATAAGTTGGAAGATGAGGGAAAGGCAATAATACTTCAGCCAAAGGTGAAACTCAATAGTTTTGAAAAGGATGTGAAAGTGTTGAGACAGACAAATGAAATGGGATATGAAATGGCTATGGACAAAATGGATTTAATAAAAGAATTAATAAAAAAATAAAAATATTTTTATCAAAAATAAGCGTAAAATTATGTTTTTTCGACATTTTTTTACGCCATTTTTTTTGCAAAAAAGGCAAAAACACCAAAATGAAAATTTTGAAATACCATAAAATAGTAAGGTGTTTGTACAAAATCAACAAAAAAACAAATAAAATAGACATTTTTTTGATGATATATTGCAAAAAATGTTTTTAAATTCTAATATTTTAAATATAGAACGACATATATATTGGGAATATGTTGGGGGTCGGATTCAAAAAAGCGGGCAAGTCAGCCTGATATTTCGTGAGTTAATGCGTGTATTGAAAACTTTTAATATACGCTTTATTTTTATCTTGGTAATTTAGAAAAATAAAAATTACCAAATAAATATGTATAGAGTTTTGAATTATTATTGTAAACCGTGGAGTGATAATAATAGAAATCAGAAAGGGTTTTTATTAATTATATTATGCGGAAAATGTTGAGATTGGGCAAATATTTTACGTAATCGCAGAAAGTGAATAAAAACGCATAGCGCGTTTTTTTATAAAAAATATGAAGGGGAGGTTTTTATTCAATGAGAATTAAAAATCTAAGAAAAGTGTCAAAAAGAGCAGCAAGTTTTGCACTTTCAGCAGCGTTGGTAGTTGGAGTAGTACCTGCGCAGAATTTAATGCCTACTGTAAAGGCAGCGGATGACAATACACCATATGTTATTTCGAACGGAAGAATGGTATATGCTAGTTCATCTGTAGAAAACAGTGATCCGTCTTATGCAGTGGATGGCTCAACATCGACAAGATGGGAAAGTTCATGGAACAACAAAAATGAATGGATGTACGTAGACCTCGGAAAAGTTACACAGATTACAGGTGTAAAACTTATGTGGGAAGGTGCGTACGCAACAGCTTACAAGATTCAGTTTTCTGATGATGAAGAAAACTGGAGAGATGTTTACACAAACAATTCATGTAAGGGTGGAAACGAAACAATTGATTTAAGTGGCTCAGCAAGATATGTAAGAATTTATATGACAGATAAAGCTTTGGCTGCTTATGGATATTCATTATATGAATTTCAGGTTCTCGGATTAAACGGAGTTACACAGAGACCTGTAGATTACGGAAAAAATATAGCAGAAGGCAAGAATGTAACAGCTTCATCACTTAGAGATGTATGGTGGATGTATGATGACAATGGCGTAATTGACCAGTCAACAGTACTTGCAAAGAATGCTGTAGATGGAAATATGAATTCATATTGGACATCAGGTGAAAAAGATAAACAATGGTTATGCGTAGATTTAGGCAGAAACTATGAGATAGGTCGAGTAATTATAAATTGGGCATCAGATGCAGGAAAGATTTATGATATTCAGACATCGACAGATGGAAATAATTGGACAACATTATATAGACAGACAAAAGGTTCAGGAAATAAAGTAGACAATGTAGAACTTTATGCTAATGCACGTTATGTAAGAATGTATGGATACACAAGAGTTGAGACAGGAAGTGGATTTAGTATAAATGAATTACAGGTATACGAATATAAAAATGGAGACAAGAAGGTAACACATAATATAGAAGCACTACCACAGTCTCAGGTAAAGAAAACAGCTAACAATAAAGGAAGTTATTTGTCAAATGATATGTACGAAGCA
>OGZO01001343.1_pt1 | contig 18092 bp, 14 predicted proteins | sample 1576721 | NCBI WGS metagenome assembly OGZO01 (sample SAMEA3541516, study PRJEB24748) | human gut metagenome | biome: human gut; feature: human-associated habitat; material: faeces | place: China | collected 2012 | reverse complement strand
CGGAACAGCTTACCACCGGCTTTGCCGAGGCGCTTGCAAAATTTCCGTGACAGTCGCCAGTCACATAAATACCGCACCGAAAGTTCCTGGCAGGAAATCAGACGTTCCTTATGATAGGAAAGCGGCATAATTTTTAAACTGACAGGCTGTTCAATATCCTGCAAAAGCCCCTCTTTCTCCTGTATTTTCCTCTCCATCCGGCGTTCATACTGTGTCACACGGCTCTGCATCTTTTTTGTCTTGGCACCGATATATGCTCTCGTTGCACCCGAGCGGTCATGCTCTTTGACCGGATCATAGCCTATTTTCGTCGCTTCGTTTTTATCCGCCCACTTTCGGCTTCTTGCCGCCGCCTGTTTTAAAGATGCGATTTCTTTCAAATGTTTTTCATTTTCCTCCATCGCAAAATGATCCATCCGCGTCTTGTTTTCCCACCAGCTTGAAAAATTGCCGCTCTGTACCTCGATCGTCTTTCGATTTAAAACCAGTACATGATCAATGCATGCATCTAAAATATCCCTGTCATGCGATATCAGGATAAACCCTTTTTTGCCGCACAGATATTCTTTCACACATTCCCTTGCATGCATTCCGTGAACTCCGGCACGTCCGCAAGCGGCTCCACCGCACCGCTCATCGCCGACATACCGTACATCAGCACAACGAATCCAAGCAGAATCTCTCCGGTAATCTTCTTCTTATCGCTCTTGCCGGACATCAGCAGAATAATACCGATCATAGCCAGAATCGGTGAGAACGATGTCGGCTTTAACATATTTATAAAAAGGTTATCTCCCTGAATTCCCGTCAAGCTGAGCAGCCATGCGGTAATCGTCGTACCGATATTGGCACCCATGATGATTCCGATCGCCTGTGAAAGCTTCATAATACCGGAATTTACAAATCCGACGACCATAACTGTCGTCGCGGAAGATGACTGTATGACCGCTGTGACGCCTGCACCGAGCAGTACCGCTTTTAACGGATTCGATGTCAGATTCTCCAGAATGCGCTCCAGCCTTCCGCCTGACATCTTCTCCAGTCCCGCACCCATCACGTGCATTCCGTATAAGAATAATGCCAGCCCGCCAATCAGGGACAGTACTCCAAAAATATCCATTCTAATCTCCTTTGCATCTCATTGCTTTACATCTTTTTTACATACGCATACATAATCATTTATAACGTATTTTTTGACGTTTTGCAATTACAATCCAAGGAGTCGGTAAAATTTTTTAATTTCAGGTAATTTTCCGGTAAGCTTTATGTAAAATCTGTGTAAAATCACGGTTTTTAGACCAATTTTCTACTTCTCGTGCTCTCCCGTGATCGAATAGATGACCCACTCAGCAATGTTTGTCGCGTGATCGCCGATACGCTCAAAATATTTTGCCACCATCAGCATATCCGTTGCCTGCTCGCCGTTTTTGACGTTCTCATTGATCTTTTTGATCAGCTGCTGCTTGAAGTCCGCGAACAGATCATCGACCACGTCATCCTGCGCAATCACGGTGCGCGCCAGCTCCAGATCCTTGTTGACGAACGCATCCACGCATTTGATAACCATGTCGGTGGTCTCTTTCGCCATGCTCTCCACCAGATCAATATTGATCGCGCTACGCTCGTATGTCGCGTCGGACATCAGAATCGTCATCTCGGAAATATCCGCCGCATGATCTCCGATCCGCTCCATATCGGTAATCATCTTTAATGCCGCGGAGATCAGACGCAGATCCTTTGCGACCGGCTGCTGCTGCAACAGCAGCTTCATGCAGAGCGACTCCACGGTCTTTTCCTGCTCGTCGATCTCCTCGTCGTAGGCGATCGCCTTCTTCGCCTTCTCCACATCCTGGCGCACCAGTGCGGAGATTCCCATCTCGATCGCGCGCTCAATCATGCTTCCCATCTGGATCAGTTCATTGTTCAGTTCCAACAGCTGTCTCTCAAATCTGTTTCTCATTGTTCGCTCCTTTCGTCAACCGAAACGTCCGGTAATGTAATCCTCTGTCCGCTTATCCTGCGGCACAGAGAACAGTTTTTCCGTATCTCCGCTCTCGATAACCTCGCCGAGCAGGAAGAATACAGTCTTATCGGACACACGCACCGCCTGCTGCATGTTGTGCGTCACCATAATGATCGTATATTTTTTCTTCAGTTCCACCGCAAGATCCTCGATCTTCGAGGTCGAGATCGGGTCAAGCGCAGACGTCGGCTCATCCATCAGAATCACTTCCGGATCGACCGCCAGCGCACGCGCGATGCACAGACGCTGCTGCTGTCCACCGGACATTCCGAGCGCACTCTTTTTCAGCCGGTCTTTGACCTCGTCCCAGATCGCCGCATCGCGCAGGGATTTTTCAACGATCTCATCCAGCTTTGCCTTGGAACGGATGCCGTGCGTGCGCGGTCCGTATGCGATATTGTCGTAAATGCTCATCGGGAACGGATTCGGCTTCTGGAATACCATGCCGACACGCTTGCGCAGTAGGTTCACATCCATGCCGCTGTAGATGTCTTCCCCGTCGAGCAGCACCTGTCCTGTGATCTTACATCCCTGTACCAGGTCGTTCATGCGGTTCAGGCATTTTAAAAAGGTGGATTTTCCACAACCGGACGGACCGATAAATGCGGTAATTTCTTTTTCGTTAATGGACAGATCCACGTCCTTGAGCGCGTGGAAATCGCCGTAATACAGATTCAGATTCGATATATTAAACTTTTCTCCCATGTTTTCCTCATTTCCGCGCTTCGCGCTATTCTTTCACTGCCTCAAACCGCTTCGCGATCAAGGATGAGACTCCATTTATCAGAAGGACAATGACAAGCAGCACCACTGCAGTCGCATTTGCTTCATTTTTATGTAAACCTTCATTAGAAAGCACATACATATGGATGGCGAGCGTACGCCCGGAATCCATAAGTCCCGCCACACCGGTCACGGTACCCGCCGTGTAAATGAGCGCCGCGGTCTCTCCGACGATACGTCCGATCGAGAGAATGATACCGGATAGAATTCCCGGGATTGCCGCCGGAAGCACAATCTTAAAAATCGTCCGCAGTTTTCCGGCGCCCAGCCCGAAGCTTCCCTCTCTGTAGGAATCCGGCACACACAAAAGCGCCTCCTCCGTGGTTCTCATGATCGTCGGCAGCACCATGATGGCGAGCGTCGCCGCTCCGGAGAGCATGGAATAGCGCCAATGCAGTGCAATGTTGAAAAACAGCATACCGAACAGACCATAGATAATGGAAGGAATACCGGTCAGCGTCTCCGCGGTCAGACGGACAACCTCCACGAATTTATTGCCCTTTCTGGCATATTCGATCATGTAGATTGCCGCCCCCACACCAAATGGCACGGAAAACAGCAGCGAGACCACAACCATCTCCACCGTGTTGATGATGGCTGGGAGCATGGACACATTGTCTGAATTATAATGTAACGCAAACAGGCTCGGCTTTAGGTACGGAATACCACTGATAAGGATGTAGCCCACAAGAAAAAGCAGCGTCACCACCGTGAGCGCGGCTGCAATCAAAACCAGAAGCAGCAGGATCAAAGAGCCGGGATGTCTGGTATAAGATTTCATTTTATCTTTTAATGTTACTTTGTTGATTGGATTTATCTGTTCCATCCCCTACTCCTTTCCGCTTCGCTTGATTGCCGAGAAGCACAGATTGATGATCAGGATAAACGCGAACAGCACCACGCCGGTGGCGATCAGCGCCTCCCGGTGCAGATCCGTCGCATAGCCCATCTCCATGACAATGTTCGTCGTCAGTGTGCGGACGCCCTGCAGAATACTGTTCGGGACACGCGGCTGGTTGCCCACAACCATCATGACCGCCATCGTCTCCCCGAGTGCACGTCCGACGCCGAGGATGACCGACGCCAGAATACCGGATTTTGCCGCCGGTACCACAACGGTAAAAACGCTTCGCTCATGCGTTGCCCCGAGTGCCAGCGCTCCTTCGTAGTAACTTTGTTCCACTGCGCGGATCGTCGGTTCAGACGCTCCGATGATGGTCGGCAGGATCATGATTCCCAGAAGAATCGACGCACAGAGAATACTCTGTCCGTTGCTGTTCTTAAAATGTTCCCGGATGAACGGCACGAGCACAACCAGTCCGAAAAATCCGTATACGATAGACGGAATGCCCGCGAGCAGATTCACGACCGGCTTTAAGAGCTTGTACAGTCTCTCCGGACAGAATCTTGCCATAAAAACAGATGTCAGTACACCGACCGGCACACCGATGATCAGCGCGCCTCCGGTGACGTAGATACTTCCCAGTATCATCGGGAAGATACCGAATTTATTGTTTCCCGGCTTCCACTTGGTTCCGGTCAGAAATTCCACAAATCCGATTTTCTTCATTGCCGGAATTCCGTTTGCAAACAGGAATATGCAGATCAGCGCCACCGCCACGATGGAGATGACCGCAGCCAGCAGAAATACATATTCCATGATCTTCTCTCTTTTTTTCATCAGAACCTCCATTTACAGGTTTTTCCTAAATAATGTGTATGTTCCACGAAAGGACCGGAAGAACATTCTGTTCCCCCGGTCCGTCCTGCTATGCTATTTCTGCTGTCCGTCCTAGTTTGCTGCATCCCAGGTTGTTGTCTCGCCTGTGAAAATACCCTTTACGGTGTCAGAGGAGAGATCCTCTACCGGGTTCTCCTGGTTTACGATCACTGCGATACCGTCCATGGCGATCTTCGTTGCGGTAAGTCCTTCCTCAGTCTCGGAATCTTTTAACTCGCGGGAAGCCATACCGATGTCGAGTGTGCCGTCTGCTGCTCCGGTCATACCTGTGGTAGAATCACTTGTCTGAAGCTCGATCTCCACATTTGCATTGACTGCCTTGTAAGCCTCGATCAGTTTCTCCATTACCGGAGATACGGAAGAGGAACCGCCGACTACGACTTTGCCTTCTGCTCCGTTGGACTCGAATGCTGCTGCGGAATCATCTCCGATATAACCGTTGTCGGAGATTACTTTCTGTCCGTCACCGCTCATGATGTAGTTGATGAAATCCTGTGCAGCCTCGCTGACCTCGCCCTTTGTTGCAATGTTGAACGGTCTTGCGATCTTGTAAGTACCGCTCTTGATGTTCTCTACGGTAGCCTCTGCCCCGTCGATTTTTACTGCCTTTACCGTGTCGTTTAAGGAACCGAGGGATACATAACCGATTGCGTAGGTGTCACCTGCTACCGATGTGAGCATAACGTCCGTGCTGTTGGTGATGATCGCTTCCTCTGTGGTGTTATCCACTTTCTCGCCGCTCTCATCTTTTTCTTCCACACCGAACAGCTCGATGAATGCTCCTCTTGTGCCGGAACCATCCTCACGGGAATATACGGCGATTGCTGATGTATTATCGAAATCTGCATTCTCTGCCGGTGCAGCTTCGCTTGTGGTATCTGCTGCGTCTGCGGTTGCTGCTGCATCTGTGGTTGCTGCTGCATCTGTGGTGGTGTCTGCTGTATCACTGCTGCCGCATCCTGCGAACATGCTCGCTGCCATAACACCTGTCAATAACATACACATTACTTTCTTCTTCATTTCTTCCTCCATTCTGAAAGGAGAGACGAACGACCTTTTCGTTCCGCCTTTACAAATCTCCATTCGATGTTTTCTTTGATTTCTTTTTTCTTAGAACATGGTTTACTTTACGGTAGAAATGTAAAATGCAGAAGAGCCCTTATGTAAAACTTGTGTAAAAATCCCGTGTGCCAGTTTCTTTACAAGCGGCTTATTTCCTCTTGATGCTGATAGGCAAGTGCATAAAAGTATTCCTGAGAGTTTAACTCTACGTCCTGATTCTTTCTGCGGAAATAGTTTCCATCCCGGCGCAATTCACGTGCCTTTACATTATCATGTAGGATCAGGTTGAACATTCCGATCACCCGCTCCCTGATGTCTGCATCCAGAATCGGCGCTGCCACCTCCACACGCTTTGTGGTATTACGGGTCATGAAGTCTGCCGATGCAATGTAAATTTTGCAGTCCTCTCCCTGTGGATCACCGAAAATATAAATTCTGGAGTGCTCCAGATACCTGCCGACAATGCTGATGACACGGATGTGGTCAGTGTAACCCGGCACCTGCGGAATCAGACAGCAGATTCCTCTTATAATAAGATCAATCTCCACCCCTGCCTGTGATGCCTCCACAAGCTTGTCTATGATAACCTTGTCGGTAAGTGCATTCATCTTCAATCCGATATAACCCCGTTTTCCAACCTTTGCCTTCCCGATCTCCTCATCAATCATCAGCAGCACCTTATCCTGTAGACATTTCGGCGCCACGAGCAGATACTTTGAACGCTCTACAAGCTGTGCCAGGCACAGTGCATGAAATACCTCTGCTGCTTCTTCCCCGATATGCTCGTCTGCCGTCATCAGTGAGAGATCCGTGTAAAGCTTCGCTGTTTTTTCGTTGTAATTGCCGGTGCCGATCTGTGTGATATAGTGAATCTTTTCTTCTTTTTTATAAGTAATTAAGCAAAGCTTTGAATGTACCTTAATATGGTCGATTCCATAGATGATCCGGCAGCCCGCTTCCTCCAGGCGCCTTGACCACTCAATATTGTTTTCCTCATCAAAGCGCGCCCGCAGCTCCACCAGAACGACCACTTCCTTGCCGTTTTCTGCCGCCTCGATCAGCGCCTCTACAATCTGTGAATTTTTTGCCACCCGGTAAAGCGTCATACGGATAGAGACGACCTCACGACTTTCCCCTGCCTCCTTAAGCAGACGGATAAACGGCTTCATACTCTCATACGGAAAACTCAAAAAACGATCCTTTTCCTCGATCTGTTCCATGACCGGACGGGCTTCCTCGATCTCTGCCGGTGCCTGCGGCGTCCTGCGCTCATAGAAAAATTCCCGGCGCTCGCGAAGCGAATCCTGTATCTCGGACAAGAACGACAGTTCCAGCGGAATCTCCGCGTAAAATACCTGCTCTGGAAACAGTTCCAGCTCCCGGCGCAGTTTTTCGATTACCGTATCATCCAGCACGCGCGAATGTTCCAGTTTAACCGGACTAAGCCGCTTGCGCACGCGGATCAGCTTCTCCATGGAATCCCTGTAATCTAAATCCTCATCATAAAATGCCTCATCCACGTCAATATCTGCATTGCGGATAATACGGATCAGTGATTTGCTCTTTACCGTGTAACGCTCAAATACCAATGGAAGATAATGCAGAATCAATTCTTCCACAAGAATATAGCGCCCTTTTGCAGACGGAACCGGAATGACACGCTGAAATACTTCATTGCTACATGGAATAATGCCAAGCTTATCGCTGTTCTTGCTTCCAAGAACAACCACCGCATAGATTTCCTTATTTTTCAGGAAAGGAAACGGCTGCTTCTTGCCAATCACCTGCGGGGAGAGCAGTGGAAGAATGTATTCCGTAAAATAATTTTCCAGATATACCTTATCTTCCGGCAGCATCGAAGCAAAGGTCACCCACTCGATTCCGGCAGTTTCTTTCATTTCCTGCATACACGCCTTGTAGACTCCGTCCCTTCTCTGGGACAAAATGCGCGATGCATCAAAGATTGCTGCCAGCTGCTCCCGGTTCGTCATCCCCGTCTTGTTATCCTTCGCCATTTTGTTGACAAGCATCTGATCATACAGGGAGCCTACCCGCACCATGAAAAATTCATCCAGGTTGCTCTGAAAAATCTGCAAAAAGGACAGCCGCTCACAGAGCGGAACCGATTTATCTGCTGCTTCCTCCAGCACACGTTCATTAAATTTCAGCCAGGAAAGTTCTCTATTTGCAAAATAGTTCTTTTTCTTTCCGTTTTCCCGCTTTGTTTCCCTGATTGTATCCATTACTCCCATTTTCCTCCATGTTCCCCGCGGCATTCTGTTTCTGTGGCGAAATGCCCCTCTGATTCTATACTTTGTCATATCTACATCCGGCGCACTGCATCCGTTGCCAGCGGCGAGCGTTCACTCTCATCCGCTGTCAGGGTAATCTGATAGCAGAGCGGACTCCCCTTCATGTATTCTGCAGCATAGCTAAGTCCGTTTGTCCTTTCATCTAAAAACGGATTGTCAATCTGTTTGGGATCTCCCAGTATAATAATCTTTGTGCCTTTTCCGGCGCGGGTAATGATCCCCTTCATCTGATTCGGTGTCATGTTCTGCGCCTCATCTACAATTAAATAGGTCTTGACAAACGATCTTCCCCGGATAAAATTCATTGCCTCCGTCTGGATAATGCCACGCGCAAAAATTTCCTCAATTTTGCCGTGTAGTGCCATCTCGTCCTGATAGCGCTCCTCCTCGTTGGAATCAATGATCTGCTCTAAGTTATCAATCACCGGCCGCATCAGCGGAGATATTTTTTCCTGCTCATCCCCCGGCAGAAATCCTATATCACTGTCAAACTGCGCGTTCGGTCTGGTAATCAATATCTTGCGGTACTCTCCGGTAGGATTATTCCACAGGCGTTCCATACCGACTGCAATCGAATAGAACGTCTTTGCGGTGCCTGCCATTCCCCGCACGATGACCAGCGGTGCTTTTTCTGCCGGCTGCATCAGTGCCTCCTGCAAAAAATACTGTCCTGCATTGCGCGGCGTGATACCATAGGGCTTGCACTTGCGGTAGGTGAGCGGCACAATGCGGTCACCCTCCACTCTTCCAAGATGTGTCTTTTTTACCGACTGATCTGCCCGCAGCAGGACAAATTCATTCTCTACCAATATCGGCTGATAAGCCGTCTGTTCCTCATCAATCAGATAGACATACTTGCTCTCGATGCCCTTTTTCTTAAACTCTTTAAAACGTTCCTCCGAAACATAGCATTCGATGCGTCCCGTATATTGTTTCTGCGGAACCTGCTCTGTCATAAAATCTTCTGCCCGGATGCCCAGCACATCCGCCTTGATGCGAAGCACAATATCCTTTGTCACCAGAATGATCTGCTCCCCCGCTTCTTATGTCCCTTGCACACCTTTAGAATCCGGTTATCCATCTTATCGTCCGGCAGCGTATCCGGCAGCTCTACCTGCCTGCAGTTTGCCTCCACTAAAAGGACGCCTCCGTTGTCCATCTTCACCCCGGACAGCAGATCTCCCTGCACGCGGTACTTCTCCAGATTACGGATTGCAGCACGGGCGTTTGCCCCTTTTTCTCCCTCCGCTTTCTTCAGTCCATCCAGTTCCTCCAACACTGCCAGCGGAATGATCACATTGTTATCCGCAAAGCAATCCATGGCATACGGTGCCTGAATGAATACATTGGTGTCAATGACATAGGTTTTTCCCATACATGTACCTCCTGTTACATTTTTTCGATCTGCCGGCGCAGCTCTAACATCTTATTGTCTACCTTTGCGATCACATCCGAATAACCGCGCGTCTCGCGCTCCACATTGGCAATCTGGCCGGCGTCCTTCTTATAGCACATCTGTGTGTCCAGCTCCGCCCAGTAATCCATTGCAAACGAGCGGATCTGGATCTCCACACGGATCTCTGCGACCGCATCGTTGTATGTCACAGGAACGCCCGCAATCACATGAATGCTCTGGTAACCGCTTTTCTTCGGATTTTTCACGTAATCCTTCTCTTTTATAATGTGGAAGTCCTTCTGTTTTTTAATGGCATCGGCAATCTGGTAGATATCATCACAGAAGTAACAGACCACACGGATTCCGGCAATATCATTGAGTGTCTGCACCGCTTCCTCAAACGTCACTTCCCGCTCTTTCTTTTTCAGTTTTTTTATCACACTATCCGGGGTCTTGATGCGGTTCGACATATTACGAATGACCTGGCGGTGGCATTGTTCCGTCAGGTCAGCATTGATCAGTCTTAATCGTGCCTGTACGAGATCCATGGCGGCGGCATAGGATAGCTGCACCATCGGCTGTAACAGTTTCTCACTCAACAGGTCCTCATTCGGCAATTTTTGTTCTCCGTTTTGTTTTTCCTTTATTTCTATTCGTTTCTTATTCTTTTTAGAATCATTCTTTGGCAAAACCTGCTGCGCCTCCCATCGCACCGCTCTGTGACGTCTCCCCCGCCATGCACCGGCGCTGCACCTGAAAACAGATAAAACCCAAAACAAACATGGCGGCGATCGCTGCCACACCGGCTCTTGACGTATCAAACAGCTGCGTGGTGATTCCCATCAACATCGTTCCCATAAAGGAAGCTCCTTTCCCGAAAATATCGAAGATGCCGAAATACTCCGTCGACTTTTCCTTCGGAATAATCTTCGCAAAGTAAGAACGGGAAAGCGCCTGGATGGCTCCCTGAAATACACCGACAAACGTTGCCATCATCCAGAATTTCCACGCTGCATCCAGCCAGAGTGCATAGACCGCAACCGCAAAGTAGGCACCGATGCAGACGGAAATGAGTTTTGAAGATGCAAAATGCTGGGTCAGTTTTCCAAACAGAATCGCGCACGGGAATGCGACGACCTGCGTGAGCAGCAATGCCATCAGAAGGCTGGTGTCGCTGATTCCGACGTCTTTTCCATAGGAAGTCGCCATCTCGATGATGGTATACACGCCATCAATATAGAAGAAAAACGCTGCCAGAAACCACAGCACCTTTTTATCATCCCGGATCTCCGCAAAGACTTTGCCGAGTCTGGAAAAAATCCCGCGCACATTGGTGCCGCCCGCTTCCACATAGTATTTCTGCTGGTAATTGCGCAGCAACGGGAGTGTCACAGCCACCCACCATGCCGCGTTGATAAAAAATGCAATCATCATCGCAATCGTGCCGGAAATGCCGATTGCGTCCGCGCCGAGGATCAGACCAAGACTCGCCACAAACGGCACGCAGCTTCCGATATATCCCCACGCGTATCCCTGGGAGGACACCTCGTCCATCCGCTCATCCGTCGTGACATCCACAAGCATGGAATCATAGAAAATGAGGCTTCCGGAAAATCCGACTTTTGCAATCACAAAAATGGCAAGGAACAGAATCCATGTCCGCGGAATCGCAAGCGCCGCACAGCCGAGCACTCCCATCATCATGAAAAATGTAAACAGCGGCTTCTTGCGGTTCTTATTGTCGGCAACCGCACCGAGCACCGGTCCTAAAACCGCCACAATCAGCGTTGAGATCGAGATGGCGTAGCTTAAATATGCGGTGGAATCCGAGGCGCTGATGCCGTTTGCGGATGCCATGTTTTTGTAGTAGATCGGTATAATCGTCGACACCAGAAGTGTGAACGCCGAATTTCCGACATCATACAGTACCCAGAATTTTTCGAGTCTGCTCATTTTCGTTTTCATAATCTTTTACCTCTTCTTCCTTAATAAAGCGGAATATTTCATCATAATAGTTCGTGCGCGTCCGCTCATCCGCGTTAAAAATCTCATGTCTGGAATCCGGCATAAAGAAAAGCTCTGTGCGGTCGGTAAGTTCTGCAAACCGCTCTATGGCATCATTGTCTACCATATGATCGTGCCCTGCCGCAAAAAGCAGCACCGGCGTCTTGATCTTCGCCAGGTTTTCTTTTCTCATCAATTTCCGGCTGGCGCAAAGTCCCGCAAGAACCCAACCGTAGCTTCCGCCATAGGTACGGTAATGTTCATCTAAAAGCCGCTTTTGAAACATATAGTCATAACGCTCTCTTGAGAGACAGCTGCTCCCCTCAAACTGCGGCGTCTCCGAAAAGCTCCGCTGCCCCGCCAGTCTGGCAAAGCATTTTCTTTTTCCGGTCAGACAGCAGCTCCCCGCCAGAAGCTTCGCCACAATACGCGGATATTTTCCCGTCTGCATGCCGCACATCGGTGCTGAGAGAATTGCCGCCTCGAACATTTCCGGATATTGCTCCAATGCAAGAATCGCAATGGCACCTCCCATAGAATGTGCAAACACGATCCGGTGTTCCTCCCTGGGGCTTACGACCGTCTCCACAAACCGCGCAAAATCCGTGACATAACTGTCATAGCTCTGCACATGCACCAGCTCCGGGTCATCCACCTCGCGCCCGGAATAGCCGTGTCCCCGGTGCTCCGGCACATAGACCGAGTATCCCTCCTGCAGAAAACGGTATGCGACTTCGTTATATTTTTCCGCGAATTCGCAAAATCCGTGGGAAATCACAACACATTTCCCCGCATCCGCCAGAGAATAGCACCGGTAAGCGATCGACATGCCATCTTCCATCTTAAGATAGCCCTTCTCGCCGTGCTCTTTCAGATAAGGCTCTACCGTCTCTGCCATCCAAACTGCATAAGCAGTCTTCTCCTCTTTCGCACAGCTTTTATCCTCCGGCATCATCCCTGCTTCCCCTGCTTCTTTATCACGCGCACCAGCTCCGGTGTCAGCGTTCCGTCCAGATACTCGGCAGCGATCCGCCTGCCCACGTCCGGATAATTCGTAATCATGGCGTCCACCTGCATCTCGCACACCATGCGCATGTACTGCTCCTCGTTGACCGTCCAGACATGCACACGCTTTCCGTGCTTTTTACAGTCTTCCATGTAATTCGGGTACTGCAGATTGTAGAGCGCCGGATGCATGGCGTCTGCGCCCACGACAAGCGCGCCATAGCTGACCGGATTGACAATGCCGTCACAGTAGAGCATGCCGGTCTTCGCCTGCGGATTCAGCTCCTTGATGCGCTGCACCGTGTAGTGGTTAAACGACGAGTACCACACGCGCTCCTCCAGACCCATGCGGGCGGTCAGATCAAGCACGCGCTCTTCGATCTCCGGATAAAAGACCACGCCGGTCTTCAATTCCACATTGATCGTAAGTCCCGTCGGCTTTAACAGCTCATAGACTTCCTCGAGCGTCGGGATCATCGCCCGCTCGTACCCTTCCTTATGCGTCCGGTTGTAATTAAATCTGGAAATTCTCGCGTATGTAAAATCTTTGACCCAGCCGCTGCCGTCGCTGGTGCGGTCAACCGTCTCGTCGTGGATGACAACCAGTTCTCCATCCTTTGTGAGCTGCACATCCAGCTCCACGCCGTCCGCGCCCATCTCAACCGCCATCCGGAATGCCTCCAGTGTATTTTCAGGCGCGTAGCCGCTTGCGCCGCGGTGCGCCCATACCAATGTCTGTTTTTCCATGTATACAAAAACCTCCGATATGATAGCTTCTTATTTCTTCTATCATATCGGAGGTTTGTAAAATTGCCCGGGTGCGTTGTGTAAAATTTAGACGGGATATGTAAAATATCTGTAAGATCACCCTAACTGGGAAAAATGCCGGTCAGCATTTTCCCCGCTTTATCATTCCGCGCAGAATCTGTGCGGCTCCGCCGCCGTTTCCTTTTTTATATTCCTGCCCCCGCAGGTAGAGCTGCTTCACTTTGACGGAAGCCAGTTCCTCCTTCGGGATGTCGTAAGGATTGCGGTCCAGCAACACCATGTCCGCTATTTTCCCCGCTTCCAGACTTCCGCGCTCCCTCTCATCAAAGGTCGTGTAATATCCGTTGTAGGTACACATGCGCAGCGCCTGCTGCACGGAGATGGATTCTGCCGGATTGCTGTGATTGCATGCCTTATACATCCATAAAAGCGGGTCCGGATCTGTGCAGGGTCCGTCCGATCCCGCACTTAAAATCAGTCCGTGTTCGCAGAATGTGTGGATCGGATTCAGCCTACCCGCACGCTCTCCAAGGATCTGCTCCAGATAGCTGTCCGGCTCCTGCGGCCAGTCAATGAACGCCGTCTGCACTGCCAGATTGATGTGATACCGCTCACAGACCGCAATCTCCTCCGCAGTCGGCAGACATGCATGGATGATCGTATGTCTGTGATCTTCTCTGGGCAGATCGTCAAGCGCCGCCTTGATGGCACGCACCGCCTGCACAAACGCCTTATCGCCGATCGCGTGCATCTCGATCTGCAGACCGGCGCGGTTTGCCGCCTTACAGAATTCCGTCACTTTTTCATCCGAATAGTAGAGTACGCCGCAGTCCGACGTGTTTTCATACGGCGAGAGCAGTGCCGCATCCATGGAACCGAAGCATCCGTCAAGCGCTGTCTCAAAACAGCCCCCGATTCTCGGAAGCTTCCGCTTTACCGCCTTATTCACATCGAGCGTCTGCATAAACACGCGCATCTGCATGCCGTTTGTGATGCCGCGCGCAAAAAAACGCTCCAGATCGACGTCCAGATCTCTCGCAAAGCCGACGCCGCTGACCGTATGGATCATGCCGATGCCGCGCGCAGCCAGATCGTCCAGCGCCTTCTGCATGTGCGCCACCAGCTGCACCGTAGAGAGCGAAGCTGTGATATAATCCGAGACGGCGAAAAATGCCTCCTGGTTCATCTCCCCGGTATCCTCATGAAAACCGCGCAGATGCTGCACCTTGCCACGCACTTCGTTTAACAGCACCGTGTTGACGACACACGCGTGACCGTCATACTTTACCAGAAAGAGCGGTTTGTCGGGACACACCTCATCCAGCTGCACCCTGCACACCAGATGTCCGTCTGACACGGAATACGGCGATGCGCCAAACCCGATCACCAGCTTTTCCTTCGTTTTCTTCAGATGCTCCCGGAGCATCTGAAGAATCTCCTCATTGCTCCGCGCATTCATGACATTGAGCCCGGCATGAAACGTCGCGTAACTTGCGAAATGGATATGACTGTCCACAAACGGCGGAATCAATGCCCCCTCCCCAGTGGACACGCGCTCCGCCGCCACACAGCCGGCCGGCAGCTCGTCCCCGCAGTAAAGGATTTTCCCCTGATCCTCCAACAAATAATGTGCAATCCGGTTCTCTTTGTCACAGGTTAAAATGTTACCCTCATAAAGTCTCATACCGTGCTCCTTTCCAATCCCTTAAATTTTAAAATAAGACCGGAATAATGTAAATGCCAAGTGCTATCACCGTCACAAGAATCGTGCCGGCTTTCCATATCCGGTACTCCTTGTCCATCTTTGCCTTTTCCTCCATGGACGGCTCCTCGAGGATACCGATCTCCTCCTCGATGGACGGAATCTTATTCTCATGCTTTCTGGTGAAAAGCGCCCAGTAGACAATCGCCGCCACAGTCACAACCGCCGCCGTCAGAAGCGCTATGCGGTCTGCAAAAATCAGAATAATGGTGTAGGCTGCGATCGTGACATAGCATCCGACCGTTCCTGCCGGCGCCCTGTACGGCCGGTTCATATCCGGATAGTGCTTCTTTAAGCCAAGGTAAGCCAGACAGCCAATCATATAACATACTGCGAGTGAGATCAGCGATACCGACGCGATATAATTGATTGACCCTGTTGCAATCAGGATAATATTGATGATGCCGACCACAAGAACCGCCATATACGGTGTCTTATACTTCGGATGTACCTTGCACAAGAACTTCGGCAGGGAACCGTCCTCCGCCATCGTGTAGATGTAGCGCGCCGGTGCCGCAATTCCCGGATTGATGGTGGAGAGATCGCCGCCGAATGCAATGCCGATGCAGAGCAGAATGATCGGGAAGCCCACCAGTCCGGCAGCCCGGAGTCCCTCCGCATACGGTGCGTCTGCCACTGCAAGGATGTGGTAAAACTCGTGCGGCACCAGTCCGACAAGAAACCACTGGAATAACGCGTTGACTGCAAATACAAGGAATACCGATACTTTTAACGCTCTCGGAAGCGTATACTGCGGATATTTCGTCTCCGCACCCATCGATACACAGGTCTCAAATCCGGTATAGCACCACCATACCAGTCCGAAAATGTACATCATTTCCTTAAACGGCGGCAGGGAATCCATGGCGATCCCGCCGAAATAGTCCAGGTGAATGTGCGGTATCATATATAAGAACCATGCCACGGCACAGCCCCAGAAGAAGAAAATGAATCCCGTCTGCGCTTTTCCAGACATCTCAATTCCCCGGAAGTTCAAGATCAGGAAAAACAGAACCAGCACAATCGCAATGATCCGAGAATCCACTCCCTCGATATTGATGCCGAGTTCTCCGAACAGAATTTTAAAATAATTGGAAAATGCCAGTGTCTCGCCCGCGCCGATGCCGACCACGGAAATGATGTAATGCCAGCCTGCCAGGTTCGCCCAGACCCGGTTGAGTCCGCGCTTCGCATAATTGTAAGTACCTCCGGCACACGGAAGTGCCGCTGACATCTCGCCGTAGATCAGACAGGGCCAGATCGAAATGAGCAGGGATAAAAATGTAATTACAATAATCCCCGATCCGACATATCCAATCTGTGAGGAACCACAGGTAAACAGTCCCACTCCTACTACCGTTCCTATCGTCATACTGATCGACTCTTTCAGTCCGAGAGCACGCACCAGCTGACCTCCTTCGTTTTTCTCCATAATGTATCCTCCTTTGTCTGTCTTGCTGCTTCTATAGAAAAAGAGCACAGACGTCCTGCCTGTGCTCCTTCGCAACCATGTCTTTATTCTGCTTTTGAAAATTCTACGCCGCTTTTTTTCTTTTCCAGGATCTGTGCGATCAGATCCGCAATATGTGCGGCCGCCTCCACCGGCGGCACACCGTGCCTGCTGATATTCGATACAACCGTATACTCCGACTCAAGCATGTCCGGTCTCGCATGGTAGGCAATATATGCCGACATGCTCTCCGATGTCAGAAGACCCGGGCGCTCCCCGATGAGCACGCAGGTTACCTCCGCATCCAGAAGCGGTCCGATCGTCCGCGCGGTATTCACTCTGCAATACCGCACGAAAAACGGTGTCCCGACGGTAATTCCCTTATCCTCCAGACCCATTTTTATGGTTGGAAACAGATCCGGAATGTTCGCCTTGATGGACGGCGAGCACAGACCGTCGCCGAAATAGATCTGTACCTGCGGATGATGGACGCAGTTTTCCGCAATTTTTTGTCTGGCATCCGGCAAAAACTCCCTGCCCCAGTCCGGGCGGAGGAGCATTTCGTTTTTATTGGCGCATCTTGTCCGCACCTCAAAAACGCCAAGCTCCTTTACCACTTCCTCCGGCACTTCATTGAACACCGCGTCGTTTGCCGCCGCATGTGCCGCCAGAAACCGGAGCTGCGCCTCGGTCGTGTAGCGTGCGCCGCACCGTCCGATCCCGATCCGCGCGGGCGTCGCATGCTTCATCTTCCAGAGTTCCTTTTCATTGTGCGGGTGCTCCACCTGCATATATTCCATAATGTCTGTCTCTGTAATATCGCGGAGGCAGGCGGTCTCTTTTTCACTCATAAATCCCGTTCCTCCTATTTAAAGAATATGGACGGATCTCCGGCGTTCGGGCCGAGATGCCCGTTTTCCCAGATGCCCCGTTTTTCAAGCCATGCCTTAAACTCCGGTATCGGCTCCTTTTTCAGCAGCTGCCGGATACTCGCCACATCGTGATAGCTGGTGGACTGATACATCAGCATAATATCATCCGCCTGCGGCAGTCCCATCACATAGTGAACGCCCGCCGTTCCCAGAAGTGTCAGGATCGTCTCCGAGTCGTTCTGATCGGTCGGCATGTGGTTCGTATAACATACGTCGCAGCCCATCGGCAGTCCGTGCAGATGCCCGCAGAATACGTCCTCAAGCGCCGCCCTTGTGAGCTGCTTGGTGTCGTAGATATACTCCGGCCCCATGAAACCTACCACCGTGTTCACCAGAAACGGATGATAGTGCCGTGCCAGACCGTAACATCTGCATTCCATCGTCTGCTGATCGCTGCCGAACGCCGCCGAGGACGACAGTTCCGAACCCTGCCCTGTCTCAAAATACATGACGTTTGGACCCTTTGCCGGTCCCTCCTCCCGAAACAGCATCTCCGCCTCCGACAGCATCCCGGTGTTGATGCCAAACGCCGAGAGCGCCGCCTCCGATCCCGCAATCGACTGGAAACACAGATCGGCGCTTCCCTGCCTGGTTCTAAGCGCCTCCATCTGTGTTGTCACATGTGAGAGCACACAGGTCTGTGTCGGAATCTCATATTTATCCCGGATGTCCCCGAGCACTTTCCAGATCGCAAGCGTGCTGTCCACCGTATCAATCGCCGGATTCAGCCCGATGACGGCATCGCCGATGCCGTAGCTGAGTCCTTCTAAGGTGCTGGCTGCCACGCCTTCCACATCATCCACCGGATGATTGGGCTGCAGTCTCGACGCGAGCACGTTTTCCGTGCCGATCGT
>OGZO01001342.1_pt1 | contig 18101 bp, 15 predicted proteins | sample 1576721 | NCBI WGS metagenome assembly OGZO01 (sample SAMEA3541516, study PRJEB24748) | human gut metagenome | biome: human gut; feature: human-associated habitat; material: faeces | place: China | collected 2012 | reverse complement strand
CACACCGTCCTACCTTGGGAAGGTGTATTTCAGGTCGCGGTTAAGGGGCAAGGGTTGATCTATTCCTAAGTTTTCGGAACGGTCAGGAACGCTCTCTACAGTACAATTTATAATGGGCAATTCTCAACCTCCAATTTTCCCTTCAAGTTTCCTCCAATCTCTGCCAAATCTCTCAACAACAAGCCAAACCGAAATGGCAAAAAATGCGCGATTACAATACCGGGTGATTGGATTAAGAGATTGCAAAGAACATTATCGGGGTAAATGTTCAATCATTTGATAAAATCAGGAATAAACCATTCAAAAATGTTAATAAATACCGCCAAAGGGTCACCGCACCGCAACGCAAATAATGTGCGAAAAACAGGTTTCAGTTGATTCAAGGACAAAAATTTACCTAGAAACCGCTCTAATAAACTATGCAAATTCTGGCAACTGTGATATAATGTATATACCTAGATGTGTCGGAATGGTTATCATTTGCGGGACCAAGGCATGCAGCCGGTACAACGTTTTGTCAGCCGCTGTGCCGGGGCCAAAAGCCCCAAAAGCAGGCCGCAGCCCGGCAAGGGATCGCCAGACCGAGGGGGCATAACCAGGCGTTTTGCAATCAACACCTGCAAAGTGCCGCACATCTGCCGTACCACTTTTCACACAAAAGGGGAAAGTAGTAACACTTAAGGGAGGATAAAACTATGAAGAAAACCCTTCAGCGTTTTGGTGCATCCGTGCTGGCTGCAGCCATGGTTGCCCAAAGCGTGGCGCTTCCCGCAGCAGCAGAAACTACCAAGATTGATTCTTCGGTAGCGCAGTCTGTTGCAGCTAGCGCAGCAAGCGCGGCCAGCGCTGTGCAGTCCCTGCCCAAGTTCACCAGCACCGCAGACCTGATCAAGCAGACAGCCCAAACGCTGGCTGCCCAGGGCGAAGTGCATGAACTGGAGCAGGACGATGCCAAGCTGGAAGCGACTGCACAGAGCAAGGCAGGCATGAGCCTTGCGGCGTTGGAAAATGCACTGGCCGATGCCATGTACGCCAACGCCGCAGCCGGCAAGATCAACACCGAAGCCTATGGCCTGAACAAGGACGAGATGGCATCGGTGATGGCTGCCACCATCAAAACGTATCATCTGTCCAGCGCCGTTACCGACCTGGGCTATGAGACGAACGCCGCAGGCGTTGTGACCGCCGTTACCTTTACCGGCAGCTCCGGCATGACCTCTGCGATGGAGTCCATGACCAACAGCGATGATGAAGTGATTGCGCAGCAGGCTGACAGCTACGCACAGGCTTACGTTGCTGAAAACTCCGATACCTTTGCTGCCAGCGCTGCTGCAGACGGCCATACCTATGGCGAGCCGAAATGGTACTGGAATGACACCAACCCGGCGGATGGCCACACCCATACCTGGAAGGAAACCCCCGATGGTTACTGGACCAAGACCGATGACGGCTGGGCTTACACCGCTGTGTATACCTGTGAAAAGGACGATGCCTACCAGAAGGTAGAAGGCACCGTAACCAAGGATACCACCGATGCAAAGCCCGGCGTTGCCGGCAAGACCGTTTACTCTGCCAGCGTGCCCGCTGACAAGAGCCCGGTTAAGAAGGAATACAAGGAACCCACCACCCGCACCGACGACATTGCCGCCCTGCCCTGCCAGAGCCATGTCGTGTCCAAGGATGCAGATGGCAACTTTGTTGCTACCTTCAACTGGGAAATGAAGAAGGTCGAGGGCAAGCTGGCCGATGACTACAGCAACGCCCAGCTGTTCTATGACAGCGAAACCGGCAAAATTTCTGCGCCGGGCAGCTCTTTCACCGAGCGGCCCACCTCATACACCGCCAGGTCGCACCCCTCGTGGGGGACCTGGGTGGTAAACACAGCCAGGCGGCCGCTGGTGCACCAATCCTGCAGGCGGGCGTACATTTCGCCGTGCTCGCCGCCGGGCAGGCCGCCTACGCCGAAGCTTTCCACCACCAGTGCCCGGTAGTGAGGTGCCAGCAGCGGGATGATGTCCGCCCGCATGCCGGGCACCAGCCGCAGTACGAAGACGGCGGGGTCCAGCTGCTCGTAAAACTGCACAGGCGGCATCGGGTCAGGGCGGTGCAGAAAGGGGATGAGCCGCATATCCCGGAACACGGCGGTCTCGGGGTAGTCGATGCTGGAAAAGGCGTTGAAGCTTTTGGTGCGGGTCTTGCGGGCGCGGGTGCCCAGGATGACCTTGTTGTCAAATACCAGCTGCACGCCCCAGGAAAAATCGCTGCTGGCATACAAAAAGGTGCGATACAGGTTGTTGCGGGCGTCCGTATCGCGGTTGTAGATGGATTTTTGGCTGCCGGTCAACACCACCGGCTTGGCGCTGTTCTGGATCATATAGCTCAGCGCGGCGGCGGTGTAGGCCATTGTGTCGGTGCCGTGGGCAATGACGAAACCATCGTAGGCATCGTAGTTTTGGCGGATGGCATGGACCAGCTGCTGCCATTGTTCCGGGCCTACGTTGGTAGAGTCCAAACTGAACAGCTGCACCGCGTCGATCTCGCAGAGTTTGGCCAGCTCCGGCACGAAAGAAAGGAGCTCTTCCGATGTAATGGCCGGCGCCAGGCCGCCGGCGGCGGTGGGTTTGCTGGCGATGGTGCCGCCAGTGGCGAGGAGTAATATCTTTTTCATATGTATTTTTACCTTTCGTGCTGCCTCGCAGCAGCGAGACTTTTTCGCTTCCTTTTTGGTCACAAAAAAAGAAGAACCTTACAGCAGGATGCTGTTATATACGGTTGTCACCGCATGGGGGGGGGACAACCATCAGCCGCAATCACAAATCCCACAACAAATGCTTTTCCGCCACCAACGCAGCATCTAATTTCTTGACCCGCATCCCCGAGAACTCCACAGTAACAAACCGTCCGTCAAATTCGGTTACGACCCCTCGCCCGAACACCGCATGCTGCACGGCGGCCCCTACGCGGGTCACAGCCGCTACATCCACCGGCGGCAACGCAGGCCCGGCCGCCGCAGGCTTATTCCGCCCCAACGCCCGGTTGGTTTCGGCCTTGGCCAGCTCCCGTTCGGCACGGCTCTCGGGCAAATTAAAAATTACTTCCTGCACAAAAACCGAGGGCATCGTCTTGCAATCGAACAACACCAGTTTGTGCCGCGCACGGGTCATTGCCACGTAAAACAGGCGGCGGTCCTCCTCGTATTGGCGGGTGTCCTCGGGGGTGCGGCAGCAGATCTCCGGCTTGGCGGGCAGCACGCCGTCAAAGGCATCCAGCAGCACCACCCGGTCATACTCCAGACCCTTGCTGGAATGGATCGTCGATAAAACAAACGGAACATCGCTGTTTACATCGGCCTTCGCGGCAATCAGCATCCGCAGCTCTTCCAGCCGGTCCAACAGGCGCAGGGCGTTGGGCTCCTGCTCGGCCAGCATTTCCAAAATAGCCAGTTTGCCGGTGTCCATGCCCTTCTGGTTCAGGTACGCGCCGTAACCGCAGCCGTGGCGCACGGCGTCCAGCGCATCGGCGGCGTTCAGCTGCGGGATGCGCTTAAACGCCGCGTAAATATCCCCCAGCGATTCCCGCATCCGAGTCTTTGTCTCGGAGTCACGGATCAGCTCCTCCAAAATCGGCCGCCCGGTGCGGGTACTGGCCCCGCAGGCCGCCAGCGCCCTCTGGCGGGAGAGCGCCAGCCCAAACTTGTAGTACAGCCGCAAAAACCGCTCACCATTGGCCGGCTCGTAGGCAAAGCGCAAAAAATCCACGGCATCCAGCACAATTTTGTGGGTGAAAAACGTCAGGTCGGCCTTTTTAAAGCGGTAGGGCACACCCCGCCGCTCGCACAGGTCCACCAGCGGCAGCGCACTCTCGTTGTTGCGGAACAGCACCGCCGTCTCCCCGCCGCCGCGCCGGGCTTCCTCAAACAGCCAGTCGATCTGCTCCTCGCGCCGGGTGATGCGCCGTATCTCAATGGGGCACTGCGCCCCCTGGGTCGCCCGCAGGGTTTTGGGGCGGCGGTAGCGGCTGCGGGCCACAAAGGCGTTGGCGGCGGCCACGATCTCCTCACTGGAACGGTAATTCTCCTCCATCAGCAGCACCTGTGCGCCGGGGTAGACCTGCTCAAAGTCCATCAGTGCCTGGGGGTAGGCGGCGCGGAACCCATAGATGCTCTGATCCTCGTCGCCTACCATAAACAGGTTCAGACTGCGCCCGGCCAGCAGCCGTATAATTTCGTGCTGAATTTTGGAGGTATCCTGCGATTCATCCACGCAAAAATATTTATACCGCTGCTGGAAATACGCCAGCACCGGCGGCGCAGCCCGCAGAATTTGCAGCGCAAACACCATTTGGTCATCGTAGTCCATCTGCCCGGCCCGTTTCAGCGCGGCCTGGTAGCGGCGGTACAGCTCCGGCAGGTTGGCTAAATCCGTTTCCAACCCTTCAATTTCCTCATCGGCCAGCGCCATATTTTTAATGTAGGTGATGGCCGTGCGCAGCTCTTTCAGTGTGCTCTCGGTGGGAAACTCCCGGTTCACCTGCTGCCAGATGTCGGTCAGCATCCGGGTGATGTCGCCCTCGTTGGTCAGCAGTTCAGGCTGGCGGCGGCCGTAGACCCGGCTGTAATACTGCAAAATCATCGCCGAAAGCCCGTTAATGGTGCGGAAGGTCATCTGCCCGGCCAGCTCCGCCCCAAAACGGGCGGCAAAGCGGCCGCGCATCTCGTGGGTGGCGGCCACCGTGTAGGTCATCGTTAAGATCTGCGCCGGGGGCACATCGCAGCACAGCACCATGTAGCCCAAACGGGTCACCAGCACGGTAGTTTTGCCGCTGCCCGGCACGGCCAGCAGCAGCACCGGCCCATGCACGGCCTGCACGGCGGCCAGCTGTTGGGGGTTCAGTCCCGCCGCATATTGCTTGATAAAGGTCTCTTTCTGCAAAAGGCAGCCTCTTTCTATGCCCCGCCCATAGGCGGAAAAGTTCGATACTACAAGCATACCATGCCGCCGCGGCGGGGGCAAGTGTTACTTTTTTATCACGAAGCAGGGCAGGGGAGCGGTGCTGGCCCAGTTGGCAAACTCGCATACCAGCACGGTGTATTTTGTCAGCGGCAGGGCGCGGAAAAATCCCAGCGCCGCCTGCTTTTCACTGTCACCGATGACCTGTCCGCTGTACAGCACCGCCGCCAGCACACCGCGCGGCTTCAGGGCATCCAGCGCGGCCTGCAGGGCGGGCAGACTGCCATCGGCGGTGGAGTGCACCTCGTGGTCGGCGCCGGGCAGCCAGCCAAAATTGAACAGCACGCAATCCGCCGTGCCGGGGGCGACCAGTTCGGCCAAACGTGCATGGTCGTGCACCAATGCCCGCCCGATGGCCCCCAGCCCGGCGGCGCCCAGCCGTGTGTTGGTGTTTTCCACGGCGGCAGGCTGAATATCCAGCGCCAGCACCCTGCCCGTGGGTCCTGCCAGGCGGCACAAAAACTCGGTGTCGTGGCCGTTGCCGCAGGTGGCGTCCACATACAGTCCGCCCGGCTGGAGGTGGGCTGTCAAAAATTCATGGCAAAGCTGCACCGCCGAAAGATCCGGCACCCGGCGGCGGACCATCTCGCCGCCCTGGGGCAGAAAGCCGAACTTTTTCAATAAGGCCCCGGCGGCTTCGTCAGCGGCAGGGCCGGCGGTAAAGTGGGTCTCGCGTTTGACGTCATACCCGCCGTTTTGCTGCAAGACCTCCTTGACCAGATAGCTGCCGTACCCCCGCTGCCGCCAGGCCGGGTCGATCTCCACCCACAGCCGCCCATCCTCCAGCGCAGCCATGCCGATGACGGTCTTTTCTTTGTATAATACGTATTTCCCGGCTTCGTGGGTGATTTTCATAGCAGGCACTTCCTTTTACAAACTACATCCAGCATACAGGCCCCGGCACCGCCTGTCAAGCGCCGAAATGGGAGCATTTTCACATTCTTTTCACCCGGCCGAGAAACCTATTTCACAATTGGCCGGTATACTATAGGCATAGAAAGCAAAAAGGGAACGAAAGCCCCAGGCACATTGCCCCGACGCTTCCCAAATCTCACGCGAAAGGATGGACCAGTATGAGCAACGAATACGATTACTCCGGTCTTTACAATAACGGCCAGGGCGGCAGTACGCCCGACCCCAATCAGGGCCAGAACAACAACCAGCCCCGGAACGAAGCCAACCAGGCTTCTGCAACCCGGCCCGATCAGCCCAGCCAGCCCGAGCAGGGCGGCTACCCCAACGTGGGCAGCAGCGGCATGAACACCGCCAACACCGCCCGCACCGATTACTCGGCAGGCAGCAGCACCAATAACACCGGTGCCAACACCTACAACCAGCCGAACAACGCCTACGGCCAGAACAACGGCTACACCAGCAGTTTCAGCGGCGGCAATGGCGGCAGCAACGGCGGCTACAATGGCTACAGCTACGCCAGTGCCCCGCAGCAGCCCCCCAAGAAAGAAAAAAAGCATAACAAGGTCCTGCTGCGCGTCCTCGCCGGTGTCGGCGTGGTGGCCCTGGGCTTCGGCAGCGGCATCGGCGGCGCCGTGGTGGCCAGCCGTGCCGGCCTGACCGGCAACCAGGTGGTCGTGCAGGAAGTCCAGCGCGACACCAGCACCGATGCCTCTAACACCGGCAGCACCGATGGCACCTCTATGACCATGCAGCAGATCGCTGCTGTGGCCTCCCCCAGTGTGGTGGCCATCACCACCGAGCAGATGAGCAGCAGCCAGACCTGGTTTGGCGGCTACTATGTGCAGAGCGGTGCCGGTTCCGGCATCATCATCAGCCAGGATGGCTACATCCTCACCTGCGCCCATGTGGTCAGCGGCGCTACCAGCGTGAAGGTCCAGCTCAACGGCAGCGACCAGAGCTATGACGCCACCGTTGTCGGCGTCGACTCTACTTCCGATATTGCCGTGCTGAAGGTCGATGCCACCGGCCTGACCCCGGCAGTCATCGGCGACAGCGATAAGCTGGCTGTCGGTGAGACCACCGTGGCTGTGGGCAACCCGCTGGGCACCTTGTCCAACACCGTTACCCAGGGCATCGTCAGCGCCCTGAACCGTCAGGTCACCGTGGAAGATAACGATATGACCTTGATCCAGACCGATACATCCATCAGCCCGGGCAACTCCGGCGGTGGTCTGTTCAACGCAAACGGTGAGCTGATCGGCGTGGTCAACGCCAAGAGCAGCTACAGCGAGGCCGAGGGCATCGGCTTTGCCATCCCCATCAACACCGCTATGGACATTGCCCAGCAGTTGATCGAAAACGGCGCTGTGGCCCGCCCGGTGCTGGGCGTCAGCATCCTGGACATTCAGGATTCCTCCACCGCACAGCAGTACGGTGTGTCCGCTTTGGGCGTCTACGTGGCTGATGTCACCAAGGGCGGCGGCGCCGAGGCTGCCGGTGTGCAACGCGGCGACCGCATCATCGCCATCGATGACACGGCTGTCAGCAGCACCTCCACCGTCAAGAGCTACCTGGCTGACAAGCAGGTGGGCGACACCGTCACCCTGCAGGTCGAGCGCGACGGCAAGGTCCTGACTCTCAACGTCACTTTGGGGAATAGTGCGCAGTAAAAGTGCCGCAACCCAAAGGCCCCCTTGTGCAAAGGGGGCTCTCCCTACCCCCGCGTTTTCTATAAACATTTCCTCCTTCTTTTTTCTTTCCATATAATCTTCTAATCTTGCAAAAATGTCCTGCAATGCAAACTTTGCATTGTGGGACATTTTTGCTGTTTTATACAGCTTGTTCATAAAAACTTTGTTTGACAGGCCATACAGCCGTACTGTATAATTTAAAATGTACGCAACGTATAAAAAAAGTTCATATCCGGGAAAGAATCTGGACGAAACGCGCACAAGATGCCGAACCGTCCGCGAAACAGGGGAACAGAAGAAAAGGAGGTCATACCCATGAGCGATTACGCTGCTATTGCAAAAGAAGCTGCCGTTTTTACCGAGGAATGTGTCACCAACAACCGCATCGACCCGTCCCTTTTTGGGCAATACAACATCAAGCGCGGCCTGCGCGACCAGGACGGCAAAGGCGTGCTGGCAGGCATTACCAACATCTCCCGCATTGATGCCTTTGAGGAGAAGGACGGTAAAAAAGTGCCCTGCGACGGAAAACTCTGGTACCGCGGCTACAACGTGTATGACCTCATCCGGGGCCTGCGCGGCAAGCGCTATGCCTTTGAGGAAGCCGCTTACCTGCTCCTTATCGGTGACCTGCCCAACGAGGCCCAGCTGGATGCTTTCAAGGACAGCCTGGTCAAATGCCGCGACCTGCCCACCAACTTTGTGCGGGACGTCATCATGAAAGCCCCCAGCCGCGACCTGATGAACTCGCTGACCCGCAGTGTGCTCACCCTCGCCAGCTACGATGACGACATCGGCAAGACCGACCTGCAGACCCAGCTGGAGCAGTGCATCAAGCTCATCAGCGTCTTCCCCATGCTGGCCGTCTACGGCTACCACGCCTACCATTATTATGAGTGCGGCGGCAGCATGTACATCCACCGCCCCAAACCGGAGCTTTCCACCGCCGAAAACCTGCTGCAGATGCTCCGCCCCGACCAGAAATACACCGAGCTGGAAGCCCACGTGCTGGACATCGCCCTGCTGCTGCATATGGAGCATGGCGGCGGCAACAACTCCACCTTCACCACCCGCGTGGTCAGCTCCTCCGGGTCGGATACCTACTCGGTCATTGCGGCGGCACTTTCCAGCCTGAAAGGCCCCAAGCACGGCGGTGCCAACATCAAGGTCATGCAGATGATGGACGACATCCGCGCCCACGTCACCGACCCCACCGACGAAGCCGCCATGCACGACTACCTGTCCCGCATCGTCGACCGCCAGGCCTTCGACCAGAAGGGCCTGATCTACGGTATGGGCCACGCGGTCTACTCCCTCAGCGACCCCCGCGCCGTGGTGTTCAAAAACTTTGTGCACCAGCTGGCCGATGCCAAGGGCCGCGCCCGCGATTTTGAATATTACAACACCATCGAGCGGCTGGCCCCCAAAGTCATCGCAGAAAAACGCCATATTTATAAAGGCGTGTCTACCAACGTCGACTTCTACTCCGGCTTCGTCTATGACATGCTGGGTATCCCCGTGGAGCTGTACACCCCCATCTTCGCCGTGGCGCGCATCGTGGGCTGGTCCGCCCACCGCATGGAGGAGCTGGTCAACGTGGATAAGATCATCCGCCCCGCCTACCAGAGCATCATGATCCCGCGGGACTACGTGCCGCTGGAAAACCGCTGATGCCCGCCTGACCCCCTTACATGCAAAAGGAGGCCGAATGAACGAAAAACTCAAAGAAAAGACCCGCGAAGCCCTGACCAGCGTGCTGCCCATCACGGTCATCGTGCTGATGCTCAGCGTCACGCTGGTGCCCATGGAGGTGGGTACGCTGGCCCTGTTTTTAACGGGGGCGGTGCTGCTCATCGTGGGCATGGGCTTCTTCCAGCTGGGTGCCGAGATCTCCATGACCCCGCTGGGCCAGGGGATAGGCGGCAGCATCGTGCGCCAGAAAAAAACATGGCTGGCCGTTGTCATCTGCTTTGCCATGGGCGCTATCATCACGATCTCAGAACCCGATCTGCAGGTGCTGGCCAACCAGGTGGCGGCCATCCCCAACGCCGTGCTCATCTGGACGGTGGCGGCGGGCGTCGGCGTGTTCACCGCCGTGGCGGTGCTGCGCATTTTGTACCGCGTGCCGCTGTCCAAAATGCTGCTGGGGCTGTATTTGCTGCTGTTCGTGGTGTCCCTTTTTGTCCCCAATGAATTTTTGGCCGTCGCCTTTGATGCCGGCGGCGTCACCACCGGCCCCATGACGGTGCCTTTTATCATGGCGCTGGGCATCGGCTTCTCAGCTGCCCGCAGCGATAAGGACAGCGCCAACGACAGCTTCGGCCTCATCGCTCTGTGCAGTGTTGGCCCCATCCTGATGGTCATGCTGCTGGGCATCTTCTACCACCCCACGGAGACGATTTATGACGCCGTGCAGCTGGCCCCGGTCATCACTACCCAGGATGTGGCACTGGCCTTTTTGCAGGACCTGCCCCATTATACGGCCGAGGTGCTGCAAAGCACGCTGCCCATCGTGGGTGTGTTTGTGCTGTTCCAGGCGCTGACCCGCAGCTTCCAGCCGCGCCAGTTGGTGCGTATGGTGCTGGGTTTTGTGTATACCATTATCGGGCTGATTTTGTTCCTCACCGGTGTCAACGTCGGGTTCGCGCCCGTAGGCAATCTGCTGGGCAGCGGCCTGGGCAGCGGCCCCCTGCGCTGGGCGCTGCTTCCTATCGGCATGCTCATCGGCTACTACATCGTCAAGGCCGAGCCAGCGGTGCAGGTGCTCAACGAACAGGTCGAGGAGATCACCGGTGGCACCATCTCCCGCCATGCCATGAACCGCGCCCTGCAGGCCGGTGTGGCCGTGGCGGTGGCGCTGGCCATGCTGCGCGTGCTGACCGGACTTAGCATCTACTGGGTGCTCATCCCCGGCTACGCGGCGGCGCTTATCATGAGCCGCTTTGTCCCGCCGGTGTTTGTGGGCATCGCGTTTGACTCCGGCGGCGTCGCCAGCGGCCCGATGACATCCACTTTCCTGCTGCCGCTGGCCATGGGCGCATGCAGCGCGGTGGGCGGCAACGTCGTCACCGATGCCTTCGGCATCGTGGCGCTGGTCGCCCTGGCTCCGCTCATCGCCATCCAGATCATGGGCCTGCTGTATGCCCGCCGCACCCAGGCGCAGACCGCCCCCAACTTTTTGGACGACACCGTGGTGGAACTGGAGGAATACTGATATGGCTGCAACGCAAAAACGCACCCCCTGCCTGCGGCTGCTCCTTTCGGTCACGCAGGCCGAGGATGAGCACCGCGTGGTGGAAGTGCTGCAAAAAAACGGCATCCCCCTTTGTTTTGAAGCCCGCGCCAAGGGCACAGCCCCGTGTGAGCTGCTGGATGCCATCGGCCTGGGCGGCACCACCCGCGTGCTGACGGCGGGCCTGCTGCCCCGCGCCAACGTCCCGGCGGTGTTCGGGGCCATCAACAGGGCGCTTTCTTACCACAAGCGCGGCGCAGGCATCGCCGTGACCCTGCCGCTGACCAGCGTACAGAACAGCATTTTGCAGTTAACCGCCCCGGCGGACTGTGCCGGACCCACTGCTGAAAAGGAGGAACACACCATGAAGGATCATCCCTACGCCCTGCTGTGGGTTTCCGTCAAGGCGGGCCACGGCGACGAAGCTGTGGACGCTGCCCGCAAAGCAGGGGCCCGCGGCGGCACAGTGCTGAAAGGCAGCCGCTGCAGTACCGAGGAGACCAGCAGCTTTTTGGGCATTTCCATTCGGGAGGAGCAGGATTTTGTTATGATCGTCGTCCCGCAGGAGCAGAAATCCGCCGTCATGCAGGCAGTCACCGCCGCCTGCGGCCTGAACACCCCCGCCCACGGTGTAACAGCCGCCCTGCCGGTAGATGAAGTGATGGGATTAGAATAAGTACCCCTTAAAAGGCCCCCTTGTGTAAAGGGGGCTCCGCGAAGCGGTGGGGGATTGTGACCTTACCCATACATCGACCTATCCCCGTAAAATCACAATCCCTCCGTCACGGCTACCGCCGTGCCACCCGCTTACGCGTCGGGCCCCTCTGTCGCTTCGCGACATCTCCCCACACTGTGGGGAGTCACCCTTTACACAAGGGAGGCTTTAGGGGCCCGCAATAACGATAAAAAAGGATGCAAGGAACTTACTCCTTGCATCCTTTTATTTTAAAAATTACCCGGCAATCGCACCAAAGGCCGAGAAGCCCAGCAAACTGACCACACCCATGATGCACCCGGCCAGCAGCACGCCGCCCATGCAGGCACGCACGCTGGATTTGAAATCCATGTCCAGCAGGCTGGCGGCCAGTGTGCCGGTCCAGGCACCGGTGCCCGGCAGGGGGATACCCACGAACAGCAGCAGCGCCCAGGGCAGGCCGCGGCCGGCCTTGGCCTTCAGCTTCTCGCCGCCCTTGTGGCCCTTCTCCAGGCAGAAGGTGAAGAACTTGCCGATGACCGGCTTATCCGCGCCCCACTCCAGCACCCTGCGGGCCAGAAAGAAGATGAACGGCACCGGGAGCATGTTGCCGATGATGGAGATGATGTACACCTGCCACAGCGGCAGGCCCAGCCCCACGCCGATGGGGATCGCGCCGCGCAACTCGATCAGCGGCACCATCGAGACGAAAAATACAGTCAGATATTTAGTCAGCATAATAAACCTCGTTGTAGTGTTGCTTTCTATAAACGATAACTTACTAATTATACAGGATAACGACCAATTTGGCAAGTACTACTTTAAAGGCTCCCCTCAAGGGGAGCCATCTCTGCTACCGTATGCCTTATCCTTAATCTATATACACATCCTCAAATTTGTCCTGTTTTGTCAAATCCGGCCAATCTTATGAATATGTTGTAAACTTTTATAGAATTGCACAAGGTTAGCTATATAAAACTGGCGCCCTGCACGAAAATAAGTTAATTTTATCTAACTGCTTGACTTTTAGGTGTTAGTTATGCTAAACTGCTATCGCAAGCGGTTAGAGCGTTCTAACCGCCCACTTTTGCTTGACCTGTTAGCATATGCTAATGGGCGGGCCAAACAGCATATAAAGGGGTGTTTGTGCTATGCCTTTGACAATGGCAAAAGCAGGTGAGACCGTCACCATCCAGAAGATCACCGGTAAGGATGAAGTTCGTCTGCACCTGGCAGAGCTGGGCTTTGTTGTTGGCGAGACCATTACGGTCGTCAACGAGATCAGCGGCAACCTGATCCTCCAGGTCAAGGAAGCCCGCATCGCGCTGGATAAGACCATGGCCATGCGCATCATGGTCGCCTAAAATTCGGAAATCCGTCCCCGCGCAAACGGGGGCTAGATTTACAGTATTGAGGAGGAATCGTATATGAAAACTCTTAAAGACGTTAAGGTCGGCGAGACTGCTACGGTCAAGCGCCTGCACGGCGAAGGCCCTGTCAAGCGCCGCATCATGGACATGGGCCTGACCAAGGGTGTCCAGGTCTACGTCCGCAAGGTCGCACCTCTGGGCGACCCCATGGAGCTGACCGTCCGCAACTACGAGCTGAGCGTTCGTAAGGCTGACGCCGAGATGGTCGAGGTCGAGTAAAATGGCTGCTTTCCCCGCCCAAAAGCGGGAAAACATAGAAAGGGGTATATGAATGGCAATTAAAATTGCATTGGCCGGCAACCCGAACTGCGGTAAGACCACCCTGTTCAATAACCTGACCGGCTCTAACCAGTACGTCGGCAACTGGCCCGGCGTTACGGTGGAAAAGAAAGAGGGCAAACTCAAGGGCCACGATGATGTCGTGATCCAGGACCTGCCCGGTATCTACTCTCTGTCTCCCTACACGCTGGAGGAAGTTGTCGCCCGCGGCTACCTCGTCAACGAGAAGCCCGATGCCATCCTGAACATCATCGATGGTACCAACATCGAGCGTAACCTCTACCTGACCACCCAGCTGATCGAGCTGGGCATCCCCGTTGTCATGGCAGTCAACATGATCGACCTGGTTCGCAAGAACGGCGACAAGATCGACCTGAACAAGCTCTCCAAGGAACTGGGCTGTAAGGCTGTTGAGATTTCCGCCCTGAAGGGCGAGGGCTGCCAGCAGGCTGCCGAGGCTGCCATCGCCGCCGCCAAAGAGGCCAAGGGTGTTGAGCTGCCCCATGTCTTTACCGGCAGCGTTGAGCATGCCATCGCTCACATCGAGGAATCCATCCAAGGCAAGGTCGATGACCGCTTCCTGCGTTGGTACGCCGTTAAGCTGTTCGAGCGCGACGACAAGGTCGAGGCTGAGCTGAACCTTGGCAAAGACCTGCTGGATCACATCGGCCAGCATGTCACCGACTGCGAGAACGAGATGGATGACGATGCCGAGAGCATCATCACCAACCAGCGTTACGCTTACATCAACGGTGTTGTCGACAAGGCCGTCAAGAAGAAGGCCCGCGCCGAGCACCTGACCGTTTCCGATAAGATCGACCAGCTCGTTACCAACCGTATCCTGGCCCTGCCCATCTTCGCAGCCATCATGTGGCTGATGTACGCCATCGCCATGGGTACCTCTGTTGCTGACGGCGGCATCGGTATCGGCACCTTCGCTACCGACTGGACCAACGATGTTCTGTTCGGCGAGATCGTCCCCAACGCTCTGGGCGGCTTCCTGGAGACCATCGGTGTTGCCGGCTGGCTGTACGGCCTGATCATGGACGGCATTGTGGCCGGTGTCGGTGCGGTCCTGGGCTTCGTTCCCCAGATGCTGGTCCTGTTCTTCCTGCTGTCCATCCTCGAGGATGTCGGTTACATGGCCCGTGTTGCGTTCATCATGGACCGTATCTTCCGTCGCTTCGGCCTGTCCGGCAAGAGCTTCATCCCCATGCTGGTTGGTACCGGCTGCGGCGTTCCCGGTGTTATGGCTTCCCGTACCATCGAGAACGAGCGTGACCGCCGTATGACGATCATGACCACCTGCTTCATTCCCTGCGGCGCTAAGATGCCCATCATCGGCCTGATTGCAGGTGCTCTGTTCGGCGGCAGCAGCTGGGTCGCCACCTCTGCTTACTTCATCGGCTTTGCAGCCATCATCATCTCCGGCATCATCCTGAAAAAGACGAAGTTGTTCGCCGGTGATCCTGCTCCGTTCGTTATGGAGCTGCCCGCTTACCATGTGCCCGCCTGGGGCAACGTCCTGCGCGCTACTTGGGAGCGCGGCTGGTCCTTCATCAAGCGTGCCGGCACCGTCATTCTGGCTTCTACCATCATCCTGTGGTTCCTGCAGGGCTTCGGCTTCGAGAACGGTGCCTTCACGATGGTCGAGGATCAGGACAACTCCATTCTGGCTATCGTTGCAAGCGCAATTTCCTGGATCTTTATCCCGCAGGGCTTCGGTGATTGGCGTGCAACCGTCGCGTCTATCTCCGGCCTGATCGCCAAGGAGAACGTCGTCGGCACCTTCGGTGTTCTGTACCACTTCGGCGGCGAACTCTCCGACAATGGCGACGAGATCTGGCCTGAGGTTGCTGCCAACTTCACCGCCCTCTCCGCTTACAGCTTCATGATCTTCAACCTGCTGTGCGCCCCCTGCTTCGCTGCTATGGGCGCCATCAAGCGCGAGATGAACAACGGCAAGTGGACTGCCATCGCCATCGGCTATATGTGCCTGCTGGCCTACTGCGCTTCTCTGGTCGTCTACCAGATCGGCGGTCTGATCACCGGTGAGGTCGGCTTCAACTTCTTCACCATCGTTGCTGTCGCTATTATCGCCTTCACGATCTACCTGCTGTTCCGCCCCAACAAGTACGAGGGTGTCAACGAGGTTCAGTTCGATTCCAAGAAGGCTGTTGCTTCCAAGTAATTTTGAGTGTACGATAATACCGTATTCTTCCGGAAAGGAGCGGACTTTTTATGATGGAATTTTTAGCGGCCAACTTCAATCTCCCCACGATCATCGTTTCGATCATCGTGTTCGGCGGTACGGGCTGGCTGATGTATCATGAACATAAGACAGGCGGCCTCGGCTGCTGTGACGGCTCCTGCGGGGGCGGCGGCTGCGGCAGTCACGCCGGCTGCACAGGTAATTGTAAGACCTGCGGCGGTGCCTGCCACAGTAAGTAAAGCATAAGTGCCTGAAGGGGGCGCGGGTCCGTTCGTGGCCCGCGCCCCCCTTTTAGTTTGGTATAAGGAGAGATGTACCTTGACCCTGACCGATTCCAACCTGCGTTATCTGCTGGCCATCCACCATCTGGCGCAGCAAAGCACCGAGGTCTCGCCGCTGGCACTGGCGCAGGCCATGGGCGTGACCAAGCCCAGCGTCACCAGCATCCTGACCAGCCTGATGAAGCAGGGGGTCATTGTGCGGCGGCGGTACGGCAAAATTTACATCACGGACCGCGGCGTGCTCTACGCGCGCTATTACGACGAGCTGGTCGAGAAGATTTTGCAGCACTTCCCGCTGGCGGACGAAGGCTTCACCCCCGAGGAATGCTACAGTGCCGCCATCGCTATGGCAGTAGCGCTGCCTGCGAGGGAAATTGATGAGAAGTGCGAGAGCCTGTACGGGGAGGATTGTAGGGAGGGGTCTTGACCCCTCCGCGGGGCGTCGAGGACGCCGCCCTCTACAGTAGGGGAGAGATTTATCCCTCACGGGAGGGTCAAGACCCTCCCCCACAAATCACCCATAAAAATTCCCTTTGCAAAATTCTATTGCACACCGCCGCGAATTGTGGTAAAGTAAATTTATATAGGTATAAACGAGGGGGAACCATAATGCAGCTGAATCCGCATTACGCCGAGCTGAACGAGAGCTATCTGTTCAGCACCATTGCCCACAAGGTAGCCGACTACCAGAAGGCCCATCCCGAGGCAGACGTCATCCGTCTGGGCATCGGCGACGTCACCCTGCCGCTGGCGGCATCCGTGACGGAGGCCATGCACAAGGCCGTTGATGAGCAAGGCCACAAGGGTACGTTCCACGGCTATATTCCCAGCGAGCAGGGCTATGAGTTCCTGCGCGACGCTATCCGCAGGTATTACGCGGGCCACGGTGTCGAGCTGGACATGTCCGAAATTTTCATCTCCGACGGTGCCAAGAGCGACCTGGGCAACCTGCTGGACCTGTTCAGTCAGGACAACACGATCCTTGTTCCCGACCCGGTCTACCCGGTCTACGTCGATGACAACGTGATGGCGGGCCGCAAGATTCTCTACCTGCCCGCCACGGCGGAGAACGGCTTCCTGCCGATGCCTGACGAGGCCCCCCACGCGGACATCGTCTACATCTGCAGCCCCAACAACCCCACCGGCGCGACCTACTCCGTCGAGCAGCTCAAGGCCTGGGTCGCCTGGGCGAAGGCCAATGACGCGGTCATCCTGTTTGACGCCGCCTACGAGTGCTTCGTCTCCGAGCCGGGTCTCGCCCGCAGCATCTTTGAGGTCGAGGGCGCGAAGGAGGTTGCCGTCGAGGTGTGCAGCTTCTCCAAGATCGCAGGCTTCACCGGCACGCGCTGCGGCTACACCGTCGTGCCGCAGGCGCTGGCCGGCGGCAAGCTGAACAAGATGTGGCTGCGCCGCCAGACTACGAAGTTCAACGGCGTTGCCTATGTTGTGCAGCGCGGTGCCGAGGCCGTCTTTACCGACGAGGGCATGAAGGAGATCCAGCAGAACCTCGACTACTACCGCGCCAACGCCGCTGTCATTGCGGCAGCGCTGGACGAGGCCGGTGTCTGGTACTGCGGCGGCAAGAACAGCCCCTACATCTGGCTGCGCTGCCCCAACGAGATGGGCAGCTGGGAGTTTTTTGACTGGCTGCTCGAACACGCCCACGTTGTGGGCACCCCCGGCGAGGGCTTTGGCCCCTGCGGCAAGGGGTATTTCCGTCTGACGGCGTTCGGCGATGCCGAGCGCACCAAGGAGGCCGCCGCACGCATCAAAGCGGCGCTGGCCACACTGTAATATTGCGGGAGGGTTTACACCATGAAACCAAATGAAGAAATCATGGAATTTCTGAAAGAGAATCCCACCTTCTACCTTGCCACCGTCGATGGCTATCTGCCCCGCGTGCGTCCCATCGGTTTTGCCATGTGGTACAACGGCCACCTGTGCATTGCCCTGGGCAAGCACAAGGCCGCCTACAAGCAGCTTTTGGACAACACAAACCTCGAGATCTGCGCCGCCAATGACCGTGGCGAGTGGCTGCGCGTGCAGGGCACGGCGAACTTTGACAACAGCCCCGAGGCCCAGGCCGCCGCGTTCCAGGTCATGCCCCAGCTGGCCGACATGTATAATGAGGAGACGGGCAACAAGCTCGGCATCGTCTACCTCGACCATCTGTCCGCCAAACTCTTCTCGATGTCCGGTGTTGTGAAGGACATTATGAACTACTGATACTTACGTAAAGCAAAGCAGCCCCGGTATGCGCAACGCATACCGGGGCTGCTTTTTGTTGTAGGGAACGAACGCAAGCTCCCTGCTGGTAAGACAGTAAAATCAAATCTCTTGGAACAGGCATGATTTCGG
>OGZO01001337.1_pt1 | contig 18128 bp, 15 predicted proteins | sample 1576721 | NCBI WGS metagenome assembly OGZO01 (sample SAMEA3541516, study PRJEB24748) | human gut metagenome | biome: human gut; feature: human-associated habitat; material: faeces | place: China | collected 2012 | reverse complement strand
AGATCGTGGTACAGCATCTTGCGAAATCGTTACTATGCTTGATAAGCAGGAAGCAAGAAAGTATCCTGTACAGGCTAAGTATGTTGGTTTCCCTGTACCAGAATTATTCGTGGTTGGTTATGGTCTTGATTTTGATCAGAGATTTAGAAACCTACCATATATTGGTGTCTTAAAAGAAGAATGTTACCAGTAAGGAGTTTATGATGAAGAAGAATAACAAAACATTATTTAAAGCTATTCTTCCTTGGGTCATCGTATTATTATTGTTGAGTTCATTATTCCCATTCTTATTGAATAATGGCGGTAGTAAAGAATTAACTTATTCACAATTCATGACAGTAGTAAAAGATAAAAAGATAACTAACGTGACTATTACACCTAATAGTTTTGTAACCAAGGTCGAAGGTAGCTACAAGAAGAACTCTAAGGGCGATAAAGTGAACTTTACAACTATCGTTCCTAAGACAGACAAAGAATTAGATTCATTAACACAGGTTCTTGAAGACAAGAATGTCAAGATTAAGGTCACTGATTCAGAAAGTGATAACATGATCTGGAATATACTAGGTTCCATCCTTCCATATGTAATATTGTTTGGTGGTATGTTCTGGGTATTCAAGAACTTTAATGGTGCTGCAGGAGGCAACAATAAAGCCTTTGAATTTGGAAATTCTCGCGCTAAGCTAGAAAGAAATTCTAAGACTCGTTTTACAGATGTTGCAGGTGCAGATGAAGAAAAAGAAGAATTAACAGAACTTGTTGCATTCTTAAAGAACCCTAAGAAGTTTACTGAAATGGGTGCTAAAATTCCTAGAGGTGTTCTATTAGTAGGTCCTCCAGGTACAGGTAAAACATTATTAGCACGTGCTGTTGCAGGTGAAGCAAACGTTCCATTCTATTCTATTTCTGGTTCAGAATTCGTAGAAATGTTCGTTGGTGTTGGTGCTGGCCGTGTAAGAGATATGTTTAAGAAGGCAAAAGAAAATGCGCCTTGTATCATCTTTATTGATGAAATTGATGCTGTAGGTCGTCAGAGAGGTACTGGTGTTGGTGGCGGACACGATGAACGTGAACAGACATTAAACCAGTTACTTGTAGAAATGGATGGTTTTGAAGGTAACGAAGGTGTTATTATCCTTGCAGCTACTAACCGTGCAGATGTTCTTGACCCTGCTTTATTACGTCCAGGACGTTTTGATAGACAGATCAGAGTATCTAACCCTGATAAGCGTGCAAGATCTCAGATCTTGAAGGTTCATGCAAGAAATAAACATTTTGCGCCAGATGTTGATTTTGATAACATTGCTCAGCGTACTCCTGGGTTCTCAGGTGCAGAACTTGCGAACGTATTAAATGAAGCAGCATTACTTGCAGTTAGAAGCGGTCATCAGATGATCACATTAAGTGATGTCGATGAAGCGATTGATAGAGTTATTGGCGGTCCAGCTAAGAAGTCTAGAAAATATACTGAACATGAAAGAAAGCTTGTTGCTTATCATGAAACTGGACATGCGATTATTGGTTTGACATTAGAAGATGCCAACCAGGTACAGAAGGTCACAATTGTACCACGTGGTGATGCAGGTGGATACAACTTGATGACTCCTAGAGAAGAAACTTACTTCTCAACTAAGAAACAGTTACTTGCAACTATTACAGGTTATATGGGTGGTCGTACGGCTGAAGAAATCTTCTTCGGTGATGTATCATCAGGTGCTCATAACGATATTGAACAGGCTACACGTATTGCTCGTATGATGGTTACAGAACTTGGTATGAGTGAACTTGGTCCAATCAAGTATGACAGTGGTGATAACGCCGTATTCTTAGGTCGTGACTATTCACAGTTAAGTAATACACATTCTGGTCAGATCGCATTTGAAATTGACCAGCAAGTACGTAAAATCATCGAAACAGCGCATGCTCAGGCAACAGAAATCATCAACAATAATAAAGACAAAATGGATATTATTGCGAATGCATTGCTTGAACATGAAACATTGAATCATGAACAGATTCAGTCTTTATATAACACTGGTAAGATGCCAGAAACTTATGATGGAACAGAAGAACATGTTGAATCTAACGATGACAACAATAACACTCCTGAACCACCTAAGGCTGATCCAGAAGATGATTTACTAGATGAAATGAAATAAGCGCTTTGCGCTTATTTTCATTTAGGAGGTAATAAAATGCAGCGTAGATTTATGGTAAGACTATTAGTAGGTATTATTGTCATTAGTATGATTTTGCCTCTATTAAGCTATTTTGCGATAGGGAGATGAGATAAATGAAAGATTATTTAGTACGTGGACTCGTTAATTCAAAGAACTGTCGTGTTTTTGCCTGTACAACAACTAGCCTTACAAATGTTGCACAGCAGAATCATAACTTATGGCCTTGTGCAAGTGCTGCACTTGGACGTATGATGGCAGTCACTTTAATGATGGGTGCTATGAATAAGAATAAAGAAAAGATGACAGTAGTCATCAACGGTGGTGGACCAATCGGTACAATGCTTTGTACAACAAATTCTGATGGTAAAATCAAGGGATTTGTATCTAATCCAGAAGTTCACTATACATACAACGATACAGGTAAGCTTGCAGTAGGCTTATGTGTAGGTAATCAGGGTACTATCCAGGTCACTCGTGATATGGGATTAAAGGAACCTATTACATCTAGTTCTCCATTACAGACTGGTGAAATTGGTGACGATTTCTCTTATTACTTCATGTTATCAGAACAGGTACCATCAGTTGTTGCCGTAGGTGTTCTTGTAGAAGAAGACAATACTGTAAGAAGCGCAGGTGGTTATATTATTCAGTTATTACCAGAAGCAACTGAAGAAGATATTGCGTATATTGAAGATAAGATCAAGAATACACCACCAGTATCACAGTTATTAGATGAAGGACATACTCCAGAAGAAATCTTAAAGATGATCTTTGAAGATGTTGAAATCCTAGATACACAGGATTTATCATTTGAATGCGATTGTAGTAAAGAAAAGATGGAAGAAGCTTTATCTACTCTTCATACAAAAGATCTAGAAGATATGATTAATGAAGATCATGGCTGTGAGATTACATGTCAGTTCTGTAATGCACATTATCAGTTCAGTGAAGATGAATTAAAGGAAATACTTAAAAAACGCCAGTAAAATGGCGTTTTTTTACACTGTCTGGTATTATACAAAGATCAGTTAACATATATCATGGAAGGGAATAGAATTGAATAATTGATCTTTTTAGAGTTGTATAACAGCTGCCTCCTTTCAATAACTAGTATAGTGTATGAATCTATAATAATTATCTATATATTATGGAGAAATATGTGTTGCATTAATGAAGTGCTTTGACTGGACATTCTTTTGTACATTCATAACAAAGAATACAGTCAGTGCCGTTTATACGTCTACGTGATTCATTGTTGACTTCTACATTCATTGGACACACCTTTAAACATTTATTACAATGAACACATTTATTCTCATCGCAATGTACACGTAGGAGTGAATAATAACTCATAGGCTTAAGAAATACTGTAATAGGACACAAATACTTGCAGAATGCACGATTATCTTTAAATATATAGGCAAGCGCAATACCCACAATATAGTAAAAGGCGTTGCCTAGAAGAAATAGATAGAACATGATTTTTTCTAGATGAGCGACTTTCATTAAGAATAATCCTGATACCAATGCAAGAGAACATACAAACATTACATAACGTAGTATACCTAGTTTTTTAGCTCTTGGTTTCTGTGGTCTTTTATAAGGTAAGAAGTCAAGGATCATAGCTGTCCAGCAGGCATAACCACACCATCCTCGACCAAATATAAGAGGTCCAAAGATCTTCGCAATCGCATAGTGAATAGTGGCTGCTTCAAAAGTACCCAAAAACAAATAGTACCAGAAGCCTTCAATCTGCATATTTTCTTGAGAGATAATACCTAAATACAACAACATATAACTGCCTACTGCCAATTGTACAAAATGTCTTGCATAGCTCTTTTCTGCAGTAAATAATGCGGTACCTAAGGCAAGACAAGTGCCTATATAGCTAAAGTTCAACATGTAAAATAAATTATCTTTAGTGAGCCATAAAGTAATCGCAATCATCTCAAATAATATAAACATGATTATAGAGAAAGTATATTTTCTTATCATTTTCATTCCTCCCTTATATTCATCTTAGAATGTATGAATAGTTTGTACAATCAAATTATGGTAAAAAATAAAAAGAAGCAGGAAGGGAAGACCTGCTTCTTTTCGAAGGGAAATGAAAACGATATATATATTATTGAAAGGATCGGGAACTTCCTTTCACAACTCATAGTATAAAGATAATTTATCTTTGTATTGTGTCAGGAATATGGTATATTTTGTGATGGTGATTAAAAAATGTTGAAAATTGGAAACGTAGAAATAAAACATCCTATTATCATGGCTCCTATGGCAGGTATCACAAATGTCGCTTACCGTAGACTTGTAAAAGAGTTTGGTGCAGGACTTGTAGTATCTGAAATGGTCAGTGATAAAGCGTTATGTTATGGAAATCAAAAGACAATTGATATGCTTGCAGTGGGTGAAGATGAACACCCTATGAGTATGCAGATTTTTGGTGGTGAAGTAGAGACTATGGTCAAAGCTGCCAAGTTTGTAGAGGAACATTCTGATTGTGATATTATTGATATTAATATGGGATGTCCTGTAAATAAGGTATTAAAGGCTCATGCAGGTAGTTATTTAATGCAGTATCCAGAACTTGCATATGATATTGTGAAGGCTGTTGTAGAAGCAGTGAATGTACCAGTGACTGTTAAGATGCGTATCGGTTATGATATGAAGCATGTTAACTGTGTAGAAATGGCACAATTAATGGAAAAAGCAGGTGCAAGTGCAGTGGCTATTCATGGTCGTACACGTTCACAGATGTATGAAGGTCATGCAGATTGGTCATGGATTAAAAAAGTAAAAGAAGCAGTCAGCATTCCAGTTATTGGGAATGGTGATGTCAGAACACCTGAAGATGCGAAAAGAATGATGGAAGAAACAGGCTGTGATGCTGTTATGGTTGGTAGAGGTGCTTTAGGTAATCCATTTGTGATTCGTAGAATGGTGAAATATCTAGAAGAAGGTATTCTAGAAGAAGAACCAGACTATCATGCACGTATTCAGTTATGTATTGATCATGCCCATCGTTTAGTAAAAACGGAAGGTGAAAAGAATGCGATTAGACAAATGCGTGGACAAGCACCTTGGTATGTCAAAGGGTTAAGAGGTTCTGCAAAGATTAAGAATCATTTAACACAGATGAATACATTAGAAGAATTAGAAACAATTCTAAAAGACTTTGAGAAAGAACTAGAAGGTGAGTAATCATCTTCTTTTTGTTTTATAATAGAGTAAAGGAGATGATTATATGTCTGTACTTTATGCAATGTGTGTTCCTCATCCTCCATTAATTATTCCTGAAATAGGTCAAGGAGAAGAGAAAACTATTAGTCACACAATACAATCTTATAAATCCATTATGAAATATGTATCTACTCTTCCTATAGAAACAGTCATTGTGATCAGTCCTCATGCGATCGCCTATAGTGATTATATTCATATATCTCCTGGCATTCATGCATCAGGAGACTTTAGACAGTTTGGTGCAGGAAATGTAAGAATAGAAGTGGATTATGATACAGAACTTGTAAAGAAGATCACTCAATCTGCTAAGAAGCATCATATTTTTGCAGGAACATTAGGAAAAGATGATGATTTAGATCATGGCACAATGATTCCTTTTTACTTCTTAAATAAGTATCTAAAGGACTATAAAGTTGTAAGAATTGGAATATCTGGTTTATCTCCTCTTACTCATTATCGCTTTGGACAATGTATTAAAGAAGCAGTGGGAGATAAGAATGTTTTATTAATTGCGAGTGGTGATTTGTCTCATTGTTTAAAAGAGGATGGTCCTTATGGTTATAAAAAAGAAGGACCGCTCTTTGATCATGATATTATTACAGCATGGAAGAATAGCGACTTTATGCGTTTTCTAACATTTGATCCCATCTTTACTGAAGCAGCTGCTGAATGTGGACTCAGATCATTTCAGATCATGGCAGGTGCTTTAGATCAAAAGAAGATTAAACCAAACTATTATTCTTATGAAGGACCATTTGGAGTAGGTTATGGCATATGTGGCTTTGAAATATGTGGTGAAGATTTAACACGTGATATAGGAAACCAATATAAAAAGAAAATGCAGGAAGAAGTCAAGAAAATCAAAGAACATGAAGATGACTATGTCAGACTTGCTAGAACAACAATAGAACATTATGTAAAAGAAAAAGTAAAAATTATTCCAGAAGTCACAAAAGAGATGAAAAGACGTGCAGGTGTCTTTGTATCTATTTATGAAGAAGGACGTTTGAGAGGCTGTATTGGTACCTTTATGCCTGTACAGGATAATATTGCCTTAGAAATAGTACATAATGCGTTCAGTGCATGTAGTGAAGATCCACGCTTTGATCCTATTACAGAAGAAGAACTAGATAATCTCATTATCTCAGTCGATGTATTAGGAGAAATAGAACATGTAGAAGATATTAGTACATTAGATCCTCATATCTATGGTATTATAGTATCCCATGGTTCTAAAAGAGGTTTACTCCTACCTGATTTAGAAGGTGTGGATACAGTGACTGATCAGATTCAGATAGCTTGTCATAAGGCAGGTATTCATGAAGGAGAGAAGATCAAGATAGAAAGATTCAAGGTGATCAGACATGATTAGATGTGATTTATGTCCTCATCAATGTGTATTAAAAGAAGGACAGACAGGATTCTGTCATCAAAGAATCAATAAAGAAGGAAGCATAGTACTTAAAGATTATGGTGCTATTACATCACTGTCTTTAGATCCTATTGAAAAGAAGCCTCTCTATCATTTTTATCCAAATACAAAGATTCTATCTGTCGGTTCTTATGGCTGTAATATGAAATGTCCTTTCTGTCAGAACTACACCATATCACAAGATAAAGGCTCTTCTATACAGGTGCATACAACACCTGAAAAACTTGTTGAAGTCGCCTTAGATCTCAAAAAAGAAGGGAATATCGGTATTGCGTTTACTTATAATGAACCAATGATCAGTTATGAGTTTATTTATGATACTTTTGTATTATGCAAAAAGCATGATTTAAAGACTGTTATAGTCTCTAATGGAATGATAGAAGAGAAATACATAAAGGAATTATTTCCTTTAGTAGCTGCATGGAATATTGATTTAAAAGGATTTAAAGAAGATATCTATAAGACACTCTCTGGTGACTTAGAAACAGTAAAGAAGAGTATTCAAATAGCTTCATCAAGTCATTTAGAAGTCACTTCTTTGATTGTCCCTGGTATCAATGATAGTCTCAAAGATATGGAAGAAGAAGCAAAGTGGTTAGCGTCTATTGATCCGAATATTGTGTTACATATCACACGTTATTTTCCTGAGTATCATTATCATGAATCTCCTACATCTATAGAACTTATTGACCAAATGGTAGAAGTGGCTAAGAAATATTTAAAGAATGTATATAGAGGTAATTGTTAGATGTTTAATGAAGAAAAGATTAAAAGCTTTAGTGCAACAGATATGCGTATATATAACTATATATTGAAGCACAGCATTCAATTCCCTTATATGAGTATAAGAGAACTTGCAGATGAGATTCCTACATCTACAGCTTCTATTATGCGCTTTGTGAAAAGGATGGGATATGACAGCTTTCCGGAATTAAAATATGCTTATAAGAAAGGAGAAAAAGAAGTCTCTCTTTATATGGTGAATAACCTAGATGAAACTATCGACTGTTTAAAGAAGTTCAATACCCCTTATTATCAGGATTTATTCAAAGAAATCGCATATATACTAGGTGATGCGAATATGATTATTTTTGATGGTATGGGAGATTCAGCTAAGATTGCAGAATATGCAGCAAGACGCTTTTCTGGTAATGGTTTCTTTAGTGCTGCCTTAACAGATCCATACCAGAAGGTATCCATGGATGGGACTAATATAGTTGTCGTTATGTTGTCAATCTCAGGAGATACTGTAGAACTTATTAGAAAAGCCAATGCTTATAAAGTAGCAGGCAGTACTTTAATCACAATTACTGCCTCAGACGATAATACACTCGCAAAAATGAGTGATCACAATATCAGCTACTATGTTAACGATGTAAGAACGGAAGAGATGTCTCGTACTACGCAGGTACCCGCCTTGAGTATCATTGAGATTCTTTCTAATACAACTCAGCGCATATGTCACAATACGTTACAATAGTAAAACATATTGCAGATAATGCATACTATTCAAGAAGGGCTTCAAGCCCTTTTTTTATTTTTAATCCTCTGATAGAATCAATTACGGAAAACGAAATCGTTTTCAACATCGGCCGAATGAAATAAGAAGAGGAGAAACAAAATGGAAGCAATTCAAAGCTTTATGGAACGTTACTTCGTACCATTAGCTGCAAAAATCAATGGTCAGCGCCATGTGGCAGCCGTGCGTGATGCGTTCACTTTATCATTCCCACTCACAATGGGTGGTTCAATGGTTTTACTTATTAACTATGTATTATTAGATCCTACAGGATTCATCGCAAAATTACTTCACTTAGGTGATTTAATTCCAAACTTAGCTCAGTATCAGGCTGTTTTAAGTTCTGTTATCAATGGTACAACTAATATCTTATCAATCATCATCGCATTCTTAGTGGCTTATCAGTTAGCTCAGGAAATGGGTGGAGATAAAGTATTATGTGGTATTACATCTCTTTCATCTTTCTTTATTCTTTATCCTGCTGCTCAGGCATTTGCAGGTAAGAATGCAGGAACTGGTTTAACAACTACTTACTTTGGTGCACAGGGATTATTCGTTGCATTATTAGTAGGTCTATTAACTACAGAATTATTAACTCGTTTTGGTAGAAATGAAAAGTTAAGAATCAAGATGCCAGAAATGGTACCTCCTGCAGTAGCACAGTCATTTAATTTATTAATCCCAATGATGTTAGTACTTGCCATCATGGGTGTATTAAACTACTTATTCTCAATGATTACTCCTGAAGGTATTCAGGTTGTTGTTTATAACGCTATCCAGGCTCCATTAACATCTCTTGGAAGCTCTATGGGTACAATCATCGTATTCGTATTAGTACAGCAGATGTTATGGATTGTAGGTATCCATGGTCCTAACACTTTAAGTGCATTACGTTCAGTGATCTTCACAGAACAGGGAAACGCAAACTTAGCTTATGTTGCAGCTCATGGTTCTGCATGGGGTGCACCTTACCCAGTTAACTGGGGTTCAATCAACGATGCATTTGGTAATGGTGGAGGATCAGGTGCTACACTTGGTTTAATTGCCGCTATGTTTATCGTAGGTAGAAAGAATAAAGGTGAATATTCTATTTGTAAGATGTCATTAGTTCCAGGACTATTCAACATCAACGAACCAATCATGTTCGGTTTACCAATCGTTATGAACCCAATGTATGTTATTCCATTTATCTTAGCACCAATCGTATGTAACCTTATTGGTTATTTCTGTGTATGTGTGATTAAGATCATCCCACCAGTTGCTTATCAAGTTGCTTGGACAACTCCAGGATTCTTAACACCATTCTTAGGATCAGGTGCTAACAACATTATGGCATTAGTTATAGGTATTCTTTGCTTTGTCGTAAGTACTTTAATTTACTTACCATTCGTTGCAGCAAGCACAAGAGCCGCTATCAAGAAAGAAGCAGAAGAAGCAGGAGAAAACAATGCGTAAAGACTTCTTATGGGGTGGAGCAGTTGCTGCACATCAGGTAGAAGGTGGATTTAATGAAGGTGGTAAAGGACCAAATGTCTCAGATATGATGACAGTTGGTTCTGCCACTACTCGTAGAAAGATCACTAAAACAATTGAACCTGATCAGTTCTACCCAAATCATACAGCGATTGATTTCTATCACCACTATAAGGAAGATATCGCTTTATTTAAAGAAATGGGATTTAAATGTTTTAGAACATCTATTTCCTGGGCAAGAATCTTCCCAATGGGAGATGAAGAAACACCAAATGAAGAAGGCTTAAAGTTCTATGATGATATGTTTGATGAACTATTAAAGAATGGTATTCAGCCAGTCATCACATTATCACACTTTGAAATGCCTTATCATTTAGTTGAAAAATATGGTGGATGGAGAAACAGAAAGATGATTACATTCTTTGTAAGATTCGCAAAAGTATGTTTCGAAAGATACCACAATAAAGTTAAATACTGGATGACTTTCAATGAAATCAACAACCAGGCGAACTATGAAGCAGACGTAGCTGTATTTACTAACTCAGGTATTATATTTGAAGAAGGTGAAGACAAAGAACGTACTGTTTATCAGGCAGCACATTATGAACTTGTTGCAAGTGCGATGGCTATTAAAGAAGGACATGCTATTGATCCTTCTATGATGATCGGCTGCATGATTGCGATGACACCTATTTATCCTTACTCATGTAATCCAGATGATATGTTGAAGGCAGTAGGTGCAAATCATAAGCGTTTCTGGTATATGGATGTTCATGCAAGAGGACGTTATCCAGGTTATATGAAATCTTTCTTTGAAAGAAAGAACTTCAATCTAGATATTACTGAAGAAGACTTAGCTGTTCTTCCTCAGGGTACAGTAGATTATATTGGATTTAGTTATTATATGTCATTTGCGGTTAAGGGTGATGGAGATGTCAACCTTGACTATAATGAAGAAACAGATTTATGTGATAACCCATATATTTCTAAGACTGAATGGGGATGGCCAATTGATGCGAAAGGTTTAAGATATAGCTTAAACTGGATGTATGACCGTTATAACCTTCCTCTATTTATTGTAGAAAATGGCTTCGGTGCAGTGGACCAGATGGTAGATGGAAAAGTACATGACCAGTACCGTATTGATTACCTTAAAGCGCATATCGAAGAAATGAAGAAGGCAGTAGATATTGATGGTGTAGACTTATTAGGTTATACTGTTTGGGGATGTATTGACTGTGTTAGCTTTGGTACGGGTGAAATGAAGAAACGTTATGGTTTCATTTATGTAGATAAAGATAATGCAGGTCAGGGAACACTTGCAAGAAGCAAGAAGGATTCCTTTGAATGGTATAAGAAAGTAATAGAAAGTAACGGAGAAAAATTATGAAAAAATACTTAGTTCTAGATGTTGGTGGCAGTGCTATTAAATATGCAGTAATGGATGCAGAAAAGAATATATATGAGAGAGGCAAAGTACCTACTCCCTTAGATTGCCTTGATTCGTTTGTAAATAGCGTTGAATCTCTTTATAATACATATTCTGATGTATCTGGTATTGCAATGAGTATGCCAGGAAGAATTGATCCTAATAAGGGTTATTGTTTCACTGGTGGAGCTTTAACTTATATTCATGATATAAATATGGCAGAATTACTATCTGAGCATTGTGGTGTAAGAGTCACAATTGGTAATGATGCAAAATGTGCCGCTAACGCAGAACTAGGTTTTGGTAGTCTTCGAGATATTCAGGACGGTGCTGTAGTGATTCTTGGCACAGCTATTGGCGGTGCTTTAATTAAGGATCATAAGGTATTAAGTGGATGTAGATTTGGTGCAGGTGAATTTTCTAATATCATCACTGATTACCATAAGCCATTTAATGGTGATACATCTTGGTATGCAAGTAATGGAATCAATGGATTACTATTACATATCCAGGAAGCATTAGAAACAGAAGAAAACTATACTGGTGAAGAAATCTTTGAAATGGCAAATAATGGAAATGAAGCTGTTTTAAAAGGATTAAATCAGTTCTGTTTAGAAACTGCAGTACAGATCTACAACATCAATCAGATCTTTGATTGTGAAAAAGTAGCGATTGGTGGAGGTATTAGTGCACAGCCATTACTTGTAGAACTTATCAAAAAGAACTTTGATGAAATTTATAACTCATGTTATGCAAGCACATTACCACCAGAAATCGTAGTCTGTGAATATCGTAATGATGCGAACTTAATCGGTGCTTTATATCAGCACTTAAATTAATAAAGGAAGATGATAAGATGTGGAATAAATTAAGAAATGAACCTGTGAATAAAACAGGTTATATCAAACGTATAATCGCTTATGGTATTGATTGGTATTTAGGAAGTGTCTTATCATCACTTCCTCTTATTCTGTTATATATGTCTCTTCATAAGGATGCTGTCTATATTCCTCAGCAGTTATCTATATTTAAGGGATATTATCAAGTAATTGCAGGTGTTCTTTCACTTTCAGTTGCATTTGTGTACTATGTAGTATTACCTATAATCTGGAAAGGACAGACTTTAGGAAAGAAACTACTTGGTTTAAAGATTGTGAATGACAACTATCAAGAAGTGAATGTGAAACAACTGATCATCAGACAGGTTATTATGATCTTCTTAGTAGAAGGAAGTATTTATACATGCAGTAATATGCTTCATCAGTTAGTCAATGTCTTAACTGGATACAATATTGCCTCTATCTGGAATAAAGTAGGACTCGTTATTACTATATTATCTGGAGTACTTGTGATTATCTTAAAGTCTAAGAAATCATTACATGATATTGTCTCACATACACTTGTTGTGGACATCAAGTCAGAAGACTACAAGAATATGTTGTTGAGTATTGAAAAGAAAAATAAGAAACAGAATAAGAAAATGAAAAAGAGATTTGCATAAAGTATGATAAAATACCTTTTGGAGGTATTTTATGGTTACGGTAGATCAAATGAATCAATTAAGTGATTTAGAATTAGATATTTACAACTACATCATTTCTCATCGTCATGAAGTGATTCATATGAAACTTAAAGATTTATCTACAGATCTTCATGTATCTTCTTCTATGATTACAAGAGTAGCTAAAAAACTTGGTTATGAAGGATTCTTAGAATGGAAAGCAGAAATGAAACTGGATCAGGAAGATAAACCTATTCAAAACAAACGTGCTTTAAATTATATTCTCGATTATTTTAATCGTGTAGACAATAAAGAGTTTGATGCTCTTATTCATCAAGCTGCTGAAATAATTGTGAACAGTCATGAGGTGATTTGTTTTGGCATTGGTCTAAGTGATGCAATTGCGAAGTTTGCGGCTTCTTTATTTAATCGTAAAGGAAAACGTGCAATGTATAGTGGAGACTTCAGTGCCCGTTTTAGGGGGATGTATGATCAAAATGACTGTGCTCTTTTCTTCACGATTTCAGGAGAAACAAGAGAAGTCATTGATCGTATCAAAGAATTAAAAAATTATGGTATCAAAATTATTGTAGTCACAAATAATGCTTCTTCCTCAGCAGCGAAGATGTCTGATTTAGCTCTTACGTATTATATGCCAAGTACCAAAAATAGTTACTTTTATAGTTCAGCAACACAGGTACCTGTTCTCTATATTATTGAGTCTATTGCGAATCTGTTTATAGAATATGGAATTTACTAAAGAATGCTTGAAAGGCATTCTTTTATTTGTTTTAATATTCTATGATGATATGAAAGAAGGACGCTATGAGGGAAAATCTAGAAAAGTATGGCGAAGTCATTGCCGGAAGTATTTTATTATCTTTAGGAATCTGGTTGTTCGTAACACCTAATGGCTTGAACTTTGGAGGCGTTATTGGAACATCACAGATTATTGAAGTTTTTGTAAGAAAACTTCTACCAATCCCTAAATCAATGAATATTGTAGGGATTATCAACTTCATGATTAATATTCCATTATTTATTATGGGATATAGAATCTTGAACAGAGAATTCTGTATCAAAACTGCTATGAGTGTTATTGTACAGACTATTACCTTATCTGTTCTGCCAAACCAGACACATGCTATTATGCCTGATATGTTATCTAACTGTATTTTTGGGGCTATTATGTGTGGCGTTGGTGTAGGACTTGCCCTAAAAGGTAGTGGTAGTACAGGTGGTATTGATATTGCCGGTGTATGCTTATCTAAGACTAATCCAGGATTCTCAGTAGGTAAGTTATCAACTATTGTGAATGCTGTTATTTTAACTTGTTGTGCATTTATCTTTGATTTACAGACTACACTGTATTCTATTATCTTTGTATTTGTATTGTATTTTATTAGTGATCGTATTCACTATCAGAACATCAATGTGATAGCATTAATCTTCACCAAAGAAAAAGATATGAAGAATGTGATTATGGAAAAGACTGGCAGAGGTGTAACTTACTGGATGGGTAAGGGTGCTTATACAGAAAATGATCAATATATTCTTTATTGTGCAATCAATAAATATGAAATGAAAACATTTAAGAAACTTGTTCATGATATTGATCCGCAGGCATTTGTGACTATTAGTGAGGATTCAGAAATCCTTGGTGGATTTGAAAAACGTCTATAGACAAATTAGATTGAGCAAGGCCGATAAAATGGCCTTGACAACATATTTATTTATTGTCTATAATACTTGAGTAAAAGCGATGAACAGAAGAGTAATATTGATGGAACGCAGAGAGAATTCCTGGCTGGTGTAAAGGAATGGGGAAGTTGATATGAATAAAGACTGGGAGCTGTATTTTGGATCTAACGTGATAAAATAACGTGTTGCCGCGTTAAGGCTTAATGAGGTCTACTTATGTAGATGAATAAGGGTGGTACCACGGTTAACTCTCGTCCCTAGCGGATGAGAGTTTTTATATTCTAAAGAAGGAGAACACACATGGAAGAAAGAAAGTTTACTGATCAGGAATTAGTAAGAAGACAGAAGTTACAGGAACTTAAAGATCTTGGAATTGATCCATTTGGACAGAGATTTGATGTGACTGCTTATACTTCAGACATTAGAAAGAACTATGGCGATAAGACTGCAGAAGAATTAGAAGAAAGCAAACCAACTGTAAGTATTGCAGGTCGTATTGTTGCAAAGAGAAGAAAAGGTAAAGTATGCTTCATGAACCTTCTTGATAGAGATGGAAAAATCCAGTTATATATCAAGAAAGATACTGTTGGTGAAGATGTTTATGAATTAGTTAAGAAGAGTGATTTAGGTGATATTATCGGTATTGATGGTGAAGTATTCATGACTCATACTGGTGAATTAACTGTAAGAGTAGAAAAGTATACACACCTTACTAAGGCTTTAAGACCTTTACCAGAAAAGTTCCATGGTTTAACAGATACTGAAGAACGTTTCAGAAGAAGATATGTTGACTTAATCATGAATGATGAAGCACGTAAAGTAGCCTTCATGAGACCTAAGATTGTTCGTTCAATCCAGCATTATTTAGATGACAAAGGTTATACAGAAGTAGAAACACCAATCATGAACTCTATTCTTGGTGGTGCTGCAGCTAAGCCTTTCATCACTCATTTCAATGCATTAGATAAAGATTTCTACTTAAGAATCGCAACAGAATTAAACCTTAAGAGATTAATCGTAGGTGGTATGGATGCTGTTTATGAAATCGGTCGTTTATTCAGAAATGAAGGTATGGACAGAACTCATAACCCAGAATTCACTACTATCGAAGTATATAAAGCATTCTCTGACCTTGAAGGTATGATGGACTTAACAGAAGGTATCATTGCGAATGCCGCAATGACTGTCAATGGTACTTATGATGTAGAATACAAAGGTCATTCTATTTCATTAGCACCTGGATTCAAGAGAATCTCTATGGTTGATGCAATTAAAGAAAAGACTGGTGTTGACTTTGGTGAACAGAAGACTTTTGAAGAAGCTAAGAAACTTGCTGAAGAACATGGTATTGAAGTAGAACCACATTTTGCATATGGTCATATTGTCAATGCATTCTTTGAAAAGTATGTAGAAGAAACAATTGTAGAACCAACATTCGTATATGGTCATCCAATTGAAATCTCACCACTTGCTAAAAAGAATTTAGAAGATCCACGTTTCACACAACGTTTTGAATTATTCATCTGTGGAAACGAATATGCTAACGCATTTACTGAATTAAATGATCCAATCGATCAATATGAAAGATTTGCTGATCAATTAAAAGAAAAAGAATTAGGAAATGATGAAGCAAACGAAATGGACTTAGATTACGTAGAAGCTCTAGAATACGGTTTACCTCCAACAGGTGGTATGGGAATGGGTATTGATAGATTAGTTATGTTATTAACTGGACAAGAATCTATTCAAGAAGTTATTTTATTCCCTCAAATGAAACCAAGAAACAAATAACATTATAAATTAGTGTAGAAAAGAGAATAAGCTCAAAAAGTCCCAATACAACGGGACTTTTGTTTTATCAAATAATACAAAAAAACAAAATGTTTCATGATGTTATTTAAAGTAGACAAATTGCCAAGAGTAGGTGGTTGTAATAAATCCTATTGATTTTTATAATTCTATTACAAATATAGGGAACAAATATGAATTTTAACGAAAATTTCATAGAATTACGTAAATCAAAAGGATTATCACAAGATGAACTTGTAAAAGGTATTGATGTGCAAGATATTAGAAATAAAAATTTAAGTGTTAATTCTATCAACATAAAAAGGTAAGGAAGTACAAGTCCTTATCTTTTCATGTTTTTTTTGAAAGGCATTTATTATATGTTGTTTCGAAAAAAACTGTTTATAATTACTTTACAATCTTGCTAAGATTATATTTAATATTAGCAAGATTGTAAAGTAAAGGGGCGATATTTATGAACAAAATTGATGGATATATATAGTGGTATTTTAATTGTTAAAAACGTAAAAAAAAGAGATGTTTCAAGACAAGCAATTTATGATTATATAAAAATAAATCATATGGAAAAAATTGGACCGGGAATGTATATCACCCAAGAAACTTTAGAAGATGAATCATATACTTTGTCGTTACGTTGCCCTAATGGAATCATCTCACATGATGATGCTTTATATTATTATGGTTTAGTAGATCGTGAACCACTTGTTCATACAATGACGATTTACACTGGTTATAATCCTTCATCGTTAACTAATTCAGGATATAAAATTTATACTGTAAAAAAAGATTTATTAGATTTAGGAAAAACAACGGTAATTAATAATTTTGGACACACAGTCCCTATGTATGATTTAGAAAGAACGATATGTGATTTGGTAAGGAGTAGAAGTAATTTTGAAATTCAAGATTTTAATTCGGTGCTCAAAACATATGTTGGTAAAAAAGATAAAGATTTAAATAAATTGATGGAATATGCTAAAGCTTTTAGAATTGATAAAATAGTTCGACAATATATGGAGGTACTTTTGTAATGTATCTATCATCAGCATAAATAAAAGGAAAAATAAAAAATATAGCTAAGCAGAATTATTTAGATCCAATTACTTTATTACGTATATACATGATGGAAAGATTTTTAGAGAGAATTGCTTTTTCAAAATATAGAGATTGTTTTATTGTAAAAGGAGGAATCCTTGTTATATCTATGATTGGTATTTCACTGCGTTCTACTATGGATGTTGATACTACTATTAGAAATTTTAATTTGAATGAAGAAAAAAAATATGAAATTATTACGGAAATAAAAGATATTAAATTAGAAGATAATATCGAATTTGAATTACTAGAAATATCAAATATCATGGATAATATGGATTATCCGGGGATACGTATACACATGAATGCTAGGCTAGAAAGATTAGTGGTACCAATTAAAATTGATATTTCTACAGGAGATGTTATTACACCTAAGGAAATTGTGTACCATTATCCTCTTTTGCTTGAAAATAGAACAATTAATTTATGGTCATACAATTTAGAAACTGTACTTGCTGAAAAATTACAAACAATTCTATCTAGAAGTGTATTGAATACAAGAATGAGAGATTTTTATGATGTCACAATTTTATACAACCATTATAAAGATAGCATTGATTATAATAACTTAGTAAGAGCATTTGATAAAACTTGTGAAAAGAGAAATACGAAAAATTTATTATTAGAATATAATGTTATACTAGCAAATATTGCTACAGATGCAACAATACACAAATTATGGAAAAGTTATTGTAAGAAATATAACTATGCGAAGTCGATTCAGTTTACAGATAATATAGAGA
>OGZO01001318.1_pt1 | contig 18218 bp, 22 predicted proteins | sample 1576721 | NCBI WGS metagenome assembly OGZO01 (sample SAMEA3541516, study PRJEB24748) | human gut metagenome | biome: human gut; feature: human-associated habitat; material: faeces | place: China | collected 2012 | reverse complement strand
CGTCACGGCCCCGGCGGGAACCTATGCCAGCGGACAGCATGCCGTCATGTGACGAGCTGAATATCCGGTAATGGCATACAAAAAGAAAATCAAAACTTTATTTAACATTTTATTGACAAAGCGCCGCGAAATGCGTATGATGCAGATGTTAAATGAACACGCTCATAAAAACCGGCGGGAGGCGGGCGTTATGCCGAAGATCATCAATAATCTCGAAGAGAACATCCTTTCCGCGGCGCGCCGTCTCGTGGCCGAGCAGGGCTATGCCGCCGTGACGATGCGCGCCATTGCGAAAGAGTGCGGCATCGCCGTTGGCACGTTTTATAATTACTACCCCTCCAAGGACGCGATGCTCGCGGCGTGCCTTCTGCACGACTGGCAGACGGCGCTCGCGTCGGCGGGGGAAAGGACCGCCGCGGCGCAAAGCGCGGAAGAGGCGGTCGGGGCGGTCTTTGATGCCGTCCGCGCCTTTCAGGAGCAGAACCGCAGCATCTTTTCGGACGAGGGCGCGCGCTCTTCCGCCGCCGGAGCGCTGCAAAGCCGCCACGCGCAGCTCCGAGCGCAGATCGCTGCGCTGCTCGAAGCGCCGTGCCGCCGCTTTTCCGATGCGCCGGATGCCGCTTTTCTTGCGGAGTTCGCCGCCGAGAGCATATTGAGTTGGAGCGGCACGGATATTTCGTTCCCGCAGCTCTGGACGCTGCTGAAGCGGCTGTTTATCAAGTGAAAAATTAAATTATATAAGGAGGACCCCCATTTATGAGCAGCTTTGAAAACCTGCGGATCGTGGACAACTTCTACCAGACCTCGCTGTACTACCCGATGCCTACCGTCGTTATCAGCACCCTTGCCGAGGACGGCTCCACGTCGCTCGGACCCTACTCCCTGATCGCGCCGTACTATGTGGCGGGCAAGGGCTACTACGCCATGCTCCTCAACTGCCGCAATTCCTCCAACACCGCGCAGCACATCCTCCGCACCGGCAAGTGCGCCATCAACTTCATCAACGACGACCCGAAGAACTTCAAGGAAGCCGTGAAGCTCTCCTGGCCGGGCGACGAGCCGAAGGACAAAATGCCCAACTGCAAGTTCCCGCTGGAGAAGAGCCAGATCATGGAGGAAAACCCGGACGATGTGCGTCCGATGGTGATCTCCAACGCGATCCAGGTCCTTGAATGCACGTGGATGCGCGAGCTGGACGGCGCCGACCGCGACCAGCCCGGCGAGCTGCACGGCTATGAGCCGCCGTATCACGACTTCAACGGCATCACGAGCCAGTTCGGAGCGCACTTCATTCTGCGCATCGACCGCATCCTGATGAAGAAGAAGTACTCCGACGCGATCATCGCCGGCGTAAAGAGCCGCGATTTCCCGCCGCTGCCCATCGACTACGGCTACCGCGACAGCAAGAACTTCTGGTTCCACCGTCACCGCCGGATGCGCGCGGAGCTTCTGCCCATCCGCGAAGCGTCGCTCGAATCCGTGCGCTATGCCGCCGACCGCGCCGACGATAAGGTCAAGTTCACCGACGACGCGCTCAAAACCATTCTGAACGTTCCCCGCGTGTTTCTGCCGCTCGTGCTCAAGGGCTGCGTGGACTGGGCGAAGGAGAACGGCGTCGAGCTCGTCACCGAGGAGCACATGAAGATCATCAACGACAAGCGCGCCAAGGAAAAACAGAAGAAAAAGTAAGAAATGACCGCCTTCGCCGGGCGGCGTGAGCTGCCCAGCGGGGAAGAGAGATAAAAGGGAGGGCAGAAATCATGGAGTTTTCCGTTCCGATGGCGCTGGCGGACTTCGTCCCGGTCGTTCTTTTTCTGATCGGCGCGATTTTGCTTCAGCGCGAGCTGTACCCTCGGCTCGGCAAGGGCCAGTTTGCCCTGTTCGCCGCCGGTACGATCAACGTGTTCTGTGCCGGGGCGCTCAAGGCGGTGTATAAGCTGCTGTATGCGCTCGGCGTGTGTGATTTTACGAAGCTCAACGAGGTGTTTTTCCCCGTGCAGTCCATCGGCTTTCTGCTCGCGGGACTTGCGATGGCGGCCTTTTTGTTCTATAAGCCGAAAAAGGCGACGGTCTGCGGCGTCGCCGCGGCCCCTGCGGTGTACAGCGGCACGGCGCTTTTCGTCTCGCTCATGGTCGTCGGTCTCGGACTTCTCGACGCGGGGCTCATCGCGCTCGCGGTGCGCGCAAAAAAGCGCGGCATCGTCGTGCTGCTCGTCGTGTCGTTCGTGTGCAGTCTCTGCATGGGCTATCTCTCCTCGCGGGATTTCTCCGCCGCGGCGATGAACTGGATCGCCGAGGGCGTGAACATCGTCGGGCAGGGAACGTTCCTCGCCGCCGCCGTCCTTCTCCGGAAGGCCGGAAAAGAAACCGCTGCCGCGGCATAATATTTCAAACAAAGAAGGGTTTGCATTATGGTATTTCCCAAAACGGTCTGGCTGGTGATCGCAGCGGCGCTGCTCATCAGCTCCATCGGCTTCAAAAAGTATGTCTGGTTCATTTCGCTCGGCTACGGCTTTTCGATCGCGGGCATCGGCATATTGCTGCTCGCGCTCTACGGCGGCCGGCTGACGGTGGGCACGGCGATCTGCTGCGTGCTGTTCGTCCTCTACGGCTTCCGGCTGGGCGGCTATCTCCTCACCGCGAGGTGAAAAGCTCGGCCTACAACAGCAAAATGAAAACCGAGATCAAGGACGGCAAGTCCATGACCTTCGGCGTGAAGTGCGCGATCTGGGTCACGTGCGCGCTGCTGTACGCGCTGCAGGTGACGCCGGTGTTCTACCGCCTGGCAAATGGCGCGGGCACGGATGCCTGGTGCATAGTGGGCGCGGTCATCATGCTCTTCGGCGTGTGCTTTGAGTCTGCCGCGGACATCCAGAAGCAGAAGCTCAAAAAGATCAACCCGAAGCGCTTCTGCGATACGGGCCTTTTCCGCATTGTCCGCTGCCCGAACTATCTCGGCGAGATGCTGTTCTGGACGGGCGTGCTCGTCTCGGGCGCGAACGTCCTGCGCGGCTGGCAGTGGCTGCCCGCCCTGCTCGGATATCTTGGCATCGTGTTCGTGATGTTCTCCGGCGCGCGGCGGCTGGAGCTGCGCCAGAACAAGAGCTACGGCGCCGATCTGGAGTATCAGGCGTATGTGAAGAGCGTCCCCATCCTGCTGCCGTTCGTCCCGCTCTACAGCGTGGCAAAGTACAAATTCCTCGTAGCGTAAGAAACCGGAAGCCGCCCCCGAAACGATCCGTTCGGGGGCGGCTTTTTTGTATACCCGAAAACCACGCGTCTAACGCGTGGTTTTCGGGTATACAAGAAGACCACCGGCTTGCGCCGGTGGTCTTGCCTTCCGAGGAGCGGATCAGCAGTAGTACTCCATCGGGTAGGTGAGGTACTCGACCGGCTCGAGCTGGTCGCAGGTGACGTATCCGGCAGGAGCGCGGAGCAGGGACGGGATGCGGTTGACGACCGTGGCGCAGGTGTGCTCGACGGTCGCGGGCTTCACGACATGGAACTCGGTCTTGGGCTCGCCGAAGATCTCCCAATCGCACATATCGCCGTCGTCCGGGCCGTAGACCTTGCCGATGGTCTCTTCCTCGACGGTGATGCCCTGCATGGTCTCGATGGTGACGACCGCGGACATGCCGATGGCGTGGCCGGCCTTGATGTCCTTGCCGAGCGTTTCACTGTAAATATCCTTGTCGATGATGCAGGGAACATGCTTCTGGGAAATGCTCTTGATGGTGAGACCGAGCTTATTGCAGATGGCTTCGGAGGCGTTCCAGGCGTAGGACGGCTCAAAGTCGGTCGGGTGAGCGATCTTCGCTTCAAACTCTTCCGGCGTCAGGTCGCAGCCGTGGGCCTCGGCGAGCGCGATGCCGTACTCGTCCACGTTGTAGCTGTACGCGCCCTTGATCTTCGTGATGTTGTGGCAGCCCGCCGCAACGAGACCGACCATGTTGATCCAGAAGATATCCTGCATGCCGCTGCCGGTGATGGTGCAGCCGTTTTCCTTCGCGAGAGCGTCAAGCTTGTTGATCATGACCGCGGAGGTCGTCCAGGGGTAAATGGCCTCTTCGCAGGTCGTGATGACGTTGATGCCGCGGGTAACGCACTGCTCGATGGCTTCGTAAATGTCGCCGATGAAGCTGCGGGTCGTGATGATGGCGACGTCGGCGTCGCACTCGTCGAGGACCTTCTCCGCGTTATCGGAAATGATGACGCCCGTCTTGACGCCGAGCTCCGCCCAGTCGCCGATGTCCTGGCCGACGGACGCGCCGTGGCCGATGCCGCCGACGATCTGCGCGCCATGCTCATACGCATAGCGAAGGGTGTACTTGCTCATCTTTCCGCAACCATACTGCACGACCTTAATTTTATCCATTATAATAGCTCCTTTCTGCGCTATAAAATACTATAATGGAGTATACAGTCTGTTGCTGGTAGAGAGTCAAGAGTTTTGTTAATTAATTTTTTGTGAAGATCACGGGGACCTGCAGACGCAGGAACATGTTGCGCTTCTTATTATCGAAAAGATTCAGCTCCGTCATCTCCTCGCAGATATAGTCGCCGTTCAAAATATAGTGATTGGCGCGGCAGTATGCAAGAAGGCGCTCCGCGCCCTCGGCCTCCTCGTCGAAGTCGTCGAGATAGGCGCAGGCGAACATGCCGCTTTCGATGACCTCGATGCTGTCACCGTAATCGCGCAGGTGCTTGTCGCCGAAGATGAAGATTTTGTCCGCGATGAGCGCGCCGCGCGCGAAATCATCCTGTTTCACGCTTGTTCCGAGACTATACGACAAAAGCTGCGGCAGATTGCGCCCCATCAGCTCCCGGCGCAGCGCGAGGACGGCCTTTTCGTAGGCGACGATGCCCTGCTCGTAGAAGTTTTCGGCGCACGGAATGTACAAAATGTGACGCTGATCGATGAATTCCAGCGAGATCGTCCCGCTGACCGGCGACTTCCGGTAGCGCTCGATGGACTGGATCGTCCGCTCCACGGCCTCGTGCATAGCCTTGAGATCGCGCATCTGCTGGTGGATCTGGTTGTTTTTCTCAATGAGCTTCTGCTCGATGAGCATGATGTCCTCTTTCTCGAGCAGCGTCTGGATATCGGTGAGGCTCATGTTGAGATTCCGCATGTACCGGATGATATCGAGCCGCGAGGTCTGGCGGATGTCGTAGTAGCGGTAATTCGTCTCCTCGTCCCGGTAGCTCGGCTGCAAAAGTCCCATCCGGTCGTAGAGTCTGAGCGTAGCGATCGAAACGCGGTTCGCCTCCGCCATTTCGCCGATAGACAGCAGATGCGCGCGTTTTTCGTGGTCCATTTTCGTCCCTCCGTATGGCAAAAAACTCTAATCCTACTGTAGACTTTTGTACCCGAAAACAGCGCGTTTGTAAAGCCCCTTTTTGCTTTCGACAGAGAAAAGCCGGAGACGGAGAGATCGTCTCTCCGCCTCCGGCGTATAAATAATATATGTATCAGGGCGTGTCCCCGGTGAGGACGGCGAGCTCGGCGCGCAGCGCGTCGTAAAACTTTGCGATATGGCTGCCGTCGGCGAGCGCGTGGTGGACGAGCAGCGTCACCGGCATTTGCAGGCGGCCCTCGGCGTCTGGCGCAAACGCGCCCCAGGTGATACGCGGGTTGGATTCCTCACCGCCCGCCACGGGCTGGATGAGCGCGCTGTAATGCAGCCACGGGAGCGTGGAGATAAAATACATGCTCTCCACGTTCGCGTCCTCGCGCAGCGAGCCGTCCAGACGGCGGCGCTGCCGCTCGGTCTCGGCATAGGCGATGTATTCCTCAAACGGCTTATCGTGGCGCAGCGTGCAGTAGCAGTATGTCCCGTTCGCGCAAAGCTCCGTGTGCGACGTCGGACAGGTATCGTATTCGATGATGACGCCGTCATGGATGCGCCGCCGCAGCTCCGGCACGCGGTCGGCGGCCTTCGCCGCGGCGTGGAGAAACGTGAGGTAAAACGAATACCTGCGCGCCTTGCAGAAGGATACGATATCCGTTACATCAATATCGACCGTCACGCCGGCATAGGGGTACGGCATCGAGAGAAAGTACCGGAAATGCTCGATGCGCTCATAATGCTCCATGTCCAGATAACGAAAGCTCATACCCTCTCCTTCCGCGCCCGAAGGCGCAGCAGCGCGCGTCCGGCGGGCTTTTCCACAAGATATGTGAGAGCCGCGGAGAGCAGGAACGCGGCGGCAAAGCAGAGCAGCGTGTATTTCGTCTGCCAGGCGCGCCCCTCACTCATCTGCGGGAACTCGGAAACATACGCCGGGATGTGAAACTCCTTGAGCTTCACGGCGAGAAACTGGTGCCAGATATAAAAGTTATAGGATATGGCGCTCAAAAACCGGACAAGGCGATTCCCAAAGGCGCGGTCCAGACTCTCCGGCGTGCGGCCGGAAAAATAGAGAAACGCCGCGCCGCACACGCCGAGCGGCAGCCGCCAGAGAAGCTGCGCCATTTTGATCTCCGCGTCCCCCGCCGCGTTCTGCTGCCAAAGGACGGCAAACGCGCCGAAGAGCGCGAGAAGCGCGAGCGGGAAGAACACCCACCGGCGCGGCGCGTCTGTGCGCTTTTCAAGAAGGTGCGCCGCGAGCATGCCGAGGGCATAGAGATCGAGCATACAGGGAAGCTGATTCAGCCAGAGCGACAGCTCGTGCGCATGCAGCGCAACGAGAGCGCGGCTCACGAGCGCCGCGAGCGTCATAAGCGAGAATGTGAGCGCCGGACGCTTTCCGAACGCGCGGGCGAGCAGCGGGAAGATGAGATAAAACTGCATCTCCACCGCAACGGTCCAGAGCGCGGCGTTGAGGCTCGTCCAGTAATACGTGTCCATCGAGAACGTGTGCGTGAACGTGAGATGTGTGAGAAGATCGCGCCAGAGCGGAGCGCTCCCGACGGCGCGGCCGCGCGCGAGCGCAAACGCCGCCGCAACGAGCACCGCGAGCAGATAGCACGGCAATATCCGGCAGAGCCGCCGGTAATAAAACCCCTTCACGTCCGCGATCTTTCCTTCCGCGCGGACGAGCGGACGGTAGAGCAGAAAGCCGGTGAGCAGCAGCGTGAGATCCACGAGCATGTACCCGCGCCGCACGATGCGCTGAAGATCGAAATAGTGTCCGGCGATCCGGAACGACGGATCGAGCCACGACTGCTGCCAGATATGGAACCACGCCACGGTGAAGATGCAAAGAATGCGGAGAACGTCCGCCGCGGCGAAGTACCGGCGGCCGGCGTTTACAGGGAGAGAATCTCGCATTTGAACTCCGTTCCTTTCACGGTGATCATGCCGTAGGTCTGCCGGCCCATGCCCGCCGAGCCGGGGTTAAAAAGCGTCACATCGCCCATGCGGAGGAAGTCCGCCTCGTGCGTGTGGCCGAAGAGCGCGAGCTGCGCGCCCGAAAAGTGCGCGGCGTTCGCAAGGCTCTCATACCCGAGCTTTACGTTGTACCGGTGGCCGTGGGTCATAAAAATGCGCACGCCGTCGGCGTTGAAGAGAAGGTTTTCCTCCGCGTCGCTGCGGGAATAGGCGTCGCAGTTGCCGCGCACATACCGCAGGTCGAGCGACGGGAAATACGCCGCGATCGCCTCCGCGTCGCGCACATAGTCGCCGAGATGGAGCACCATATCGGGCTTTTGCTCCTCAATGGCGGCGAGCATTGGCTCCTTCACGCCGTGGGAGTCGGAAAAAACGGCAATACGCATAAAGCACTCTCTTTCTCCCCGCTGCATATACTCCTTACAGGGGGTGGAACGGATGATGGATATGGAAAAGCTGGGCGCGGAGCTGCTCTCCGGGCGGCAGGGCGGCGCGATCCGCGATATGGCCAACTCGCCCGAGGCGAAAAAGCTCGGCGCGGCGATCGATCCCGCCGCGGCGGAGCGGGCGGTGCGCAGCGGCGACGCCGCACAGCTCAAGGCGCTCCTCACGCAGATCCTCTCGACGAACGAGGGCAAAGCCCTGGCCGAAAAGCTCTCGCGCTTCGAAAACGGAAAATGAGCGAGCTGGAAGAGCGGCTCAACGCCGTGCTCTCCAATCCCGAGGAGATGAGCCGCATCGCGGCCATGGCGCAGAAGCTCATGGGAGAGCTTCCCTCAGAGAGCGCCGCAGCGCCTTCTGCGCCGGAAGCGGCGGGCGGCGGGCTGCTCGGCAGTCTCGCCGGGAGCCTGCCGGGGCTTTTGTCCCGCCTCACATCGGGACAGAGCGGAAACGGGAAAAAACAATTGGCCGACGCGCTCGCGCCGTATCTGAGCGCGGAACGGGCGCGCCGTCTCTCCCGGGCGCTGCGCATTGCGGGCGCGGCGCGCATCGCGGGGGCGGCCTTTTCGGAATGGGGGCGCGGCGATGGCCTATAACCGCTATAACGGCAGCACCGGCGAGCGCACGCGCGTGGAAGAGCCTTTGCCGCCGGAAAAGGCGCAGAGCGGCTCGCCGCTGCCGCGCGAGAGCGCGCCGGAGCGTCCCCCACCGCCGCCGGAGAACGAAAAAACGCCGCCCTCGCCGCTGCTGTCTCTTCGCAGCGGGCTGGACGGCATCTTCGAGCGGCTCGACCCAAAGCGGCTGGAGACCGAGGACCTTCTGGTGCTGGCGATCTTGTGGCTGCTCTACCGGGAGAGCGGCGATTGGGAAATGCTCATCGCGCTTGGCGCGTACTATTTTGATCTGTAGGGACGGCTCACGGTTTCGTGCTGCCGTCCTCTTTTTTGTCCTTCTTCGGCGCCTTCACCGAAGGGTCGGACGGGAAATGATGGCCCGCGAAAACATACAGCCATATGCCGAGCGCGAGCGCCACCGCACCGAGCAGCAGCCAGAAGCGCTTTGCGGCGTTCGCCGCGAGCAGCACCGCCGCCGCGCCGAGAATGCCGCTGGCGGCATAGAGCACGGCGACCGCCTGCTTCTGCGTAAGTCCCAGCGCGAGCAGCCGGTGGTGGATGTGGCCGCGGTCGGCGTGGAACGGGCTCTCGCCGCGGCTCACGCGCCGGACAACGGCGAACACGGTGTCCGTAAGCGGCAGCGCGAGCGTGAGCACCGGCACCGCGAACGCGACAAGCGTGTACATTTTAAAAAGGCCGAGCACCGACGCCGTGGAGAGAACATAGCCCAAAAGCAGCGAGCCGGAGTCGCCCATAAAGATCTTGGCGGGATTGATGTTGAACGGGAGAAACCCGAGACACGCGCCGCCGAGCGCGGCAACGAGCACGGAGATCTCCGTCGCCTGCGGGAGAAAGAGCGAAACTGCGAGCATCGAGGCGCACCCGATGCCGCACACGCCCGCGGCGAGCCCGTCGAGCCCGTCGATGAGATTTAAGGCGTTCGTCATGCCGACAATCCAGAGAAGCGTCACCGGCACGCTCAGCGCGCCGAGCGCGATCGCCTCGGCGGAGGCGTCGCCGGGGTTCGTGAGAATGCGGATCACAACGCCGTGCCGGATGGCGACGACCGCCGCAGCGATCTGCAAAACGAGCTTGACCCAGGGGCGGAGCGAAACGAGATCGTCCACCGCGCCGGTCACGACAATGATGACGCTGCCGAGCAATATACCCTGCACCGGCTCGTCGATGCCCGTGAACGGCAGCACTCCGGCGAGAAAGCCGGTAAACAGCGCCAGCCCGCCGAGCCGGGGGATCGGATGGTCGTGGATGCGCCGGGACTCGCCCGGCATGTCCATCGCGCCGATCTTGCAGGCAAATTTTCGCACGGCGGGCGTGGCAAGCAGACACACCGCCGCCGCGGCGAGCAGCGCGAGCAGCACACGCACCCGCAGCCGCAGAGCCAGAGCAGGAAGCATTCCCTTCCGCCTTTCTTTTTTTCAGACACCGCCGCGCTGCGCGGCGGTGCCTGAAATTTACTGAGAATTAGATTTGGACAAAACCAATTTTCTTGTAGACCTTGCGCAGCGTGCGGTTGGCGGCATAGGCTGCCCGCTCCGCGCCGTCGCGCAGGATATCTTCGAGATACGCCTTGTCCTTCATGAGCCGTTCGGCCTCCTCGCGGATGGGGCGCAGCGTTTCCACCACGGCCTCGCCCACGGCGGGCTTGAACGCACCGTAGCCCATGCCGTCAAATTCGGCCTCGATCTCGTCCATCGTCTTACCTGTACAGACGCTGTAGATCTGCATAAGGTTCGTTACGCCCAGCTTTTCGGGGCAGGCATACACGCAGTGGCCGGTCTCGGAGTCCGTCACGGCGCGCTTGAAGCAGCGCATAATGTCATCCGGGGACTGCATGATATAGATGCACCCGCCGGGGTCCTTGTCCGACTTGGACATTTTGTTCTCCGGGCTCGTGAGACTCATGATACGCGCGCCCGTGGGCGGGATATAGGGCTCGGGGATGGTGAACACATCGCCGTAAATGTTATTGAAGCGCATGGCGATATCGCGGCAGATCTCCACATGCTGCTTCTGGTCGCCGCCGACGGGGACAAGGTCGGTCTGGTAGAGCAGGATGTCCGCGGCCATGAGCGCGGGGTAGGTGAAGAGACCGGCGTTGATATTATCCGCATTTTTGGAAGACTTATCCTTGAACTGCGTCATGCGGGAGAGCTCGCCGAACATGGTGTAGCAGTCAAGCACCCAGCCGAGCTGCGCGTGCGCGGGGACGTGGCTCTGGATGAACAGAGTGTTCTTCTTCGGGTCAAGACCGCAGGCGATGTACTGCGCGAGCTGCGAAAGCGCGCGGCGGCGCAGATCGGCCGGCACCTGCCGGACGGTGATGGCGTGCATGTCTACGATGCAGTAGTAGCATTCATATTCATCGGAGAGCGCCACCCAGTTCTTGATCGCCCCCATATACGAGCCGAGCGTAAGATCGCCGGAGGGCTGGATGCCGGAGAATATGACTTTTTTGCGGGCAGCTTCTTCCATGATGATTCTTTCCTTTCATAAGCATTTTAAAGATGCGGAACTATGGTTTCCGTACTTTTTAATTATGGCATTATAACACGCCGGTTTTGGCTTGACAATACAGAGCCTATCCAATAAGATGGGAAAATGACAAAAGACCTTTGGGAGGTTTATCCGTATGGACAATACATGGTTTGAGAAAATGGAAGAGCGCATCCCGCGCGGCGAGGTACGCACCCGCTTCGCGCCGAGCCCCACGGGGTATATGCACGTGGGCAACCTGCGCACGGCGCTCTACACCTGGTGCATCGCCCGCCACGCGCACGGCAAGTTCCTGCTCCGCATTGAGGACACCGACCAGTCCCGCCAGGTAGAGGGCGCGGTCGAAGTCATTTATAAAACGCTGCGCGACTGCGGTCTTGACCACGACGAAGGCCCCGACGTCGGCGGTCCGGTCGGCCCGTATGTGCAGACCGAGCGGCGCGACACCTATCTTCCCTACGCCAAGCGCCTCGTGGAGCGCGGCCACGCCTATTACTGCTTCTGCGACAAGACCGAATCCGAAGAGGACTCCGGCGACTTCACCCGCAAGGACGACCCCTGCCGCGATCTTTCCGCGGAAGAGGTGCAGCGCCGTCTTGACGCCGGTATGCCGTGGGTCATCCGCCAGAAGATCCCCCACGAGGGCGAAACGACGTTCCACGACGAGATCTTCGGCGACATCACCGCGCCGAACGCCGATCTCGACGACCAGGTGCTCATCAAGCGCGACGGGCTCCCGACCTACAACTTTGCAAACGTCATTGACGATCATCTCATGGGCATCACCCACGTCGTGCGCGGCAGCGAGTATCTCTCCAGCGCGCCGAAATACAACCTTCTGTACGAGGGTCTCGGCTGGGACGTGCCGAGCTACGTCCACTGCTCGCCCGTCATGCGCGACGCGCACAACAAAATGTCCAAGCGCCACGGCGACCCCTCGTACGAGGATCTTGTCGCGCAGGGCTTCCTCACGGAGGCGATCGTGAACTACGTCGCGCTTCTCGGCTGGGCGCCCGGCGGCGAGCGGGAGATCTTTTCGATCAACGAGCTCGCGGAGGCGTTCGATATGTCCCGCATCTCGAAGTCCCCGGCCATTTTCGATATCGAAAAGCTCACGTACTTCAACAGCGAGTACATCAAGGCCATGTCCCCCGAGGCGTTTGCACGCGCCGCCGAGCCGTGGATCCGCAAGGCCGTCAAGACCGAAAGCTGCGATCCCGCCCTCATCGCCGCCATTTTGCAGCAGCGCACCGAAAAGCTCTCGGACATTCCCGAAAAGCTCGGCTTCTTCGATACGCTGCCCGAGTACGACACCGCGCTTTACGTCCACAAGAAGTCCAAGTGCGACGAGACTGTCGCGCTCGATATGCTCAAAAAGATGCGCCCGCGTCTCGCGGCCATCACCGACTGGACGGAGGAGGCCGTGCACGACTGCCTGATCGGCGCGGCGGCGGAATTCGGCTGCAAAAACGCTCTCGTCATGTGGCCGGTGCGCATCGCCGTTTCCGGCGAGGCCGTGACGCCCGGCGGCGCCGTGGAGATCTGCCATATCCTCGGCCGGACCGAAACGCTCGCGCGCATCGACAAGGGCATCGAAAAGCTGGAAAAATGACAAAATAAGGTCGAAGAAATTCGGCAAAACAGCGCCTCTTTTCGCCATACTAAGCGAAAAGAGGTGCTGTATTATTATGAAGAAACGAACGACCATACGAATTATCTCCTTCCTCGCCGCCGCGACCGTCGCGCTCGGCGCGGCGAGCGTCATTTTCTACCGCCGCGCCGTGACTGCCGAGCGGGAGGAGCGCCACCGCGGGGAATACGCCTTTTCCGAGCTGTGCGCCGCGGCAGACGGCCTTTCCGCGGCGCTCGAAAAATCACAGTACGCCGTGAGCCCGGCCATCACCGCCTCGCTCTGCGCGGAGGTCTATTCCCGCGCGCAGACGGCAAGCGCGGCGCTCTCATCGCTCTCCGTCCCGCTCATGGAGCTGGAGAATACGGCGTCCTTTTTCGCCAGGACCGGCGACTACGCGCTCTGGCTCCTGCGCGAGAGCAGCGGCGGCGACGATGTGAGCGAGGAAGCGCGCGAAAATCTGCGCGCGCTCGGCGACACGGCCGCGCTTCTCTCCGGCAATCTGGCGCAGCTGCGCTCCGACGTCGCCGGGGGCCTCGTGAGCACCCGCGCCGCCGCGGCGATGGACGACGCGCTCCCCACCCTTGGCGACAGCTTTCTCGGCATGGAGCAGGAGTTTCCGGAAATGCCGACGCTCGTGTACGACGGGCCGTTTTCCGCCTCCGTTGCCGAGCGCGAGCCGCACATGATAAAGGACGCGCGCGAGGTGACGCAGGACGCCGCAGCGCTCGTCGCGGCGGGGTTTCTCGGTATGCGGAGCAATCTCGTCTCTGCCGCCGGAGAGAGCGAGGGCAAGATTCCCGTCTACCGCTTCACCGGCGGGGACTATACCGTGAGCGTCAGCCGGAAGGGCGGATACGTCGTGCGCGCCCTCTCACAGCGCGCGCCGGTGCGCTCGGCCATCACCGTGGACGCCGCGCTTGAAAAGGCCGCGGAATTCCTCGCCGCGCACGGCTGCCGCGGCATGAAGGAGAGCTATCATATTCTCAAGGACCACGTGCTCACCGTGACGTACTGCGCCGAGCAGAACGGCGTGATGTGCTATCCGGACATGGTAAAGCTCGCCGTCGCCATGGATACCGGCGAGATGCTGCGCTTTGACGCCGAGGCCTATCTCACCTCCCACGCCGAGCGGGATCTGCCCGAACCGGCGGTGTCGGAGGAGGACGCCCGTGCCATGGCAGGGGAGGGGCTGACGGTCCAAAGCGAAAAACTCGCCGTCATCCCGACGTCCGGCGCGGAGGAGATCTACTGCCGCGAGCTCATCTGCGAAACGGAGGACGGGCGGCATTATCTTCTCTATGTGAACGCGATGACCGGCGCGCAGGAGAAGATTTTGATCCTTCTCGAGGACGAGAGCGGCACGCTCGCACTCTGAAACCCCCTCAAAACAGTGGGAAAACTTGACAGAGGCGGATTCGTATAGTAAAATACACACACTATTATGGAATAGTATAAGTTCCGAAAGTATGCAGTTTTATTATACAAAGGAGGTCATCCTAATGGGCTTCATTCCGGAAACCACCTGCCGCCGCTGTGGCCAGAAATACTCCGGACTGCGCAACCGCTGCCCGAACTGCGGCACGCCCCGGCAGAATCAGCCGAACCGCGTACCGCATACGACCGCATCCGCCACGCCGAACACCGCCGCTTCCCGCCGCGCCGGCGCCGATATCCGCTGGCAGCTCATCTTCGGCGGCATTCTTCTCGTCGCCGTGATCCTCGCCGTCGTCGTGCTCATCGCGGGCGGAGGGAAGGACTCCGGCCCCAGCTCCGGCAACCGCCCGTCCGTGACGAATAACCCCGGCAGCCAGATCGTCTACAGCGCGGCCGACCTGCCGACACCCAGCCCCTCGCCCATCCCGACGCCCGAAGCCAGCCCCACCCCGGTCATTGAACAAATGGCGATCGCATTCCTCAATAACAGCGTCAAGAATCACTCTCTCACGCTGACGAACGCCGGAGAGATCACGATCGATCTCGATCTGAACGTCTTCCCGAGCTCGGACGATCTGCCCGTGACGTGGAGCAGCAGCAACGAGAAGATCCTCACCGTGGACGACCGCGGCATCGTGACCGTTGTCGGCGCCTCGCCGAACATCACCGTCCACGCGGTGATCATCGCCGAGTGCGGCGGTCTGCAGGACTATGTGACGATCTACGTCCCGGCGTATCAGGCGGCATATCTCACGCAGAACCTGTACGATCCCGAAACCTACGAGCAGGACAATCTCGAGTGGGACAGCATCATCTACGCCAAGCCCTCGGCCAAGCCGGGCTGATCGACGCAGATTTTTCCGAAAAATAACGCAAAAAACAGTTGACAAGGGGTATTATCTTTTGTATAATACCCCTTGCCTTGAAAAATTCGGACGATTAGCTCAGCTGGTATGAGCATCCGCTTGACGTGCGGAGGGTCACAGGTTCGAGTCCTGTATCGTCCACCATACTTGAGAAATCCGAACTTGATTCCGATAGGGAATGGGTTCGGATTTCTTGTTTTTATCAAGGACATTGAAGTTTAGTTTCGGGATAGAATAACATCAAATTCAGGAGGATACACCCATGGAAAAGCTCATAAGCTGTGCGTTCAATATGGATACCGCCTGTGTGGAGCTTCGCTTCACGGACGGGAGCATTTGCTTCATCGACTGCACCGCCGTGGAGAACGAGGTGGCGGACAACCGCTTCCAGCGGGCGGAGCTGGACTATCTCATCTACAACGACCCGCTGGCCTATGCAGACCTCGTTCTGAATGGCGACGTTGAGGCGTATCTGAACGCTGTCACAGAATACCAGACCTACGAAAATTGAATATGAAAAGGGAGTGCGCTCGGCGCACTCCCTTGCTTTATCATGCCGTCTTTCTGTCTTGTTCTCTTGTGTCTTCAGCGTCTTTCTTCTCGTTCCACGCCGCCAGTTCCGCCTGCCCTTCGTCGCTTTCATAATACGCTTGGATCATGGGCAACAGGCAGCGGGCGATGCGTTCAATGGCGTAATCCGGGATCTCCATGCCACTGTTTTTCTGACCGCTGAATGTTGACATCGCTTCGCTTCTTCTCCTTTCCGAGAACAGCCGCTCCCTTTTTGAAATGAAAAGCAGACACGTTATCAAGCAAGGCTTGCGGTGTCTGCATGGCGTCCTGTGTCTGAAATTGTGTTATCATTATAGCAGCGGTAAGGCTGCACGTCAATACCACGGGAACGGAGCGGCTGACAGCGTAGTTTTGGGCAGCGGCTACCGAAATTGTTCTGTGGCTTGCAGATTGGCAAGGGCCGTAGCGCAGCAGCCGCCAGCCGTCAATGGTCAAGATGAACGCTTCGCGCCATTGACAGCCGCCGCCCGTTTCGCTTTTCGGCAGACAAGGCGGGCAAGCACAGACTGTACCTGCCCGCCGGAACCAATTTTATATCCTCGTTCAAGGTAAGTTTACCACTTGCCCTTTTTCAGCCTTCCGCCAATCAGAATACCAGCGAAGAGGACAACAGCAGTCACTGCGGAAATCCAGATTGGCGAAAGCACCCACATCCAGTGCCACTTAATCACGCCTGACAGCTTCAGAACAATGAATACAATCGTCAGGATGGATACGATGCCAAGCCCGCCTTGCTTTGTTTTTGTGTTCATAGCAGTCCTCCTGAGAATGAAGTTTGACGTTCTTTGACTCCAACGATCACCTAACTTGACAGCCGCCCCACTCCACTGCCGTGAAGCCGGTGCGCACCGGTGCGGTGAGGTTCTGTGTAGAAATATCCACGGCGCTCTCAAGCGGTTTCCACGCCATAAATACCCGCAGCAGCGTATCGGGTGCTGGCTCAATGGATAGCTGCGCCGTTTGCGTATAGCTGTCGGACTGAAATGCAATGAGATTGTAAGGATTCTCTTTCATCAGCGGCAGCCAGTAAACGATAAACTCGTTTGCTTCCTTCCGGGTAAGTCCCAACTGGTTCAAGGCGTTCTCCAGAAAAGCGGCGGTGTCGCTTCCGGCTACGCAGAAGCCCTCGGAAAAATCATAAGCAACGCTGTTTACGCCCTCCCAATAAAGATAGTTGTACGTTTGCCCGTCGGCGTCTGTCAATGTGCCGTCGGGACTGGCGCAAACCTTCCAGCCGTCATTGTAGGCAGGATATGTGCAGGTCAGTTCTCCGGCATAGTTCAATTTCACAGTGACCTCAGCTTTCTTCTCCGGGTAGAGATATATGACAGGCTTCGCGTCGTATTGTTCAGCATCGAAGTTCTCGGCAGCTTCCATAGTGGGCAACACCCAGACCGTATAACGCCCCCAATAAACCTCAGACGAGGCTACTTCATTTCGGCTCCCATCAGTAAACAGGTAGCTGCTCCCAGCCTGTTCGACAAATTCCATCCCTGTTTTTTCCTGATAATACTCAAGCAATTCCGGGCATTCTCCACGCTTAGAGATATAGATGCCCTTTGCTTCATCCACCGCTACATAGGGATTCTTTTCAGAAATCCGTGCAGCCGCTGTAAGATAAGGAATGGGATTGCCGCGCTGAAAAATTACAGCCCGGTTCAAATAAACAACAGATGCCGCAAGCACTACAAAAGCTACGAGGAGCGCAATCCATAACTTCTTTTTCTTCATACTGTTCACCTCCAAAATCAGGTCGGTTTCTTTTGCTTTGTCGGCGGGCAGAAGGATTGTTCAAATCACTTATAACTATCCAATATGATTGTACCATGCAAGGTACGAGCTTTTCAATTCCCCACTCCACCTCTTGCAGCTAAATTTCAGCAAGGAGTTTGTCAAGGGTGGCTTGAATTTCCGCCTTATCGGTTTCATTTCCGAATACACGGAGCGCGTAAAACACATTGTCTTTTACCCAGTAGGCTGTGGAATCAAAATAATCCCCATCGTAATACCCAATGTTGTTTGTTCCGTTGACGGTCATAATCAACACGACAATGCCGGAGCCAGTCGTTACGGTGTCCTGCTCGTATGTGGCATACCCGGTGTAGACGCTCCCTATGGTAAATGATTCGGTGCTTGAAGAAACCGTTTCCGTCAGCGTTATCCGCACATCACCATCCTTGTATCCGGCGATAACACTTACTTCACCGAGCTTTCTGTCTGCGGTCTGGGATGCGTTGGCGGTTGCCTGAACGTGAGCTGTTGGTGTTTGGGAATCTACGTGCTCCATTCCAAAGTATCCGGTTTTATTGAGCCAGTCAAGCGTTTCAAGGGGATTATACAAGGTGAAGCCGATCGCTTCTTCGCAGTCATCCCATGTGTCGGTTTGAATATCGACAACGCCCCATAGCTTGCTTGATGTACGCTGCTGTTCTTTGGTCATACTGTCGAATTCATCCCATTCCTGCGAAAGCTTGTCCGCAAGCGGCTGACCGACAGAAGATAAATCTGTGGTAGGTAGCAATACTTCAACCTGATAGGAAGATTCCTTTTCGCCAGAAATCATTCCAATGATTTGCACATCGGCGGCGTTGGTAACAGGTCGGCTCTTGCCCGTTGAGCCGGGCGACGGAGCGGTAGTGCAGCCTGCCAATGATAAAACAAATACAGCAACGGCGATTAACACAGAATATCGTTTCACAGAAAGCACCTCCTTGTGCGTGATGGGCGTGGTGTATGAATAAACCTATCCAATATAATTATACCATGCAAAGCGCGAACTTTTCAATTCCTGTCTCCATACAAATGTGTA
>OGZO01001315.1_pt1 | contig 18236 bp, 17 predicted proteins | sample 1576721 | NCBI WGS metagenome assembly OGZO01 (sample SAMEA3541516, study PRJEB24748) | human gut metagenome | biome: human gut; feature: human-associated habitat; material: faeces | place: China | collected 2012 | reverse complement strand
GAAAAACAATAAACTTACTAAAGGAAGAAGACCGTATGAAAATTCCGTGCAAAAAGCTCCGTGAAAATGCCATACTGCCCACGCGCGGCACCGCGCTCGCCGCGGGCGTTGATCTTTACGCCCTGCTGCCGGATGGGCAGGAGAGCGCGGCCGTTGCCCCGCAGGGCAAGTACCTCTTCCCCACCGGCATCGCCGTGGAGATCCCGGAGGGGTACGTCGGACTGGTGTTTGCCCGCAGCGGCATCGCCACAAAGCGCCAGCTCGCCCCCGCCAACTGCGTCGGCGTGATCGACGCCGATTACCGCGGAGAGCTGCGGGTGTTTCTGCAGAACAACGGCACCGAGACGCAGACCGTGGAAAACGGCGAGCGCATCGCGCAGCTCGTCATCACGCCGTGTCTTGACATCGAGATCGAGGAAACGGACGAGCTCTCCGAAACGCTCCGCGGCGCGGCGGGCTTCGGCAGCACCGGCACGCACTGAAGCGGAGCCGAAAAACCGTCACAGAAAAAATATCGCCCCGCATTTTGGACGCACTCTCCAAAACGCGGGGCGATTTTTTGTGTTCTTTCACCGAAATAAAGACAGACTCGCCTGCACGATGCGCCGCACGAACCGCACGACCGTTTCGCGCTCATACCGGTCGTAGCCCTCCACCACGACATGCATCAGCCCATTGGACAGATGCGTGTACAGCATCTCCAGTTCCTCGTCGCTCGCGCGCAGCTCCTGCCGCCAGTAGGCGATGCTCTGCGGCCGGGCGTAATCGATCATCCGGTGGATGACCGTCGAGCCGGGATTTTGGAAGATCAGCACACGGCAGGCTTCCTCGTTCTTCCCGATCATGTCGTAGATCGCCTCGATCAGCGCCGCAACATCAAACGATTTTATCAGCGTGAGCGACTGCGCGAACGCTTCAAGCAGCTCATTCTCGATCGCCTCCAGCAGCGCAAAGCAGTCGCTGTAATGCGAATAAAACGTCGCGCGGTTCAGCTCCGCCAGCTCGCAGACCTCCTTGACCGTGATCTTGTTCACGCTCTTTTCCTTCAGCAGCGTTAAAAGCGCCCGCTTGAGCGCGTGCTGCGTATACCGGACTCTCGCATCGGATTTTCCTGCCATGGGACACCTCATCACAAATTGTTTACAGAATTGGGCAACGTTTCTGTTCCGCATGTCGGTTTTCTTTCACGCGGCAGCCGGTTGACGGTTGTACATCTCTGTCGGAAAAAGTATACTATATACATGAAAGATAATCAACATATGTCTTTCGTATTTATCCCATGGAGGTGGATCCCTATGTATAAAACTTATCTTGTGACCGGCGCGACGGGCTTTCTCGGCCGCACGGTCGTTTCGGAGCTGCTCTCCCGCAGTGCGTCGGTGCGGGCGCTCGTACTGCCGGGCGACCGGCTCGCCGGAGTTTTGCCCGAGAGCGTGGAGCGCACGGAGGGCGATATCTGCAGCGCGTCCGCGCTGGAAAATTTCTTTGCCGGAACGGATGAGAGCACCTGCGTCATCCATACGGCGGGCATCGTAACGGTGGCATCGCGCCCGGACGCTTCGCTCTACCGCGTAAATGTGGACGGGACGCGCGCCATTTTGCGCGAGTGCGCCGCGCATGGCGTCGGCAAGCTCGTGTATATCAGCTCCGTCCATGCGCTGCCCGAAAAGCCCAAGGGCATGACGATCACGGAAACCGACGCCGTTTCTTCGGAATTTGTTTCCGGCGATTACGCCAAAAGCAAAGCGGAGGCGACATCGCTCGTATTTGCCGCAGCGAAAAATGGTCTGAACGCGAGCATCGTGTTCCCGTCCGGCATTATCGGGCCGGGCGATATCGCCGGAGGCAGCATGACGACGATGTTCCGCTCGTTCCTTGCGGGGCGGCTCCCGCTCGCGGTGCGCGGCGGATACGACTTCGTTGATGTGCGCGACGTTGCCCGCGGCATCGCCGACTGCGCGGAGAACGGGCAGCGCGGCTGCGGTTACATTCTCTCCGGCCACTATACAACGATCCGCGATATGCTCGAAGCTCTCAAATCCGCAGCCGGTGTACGGCGCACGGTAACATATCTGCCGCTCAGGCTTGCCCGGAGCGCGGCAAAGGTCTGCGAGAAATTTACCCGAAGGGGAAAGAAGCCTTTCTTCACGCCTTATTCCATAGCAGTCCTCGGCTCGAACGCGGATTTCAGCCACAGCGCAGCCAGCCGGACGTTTGGCTATGCGCCGCGTCCGCTGCTTGCGACGCTGCGCGACACGGCGCACTGGCTGTGCCGGGCAAAGCCTATCACGGCAGCAACATGAAACTATAAACCCCATACTCCGCCGGCGGAAGCGCATCAAGCGCTTCCGCCGGTTTCGTTTTCCACGCGCCGCTCCACATCCCGGACGAGCGCTTCAAACCGCCGGGCAGTATCCGGGCTGTCGGACTCAATGCAGAGCGCCGCGCGGTCGGCGCAGGGCGCGATGTGCACGCCGCCGGGGACCGTTCGCACGGTCAGCCCGTCGGTGAGGTCCGCGCCCGCTTCCATGAGTCCCGCGGTGAGCGCGCGCATGAGCCGCGCACGGTGCGGCGCGCCGCAGTACACCCGGCAGGCGTACCGCGCCCGTTCGGAAAAAGCCTCCGGCGCGCGCTCGAGCGCGCCGCCTCTCTGCTCGGGCAGGCGCAGTTTGCCCTCCCAGGCGTCGAGATTGGCCCGGTAGTACGAGCCGGGGTCGCCGATATCGCGCCAGTAGCCCTCCATCGGCACGCCGCGGATGCCGCGCCCGGACGCCATCAGTCGCGGGAAAAGATCGCGGGCAAAATCAAAGGGCGTATCCGCCGGGATGAAGCGCAGCACCTCCGGGGACAGAACATAGATGCCGGTGTTTACCAGATCGGTAACGACGCGCTCCCACGCGGGCTTTTCGATAAAGCTGCGCACCCACCCCTCGCCGTCGGTCACGGCGAGACCGTAGGGCAGCGGCGCTTCGTGCGGATAGAGCGCCATCGTAACGGCGGCGTGCGCGCGCCGGTGCTCGTTCCAGAGGGCGCGAAGGTCAAAATCGCACGCGGCGTCGCCGCTGATGATGAGCGCGTTTTCCCCCGCGATAAAATCCTCGCAGTTTTTCACCGCGCCCGCGGTGCCGAGTGCTCTGTCCTCGCGCCGGTACTGCATGCGCACGCCAAAGCCGCTGCCGTCGCCGAAGTACCGCTCGATCTGCTCGGGCAGGCAGGCCGTCGTGCAGCAGAGATCCCGGAAGCCGCAGCGCTTCAAAAGCGCTATGATGTGCTCGAGCATCGGCGCGCCGAGCAGCTCCGCCATGGGCTTCGGCACCGCGCCGTGAGTGACCGGGGCGAGCCGCGTCCCTCTTCCTCCCGCCAAAATGACCGCTTTCATCTTTTTATAAAAGCTCCTTTTTTTATTTTTACGGAGGAAGTTTCTGCACCGCGGCGAAAAAATATGCAAACAGCGGAAGAATGCGGCGAAAAGGGCTCGCATTCTTTGGATATTTGTGGTATATTATATTCTGTATTTTTATCTGCCCGCTCTGTGGTTCCGGCGGGCATGGGGAGAGGATACTTTGAACAGCCGCAAACCGCAGAAATTTGCCGAGCCCGGCCTCCGCATGTGCCTGCTCATCATGCTCATATTCGCGCTTGTAACCTTCTTTTTCGCCCGCTTCAACCGCTATATTGCCTACGGCGAGGCAGTCGTCACGGTGCTGCTCGCGATCTACGCGCTCATCCGCGCGCGGGCGCGCCAGAAGGAGCTGCAGGCGTTCGTTGAGAACGTCACCTACAACGCCGAATCCGCCACGAACAACACGCTCATCCACTTCCCGCTGCCGATGGCGGTGTTCCGTCTGAACGACAGCGGCGTCGTCTGGGGCAACCAGCCGTTCTGGGAGATGTGCGGCCGCACGAGCCCCGCGTTCGACGCGAAGCTCGCCTCGCTCGTGCCGGAATTCAACAGCAAGTGGCTGCTCGAGGGCAAAAACCGCATGGCGGATCTTCTCGAGGTGGACGGGAAAAAGTATCAGGTCAACGGCAACATGGTCCGCGCCGGAGAGCGCGAGGAGACCTACGAGTTCATGGGCATCACCTACTGGGTGGACGTGACCGAGTACGACGACGTAAAACAGGAATATCTCGCCACGCGCCCGGTCGTGATGGTCATGCTCGTGGATAACTACGACGAGCTGATGAAGCCGCTCACCGACCGCCAGCGCACCGAGCTGCGCGGCCAGCTCGACATTGCCATTGAGAAATGGTGCGAGGGACGCGGCGGCATTCTCCGGCGCGTGGACCGCGACCGGTACATCTTCATTTTTGAAAAGCGGCATTTTGACGAGATCACGAAAAACCGCTTCACGCTCGTCGAGAGCATTCATTCGATCGTCAATCTCACGGGCATCCACGCCACGGTGAGCATCGGCGTCGGACTCGACGGCGCGAGCTATGACGAGGACTATTCCTTCGCCACGCTCGCCGAGGATATGGCTCTCTCGCGCGGCGGCGATCAGGCGGTCGTGAAAAACAAGTTCAACTTTGAATTTTTCGGCGGGCGCGGCGCGGAGGTCGAAACGCGCACAAAGGTCAAGTCCCGCGTTATGGCAAACTCTCTCTCCCGGCTCGTGCAGGACGCCTCGCAGGTGTTCATCATGGGCCACCGGTATGCCGATCTCGACGCCGTCGGCGCGGCGGTGGGCGTGCGGTGCATCGCCCGGCGCTTCCACTGCCCGGCGAAGATCGTGCTCGACATGGACAAAAACGCCGTCGGACCGCTGCTCACCATGCTGCACGGCGAGGAGGAATACAAAACCGCCTTTATCAGCGCGCAGGAGGCGCTGCTCGAGGCCGACAGCCGGACGCTGCTCGTCGTGGTGGACACGAACCGCCCCGAACAGGTGGAGGACGAATCGCTGCTCACCGCGTGCAGCAACCGTCTTGCGGTCATCGATCACCACCGGCGCGCCGCGACCTATATCAAAAACGCCACGCTCACGCTCTATGAGCCGAACGCCTCGTCCACGTGCGAGCTCGTCACGGAGCTCATACAGGAGCTGTGCGAGCCGACGGATATTCTCCCCTTTGAGGCGGACGCCGTGCTCTCCGGCATCGTGCTCGACACGAAAAACTTTACGATCCGCACCGGCGACCGCACGTTTGACGCCGCAGCGTTCCTCCGCCGCAGCGGCGCGGACACCACGCGCGTGAAGAAGCTCTTCCAGAACGGCATGGAGGAGACCATGGAGCGCTACGACATTATGAAGCAGGCGCGCATTTACAAGGGCATCGCCGTGGTCGCCGCGCAGGAGACGCAGAACCGCATCGTCGCCGCGCAGGCTGCGGACGAGCTTTTGAACATCTCCGGCGTGAACGCGAGCGCCGTTTTGTACCCCACCGGCGACGGCGGCGTCGCGGTGTCGGCGCGGAGCATCGGCAATGTGAACGTGCAGGTGCTGCTCGAAACGCTCGGCGGCGGCGGCAACCGCTCGGCGGCCGGGGCGCAGATACCGAACTGCTCGCTGCGCGACGCGGTGAACAGGCTCTTCGCCGCCATCGACGAATACCGCGCCACAGACTAATATAAAAACTAAGAGACCGAAGGAGGTCATATTCCATGAAAGTTATTTTCCAGCAGGATGTCCGCGGACAGGGCAAAAAGGGCGAGATGAAGGAAGTCTCCGAGGGCTACGGCCGCAACTACCTTCTCCCCCGCGGTCTCGCCGTAGAAGCGAATAAGGACAATCTCAACACCCTCGCGCTCAAGGAAAAGGCGCGGAAGGCGCAGGAAGCGCGCGAGCGCGCCGAGGCCGAGGAAGCCGCCGCCAAGCTCAAGGACGTTATCGTCACGGTGCGCGCCAAGGCCGGCGCGAACGGGCGTCTTTTCGGCAGCGTCACGTCGCAGGAGATCGTGGACGCGCTGCGCGAGCAGCACGGCGTCTCCATCGAGAAGAACCGCATCGTGCAGGCCGAGCCGATCAAGAGCTTCGGCAGCTTTGAAGTCAAGTGCAAGTTCGGCTACGGCATCGACGGCACCGTGCAGCTGCTCGTCATCGAAAAGTAAGAGCGGATGGAAGAACTGCTCGGACGGCGGGTGCCCTGGTCCGCGGAAGCGGAACAGGCGGTGCTCGGCTCGTGCCTGATCGACCCGTCCTGCCTGCCGGACGTTATGACGGCGGTGCGCGGCGCGGATTTCTATCTGCCGCAGAACCGGGAGATCTTTGAAACGATCTTCTCCATGTTCACCTTCGCCAAGCCCATCGACCCGGTGACGGTGCTCGATGAGATGAAGGTGCGCGGCGTTTACCATGACGAGAGCTCGCAGCAGTACATCCGCGAGCTGATGCGCTTGACGCCCACGGCGGCGAACGTGCTCAAATACGCCGCCATCGTGCGCGACCAGGCGCTGCTCCGCAACGTTATCTCCGTGTGCGAGGAAACGGTCGAGGCCGCCTCCTCCGGCGCGGGCGAGGCCGGGGATGTGCTCGATCTCTGCGAAAAGAAGATCTATGCGCTCCGGCAGGACCGCGTTGTCGGCGGGCTGATGCCGGTGTCGCAGGTCGTGAACAGCGTCTACTCCAATCTTTCCGAGCTCGCCGCCTCCGGCCAGCCGATCCCCGGCATCCCGACCGGCTTCCGGGACGTGGACCGCCGCATCATGGGCATGAACAAGGGCGACTTTATCCTTGTCGCCGCGCGCCCCGGCATGGGCAAAACGAGTATCGGTCTCAACATCTGCCTGAACGCCGCGAAAGCCACGGGAAAGACCGTCGCCATCTTCTCGCTCGAAATGAGCCGCGAGCAGCTCGTAACGCGCTTTCTCTCCAGCGAGGGCGAGATCCCGCTCGGGAATCTTCTCACGGGCAATCTCACGATGGACGAGTGGAAGCGCACGGCGCACGCCTGCGCCGCGGTGTCCTCGCTCGATATTCTCGTAAACGACAACCCGACGCTCACCGTCGCGGAGATGAACGCGCAGTGCCGCCGGCTCAACAATCTCGGCCTTGTGATGATCGACTATCTTCAGCTCATGCAGGGCTCCGGCAGCAAGAACAGCTGGGCAAGCGAGAGCCGCCAGCAGGTCGTCAGCGACATTTCGCGCATGATGAAGATCATGGCAAAGGAGCTGAACGTGCCGGTGCTGTGCCTTTCGCAGCTCTCGCGCGCCAACGAGCAGCGGCAGGACAAGCGCCCGATGCTCTCGGATCTGCGCGAGTCCGGCTCGATCGAGCAGGACGCCGACATCGTCATGGGCATTTACCGCGAAGGCTATTACAACCAGGAGATTGAAAACCCGAATCTCACGGAGCTGATCGTGCTCAAAAACCGCCACGGCGAGACCGGCAAGGACAGTCTCCAGTGGCAGGGCGAGTATACAACGTTCCGCGACGCCGACCGCTGGCACAATGAGTGAGCCGGTGCTCGACCGCAGCCTGCTCCCGGCGGGGTGCACGGTGCTGTGCGCCGTGTCCGGCGGGGCGGACTCGGTATGTCTGCTCGATCTCGTGCGGCGGCTCGGCGACGTGACGGTGCTCTGCGCCCACTTCGACCACGGCATCCGCGGCGCGGAGAGCGCGCGGGACGCCGCGTTCGTCGAAGCGCTCTGCAAAGAATGGGGCGTCCCGTTCTTTCCCGGCCGGGGCGACGTTCCGGCATATGCCGCGGCGAACGGCTTGAGCATCGAGACCGCGGCGCGGGAGGCGCGCTACGCCTTTCTCGAGCGCACCGCAAAGGAACAGCGCGCGGACGTCATCGCCACGGCGCATAATTTAAACGACAACGCGGAGACCATTCTCTTCCGCATGGCGCGCGGCACGGGACTGCGCGGGCTTACCGGCATCCCGGCGCGGCGCGGCAGGATCGTCCGCCCGCTTCTGCAGACGCCGCGGCGCGATATTGAGGAATATCTCACCGCGCACGGCATCCCCCATGTGGAGGACTCCACGAACGCGGAGACGGACGCTGCGCGAAACCGCATCCGGCTCGACGTGCTCCCGAGGCTCGAGAGCATCCACCCCGGCGCGGCAGCGGGCATCGCGCGCATGAGCGAAACGCTCGCCGAGGACGAGGCGTTTCTCGCCTCGCTCGCGGAGGAAAAGCTCGCCCTCTGGGGCGAGGCGATCCCCGGCGCGGAGCTTTGCGCGCTGCCGCGGCCCGTCGCGCGGCGCGCTCTTGCGCGCTGGCTCGGCGGAGAACTCTCGCGCGAGCGGTTCGACGCGCTGCTGCGCTTTGCCGCCGGAGACGGCGACGGCGTGCTGGAGCTTCCGGGACGGCGCGTCCGGCGGGAGCTCGGGCAGCTTCGGCTCGGCGAGGGGGACGCGCCGCCGCTGGATGAGCGCGTGCTTTTGCCCGGAGATACGCTCCTTTACCCCGGCCGGTGGCGCATTTCGTGCGAAAGTTGCGCTGCGGGGTCGGAAATTCAAACTTCGTTCAACACTTTTTGCTTTTCATGTGCCAATATATGTGGTAAACTGTCCGTCGCATCCCGCGCCGCGGGAGATACGATCCTCCTGCACCGCCGCGGCGGTACGCGCTCGGTGAGCAAGCTGCTCGGCGAAGCGCGCATCCCGGTCTCACAGCGCGCCGCCGTTCCCGTTTTGCGCGACGGGGCGGGGCCTCTTGCCGTTTACGGCATCGGGCAGAGCGAGAGAGCTTTCCCCGCGCCGCAGGAACCGTTTTATAAAATCACTATTTCGCCAATTTCGGAGGAAGAGAGAGAATGAGAGAAGATATTGCGTCCATACTGCTCAGTGAGGAGCAGATCCATACGCGCGTCCGCGAGCTGGGCGAGGAGATCTCCCGCGATTACGCCGGGAAAGAGCCGCTGTTCGTCGGCGTTTTAAAGGGCTGCTTCATTTTCATGGCGGACCTGTTCCGCGAAGTGACGATCCACGGCAGCGTGGACTTCATGGCCGTTTCGTCCTACGGCAACGGCACCTCCACCACGGGCGCGGTGAAGATCAACAAGGATCTCAGCCAGGACATTGAAAACCGTGATGTCATCATCGTCGAGGACATTCTCGACTCCGGCATCACGCTCAGCTATCTCACGAAATATCTCCAGAACCGCAAGCCGAGCTCCATCTGCATCGCAACGCTGCTCGATAAGCCCGCGCGCCGCCGCGCCGATGTGCAGGCGAAGTACGTCGGCTTCACCGTGCCGGACGCCTTTGTCGTCGGCTACGGTCTGGATTACGCGGAAAAGTACCGCAATCTGCCGTTCATCGGCGTTCTCAAGCCGGAAGTATACGAAAAATAAATCTCTGATTTATATATTGTCCGCGCCGTCCGGTGGGACGGCAGAAAAGGAAGTGACAGTTTTTGAACAACCGACCCTCCCCCAACAAGACCCGTCAGATCGGCTTTCTCGTATTGATCTTCGTGCTGCTGCTCGGCACGATCTATTCCATGACGAGAAGCACCGCAAAGGAATCGCTTGTCTATTCAGAAGTCATCGAGCTTTTTGAGACGAAGCAGGTCGAATCCTTCACCATCGACACCGACGGCAATCTCACCATGCAGCTGCGCTCCGCCTACAAGGGGCAGACGAAATACTCCTACGAGTGCGGCAGCTTCAGCATCTTCTACAACGATCTCAACGATCTCGTGCAGGAGCAGAAGGCCGAAGGCATTCTCACCGAGTACGACTACCCGCCCGCGTGGGAGGCAGCCTGGTGGCTGAGCTTTGTGCCGTATCTCATCATCTTCGTCATTATGGGCGTGCTGTGGTACTCCATGATGCGCTCGGCGCAGGGCGGCGGCGGTGCCGGCGGCGTTATGAAGTTCTCCAAGGCGCGCACCCGTCTCGGCAGCGAGGAAAAGCAGAAAAAGACGTTTGCCGACGTTGCGGGCGCCGACGAGGAAAAGGAAGAGCTGCAGGAGATCGTCGAATATCTGAAAAACCCCGCGGCGTATTCCCAGATGGGCGCGCGCATCCCCAAGGGCGTGCTGCTCGTCGGCCCTCCGGGCACGGGCAAAACGCTGCTCGCCAAGGCGGTCGCCGGCGAGGCGGGCGTCGAATTTTTGTCCATCTCCGGCTCCGACTTCGTTGAGCTGTACGTCGGCGTCGGCGCGGGCCGCGTCCGCGACCTGTTTGAGCAGGCCAAGAAGGTCGCCCCCGCCATCGTGTTCATCGACGAGATCGACGCCGTCGGCCGTCAGCGCGGCTCCGGTCTCGGCGGCGGCCACGACGAGCGCGAGCAGACGCTCAACCAGCTGCTCGTGGAAATGGACGGCTTCAACGATAACCAGGGCGTCATCGTTATGGCGGCGACGAACCGCGCCGACATTCTCGATAATGCGCTTCTCCGCCCCGGCCGCTTTGACCGGCAGGTGTACGTCGGTCTGCCCGATATCAAGGGCCGTGCCGACATTCTGAAAGTCCATGCCCGCGGCAAGCCGCTCGGCGAGGATGTGGATCTGCGCGACATCGCCAAGGGAACGCCCGGCTTCTCCGGCGCGGATCTGGAAAACCTTCTCAACGAGGCCGCGCTGCTCGCGGTGCGCCGTCACCGCCGGTTCATCATGCAGAAGGACATTGACGACGCCATTCTCAAGGTCTCCATGGGCCCGGAGAAAAAGTCCCGCGTCATCACCGAGAAGGAGCGGCGGCTCACCGCGTACCACGAGGCCGGCCACGCCATCGCCGCGCATTATCTTGAGCATGTCGATCCCGTGCAGTATATCACGATCATCCCACGCGGTCAGGCCGGCGGCTTCACGCTGTTCCGCCCGCAGGACGACAAGAGCTTCCGCTCGCGCAGCGAGATGTTTGAGGACATCGTCGTCGCGCTCGGCGGGCGCATCGCCGAGAAGATCTTCCTTGACGACATCTCCACCGGCGCTTCCGGCGACATTCAGCAGGCGACGCACACCGCCCGCAACATGGTCACCGTGTACGGCATGAGCGACCGTCTCGGCCCCATCAGCTTCGATTCCTCGGGCCACAGCATCTTCATCGGCCGCGACTTCGGCCAGACGAAGAGTTATTCCGAAGAGACCGCCGCCATCATCGACGAAGAGGTCAAGCACATCTTCGACGAGGCCGCGCTCAAGTGCGAGGAGATCCTCCGCGCCCACGCCGACGTGCTCGTTGCACTCGCGGAATATCTGCTCATCAACGAGACGATCGACGGCGAGGACTTCCGCTACTTCTGCGATCACAAATGCATGCCCCCGCTGCCGGAGAAATCCGACACCGTGAAGCAGAAGGAAGCCGAGCTTCTCAAGGAAACCGAAACGCCCGCCGCCCCCGCCGAGAACGCGGAAGCGAAGAGCGAACCGGACGAAAGCAAAAAAGAAGAGTAAAGCAAATGCCCCGCCTGTTGGACAAGCATCCAACAGGCGGGGCTTCTCTCCCTCCGTGTGGCGCTTTGCGCCGAAACGGAGGGAGAGTCGGTTTTAGCTTTTAGCCATGCATTCCAACGTTGTTCCAGTACTCCGCCAGCGCAGCGTTGATCTTTGCGGGATCCATTACGTCCGTGGGCATGGGCTGGCTCAAATCGATCTCTCCGTCTCCGCACGGCAAATGAAACATTTGATCTTCAAAGCGGAGTATCCCATACAGTTTATGGACCGTTCCGCCCAGTCTGTTTGTTCCTTCCAAATCCACGATTATGTCTTGTGCCGGGTTAATGCCGGCGGGATCATTATATATCTTCCGAATGCGCACCGCAGAGGCATTATAAAAGCTCTCCAGCATGGTGCCGGTCATGTAGTCGAACAGCTCCCGCTCCGCGTCGTTGAGCTGTTCATACGCCGTCGGCGCGGCAACCGTGACGGAGCAGGCCGCTGTTTTGCCGCTCTCGGACATCGCGAGAATGTTCGTATTCCCCGGCGCTACCGCCGTCACGACGCCATTCTCATCCACCGTTGCAACGCTTTCGTCCGCGGATTTCCAGCCGTAGCTCTCCGTAGCGTTCTCCGGCGCGACAACGGCGGAAAGCGTTACGCTCTCCCCTTCCTTCAGCTCCGCCGCATTTTTGAGAGTGTGATGCTCTCGATCTTCACCTCGCCGCAGGAGCACAGAAGCAGGCTGACGGCCAGCACAAGAAGCAGGATATGCCGTTTTTTCATTTTCTTCCCTCACTGTCTTTTTGTCGTTTTGGCGCAGTACACGTCGTATTTGCAGTATAGCAAAACATTTGTAACATTACAAGTTATAAATATATCTTTTTACGTTGTCGCAATGCGTGTCGCCTGCGGGTAGACTGAATAAGGGTGAGCGCATGAGAAACAATCAGTTTTCCAAATACCGGAGTCTCGGGCTGAATATCGCCTATTACCGCAAGGACCGCGGTCTTTCGCAGAGCGAGCTGGCCGAGCGCGTGAACATCAGCCGCACACACATGAGCCGGATCGAAACGGCGGACTGCGCCGTTTCTCTCGACGTGGTTTTCGATATCTGCGACGCACTGGAGATAAAGCCGGTCGAGCTTTTCGATTTTCGGGCATGAAGAACCGCCGCGAACGCAAGCGTTTGCGGCGGTTCTTGACAGCACGGGCGGAGCAGAGCCCCCCCTACAAGACCGTATCAAATCCGTCCGTAGAGGAGGGGCTCTGCTCCTCCCCATTTCTCTCTGTCAGCGAGAAATCTTTTCACAGCGGTAATGCAGGAAGTCGTTCTCCTGCCGGACAAATGCAAAGCCTACCTTTTCGAGCACGCGCCGGCTGCGCGTGTTCTTTTCTATGACCCGCGCGGTCACGGCGGTCAGGCCCAGCTCATCAAAGGCATATGCGAGCAGAAGCCGCTCCGCCGCTGTGCCGATACCGCGGTTTTTCACCGCGTCGTTCTGGAGATGGATGGAAAGCTCGCCCTCCCGCTTCTCCCAGTCGATATGCTTGATGCCGGTCTCGCCCACCGGACACCCGTCGAGCCGAATGAGAAAATGCCGCCGGTCGGGCGCGCCGTAGCGCTCAAACCGCTTTCGCGTCTCTTCCGGAGAGTAACGATACTCGAAAAAGAGACTCATGTCCGCAAACGTGGCCGGGTCGCGCTGAAAATCGCGGTCAAGCTCGTTCATTCCTTCAAGCGTGATCTTTTCCAGAGCAATGTTCATGTCCTCCGCTCCTTTCCTCCGGCGCCGGCACCAGCCCCCACGCGAGCCACAGAAGCGGCGCGCTCACGACAAGGCCGAGCGCGAAAAATGCCTGCATCCAGTACGCCGCGGCGCCCCAGAGCCACGCGGCGCTCTCCCCGTTCTCCCGCGGGCGGAAAAACGTGACGCCCACCATGCCGAGATAAAGCGCGAGCCCCGGCCACCCGAGATTCATCGCATAGCCGAGATACTCGTTGTGCGCGTTCGTAACATACGTTCCGAGCGTCCGTCCCGTCTCCGGCACGAAGCGCGTGAACTCGATGTGCAGCCGCGCCGCCGCCGTGCCCGGCCCGCCGCCGAACACCGGCCGCTGCGCGATGAGCGCGCAGACCTCACGCCAGATCTCCACGCGGTGCGAGCCGAACGAGGCGTCCGCCTTGCCGTGGAGCAGGCGCGAGGCTTCATACAGCGTCCCGCTCTGCCCCGGATAAAAAAACACTGCGAGCAGTGCCGCGATCATAAAAGCGACCTCCGCCGCCAGAATACACCTCCGCTGCCGTCCGCGCGCGAGCTTCGGCAGCATCAGCGCGCATGAGCCGGGCAGCGCGACCCATGCGGACGAGCACTCGCTCCGGTACAGGACATAGAGCGCCATTGCCGCGGGGAGCAGCAAAAGAAGATCGTACCCGCGCTTTTTGACCGCCGTATATACGAGCACCGGCACCGCGAGCGAAAGCACGGAGCCGAGGATCAGGGTATTGCCCACCGTGCCGAGATACATGCCGGAATAGAGCGTTCCCGCGTCGGCAAAGCGCCAGCCGTTCGGGTACAGCCCGAGCGGGTTTCCGCCCGCGATCTGCCAGAGCGCCACGGCGCAGCAGAGAAACACGCTCGCACCGAACACACGGACATAGATGACCCTTTTCCGTCCCCAGCGGGCTATGCCGAGCGCCGTGAGCGCATAGAGAAACTGCGTGAAAAGCCCGTCGTACCGCCCCGCGCCGAGGAACGTTTTCTCCCGCCACGGGCTGAGCGCCGCGGAAACGAGATTCCAGACGAGGAACGCGCACGTTAGATAGAAAAACGCACCCGGCTTTTTTGCAAAAAGGCGCGCGCCGGTGCAGAGGCACGGCAGCAGCCCGAGCAGCCACACCGCCGTCGCGCCGGTGTAAAGCCAGAATTTTGCCGCCGTGAGGTTCGCGTAGCCGTGAAAGCCCGTGAACAGCGGAAAGAGCGCGAGAAGGCAGAGTATGTACTTGTCCGTGAGCCATTCGCAGCGCTTTTCGGCTTTTGTCATGCTCTGTTCCTCCATGGGATGCACTCCCTCAGTCAGCAGTTTTGCCGCTGACAGCTCCCTCATGGAGGGAGCCGGTTTTAAAAAGTATACCCCATCCCCCGCGGGAAAGCAACTTGCCGCGGCTTCTCTCCCGTGGTAGAATGTGCCTGAGAGGAAGGTGCGCCCCATGATCTTTGATACCCACGCCCACTATGACGACAAAAAATTCGACGCCGACCGGCGGGAAGTTCTCGCCGCCATGCCGGAAAAGGGTGTTTCGCTTATTGTCGATCCCGGCTGCGACGGTGAAAGCTCCCGCGCGGCGTGCGCGCTCGCGCAGGAGTTCCCGTTCGTATACGCCGCCGTGGGCTGGCACCCGGAGGAATGGCAGAGCTGGAACGGCGAGAGCATGGCGCTGCTGCGCTCGCTCTGCGCGCAGCCGAAGGTGGTCGCCATCGGGGAGATCGGGCTGGACTATTACTGGGACACCGAGCACAAGGCGCTGCAGAAGGAGATGTTCGAGCGGCAGCTCTCGCTCGCCATTGAGCGCAAGCTGCCCGTGATCGTGCACGACCGCGAGGCGCACGGCGATTGCCTTGAAATCGTGATGAACTACCCCGAGGCGCGCGGCGTGTTCCACTGCTTTTCCGGCAGCGCGGAAATGGCGAAGGAGCTCATCCGGCGCGGCTGGCATCTCGGCTTTGACGGCCCCGTCACTTACAAGAGCAACAAAAAGGCCGCCGAGGTGCTCGCCGTGACGCCGCTTGAGCGCATTCTCGTCGAGACGGACAGTCCGTACATGGCCCCCGAGCCGTGCCGCGGGAAGCGCAACGACTCGTCGCTGCTCGTCTATGTGCTGGAGAAGATCGCCGCTCTCAAGGGCGTTTCCGCGGAGGAAATGACGCGCATCACGCAGGAAAACGGCTGCCGCCTTTTCGGTATCGAAGCATAAAAACTGCCGTCGGAGGATCGCTCCTCCGGCGGCAGACTGTTGTTTATCAATCTCTGTACTTTCTCTGATACATCTCCGACGGCAGCAGCTCGCTGAGCTCTGTCAGAATCAGCTCCGGACCGGCGGCGATCGGGTGGGCGTCGCGCAGCGGCAGCTTGCCCGTCAGCGGGAGCTGCAGGTGCATACTCGTTTCGCCGCCCTCGCCGTTCCGGAGGACGAGAACGCCGCCGTGGAGCCGCGCGAGCCCCTGCGCGATCGTGAGACCGAGCCCCGCATCCGGCGTGCCGGTGAGCGTGTCCTCCCGCCGCGGCGCGAAGGCCTCGGCAAGCTCTTCCTCCGTCAGGCCCGGACCGTCGTCGCAGACGGTGAGCTGGCAGCGGCGGCCGAACTGTCTCAGCCGGAAGACGATCTTCCCGCCGTCGCCGGTGCGGCGGACGCAGTCGGCGATGAGGATGAGCAGGAGCTGCTCGAGCTTGCTCTGCTCGCCGATCACGAAAAGGCTCTCCCCCGCCGGGTCGAACCGGAACGTGATGTTCCGCCGCTGCAGGAAGATCTCCGCCGAGTCCACCAGATCGGCGATGAGATCGCCGAACGAGAGAGGCTTCGGCCACGAGAGCTGATCGTCGGCGGCGAGCGCGTTGAGATCGGCAAGCTGGTTGGTGACATGGAGGAGCTTATAGTAGCTGTGGTAGAGGACCGCGCTGACTTTCGCCCGCTCCTCGTCATAGTCCTCGTCCCAGGTTTCCGGCTCGTCCTTCAGCAGCTGCTCGATCGACAGCCGGAGATTGAACGCCGCCGAGCGCATCTGCCGCAGCGCCGTCGGCGGCACCGGCAGCGGTTCCGGCTCCTCCGTCCGGATCGTGAGGACAAGGATCTCGCCGCTGCGCACGACGGTAATGTTTCTCGGTGTATCGCCGATGGTGAGCACGGCAGCAAAGCTGTCACCCCAGCCGGTCTCCTCCAGGTCCGGGAAGCGCTCCGCGGCGCTCTCGCCGGTAACGTCCGCGCCGAACAGCCGGCATGCCGCCGGATTGGAGAACACGATGCGGCCCTGTGCGATGCCGCAGACAGCGTCCCGGCTCAGCCGGAACAGCGGCGCAAGCGCCGCACCGGAGATTTCCACTTTTTCCATATCAGCAGTTTTCCCTTTCTGCGCTGGATTATTGCCCGTATCATACCACAAATTTTGCGGCGTGGATACTACGATTTTTTGTTTTTTGCGCAGTTTCGGCGTCAGACGCTGTTTTCTATACATATTCACTAACTAACTGTCGAGAATTATTTAATATTGTTTGAAAAAAACACTTGTTCTATGTGCGGAAATGTTGTAAAATGCAGCCGGTTAGAAAAGAGATCAAAAAATTTTTTACAGGAGGATACACACATGATTAGAATTGGTATCAGCGGATTCGGACGCATCGGCCGTCTGGCGGCCCGCGTGGCTCTTCGCCGCGGCGATATGGAGGTCGTTGCTATCAACGCTCCGGACAAGACTCCTGAGCAGATCGCTTACGTTTTCTCCCATGACTCCGTCCACGGCAAGTGGGAAGGCACCGTCTCCTACGACGAGCATCACCTGATCGTTGACGGCAAGCCCATCCTGCTCCTCAGCAGCCGCGATCCCTCCACCCTCGGCTGGGGCGAGCTGAACGTTCCTTACGTTGTTGAGTGCACCGGCAAGTTCCTCACCGCCGAGAGCGTGCAGCCCCATCTGGACGCCGGCGCGAAGTTCGTGCTGATGAGCGCCCCCGCGAAGGACAAGACCCCGATGTTCGTTTACGGCGTCAACCACAAGACCTACTCCGCCGATCTGAAGGTCGCCTCCGCCGCTTCCTGCACCACCAACTGCCTCGCTCCCATGGCGAAGGTCCTGCACGACAACTTCGGCATCGTTGAAGGCCTTATGACCACCGTTCACGCCGCCACCGCCACGCAGAGCATCGTTGACGAGTACTCCAAGAAGAACTGGCGTCTCGGCCGCAGCACCTACGACAACATCATCCCCTCCACCACCGGCGCTGCGAAGGCTGTCGGCAAGGTCATCCCCGAGCTGCAGGGCAAGCTGACCGGCATGTCCATGCGTATCCCCGCTCCGGACGGCTCCATCGTTGACCTGACCGTGTCTCTCGCCAAGGAGACCACCTACGAGGAAGTCTGCGCCGCGATGAAGGCTGCCTGCGAAGGCGAGCTGAAGGACGTCATGGCTTACGAGGATCAGCCCATCGTCTCTTCCGACATCATCGGCGAGACCCACTCCAGCATCTTTGACGCGCAGGCCGGTATCGCTCTGAACGGCCACTTCATGAAGCTCTGCGCCTGGTACGACAACGAGTACGGCTTCACCTGCAACATGATGCGTCTGCTTGCTCACATCGCCTCCGTTCGCGGCGAGTAAGTTTAAGCTTCTGCACACTCAATTCTCAAGGCATAAACTCAATGCCCCCATCCTGCCCTAAGCAGGACGGGGGCATTTCTTCGGAGGACTTCGGATGAACACGGTACTTCTCGGCAACATCGTTGCGCTCATCGGCGCGGCCATTATGGTCTCGACCGGCTTTCTGAAAACAAAAAAGCAGATCCTCACCGTGCAGTGCTTTCAGTTCGTCGTGCTGAGCGCATCGAACGCCATTCTCGGCGCGTTCACGGGCATCACCGCCAACGTCATCGGCATCGCGCGCAATCTCTTCTGCATGAAAAAAGAGTTCACGACGCCGTGGAAAATCGTGTTCATCGCCGCGCAGCTTGCGCTGCTGTTCGCCTTCAACTCCGACGGCTGGTTCGGGCTGCTGCCCGCGGCGGCCACCTGTGTGTACACATGGTTTCTCGATCTCAAGGACGCGGTGCAGCTCAAAATCGTCATTATCTTCACGCTGCTCTGCTGGGCGGTCTACGACTTCGTTTTCAAAAACTATGTGACGTTTGCCTTCGATTTCGGCGCGGTCGTGTCCAATCTCATCGGCATCGTCACGCTGCGGAAAGCGGC
>OGZO01001314.1_pt1 | contig 18241 bp, 15 predicted proteins | sample 1576721 | NCBI WGS metagenome assembly OGZO01 (sample SAMEA3541516, study PRJEB24748) | human gut metagenome | biome: human gut; feature: human-associated habitat; material: faeces | place: China | collected 2012 | reverse complement strand
CCCTCACGCCGCAGGCATACGGGCCGTATTCGCCGCCCACATCCGGGCCCTCGTCATGCTTCAGACCTACCATATCCAGCGTGCGGTAGATTACCTCCACAGCGCCATCCACCAGCCGCTCCTGGTCGGTGTCCTCGATCCGCAGAATGAATTTCCCTTTCTGGGATTTGGCGATCAAATATTCATAAAGCGCCGTTCTCAGATTACCCACATGCATAAACCCGGTAGGACTCGGCGCATACCGTGTTCTGACTTCCATGTTCATTTCCCCTTTATTCTTCCATAATGAATTATTATATCAAATTTTCCCATAGGTGGAAAGGCTTTCCGTAAAAAAACTCAATATCCGTAGCCGCCCGCGCCGCTGAACACCTCCGGATCATAGCCGTATCCAAGCAAAAGGTCAGAAAGGCTCTCTGACCAAGGAACCAGGCCATAGCAAACCGGAGTATTCGTTTCCGCGCGGAATCCGGCGATCAGAACCCGGTCCGGCGTCCATCCATAAATATTCCAGTAGAGCTCTGAGGAGGGCGACTCTAAGCACAGCTCCATATAATTCCAATAATACCCATTCTCATAGATATCATTCACATCTCTTATCGAGCCTATTCTGGAATAAAACAGAGAAACTGCGCTGTCCATTTTCGCCGTAACAGTATCCGCTAAATCCAGGCTCCTTTCCTGAAAAATACTGACCGGCGTCACCTCGATATTCTCCTTGACACAGTGCAGCGCGATGATCTCATCCGCATAACCGCAGGCGGTAATGCGCCAGGTAGTGGATTTGGCGTCGGTAAATAGGATATCCAGCGAAAAGGCGTCGCCCTTTTCCTCCTCATAAAGATACTGTTCATACTCCCGGAGGCGCTTTTGATACTCCTCCTGCTGTCTTTCGTATTCCTCCTGCTGAAGCTTTGCCTCCGGCTCTTTTTCCTCATCAGAAGGCTCTAAAGAGCTGTCTTGAGGCTCCTCGCTGGTTCCTGTGCTTCCGCTCTCAGGATCCTCAGCGCCTGGCTCTGATAAGGTTCCTTCCGGCCCGCTGCCGGTTTGAGGCGACACGCCGCCGCTTTGAGCGTCATCAGGCTCCCATACCGGCTCGGAAGGCACCGTTACCTTTCCCGGCGTCAGTCTCCAGGCCTCAGCGTATTTCTCCATAATCACGCTGTCTATCTTCAGATTGAACAGGTATTCCACATCCTCGCTGACGTTCTTCAAAAACAGATTCCTTGCCTGAACCACCGTTTCGTCAATCTGACTGGTATTCAGCGGTTCCCGGAGGCTGTAGGCCGCCGGGTACAGCTTTTGCGGATCCGCTTTCATCGCGGGGCTTTCGATAATTTTCTGCGGGTTATTCAGCGTCACCGGCATTACGACCGCCTGTTCGCTTTTATCCTCTGTGGCAGCGGGCAGAACCCAGGTGGAAAATAGGATGCCGGCGAATAAAATCACGCAGGCGAACGCTATGGTTTTCCCGGTATTTTTATCAAATCTCACAGCACCGACCCCTTTCCTTTTCCGTCAAAGCGCAGGCGGATCACCGTTCCCCTGCCGACCTCGCTTTCGATTTCTAGAGTCGCGGCGTGAGCATGAGCAATTTCCATACACAAGGCCAGTCCCAGTCCAGCTCCGCCGTATTTCCGGGACCGGGCCTTGTCCACCCGGTAAAAGGGCTCGAAAATTTTATCCAGCTCTTCCTTGGGAATACCGCTGCCCTGGTCGGCTACGGAAAACTCCATGACGCCGTCCTGGGTAAAATAGGCGTTAAGCGTCACGCACGTTCCCGGCTGGGACGCCTTTACCGCGTTGTCGATCAGGTTGTACAGCAGGGATTTAATCAGCTCCCGGTCGCACACCAGCTTCGCCTCCACCGAGGCGGCGGAAAACGCCACCTGCCTGCTGGAAGCGATGGGGCGCACGCTTTCGTCGATTTCCTCCACCAGGCGGGGAACGTCGATTTCCGTCATTTCCGGCTTTTGGCGCAGCAAAATCAGATCCATCAGCTTCGATGAGATGGATTTGAGGTATTTCCCCTCTTTATAAATGCTCTCCGCGTAATCATGAACCGTTTCGTCATCCAGGCGGGCGCTTCGCAGCAAGTCGGAAAAACCGATAATAGAGGTTAAAGGCGTTTTCATCTCATGGGTCATATTATCGATAAAGACCTTTCTCTCGCTGGCGATGTCCTCCAGCTTTTCCACCTTCTGCTTAACCGCCTCGGTCATGGTGTTGAAGTCGGCGGTCAGTTCCCCGATTTCATCCTTAGACTTAATTTCTATGGCGTTATATTCTCCGTTGGCCACCTTCATGGTGGACTTCCGCAGCCGGTTGATCCGGCTGGTCAGCAGCTTTGAGAGAATCAGCATGATAAACGCCACTACCACGGAAACAATAGGCCCCAGCACGCTGAAGAAACGGAGCTGATCATTTTTCACATCGTAAATATTGGTAATATCTTTAATAGTAGTAAAAAAATAATTACTGCTCTGAATCGTCACCGGCGAGGTGATGTAAAGGTAAACCCGGCTGTCGTCATCCCGGCGGATCAGCACACGGGCGTCGCCCTCGCTGAGCTGATTCACATTCTCGTATAGATTGTCCGGCAGATCCCGGGTAAAGTTAGAGAATACCCGTTCCTCGCCCTTGTTGAGCTGTATGTACAAATTATCCAGAGTGAACAGGTAGGAAAACTCCCGGGCAATCTGGGTGATCTGGGTATCGTCCAGCTCCGCCTCGCTGGACCGGTAGCGCTCGTAAAGCACATTAGTCTGGAAGGATGAAACCACAATACTGTATTCATCCACGCTGGATTTAATTTCTTTTTCCTTATTCAGCTGATGGTTGTTTCCGATCAGCAGATAGGCGATGGTATTCACCGCAACGGTAAGCACCGCCAGGGAAATCAGGAATATTTTCTGCCAAAAGCGCATAGAATCCCCCTTCCCAGTTTTCGGCCGCAAGCCTTAGAGGTCGTTTTCCAAACGGTAGCCCACTTTAAAAACCGTTTTCAGGCAGTCCTCCAACCCCAGCTTTTTCCGCAGGCGCTGGACATGGTTATCCACTGTCCTGGTTTCGATATTCGCCGAGCACTCCCAGACATCCATCAGGATTTTATCCCGGCTTAGCGCCACGTTCTGGTGCTTTAAAAACAGCACCAGAAGATCGTATTCCTTCGGGGTCAAATCGATGATTTCGCTTCCCCGGCGGACGCTCCGCTCCTCCATATTGACGGTAATGTCCCGAAAGCTCAAATTCTTCTGTTCCCGGTTGAACCGGCGCAGCACGATCTCAATCCTTGCCAGCAGCTCCAAGGGCTCAAAGGGCTTTACGATATAATCCTCCGCTCCTGACTTCAAGCCCTTGACCCGGTCGGAAACGTCTCCCATGGCAGTTAAAAAAATTACCGGCGTTCCCGTTTCCCGAATTTTTTCCATCACCTGAAAGCCATCCAGCCCTGGCAGCATAATATCCAATAAAATCAGGTCGAACTCCTCGTTTCTCACCATATGTACCGCCTCGTTCCCGTCAAAACAGGGTACGCTTTCATACCCTGAAATGCTCAGGCTGGCGGCGATCAGCTTAGATATGGTCTGGTCGTCCTCAACGATCAGAATTTTCGGCATAGCTTTTCTCCTCTTTTCCTGCTCCGCTCCCGCTTTTTCGTTCCAGCTCGTTCTCAGTTTATTCTGACCGCGGCATCTCTAGGGAGCCATCCATCAGCCCCGCCGCGTATTCCTCCAGGCACAGGCCTTTGGCGTTCATGGCTTTGGCTGCGGCTTGTCCTACATACCGGTAGTGCCACGGCTCGGTGATGATCCCTGTGATCTCCTGTTTATCCTCAGGGTACCGCTGCACAAAGCCGTAATCCTCAGCGTTTTCGCTCAGCCAACGGTAGGCCTCGGTGTATTTGAAGTCGTCGGAAACCTCGTTCAGATCCACGGAAAGGCCCGTCTCATGCTCGCTGGTTCCCGGCACCGCCACCGCGTTGGCGGCCATCGATTCCGCGTTATCCCGGGGATAGCCTTTTTCCAGATAGCTGGCGGTTTCATCCTCATAAAGCCGGCGCTGGAGCTGGTTGGACCGGTAACCGGAGGAAATCCACAGGGACACTCCATCCGCCCGGGCTGCCCGGATCATATCGCACAGCGGCTCCATGATCCTGGAATCCACCTCCATGGTTCCGTCGTATTTTTCCGTAATTACATCGTAACCCGTGGGAACGGGATTGTCAACATTCACAACGATTAAATTCCAGGGGCATTCCTGGTTCCACTGAGTAAAATCCGTTCCGCCGGTTTTGGGAGATCCGCCGCCTTCTCCGCCGCTCTTCCCGCCCGGCTCCTGAACAGCCGACGTCTGGGCACTTTCCGGCTTTCCCGCCGTATTGACGGTAATGCCCGGAAGCAGGCGGTTGACAATCAAAACGCCCGCGCCGATCACCAACAGCAGCACGGCGGCCGCCGCGCTGACAATTCCCACCCGTGCTTTTATTCTGCGGCGCCGTACCGCCCTGCGGTAGTCGGCTCTGGTATATCTTCTTGGTTCCTGATTCATATGGTAAGCGCCTCCTTATTTGGTATGATACCCCGGAAGCCTTTCCCTATTCTGTCGAAAAAAGAAAGGATGCAAGCCCCGACAGGCTCACATCCTTATTCGCACTCTTTGTTCGCAGACCAAATCAGCGCTTAAATTCCTGCTCGCAGTAAATACAGCGGTACAAATGCCGTTCCCGGTCACTGAGGCGGAACACCTGCTCGATGCCCTCCTCCACTGACGTAATGCATCTGGGATTTTTGCATTTGATCACATTATGGATCTCATTGGGCAGGCCGATGGCCTTTTTCTCCGCAATGACTCCATCCTTGATGACGTTCACCGTGATATTATGGTCGATAAATCCTAAAATATCCGTATTGATCTCGGTGATGCCCTCAATTTTGATAATGTCCTTTTTTCCGTATTTATTGCTTTTGGCGTTTTTGATGATGGCCACGCAGCAATCCAGCTGATCCAGGCGGAGATAACGGTAAATCTCCATGCTGGAGCCCGCTTTGATGTGGTCGATCACAATGCCAGAGTCTAAGCTGTCGATATTCAGCATTCCGGTTCCCTCCCAGCAAGATTTAATAAGGTTGCGATCAGCGCCATTCTAACGTAAACCCCGTATTGGGCCTGTTTGAAATAGGCCGCCCGGGGATCGCTGTCCACCTCGGTGGCGATCTCATTTACCCGGGGCAGAGGATGTAAGACTGCCATATCGGGCTTTGCCGCCGCCATCTTTTTACTGGTCAGGATGTAACAGTCTTTCAAGCGCACATAATCCTCTTCGTTAAAGAACCGTTCCCGCTGCACCCGGGTCATGTACAAAATATCCAGCTTGCCCATGACGTCCTCCAGGTCGCTGACCTCCTCATAAGGGATCCCCTCCCGGTCCAGCACTTCTTTGCGGATATAGTCCGGCAGACGCAGCTCGTCAGGGGAAATCAGAGCGAAGCGGATGCCCTGATAGCGGGACAAGGATTTAATGAGAGAGTGTACCGTCCTGCCGAACTTCAAGTCTCCGCACAGCCCGATGGTCAGATCACCCAAGCGGCCTTTCAGAGACCGAATGGTCAGCAGGTCGGTCAGTGTCTGGGTGGGATGCTGGTGGCCGCCGTCTCCGGCATTGATCACCGGGATCCCGGAAAACTGGGATGCCACCTTTGGGGCGCCTTCCTTCGGGTGGCGTATGGCGCAGATGTCCGCATAGCAGGAAACCACCCGAATCGTATCGGAAATGCTTTCCCCTTTGGCAGCGGAGCTGCTGTCGGCAGAGGCAAAGCCCAACACCCGGCCTCCTAAATTCAGCATCGCGGCTTCAAAGCTTAAGCGGGTTCTGGTACTGGGTTCGTAAAACAAGGTGGCCAGGGTCTTGCCATCGCACAGATGGCTGTATTTCTCCCTGTTGCGCTCGATTTCCCCTGCCAGATCCAGCAGGGCGTCGATCTCTTCCACAGAAAAATCCAGCGGATCGATCAGATGTCTCATTGGTTGTCCTCCCTGTTACAATTCTTAGTTTAACATTCCTTATGCACATTGTCCCAAATCCCACAGATTTCTTACAACTAACTGACCATTTCGTGATAATTTATACAAAAAGCAGACAACTTTTCTCGGATAAGCTTTTCTTTCTCGAAAAAAGCCGTCTGACGTTGTTTCCACAGCAAAGCTATCGACAGGCCTAACGGGCGCAGTAAAACGCTTTCCTTTTCAGCGCCCGCATTTATTTAATCTAAAAAGCTCTCTATGTAGACGACGTATTGATAAAGGTCGGCTCTGTTTTTGAATACAAAATCTTCTGGCCCCGGTATAGGCCGTGATAACCGGAAAGCATATAGCTGACCGCCGCGGCTACGGCGTAATATAGGATTCCCTCCGCGCCGAACAGCTCCACTCCCAGCAGCAGAGAGGTCAGCGGACAATTGACCACGCCGCAGAACAGGGCAATCAAACCAATCCCCGCCGCGAAGGAGGGATCCAGCCCAATCAGAGGGCCCATGACGCAGCCAAAGGTGGCTCCCACAAAGAAAGCGGGGACGATTTCGCCGCCCCGGTAGCCTGCTCCCAGGGTCACCGCTGTCAGCGCCAGCTTTAGGGCGAAAGCCTCCGGCCGGGCCTCTCCGCCGTCGATGGCTCGGCGGATCACCTCCATACCCGCACCGTTATAGTCCCGGGTCTGGAATAAATAGGTAAGGCCGATTACCAGCAGGCCGCCGGCTAAAATGCGAAGGTATCTGTTTTTCAGCAGCCTGCCATAGGCCTTGCCGGAAAGATGCATCACTAGGCAAAACACCACGCTGAGCACAGCGCACAATGCCGCCAGCAGGATTACCTTTCCTAACGGAAGCGCTCCCATCTCCGGAATCCCGGTCAAATGAAACCTGACGGGGATCACGCCGAAATAGACCGCCACACCGCAGCCCACCACGGCGGACAGCACGCAAGGCACCAAGGCGGAGTAGTACATGACGCCTACGCTGATTACCTCCAGGGAAAACACCGCCGCCGTCAGCGGGGCACCGAAAAGGGCGGAAAAAGCGGCGCTCATGCCGCACATAACCATGATCCGTTCATCTTTCTCGTCGAACCGGAACCATCGTCCAACCTGAGCCGCCATGCTGCCTCCCAGCTGAAGAGCGGCGCCCTCCCGCCCGGCGGAGCCGCCCAGCAGGTGGGTGAGGACCGTGCTGACAAAAATCAGCGGCGCTGTCTTAATAGAAATCGGTTCTGTGGAGCGGACCGACCGAATCACCAGATCTGTTCCCTGATCCCGCTCCATTTTCGTAATTTTATAAAGAAACACGATCAGCAGGCCGCCCAAGGGCAGAAACCAGATTAGGTAAGGATACTGGCCGCTGTAACGGTTGGCTCCGTCCACACAGTAGTGAAACAGAGTACCGGCGGCCCCCAGCACCAAGCCCATCAGCAGGGCGCAAGCCACCCATTTTAGGAAAATCATTCCATGCTCCAGCCAATGCTTCAGCTTTTCCCGAATAGACTCCTCCATGGCTCTCCCTCCCCTTTTCAGCCGCGTCTCCGGAACCGCCGGCAAACCAGATGCTTTCCCTCTTCTCTAAAAATCGGCACAATCCCTCTGCCGTGGGAACCGCCGGTTCCTCCATTTATTGCACGGCTGGAGGCTTCCGGCGGCCCTCCAAAAAGCAGGATGTTGGAAACTTCTCCTAAGAAGGCCGCCCATACCCTTTCAAAAGGAGGCCGCTCCCCCGTGGAAAGCGGGAAAGCCCCTCGCGGCCCCTCGTTCGGGTTGACAAAGGCTTTTAACAGGATCAAACCGGAATACAATGAAAACCAGCTTCTACAAAAGAAGGGCACACCCGAAGTATGCCCCGGCTTCTGTCAAGAAAGCTTTTCAAACGCCTGCTTTAAATCGGCGATAATATCTTCTACATCCTCAATGCCCACAGACATCCGGATCATGTTCGGCTCTACGCCGCATTCTTTCAGCTGCTGCTCGTTTAACTGGCGGTGGGTGGTGCTGGCGGGATGGAGCACGCAGGTACGGCAGTCCGCCACATGGATCACAATAGACGCCAGCTTCAGAGCCTCCATCAGCTTGGCGGCGGCTTCTCTGCCGCCCTTCACGCCAAAGGCAATGACGCCGCAGGTGCCCTTCGGCATATATTTCTGTGCCAGCTGGTAATACCTGCTGCTGGGCAGGCCGGGATAGTTGATCCACTCCACCTGCTCCTGAGCCTCCAGAAATTTTGCCACCTCCATGGCGTTTTGACAGTGGCGCTCCACCCTCAGGAACAGGGTTTCCAGGCCAAGGTTCAGCAAAAAGGCGTTTTCCGGGCTGAGCATCATGCCCATATCCCGCATGATGTGCGTGGTGCACTTGGTTATATAGGCCGCCCTGCCAAAGGTATCGGCGTACACCACGCCGTGGTAAGACTCATCCGGCTCGGTAAATTCCGGAAATTTCCCGTTTTTCCAGTCAAAGTTCCCGCTGTCGACCACCACGCCGCCTAAGGCTACCGCATGGCCGTCCATGTATTTTGAGGTGGAGTGAATCACAATATCGGCCCCAAACTCAAAAGGCCGGCAGTTGATGGGAGTGGGAAAGGTATTGTCCACGATCAGCGGCACGCCGTGGCTGTGAGCCAGCTTAGCATAAAGGCTGATATCCGCCACCACCAAAGCGGGATTGGAAAGACTCTCGATAAACACACAGCGGGTATTCTCCTGGAACGCGGCGTTGATCTGCTCCTCCGCGGCCTCCGGCGGCAGAAAAGTGAAGTCGATTCCCAGCTCCCGCAAGGTTTTGTTGAACAGATTAAAGGTGCCGCCGTAAATCGCGCTGGCGCACACCACATGGTCGCCGCTGTGGCAGATATTGGTCACAGACATCATAGAGGCCGCCTGGCCGGAGGAGGTCAGCACCGCTCCCACGCCGCCTTCCAGGGCGGCAATTTTTTTCGCCACTGTGTCCACAGTGGGGTTGGCGAGACGGGTGTAAAAATAGCCGGATTCCTCCAGGTCAAAAAGCCTGCCCAGTGTATCCGCCGAATCGTACTTGAAGGTGGTGCTCTGAACAATCGGAACCACCCGGGACTCGCCGTTTTTCGGCTCATAGCCGGCTTGTACGCATTTTGTATTGATTTTATATTCGCTCATAGTAACCTCCCGATTTGTCTGTGTGAATTCTTTTTTCAGCAGAATTTTTTTATCTTTTTTATAGTACCCCACTTTTTTTTCTCTGTCAATCGTCCCCATTCCAAACATAGAGCAAATGCTGTCTAAAATTTCGGCAGCATGCCGGTTCAGGATCAAATGCCCCTCGCCCACCAGCCAATGACTCACGCTTTGAGGCGCCTGGCGGCACAGGCGCATGGCCGAGCGAATCGGGGCGTTCTTATCCAGGTATCCGTGCCAAAAATGGATGGGAGGCCGCAGCTCCTTCAGGGAAAACTCCCAGGGCTTGGTGTAAAGCACCGCTTCCTGGGCCAGGTACCTGCTCCCCTGACGGAATATTTCCCGGTTGGCGGAAAGAACTTTCTGACGGTTTGCCCCTGTGATCTTCCCCATACGCTTTTGGTCGCTGTCCGGCAGCACTTTTCCCATCAGCCGGTAATAGGTATCCACCTTCTTCGTCATCATATACTTGGTGATTCTCAAAATGAACCTGACAGTACCGGGATAATTCCGGGCGCAGTAAAATAAACTGGCATTAGAGGCGTTCATCCCCTTGGCGCTGTCCTCCGTATCCATCGGTCCCAGGCCGCACACCACCACGCCGGCCCGAATTTTCTTTCCCAGCCTGCTCAAGCAGGCCAGAACATAAGGCCCCCCGCCGGATACCCCCATCACCACCGGCCTTTTCAGCCGAAGCCGCTCCATCAGCTCCTCTATGTCTCCGCCGAAATCAGTAAGGCTCCTTGGCTCCACTGGGTCGGAAAGCCCGATTCCCGGCCGGTCCACCGCAATCAGCTTTAACCCGCGATTCCCGGCCGACTGCTCCAGCCAGCGAAAATCCAGCCGGCTGCCGGGATAGCCGTGAAAGCAGAGCACCGGCTTCCCTTTGGGATCACCGCATTCCAAATAGCCCAAACGCCTTCCGTCCTTTAGGTAAAGATAACAATTTTCCCGCAGCATTACTTGTTTCCCATAATAAGAGCCATCACCCAGTCGGTAGCGCTTACCACGCCCCACACCAGCAGGAAAAACAGGATCATAGAAAGAATACGCCAGAACCAGCGCTTTTGATTGCTCATCTCTTCCCACTGTCCCGACTTCTTTTCCTCAGCCTTCCCCTTGGCGGAAGGCGTCTCGGCCGGCTTTTCCCGCAGCTGGGAGGCCTCTTCCCCAGGTTCTTCCTCCGCGCCGGCGCCAATACCGTACAGCGCTTCCCTGGCCTGCTCTAAAGCCTCATAGGGAACGCAGAGCTCCCATTCCACGCTTCCCTGTCCAGCGACGGCCTCACTCATATTCCTTTCCCGAACAGGGGTTTCGCTGTACGGAATCCCGGCGTCTGCCAGGGCCCCCGTAATTCTATCCTTTTCAAGCCCTGACGTCCGGGCCACGCGCACAGGCGTATCTCCCCGCAAGACCTCGTAATGTTTTAAGATTCTTCCGCAGCTGCACTGCTCTCGGCTGTCAGGATACACTAAACGGCATTTCGGACAGTATTTCATAGTTTTCTCCTACCTTCATACGGCGCTATGCTAAGCTTACCAGATCATGGTTGTCAGCGCGGAAGGCCGTTTAAATCCAGCTCCGCCCGGAGAGGCGTTATGTGTTTCGGCGCACGGTCTAAACACAGGCTAAGATCTTCTCTAAGCATCGGCAGCCCTTCCAACCATGATAGGTTGAGAATATTATATCATAAAACGGCGGGAAACGCGCGTCAGGAATGAAATTATACCGGAAAAAGCGACAAAATGTGTCAAACCATTTACAAAACATACTTTCTATATTATACTGAAATCAAGGTTTGCGGCCGTCTTTAAAGGCGCATGAAAACGCTGTATAAATGCGGATAGGCCGCAAGAAAGGTAGAGTGATCTTATGAAATGTGTTCATTGCGGTAACGAGTTGATGCCCGGCTCCAAATTCTGTACAAACTGCGGCACTCCGGTTTCCGAACCTGTGACCCCTGTCCCATCTCCCAATACCGGCTCTTCTCAGGATCCAATGGGCAATTGGCCCGCCTCTGATTTTACTGCGCCGCCGGAAAACAGCTCCCCTGACAGCGTTGCAGAGGAAATTTCCGCCGCAGGCGGATCAGATCCGTCCGCGTCGCAGTCCGCGCCTGTTTATCAAGAGAGTATCTCCCAAGATAGTTTCTCTGCCTCCGGCTCCGCAGCGCAGGAAGCACCCTCTGAATGTGGGGATATTCCAAGCGCTGTGCCTCCTGCCGGTCACCAGGCACAAGCGGATGGAATGCCCTCCGCCCCTTATAGCCAGGCCGGCGGCCCGCCGCCCGCTTATCCCCAAAATTACGCCGGGAACATTCCTCCCGCTTATCCCCAGAGCAATAACGGCGGCACCCCGCCTGTTTACCCAAATCAGCCCGGATATCCTCAGTGTCCTACGCCGCCTAAAAAATCCAGCAAGCTTGTTTTAGGCATTGTATTAGGAATCGCCGCCTTGATCATTGTATTGATCGTTGTGTTGGTGGTGCTGCTGCTGAACAACAATAAATCCACGGAGCCCGCTCCCCCCTCCGGCGCGGCCTCCAGCAGCGTTTCCAGCCAAGCGTCTGACGGCGCTTCCTCCGCTCCTTCCGGCGAGACAGTTACCCTTACCATTGGCAGCGCTTCCTTTACTGTTCCTTCCGAATGGGAAAGGGACGTTGATGAGGATGGGACTATCTTCTTGTATCCATCTGCTGACGAAATCATCATCATTTACTGCTTTGCTGACGAAGCACAGTATTATTCCGAAAACGATTATCTTGAAACCTACGCTCAGGGCTACGATGATTACCAATACATCAGCCTGGAGGAAACCTCTGTCGGCGGGATCTCCGGCAAGCTCCATACCTATTACGCTTATGTATCCGATATTGACTACGAGATTAACAGCTTCTATTACACCATCGGCGACGATCTCATGTCGGTGGATTATTTCCGGCCGCTGCTTTCCTCTTCTGATGGGATTCAGCCCTTGGAGGATGTCCTGGCGACCTTGCAGATTGCCGAAGGCGCCGGTTCCGCAAGCTCCTCTGCTTCCTCTAACGGCGGTTCTGCTGCTATTCAGGATGCTTACGGAGAGGGAATGTATAAAATCGGCGCCGATCTTCCTGCGGGGGAATATGTCCTGCTGCCGGCTTCTGAGTTCTCCGCCTATTACGAGGTGAACTCCTCTTCCACCGGGGAACTGGAGGACATTATCGACAACGATAATTTTGACGGCCGCCGCTATCTCACTGTGGAGGATGGACAGTATTTGACCATTCAGCGCTGCATGATGGTGCCTCTGGATAAAGCTCCCAAGGTGGATATCTCCTCCGGCGTAGTTCCGGAAGGAATGTACCGGGTAGGCGTTGATATCCCCGCCGGGGAATATAAGCTCCGCAATAACGCTGAATACGACGGTTATTATGAGGTGAGAAGCAGCAGTCTGGCCTCTGAGGGCTTTGACAGCATTATTACCAATGAGAATTTCAGCGGCGATGTTTATGTGACCGTTCAAGAGGGTCAATATCTAGTAGTCAACCGCGCCGAGCTTCAGCTTCCCCAATAAAGGACCTGTCCGAATCCAATCTAAAATCTAAAAATGCCCTGATTCTAAACGAAGCAGGGCATTTTTTAATGGTTATACAGTTTATTCCAGAGGGATGTTTGGGCAATTTATTTCATAATTTTAATTGTTTCCCTTCCATGGCCGCCAGTACTGATTCAGGAATCATCTCAAAATGCGCCACCAGGGATTTCGGCTTTTTATCATAATCATCCTGAGAGAAGGGGACAAAATAAATATTCTTTGTGTTGATCATGGCGCCTATATTTTTAGCGGTGGCGCCGAGTCCATCGTTGGTGGCTAAACACAAAAGCACCGGCCTCCCAATGCGCAAATGGCTTTTGCAGGCCATTGTCACCGAGGTATCTGTAATGGCGTTAGCCAATTTTGCAAGGGTATTGCCGGTACACGGGGCCACTACGATGATATCGCACATTTTTTTCGGGCCTATGGGCTCCGCCTCAACGATGGATTTGATAATTTTTCGGCCGCAAATATCCTCTATTTCCCAGACAATATCGCTGGCACGGCCAAAACGGGTATCAGTATTGCAAGCGTTTTCCGACATAATCGGCAGCACTGTGGCCCCTTGCTCCTTTAACGCCCGCATTTGGGCAATCGCTTTCTCAAAGGTGCAAAAGGAGCCGCACAGCGCGTAACCGACGGTTAAATCACTCAGTGTCATTCTGCTCCCTCCTCAATCATATGGTAAATGGTGGTTTTGATGATTTCTCCCGCCGCCTGCGGCGCTACCCTTCCGGGAAGGGACAGCGCTCTTTGGGCGTTGATGCCCAGGCGGCCGGCTGCCTCAAAGTCCACCCCCCCGGATCGGAGAATAGAACATGTTCGTTTGTGCCCTGAATTGTGGAAACAATCGCAATAATTGCTGCAATTCCGATGATGATTCCAAGCATGGTCAGAAACGAACGCATCTTATGTGACCAGATTCCCCTAAAGGACAATCTAATATTTTCAAGCATCTTTAATCCTCCCTGCTAAACTAATACATACCATCTTCCGACACCTTGGTTTTCTCGCCCTCCCTGACTCCATACGGGAATGCGATATAGTCATCATTTGTCAGACCTGACTTTATCTCCACATATGAGCCCCAGAGCGACTTGCCTGTTTTGACAGACTGCTTTTTGAGCTTTCCGTTGTCATCCTTGTATATATATGACTGTCCGTTCTCGGTTCTGACATATGACTTGTCGATATATAGTCCGCTGTCAGAGCCCTCCGATGATGTATCTATGGTCAACTCAAGTGAATCGCCCTTTTTGAGATTCTGCGGATTCTCAATGTATGCAGTGTACTCATAGAATGAGGAGTTTGGATTGCTGTCTCCATAATAGTTTACGCTGTCTGACGGCACATTGCTTATCTCGGATATCGTGCCCTCATATGTATCACCTGTCATGTAGTTGACTGCTGATACGCTCTGTCCTATTTTTACCGTATCCAGATCCAGCTCACCGATTGTTCCGCTGATATACAGTCCTGATGCTCCCGAAAGCTGCAGGAAAGGTGTACCGTCCTGCGGTGGATTGGCAGGATCACCGACTGTTGTCACAATTCCATCCTTCTTTGCATATACCACGCCATCCTCAAGCTCGCTCTGCAGTTCCTTTAAATCGGCCTGTGCAATTCTCTTTTGTAAATCAACATCGGCAACACTTCTGGTCTGCTCCTTTATGGCATCCTTAAGCTCATCTGCAGTGTATGTCTTTTCTTCTGCCGCGGTATCAGCTTCTGTCTGTGCGGTCTGTTCTGTGGCACTGCCTGTTTTGGTACCTGACGGCTCACTTCCTTCTGTATCATCAGAAGCATCTCCTGCTGTAATTGTGCCTGCAAGGAAAAGCTTTATCTCCTCGCTGTCATCATAGCTGCCAAGCCTATCTCCTCTTACGATAAGCTCCATATCAGGTGCGTTAGCATCCCCTATTACAAACCGTGCTACAGCGCTTTTATCAGCGAGTGTATTCAAAAGCTCTCCCGATACATATGAAGCCTCTGTGCATGTAAATACATAAGGATCGACCTCTGTACCGCTTCCTTTAGCCACTGACAGATCCGATATCACATCATGCTCTTCGTCAGGCTTTTGCTCAGGGGCAGACGGCTGTGTGTCAGGCTGTGGCTCAGGTGTAACAGGAGTCTCGGGCTGCTTTTCAACCGGTTTAGTGTTCTTTAGCTTGTCAAGCTTCTGTTTTTCCGATGCAAGCTGGTTCTCAAGACTCTGTATCTCAAGCTGCTTCATCTCAACCGAGAGGGAAAGACTCGTCACATCATATGCAAGTAGCTTATCTCCGGCCTTTACCTGCTGATCCTTTGTGACATAAACCTCTGTCACCTTCTGTCCATCCTTTAAATTGATTGTCTGACATGCATCATCACACACCATTCCCTCACTGGTCATGGATGTGTAGTCGTTTGTCGTGCTGATCATTGAAACACTCATGACGGAAGCAAGACCCTTGGAGTTCCTGTAATAAACAACTCCTGTGATGCTTCCCGCTGCAACTGCAACTACAAGGACAGCTATTATAATGATCTTAATTCTCTTTTTCTTTTTCATTACCTGCCTCCTGTCCTTCCTCTGTTATCTCGCCGTCTATGATGTGGACGATGCGCTTTGCCTGCTCGGCTACCTTTCTGTCATGTGTAATCACGACAACCGTCACACCGGACTCATTAAGGCTCTCAAAGAGCTCAAGCACCTGCTTGCCTGACTTTGAATCCAGAGCTCCCGTAGGCTCATCCGCAAGCAGAAGCTTTGGATGATTGACCATAGCTCTCGCTATCGCCACTCTCTGCTTCTGTCCTCCTGAAAGCTGTGTTGGCTTGAAATCAGCTCTGTCTGAAAGCCCTACACGCTCTAAGGCCTCCATACCCATCTGCCTTCTGTCCTTTTTGCTCACACCGGCATATATGAGTGGCAGGCATACATTGTCCAAGGCACTCTCTCTCGGCATGAGCTGGAAATTCTGAAATACAAATCCAATTGTATCCCGTCTGACTTTCGTAAGCTCCTTTTCCTTAAGCTCACTGACAGGTCTGCCGTCAAGTATATATGTGCCCGATGTTGGCAGATCAAGACAACCCACTATATTCATGAGAGTGGTCTTGCCGGAGCCCGACGGCCCCATGATTGCCACGTACTCTCCCTCCTCAATCTGGAGTGAGACATCCTTTAAAACCGGCACCACGAGCTTATCCTGGTCATAGTTTTTATAAATATGCTGGAGTTCTAGAATCATCTACTGTACCTCCGCGTCACCTGAACCGGTGGCATCTGCAGCACCTTCGTCCATTGTGCCATCGTCCATTGTGCCATCATCAACAGGACCGCCCTCAGTGCCCTCAAGCATCTGGTCATCAAGAGCTTCTGTACCCATATCGTCATAGACTGACTCTTCACCGCCGCCATTTTCAACGTACTCTTCCCATGTCTGTGCCGGCTCACCCTCATAAAGGTCATCAGATGCCCATACTATATAGTCATCCTTTGTAAGCCCTGACTTGATTTCATACATCATGAGATTCTCGTCATAGTCTCCAAGCTCAACCTTTGTCTTCTCAAGCTTATCCTTTTTATTAAGTGTCCATACATATGCATCATCGCCATCCTTTACGACATAGCTCTCATCAATCCAAATACCATCCTTTACCTCTGTCTGTCCGAAATCCGGCTCCACATATACATGCTGTCCTAAAAGCATGTCGCCTGTGCCTGTAAGCTGCACATAGAAGTTGTACTTTGATGCCTTCTGCTCGCTGCTTCCATCATCATACATGCCGGAATTACTGTTATCAGTCTGAGGATTCTCAGTATCAACCTTGCTGATGGTACCCTGCCATGTCTTTGACTCATCAACTCTCGAGCGCACTATAACTGCCTGCCCCTCTGCGAGTCCACTGTTTAAAAAGCTCTGCTCATCAATTGTGCCCTTTACCCTATAATCACCGGTGGCAACGATTGTCATAAATGCAGTATCTGCTGTGTCTGCACTCTGATTCTCATTGATTTTCTTTACAACACCAATCATTGTGCTGTTTACAGTGGCATTTTTGATGCTCTCATCATACTTTTCTATCTCTGCCTTCTTCGTGGCAATATCGTACTGAGTCTGCTTCTGCTGTGTCTGCGCCTGCTGAATCTGCAGTGTATAGTCAAGCTGCTGATCCTTTGGCGCTTCCTTCTTTTCCTTGGTGAGCTGCTCTATCTGTGCATCATAGCCGGAAAGCGTATTGTTTAAGCTCTCAAGCTCAAGCGTGGCGCTTTCCTTTTTCGCAGCAAGCTCCTTTGTATCATAGGTAAAAAGAGGTGTACCCACCTGTACCTCATCCCCCTCTGACACAAGAATATCCTTTACCGTTTTTTCACTGTCAGCCTTGATATCCATGGTATCGGCTGCTTCCACGACACCGCTGTACTTGTCAGTACTTCCCGCCTGATACATGACATCAGCGACCTTGTTTGCATAGACTCCCGATGCCTTTGCTGCATTCTTTCCCTTTGTCATTGCAATGACAACAGCTGATACAATAACTGCTATGATAAGCACAGCTGCAATCACTGGAATGATTATCTTTTTCTTTTTACTCATTTCGACCTCCCGGTTTCTTATAATTAATTGATTGATTATGAATTAATCATACCAAATATATATTGCATCTGTCTTTTAAGATTTTTTTAATATTTTACTAATAAAAAATGGAGGTTAGTATGGAAATAGCATTTAGTGAGAAAATTTCTCCACAGCTGTCCGCCGCCCTGCTGTCCACCCCTTATGAGCTTGGAAAAGAGGGAGGGCTTTCAAGCGGCTATCTGCCGGAGAGTGACAGCTGGGAAGTGATAGTAAAATATGTCGGTGACATCGAAAAAATAAAAGAAAAGTATCCTTCTGTACTCATCACGAGGCTGCTCGGAAACTATGCGGTGCTCGTAATTGAGAAATCACTTGTAAATACCGTTGCCCTGTGCGATGAAATCATATATATGGAAAAGCCAAAGCAGTTTAACTACGATGTGTACGAGGGCTCGCAGGCCTCATGCATCACTCCCGTACACACCAATCCATATAATCTGACCGGAAAAGGTGTGCTCGTAGGCATTATCGACTCCGGAATTTATTATGCCCATCCGGCTTTTATACAGGATGGTGTAAGCAGAATCGCCTATCTGTGGGACCAGACTGTTTCCGATGATACCTCACACAGTGATATCATCCCTTTCGGCACCTTATATGACCGAGATACAATCACCAAAGCCATAAATGCAGAAAACAGTTTAGAAATGCAGCGCATCTGCCCAAGCATCGACATATCCGGGCACGGCACTCATGTGGCAGGAATCGCTGCCGGAAACGGAAATGGTAATGGTAATGAACAAAACACAAAATACCGCGGTGTTGCTTATGAAAGCACTCTTATAATCGTAAAGCTTAAAACCTCAGGCGGTGCCAGCTTTCCCACAACCACGCAGATTATGCTGGCAGTG
>OGZO01001285.1_pt1 | contig 18469 bp, 13 predicted proteins | sample 1576721 | NCBI WGS metagenome assembly OGZO01 (sample SAMEA3541516, study PRJEB24748) | human gut metagenome | biome: human gut; feature: human-associated habitat; material: faeces | place: China | collected 2012 | reverse complement strand
CGCCGGTCAGGAGGTTTCCTGCCCGGCGGGGCTTTTCGCTTTGCGCCTTATTTCTCTTTTTTCTTAAAGATGAAGAACTTGCTCAGAATGTAGTTCAAAATAACGACGATGACGTTCGACGCGAGCTTCATCACCATGTCGTTCCAGCCAAGAAGATCAACGCACAGGTACATGATGAGCATATCCAGAAGCCCCGTGCCGAGGCGCGCGCCGACAAACGCGGCGAATTCTTTTCCGATCGCCTTTGCGCCCCTCGCCTCGCTGTGGAACACCCAGCGGCGATTCGTCACATACGCGAACAGCACGCTCAAAACCCACGCAACGGCGGTGCTGAATACCGTACCGCAGCCGAGAGGGTGCGCGAACAGCCAGTAGGAGACATAGTTTACGATCGTCGTCAGCACGCCGAAGATCACGTAGGGGATAAGGTCCTTATATTTTTCATAGAGAGCTTTCAGCTTTTCGTTCACTTTCTCACCTCAAAATCCGATCGTGCGCGGGACTTTCTGCGGGCCGTGCCCGAAGAGCACGGCGGCACAGAACGCGGATGTGAACGCCATTTCTCATTGCGTTCTGCCGCTAGATTTTTACATTTTACTTCTTTTCGAGGTGATCCTTGCCGCCCATGTACGGACGAAGGACCTCGGGAATATCGACGCTGCCGTCGGCGTGCAGGTGGTTCTCGAGGAACGCGATGAGCATACGCGGGGGAGCGACGACGGTGTTGTTGAGCGTGTGGGCGAGATAGAGCTTGCCGTCCTCGCCGCGGACGCGGATCTTCAGTCGGCGCGCCTGCGCGTCGCCGAGATTCGAGCAGGAGCAGACCTCAAAGTACTTCTGCTGGCGCGGGCTCCACGCTTCGATATCGCAGCTCTTGACCTTGAGATCGGCAAGATCGCCCGAGCAGCACTCAAGCTGACGCACCGGGATCTCCAGCGAGCGAAACAGCTCCACGCTGTAGCGCCACATCTTTTCGTACCAGTCCATGCTCTCCTCGGGCTTGCAGACAACGATCATTTCCTGCTTTTCAAACTGGTGGATGCGGTAAACGCCGCGCTCCTCGATGCCGTGCGCGCCCTTCTCCTTGCGGAAGCAGGGGGAATAGCTCGTGTAGGTGATGGGGAGCTCCTTCTCGGGAACGATGCGGTCGATGAACGAGCCGATCATGGAGTGCTCGCTCGTGCCGATGAGATAGAGATCCTCGCCCTCGATCTTGTACATCATGGCGTCCATGTCGGTCTGGGACATGACGCCCTGCACCACGTCGCCGTGGATCATGTAGGGGGGAATGTAGTACACAAAGCCCTTGTCGATCATAAAGTCGCGCGCGTACGCGAGCACCGCGGAGTGCAGGCGGGCGATATCGCCGCGCAGATAGTAGAAGCCGTTGCCGGAGACGCGGCGCGCCGCGTCCAGATCGACGCCGTTGAAGCTCTCCATGATCTCCGTGTGGTAGGGGATCTCGAAATCGGGCACAGTCGCCTCGCCGAAGCGCTGCACCTCGACGTTGCAGCTGTCGTCCGGGCCGATGGGAACGCTCGGGTCGATCATCTGCGGGATGACCATCATGCGTTTGGTGAGTTCCTCCTCGTATTCCGGCTCGAGCTTTTCCAGCTCGGCCAGACGCGCGGCCTCGCGCGCGACCTCGGCCTTGACGTCCTCGGCCTCCTCCAGCTTGGAGGGGTCCTTCTTCGCCTGTCCCATCAGCATGCCGATCTTCTTGGAAAGGGCGTTGCGGTTGGCGCGAAGCTCGTTCGCCTCGGTCTTCGCCGCGCGCAGCTTCTCATCGAGCTCCAGCACCTCGTCCACGAGGGGGAGCTTCTTGTCCTGGAACTTCTTGCGGATGTTCTCGCGCACGAGCTCCGGGTTCTCACGGATAAAACGAATGTCCAGCATGATATATTCTCCTCAATTTTATTTCTTTTTCCAGGGCTTGTCCATGTTCTTGAGCGCTTCCATCAGCGCCTCGCGGTCGTCCGCGGAATAAAACTCCAGCGCGATGCGGCCTTTTTTCTGCCCGCCCTGGAATTTGACGCCGCGGCCCAGTGCGTCGCTGAGCGCCTTTTCCGCCTCACGGACGTAATCCACGACCGGCGGCTTCTTCTCTTCCTTTTCCGGCTGCTCCGCCTGGCGGAGCAGGGAAGCGACGAGCGTTTCCGTCTGCCGGACGCTCAGTCCGCGGGATTCGACTTCCGCGGCGGCCTTTTCGCGCAGCGTTTCGGTTTTGAGCGGCAGAAGCGCCCGCGCGTGGCCGGCGGAGAGCTTTCCAGAAGATACTTTTTTCTGCAGCGTCTCGCCGAGAGAAAGAAGCCGTAGTGCGTTCGTGATCGCGGGGCGCGATTTCTGCACGCGCGTGGCGACCTGCTCCTGCGTAAGACCGTAATCGTCCATGAGCTTTTTATAGCCTGCAGCCTCTTCCATGGGGTTCAGGTCCTCGCGCTGGAGGTTTTCCACGAGCGCGAGCTCCATGGCGAGCTTGTCGTCCGCCTCCAAAATGCGCACCGGCACTTCCTTGAGTCCTGCGGCGCGGGACGCGCGCCAGCGGCGCTCGCCGGCGATGATCTGATAGTAACCCTTGTCGAGCGGACGCACCGTGATCGGCTGGATCAGTCCGTATTCGCGGATGGACGCCGCCAGCTCCTCAATCGCCGCAGGGTCAAACTCCCGGCGCGGCTGATCCTTGCGCGGCTCGACCCGCGAGATCGGCAGGGTCTGCACCGTTTCGTTTTCAAGGACGTTTTCCTCCTCGCCGAACAGGGCGGAAAGCCCGGTCCCAAGCCGTGATGTCTTTTCTTTTGCCATTTTCATCCCTGCCTCTGCAAAAATTCTTCGGCGGCGGCGAGATACGCGCGCGCGCCCTTTGATCCGGCGTCGTATTCCGTGATCGGGCGGCCGTGGCTCGGCGCCTCGGCCAGACGGACGTTGCGCGGGATGACCGTGTCGTACACGCGCGCGCCGAAATACCGGCGCAGCTCTTCCGCCACCTGCGTGGAGAAGTTCAGCCGGTTATCGTACATCGTGAGCAGCATGCCCTCAATGTAGAGATTCTTGTTCAGCCGCCGGTTGGCGATCTTCACCGACGTGGTGAGATCGGCCACGCCCTCCATCGCGTAATACTCGCACTGCAGCGGCACGAGCAGGCTGTCCGCCGCGGTGAAGGCGTTGAGCGTCAGAATGCCCAGCGACGGCGGGCAGTCGATGAATATGTAGTCGAAATCGTCCCGGATCGTGTCGATCGCTTCGCGCAGGTGGTATTCGCGCCGCTCCACGTTGGCGAGCTCGACCTCCGCGCCCGAAAGGTCGGTGTTCGACGGCAGCACCCAGCCGTATGGCAGACGGATGATGGCGTCCTCCGCGCTCGCGCTGCCCATCACGACGTCGTACGCCGTCGGATTGCTCCGCTTGGACACGCCCATGCCGGACGTACTGTTTCCCTGCGGGTCGAAGTCCACAAGCAGCGTTTTCTTTCCGAGTCTCGCCAGCGCCGCTGTAAGATTCACGCTTGTTGTCGTTTTGCCGACGCCGCCCTTCTGGTTGGCGACGGCGATCACTTTGCCCATCTCTTTGCCCCCTTTGGGTCTCTCAAAGTCCGGCGCGGACGGAGCAGAGCCCCGCCTCTGCGTGCGCGGCTGCTTCGCCGCCGAACTTTCTTTTCTGTTTTATAGCACCGTTTATTATAATGATGCGCTTTCCATTTTGCAACTGTTTCACGTGAAACATTTTCAGCGGCCGAACGCTTCGGGAGATGTTTCACGTGAAACACTGCTTTTTCGTCAAAAAGGCGCGGCCTGACGTTTCACGTGAAACATCAGGCGAGGAACATGTCGATGTCCTCGATGGTGAGAGCGTCGTGCAGCGCGAGATCGATCGCGTAGCCGACAAGCCGGGCGCTGTCGCGCACGCGGGTGTCGATATCCCGTGGCGTGACGAAAAGCTCCGTATCCTCGGGCAGATCGATCTCCGCGCCGGAGAGGTCGGCGCAGAGCGTGCGCGCATCTACGACCGTCGGCACCCCGACAGCGACGACCGGGACGCCGAGCGTTTCCTCCGTGAGGGCACTGCGCGCGTTGCCGACGCCAGAGCCGGGGACGATGCCCGCATCCGTTACCTGCACCGCGCGGCAAAGCCGCGCCGCCTCACGCGCCGAAAGCGCGTCTACGGCGATCACACGATCCGGCCGGACGAGCGATACAACGCCGCGGACGAGCGCCGCGCTTTCTATGCCGGTCGTGCCGAGAACGCCGGTACGGAAAACGCTCACAGGGCGAAACGCCGCGAACTCTTCCGGAAGCCGTGTTTTCAAATGGCGCGTGACGAGAACGCACTCGGCGGCGAGCGGCCCGACGGCGTCCGGCGTAATATCCGGATTCCCCAGACCGACAACAAGAACGCTCTCCTCCGGCTCCATGGCAAGCTGCGTGCGGATCTCGCGCGCGAGTACGCCGCAGGCGCGGCGGAAGGCGTCCTCCTCGCGCCGGACGAGCGCGTCGAGCGAGATCGTGACATAGCGCCCCATTGGTTTACATAACTTTTCAGCAGCTCCCTCGTCCAGTATCTCCACGGTCTCAACGCCGAGACCGTCGCGTGTCTCCTGCCGGGCCGAGACGCCCGCAAGAGCGGCGCCGCGCGTTCGGAGCCATACGTCGCGCGACTCGCACGCGAGATCGGTTCGGAAAGAATTTTTCAAGAAATTTTCCTCCTGCGCCATATCTTGTGGTCAGTATTTGAAGGAGACACAAAAGTATGCAAAATTTTTCGGGAGAAAACGAAAAAAGTGCTTGCAAATTCAGGAATCCTCCTTTATAATATCAAAACGCGGGTTCGTAGATCCGCAGGAGTATTGAATGGAGGAGGTGGCTAAAGAATGGCCAACATCAAGTCTTCGGCCAAGAGGGTTCTCGTCTCCCGTGTTCGCGCCGAGCGCAACAAGGCGGACAAGTCTGAGCTCAAGACCACGATCAAAAAGTTTGACGCCGCTGCGACGGAAGGAAATAAGGAGAACGCCGAGGCTGCCTACAAAGCCGCTGTCAAGACGGTTGACCGCGCGGTATCCAAGGGTCTGCTCCACAAGAACAACGCAGCTCGCAAGAAGTCCAGCATGGCTTCCAAAATGAACGCGCTGAGCGAATAATCCTCAAAACCGGACAGTGCGGCAGATATCTGCCGCACTGTTTTTCTATTTTTATAGCGTCGATTGACAAGGGCACACGCGGTTCTGCCGGGCGGAAATGCCCTCATACTGCGTCAAAGCCCTTGAGAATACACAAAGTATTCTCTGCGGCCTTTTCCTTGTCTGCGAGCATTTCTGCTCCGGCAGAACTGCTTCGCATCGGACAGCCTTGAATTTTCGAGGGATTTTTGTTCTTTGGGACGCAGGCGGGCTGGCGCCCGCCAAGGAAAAAAGGGCAAAAAGCACCGAAAAGACTGGCTGTCCGGCGTGTGTGCTCTTGTTAATCGACGCTATAGTATAAAGATTTTGCAAATTTGCAAAAAAGACATAAATTTTAAGAGAAGATACATTATAATATCTATGCAGGCAGGGCAGCGCCTCTGCATAAACGAAACGACAACTTTTGCGAGGTATATACTATGGCCAAGTCCTTAATGATGCTGGTGAACCCCGCCGCCGGGCGGTCAATGTCTGATCTCAATCTCGGCACGGCAGTCTCGACGTTCGCTCTGAACGGGTATTGCCCGACCGTCTTTTATACGACCGCGCCGGGCACGGCCTCGAAGATCGTCAAAGAGAACGCCGCGAACTACGAGCGGCTCGTCTGTCTCGGCGGCGACGGCACGCTCTCCGACACGATCGCGGGCCTGATGACGCTGCCGCAGGAGAAGCGCCCCAAGCTCGGGTACATCCCGATGGGCACGGCGAACGACGTGGCAAACACGCTCGGCCTGCCGATGCGCCAGCCGGGGCGCGCCGCGGAAATGATCCTCGCCGGAACGCCGCTGCACTACGATGTCGGTGAAATGGACGGCGTTGGCTTCTTTACCTATATCGCCGCATTCGGCGCGTTCACCGAGGTGAGCTACAAGACCGACCAGGAGCTCAAACGAACACTCGGCCATCTGGCGTATGTGCTCGGCGGACTGAACGCCCTTTCCACCATCAAGAGCTACAAGGCCGTCATTGAGCACGAAAACGGCGTCGTCGAAGGCGAATTCATTTACGGCGCGATGTCAAACTCCCTGAGCGTTGCGGGCATGGTGCGTCTGAACGACGATCTCGTCGATCTCTCGGACGGCAAGTTTGAGATTTTGCTCGTCCGCCGCCCGAAGGACGTGATGGAGGTCAACAGCATCCTCACGGGCGTGCTGAACAAGACCTACGACAGTCCGTGCCTCACCGTAGCGCAGTCGAGCTTCGTAAAATTCACGTTTGAGGAGCCCGTGCCCTGGACGCGCGACGGCGAGGACGGCGGCGCGCACCGGACGCTTACTCTGCGCTCCCACCGCCATGCCGTGGATATCTACTGCTGAAAAACAAAATATAGTAGTTCGCCGCCGCTCTTCCGGCGGCGAACATCCATATATGCCCCCGTGCCGTATCCTTTCCGGAGACCGGCGCAGGGGCATTTCGCTGTTCTGCACAGTTTCCGGATTTACTCTGCTAAATTTTTTGCATAATAATTTCTTGCAAAATTCAAATTTGTTCTTGCAATCGGCGTTTTCAGCGTTTATAATGCGTTCATACGAAAGTTATTTCCTGCGGCTTGCAAATTTCGCGGTTTTGCGGGAAGTGCATCCGTCAGAATGAAAAGGAGGAAATGAAAATGAAAAAAATTCTGGCTCTGGTTTTGGCTCTGTGCATGGTGTTCGCGCTGTGCGCCTGCGGCAGCAGCTCGGGTGATTCCGACTCCCCGGCGGCAAGCACCGTTTCGCTGAACGTCGGCACCGGCGGTGAGAGCGGCACCTATTACGGCTACACCGGCATCCTCGGCACCGTGATCGGACAGAAGACCGATGTTAAGCTCACGGTCGTTGCGACCGGCGGCTCCAAGGATAACCTTGTGAGCATGCAGGACGGCATGTACGATCTTGCGACCGTCCAGTCCGACGTTATGACCTACGCCTACAACGGCACGAACTCCTTTGCCGACTCCGGCAAGATCGACGGCTTCCGCGTTCTGTGCGCTCTGTATCCCGAAACGGTGCAGATCGTCACGACCGATCCCTCGCTCAAGACCGTGGAAGACCTGCGCGGCAAGCGCGTGTGCGTCGGCGACGTCGGCAGCGGCACGTACTTCAACGCCGTCGATGTGTTCGCCGCCTACGACATGACCATCGACGATGTTTCCCCCGTGTACCAGTCCTTCGGCGACAGCACCGAGAGCCTCAAGGACGGCAAGATCGACGCCGCGTTCCTCTGCGCCGGCGCTCCGACCCCGTCCGTTACCGAGCTCGCCGCCTCCAAGACCGTGTACATGATCGGCTTTGACGACGCGCACATAGAAAAGCTGCTCGCTTCCTGCCCGTGGTACGCCAAGCTCGTTCTGCCCGCCGGTACCTATACCGGGTTTGACGAGGACTGCGCCACCGTCACCGTGAAGGCTACGCTCGTCTGCCGCGCCGATCTTGACGACGACACCGCTTACACCATCGTCAAGACCATCATGGAGAGCAAGGACGACATCGCCGCCCTGCACGAGAAAGGCAACAGCATCGATCTGACCTTCGCCACCGAGGGCATCGCCGTTCCGTTCGCCGCGGGAGCCGCGAAGTACTTTGCCGAAAACGGCATCACCGTCGAGACCGCCGGCTGATCCTCCCGGCCGTCTCCTCTCACCGGGGGCGCAAGGCCCCTCGGGCGGAGCAGATCCCGCCCCTACAGGATAACCTGGATTTCCCGTAGGGGAGGGGCTCTGCTCCTCCCCTTTGCGTATGTAAAAGATTCTTTTTTCGGGAGGTAGCCCCATGTCTCACGACGCGACAAAAAATCTCAACGAAGTCATGCGCAAGTATGACCGCGAATCGAATACCCGTGCCTGGGAGGGCAAGCCGAAGATCGCTGTGCAGGCGTATCTCGCGGCATTCGCCATTTTCGAGGTGTATGTCACGCTGTTTGGCACGATGCTCGACGAGGTGCGGCTCACGTCGTTCGTCGGCGGGCTGCTGATCGCAGGCTTTCTCATTTTTCCCAGCCACAAGCACGAGTTCCGCGTGAACTATGTCCCCTGGTACGACTGGGTCATCATGGCGCTCGGCGCAGTATCGTTCTTCTATTTCTGCTTCAACGCCAACACCATCGTGCAGCAGCTCCCGGCGCTCAAGACGTACGAGGTCGTGCTCGGCGTGATCGGCATTCTCGCGCTCTTTGAGCTCTGCCGCCGGAGCACCGGCGTGCCCATCATGATCGTGGCGGGCGTCTTCATTGCGTACGCGCTCTACTACTACGGCGTCAAGCGCGGGCTCGGCGCAGGGGCGTTCAAATCGCTCGTCTGCTCGCTCTTCTATAAAAAGACGGGCATTCTCTCCACGCCGATCAACGTCTGCTCCAAGTATATCGCCGTATTCATCATCTTCGGCGCGTTTCTTGAGCGTACCGGCATTTCCGATTTCTTCATCCAGCTCGCAAACTCGCTGGCCGGCTCGTCCGCCGGCGGCCCGGCGAAGGTCGCCGTTATCTCGAGCGCGCTGTGCGGCATGGTATCCGGTTCGTCCGTCGGAAACACCGTAACGACCGGCAGCGTCACGATCCCGATGATGAAAAAGACCGGGTATAAAGGCGAATTTGCCGGTGCGGTCGAAGCGGCGGCATCTACCGGCGGGCAGATCATGCCCCCGATCATGGGCGCGGCGGCGTTCCTGATGGTAGACTACGTAAGTCTCCCGTATTCAAACATCGTCGTCCGGGCGATCCTCCCGGCGGTGCTGTATTTTACCGGCATTTTCATCTGCGTGCATCTCGAGGCGAAGAAATCCGGGCTGCAGGGTGTGCCCCGCCGCGAGCTGCCTCCCGTGATGCCGCTTCTGAAAAAGACGTATCTGCTGCTGCCGCTCGTGATCCTTGTGTATCTCGTCTCGTCCGGCAGCCGGACAATGGCCTTTGCCGCCGCGGTAGCAACCGTCACCGCGATCGTCGTAAGCATGTTTTCCAAAGAAACACGCATGACTCCGAAGAAATTCTTTGAAGCTCTGGCCGGCGGCACGCAGGGGTGCATCTCGGTCGGCGTCGCCTGCTGCGTGGCGGGCATCGTCGCGGGCTGTCTCACGATGACCGGTCTCGCCAACCAGATCCTGCACGCCATCATCGGCGTTAGCGGCAACGCAAAGCTCCTCGCGCTCTTCCTCACAATGCTCTGCTGCATCGTGCTCGGCATGGGCGTTCCGACGACCGCCAACTACTGCATCATGGCCACGACCTGCGCGCCCATTCTCGTACAGATGGGCATCCCGACGGTCGCGGCGCACTTCTTTGTGTTCTACTTCGGCATCGTCGCCGACCTCACGCCGCCGGTCGCCCTCGCAGCCTACGCCGGTGCCGCCATTGCGGGCGCAAATCCGATGAAGACCGCCTTCAACGCAACAAAACTCGCTATCGCAGCGTTCATCATCCCGTATATCCTCGCCTACAATCCCGCGATGGTGCTCGTCGATACGACCGTCGTGGAGGTCGTTATGATTGCTATCACGTCGCTCATCGGCATGTTCGGTCTCGGGATGGCGCTCGAGGGCTACTACCGCGGGAGCATCCCCTGGTATCTGCGCATTCTCTCCGCCGCCGGCGGACTGTGCCTTGTGTACCCCGGCACGGTGACGGACGTGATCGGCATCGTCGTTGTCGGCGCGATCGTCGTCATGCAGATCCTCCGGGCGAAGAAGACGCTCAAAGCCGCATGAAGCATCCGGGCAAAGCAGCGCCCCACCCCTGCGATACCCCTTGAAAAAACCCGCAGGAGAGGGACTCTGCCCCTCCCGCAAATAAAGGCCCTGTCAAGACGCAGCCAAGATCCGGCTGCGTCTTGTTTTTTCGTTAAAATTCAATGAAAATTCACGATTTTGCGGCGGCGCGGTGCTATCATGGAAAGAATGAATTCGATTCCCGAAAGGATCCTGCCCGATGACTTCCTTCAGCGTAAAAAAACCGTTTACCGTGTTCGTGGCGGTGGTCGCCATTTTGGTGTTCGGCGTGATGTCGTACGTCAAGATGACCCCCGACCTGATGCCGAACATGGACTACCCCTACGTCGTCGTGGTGACGACGTATCCGGGCGCCGCGCCGGAGGAGGTCGAAGCCGTCGTCACCAAGCCGATGGAGCAGAGCATGGCGACGCTCAATGATATCAAGACCGTGACCTCCACCTCGGCGGAGAACTATTCGATGCTTGTACTGGAGTTTGAGCAGAGCACGAATATGGACAGCGCCGTGGTGGACATTCTGCAGAAAACGCAGATGCTCACCGGCCGCTGGGACGATTCCATCGGCACGCCGAGCATCATCCGCATCAACCCGAACATGATCCCCGTGATGGTAGCGGCAGTCGATTCGTCCGAAATGGACCGCTATGAGCTCTCGCGGTTTGCCAAGGACACCGTCATCCCCACGCTGGAAGGCACGACGGGCGTGGCGAGCATCACGACCGGCGGCATGATCGAGCGGACGATGACCATCGAGGTAAACGAGGCCAAGCTCGACAAAATGAACGCAAAGATTGCCGAAGCCATCGACAAGGCGATGGAAGACGCCAGAAAGCAGCTCGAGGACGCGCAGAAGGAGCTGGACGAGAACCGCGAGAAGGTCGAGGCCGGCACGAACCAGCTTCTCAGCGCATCGAGCGGCATCTCCGATTCCATCAAGCAGGGCGAGGACGATCTCGCCGACACGCTCACCGCCGCCGGAGAGACCGCGGCGAAGCTCGCCTCCGCGCGCGCCGCCATCGACGCGCTCAACGCCCAGCTCGAACAGGCGGAGGCCGCGCTCGCGGAAGCCGAGGCGCGTCTGGCCGAAACCGACGCGCGCATCGCCTCGCTGGAAGCGGACAGCGCGCTTTATGCCAAAGCGCTCGGCGAGCCCTACGACTCCATGGACGCCTCCACGACGCTGGAGGCCGCCGGACTGGACGCGGACACCGTTGCCGCGCTCAACGCCAAGGGCTGTACCGATCTCGGCAGCGTCCGCACGATGAACAACTTAAACGACGTGAATCTCTCCGCGCAGCGCACCGCGCGCGCAGCGCAGGCCGTCGCGGTGGAGACCGCGCGCGTGCAGACCGAGGAGCTGCGCGCGCAGATCGCCGCAGCGGAGGAGCGCTGCGCTCAGCTCGAAGAGGAATCCAAAAAACAGATGGAATCGCTCGAAAACATGCAGAAGCAGCTCGAGGAGCTGCCGGGCGAGCTCATGGGCGGCGTAACGAAGATCTCGCTCGCGGGCGGCCAGCTCGCCGCGGCGCAGACCGCGCTCACCAGCGCGCAGACGCAGCTCGACGCGGCGGTGAAAACGCTTGAGGAGCAGCTCGCCTCCGCGCTCGACGCGGCCGACCTCCACGGCGTCATCACACTGGAAACGCTGAGCAGCCTCATTGCCGCGCAGAATCTCGACATGCCCGCCGGGTATGTGTATGACGAGAACGGCAACGGCATCATCGTCACCGTCGGCGACGCCATCGCGGACGGCGAGGATCTCGAAAACCTTGTGCTGCTCGATCTCGGCATCGAGGGCCTTGACCCCATCCGCGTGTGCGATGTGGCGGACGTTGTCCGCGCCGACAACGCGGGGGAGATCTATGCCTCGCTCAACGGCAACAACGGTCTCATCCTCATGTTCTCCAAGCAGTCAAACTACGCGACGGCGAAGGTGTCTGACAACATCAACGCCGCGTTTGAAGAGCTGAGCGCGCAGTATCCGGGGCTGACGTTCACCGCGCTCATGGATCAGGGCGATTACATTTATCTCCTGCGCGACTCGATCCTCTCGAGCCTTCTCTGGGGCGCGCTCTTCTCGGTCGTCATTCTCTTCCTCTTCCTGCGCGACTGGCGGCCCACGGTCATCACGCTCTGCTCGATCCCGATCAGCCTGCTCTTCGCGCTCACGCTCATGTACTTCACCGGCGTTTCCATCAACATCATGTCGCTCTCCGGTCTTTCGATATCGGTCGGCATGCTGGTGGATAACTCCGTCGTTGTGATCGAAAACACCTACCGCCTGCGCGCGCTCGGCGAATCAACGGTCAAGTCCGCCGTGTCCGGCGCGCGGCAGGTCGGCGGCGCGATCGCGGCCTCCACGCTCACGACCATCTGCGTCTTTGTCCCGATCGCGTTCGTCGAGGGCCTTACGCGCGAGCTCTTCACCGATATGGTGCTCACGCTCAGCTACGCGCTCATCGCCAGTCTCATCGTAGCGCTCACGCTCGTCCCGGCGCTCGCGGGCAAGCTGCTCGCGCACGCCAGGCCCCAGAGCGAAACGGCGTTCACGCGCTTCATGCCGAAATACAAAAAATCCGTCCTCTGGGCGGTGAACCACAAGGCCGTCACGCTCCTCACCGCGGTGGCGCTGCTCATCGCAAGCGGCGCGGCGGTGATCGCCAGGGGCTTCACGTTCCTCCCCGATATGGAGACGGAGCAGATGATGGTAACGCTCACGATGCCGGAGGGCAGCTCCTTTGCCGACACGACCGCCGCGGCGGACGAGGCGGCGGCGCGAATGCTCACCGTGCCGGGCGTGGAGACCGTCGGCGGCGCCATCGGCGACAGCGCCGGCTCCAGCCTTTCCATGATGACCACCGAGGGCGACGTTTCGTTCTATGTCCTGCTCGAGAGCGGATATAAGGCGAGCCGCGTTGCGAAAGAGATCAACGAGAAATGCGCCGATATGGAAGCCGATGTGAACGCCGACGCGAACTCGCTCATGTCCTCCATGACGCAGATGCTCACGAGCAGCGGCATCACGGTGCGCGTATACTCCAACGATCTCGACGATCTGCGCGAGACCGCCGACGCCGTGGCCGATGTGCTGCGCGGCGTGGACGGCACGGAAAACGTCGCCGCCGGGGAAGAGGAGCCCACCGCCGAGCTGCACTTCACCGTGGACAAGGAAAAGGCGGCAAAGGAGCAGCTCACCGTGGCGCAGGTGTATATGCAGGTGGCAAAGGCGCTCACCGGCTCGGCCGATCTCATCGAGCTTTCGGACGGCGGCGACACCTATGCCGTCAGCGTACAGACCGCCGGGAAGGACAAGATCACGCCCGAATACGTCCGCTCTCTCACGTTTGACGTGACGGCGAAGGACGGCACGGTGCATTCCGTCGCGCTCAGGGACATTGCCACGGTCGAGGAGACCGAAAGCCTTTCGAGCATCCGCCGTCTCAACCAGCGCCGGTACATCGACGTGACCGCCGACATCGCCGAGGGCTGCAACGTCACGCTCGTGACGAACGCCGCCGAGGAAGCGCTCGCATCGTTCTCCCCCTCGGACGGCACGACCATCGGCTTCACCGGCGAGCGCGAATCCATCGTCGAGGCGCTCAGACAGCTCGTTTTGATGCTCGCGGTCGGTATCCTGCTCGTATATCTCGTGATGGTCGCGCAGTTCCAGGATCTCAAATCGCCGTTCATCGTGATGTTCACGATCCCGCTCGCGTTCACCGGCGGCTTCCTCGCGCTGCTCATTGCGGGGCTGGAGATCAACCTGCTCTCGATGCTCGGCATGATCATGCTCGTCGGCATCATCGTGAATAACGGCATCGTGCTCGTGGACTACATCAACCAGCTGCGCATCGGCGGCATGGACCGGCGCGAGGCCATTGCGGACGCCGCCGTCACCCGTCTGCGCCCGATCCTCATGACGAGCATCACGACGATCCTCGGTCTTATTGTCATGGCGCTCGGCCAGAGCGAGGCAACGTCGCTCATCCAGCCGCTCGCCGTAACGTGCATCGGCGGACTGCTGTACGCCACGCTCATGACGCTTTACGTCGTGCCCGTCATGTACGACGCGCTCTCCAAAAAGGCGCTCTACCACGTGGACGAGGCCGATCTCGAACTCAGCGAAAAATAAATCCCTGTCTTGGAACCCCCTGCTCTTGAAAGAGCAGGGGGTTTCGGTTATAATGAGATGATATAATGAGATAATATCTTATGATACTATCCTATGATACTAAAAGGAGGTCGTATTTATGAACGTTCTCGTTACCGGCGGCGCCGGATACATCGGCAGCCACGCCTGCGTGGAGCTTCTGAACGCCGGACATTCGGTCGTTGTGGTGGACAATCTCGTCAACGCCAACGCGGAGTGCCTGCGGCGCGTCGAGCGCATCACCGGAAAGACGCTCGAATACCACGAAATGGATCTTTTGAACCGCGCAGCTCTCAATGAGCTTTTCGATACGCACCGGTTTGACTGCGTGCTCCACTTTGCCGGTCTCAAGGCGGTAGGGGAGTCGGTGCAGCAGCCGCTGCGGTACTACAACAACAACCTCGGCACGACCATCCATCTCTGCCAGACGATGGCGGCGCACGGCGTGAAGAAGATCCTCTTCTCCTCGTCCGCGACGGTGTATTCGCCGGACAATACGATGCCCGTGGACGAGAGCGCCCGCACCGGCGGCTGCACGAATCCCTACGGCTGGACGAAGTACATGAGCGAGCAGATCCTCTCCGATACGGCAAAGGCCGACGGCGAATGGACCGTTATGCTGCTGCGGTACTTCAACCCCGTCGGCGCGCATCCGAGCGGACTCATCGGCGAGGACCCGCGCGGCATCCCAAACAATCTGATGCCGTACATCGCCCAGACCGCCGCCGGACGGCGCGAGTATCTGAGCGTATTCGGCAACGACTATCCCACACCGGACGGCACGGGCGTGCGCGACTATCTGCACGTCGTCGATCTCGCGCGCGGCCATGTCGCGGCGATGGACTATATGGCGGAGCGGAAGGGTGTTTTCGTGTTCAATCTCGGCACCGGCCACGGCTACAGCGTGCTCGATATGGTGCATGCCTTTGAAAAGGCGACGGGGAAGAAGGTCCCCTACAAGATTGCCCCGCGCCGCGCCGGAGACGTCGCCGAGGTGTACTGCGACCCGGGCAAGGCCGAGCAGGAGCTTGGCTGGAAGGCGGAACACTCTCTCGAGGATATGTGCCGCGACAGCTGGAACTGGCAGAGCAAAAACCCGAACGGGTTCGCGGGATAAAGCGCCCCTCCCGGAGGGAGACGGTTGGTTTTGCGGCAAACGAACACCATGCCTGTAGGGGCGGGGCTCTGCTCCGCCCACGCAGCGTTCCGCGCAAAACGTTTTTCCCTCCGTCTTTTGCTCTCGCCAAAATCCACCTCCCTCAAAGAGGGAGGCATTTTTTAAATGAATAGATGAAAAGGAGACGACCCATGCCATCCAAAGTATTTGATTATATCGCCCGCGAGCAGGCGCGGCAGGACGCTACCGTTGAGCTGATCGCGAGCGAAAATTTTGTGAGCGAGAATGTTCTTCGCGCCGTCGGCTCGTGTCTCACGAACAAGTATGCCGAGGGCTATCCCGCCGAGCGCGTTTCCGGAAACCGCGGCCGCTACTACGGCGGCTGCGAGATCGTGAACGAGCTTGAGGAATACTGCTGCGCCATGTGGAAAAAGGTGTTCCATACCGACTACCACGTGAACGTCCAGCCGCACAGCGGCGCGAACGCGAATCTCGCGGCGTATATGAGCGTATTGCAGCCGGGTGACACGGTCCTCGCCATGTCGCTCAATAACGGCGGCCACCTGACGCACGGCTCGTCCGTCAATTTCAGCGGCAAGCTCTTCGATATGAAATTCTACGACGTGGACGCGCAGGGCTTCATCGACTTTGCGGACGTGGAGCAAAAGGCCGCCGAATATAAGCCGAAGCTCATTCTCGCGGGCGCTTCGGCGTACAGCCGCGTCATCGATTTCGCGCGCTTCGCAGACATCGCCAAAAGCGTGGGCGCATACTTTATGGTGGATATGGCGCACATCGCGGGTCTCGTCGCGGCAGGGGATCACCCGTCGCCGTTCGGACTCGCCGACATCATCACGACCACGACGCACAAAACGCTGCGCGGGCCGCGCGGCGGCATGATCTTCTGTAAGCCGGAGCTTGCGAAGAAGGTGGACAGCGCCGTGTTCCCCGGCACGCAGGGCGGGCCGCTCGAGCATGTGATCGCGGGCAAGGCCGTCGCCGCCGAGGAAGCCTGCACGGACGAATACCGCGAATACATCCACGCCGTTGTGCGAAACTGCCGCGCGATGTGCGAGGAGTTCCGGAAAATGGGCTACGACGTTGTGACCGGCGGCACGGACAACCACCTGTTCCTGCTCGATCTCACGAAAACGGGGCTCACCGGCAAGGCGGTGCAGGATGAGCTCGACCGCCACGGCATCACGCTCAACAAAAACTGCGTTCCCAACGAAACGAGAAGCCCCCAGCAGACCTCCGGCGTGCGCATCGGCACCGCCGCGATGACGACAAAGGGGTACACCGAGGCGGACTTCCTCGCCGCCGCGCACCGGATCGACGAGGTGCTGCGCGCGATGCAGGCAAAAACCATGTAAAGTTTTGGCGAAATGCCATAACAGGTCTTGCGTTGGAAACGGTTTTATGGTACGTTAAATACAATACCGAACGGCTTCCGCTCTCCACCTTACGAGCGGTACGCGGTTCGATGAAAGGAGTTTGTTTTCCCCGCAGGATCCGCGGTGCGGCAGTGTGGAGACCTGCCGTATAGCCTCCGTACATTTATCGGCGGAGGTAAGGTCTGAGCAGCGGAGGCTCTCAGATCAGGATCGGTACGCATGGCAGAAGTACGTCTGGTAGACATCAAGAAGATCTATCCGAATCAGGGCGGCACGAAGAAGAAAAAGGGCGACGTTCCCGAGAAGAAGCACAATCTGCAGATCACCGAAGAGGGTGTCGTTGCGGTGCAGCAGTTCTCGCTGGATATCGCCGACCGTGAATTTATCGTGCTCGTCGGCCCGTCCGGCTGCGGCAAGTCCACGACGCTGCGCATGATCGCCGGTCTCGAGGAGATCACCTCGGGCGATCTTTTCATCGACGGCAAGCGCATGAACGACGTCGCCCCCAAGGACCGCGACATCGCCATGGTATTCCAGAACTACGCTCTTTATCCCCACATGACCGTTTACGAGAACATGGCGTTCTCGCTCAAGCTCAAGAAGCTCCCGAAGGCCGAGATCGACAAGAAGGTCCGCGAGGCCGCGGAGATCCTGGACATCACCGCCCTGCTCGACCGTAAGCCGAAGGCGCTCTCCGGCGGCCAGCGCCAGCGTGTCGCCATCGGCCGCGCCATCGTGCGCAGCCCCAAGGTGTTCCTCATGGACGAGCCGCTCTCCAACCTTGACGCCAAGCTCCGCAACCAGATGCGCGCCGAGATCATCAAGCTGCGCGACAAGATCGACACCACGTTTATCTACGTCACCCACGACCAGACCGAGGCCATGACGCTCGGCGACCGCATCGTCATCATGCGCGACGGCTTCATCCAGCAGATCGGCACGCCGCAGGAAGTGTTCGATAAGCCCGCCAACCTCTTCGTTGCCGGATTCATCGGAACGCCGCAGATGAACTTCTTCGACGCCGAGCTCAAGCGCGACGGCGACAAGTACACCGTCAAGGTCTGCGGCGAGCAGGTCAACCTCACCGAGGATAAGCAGGCCGCGCTCCTCCGCAACGACGTAAAGTCCGGCCCCGTGACGCTCGGCATCCGCCCGGAGCACATCGTGCTCGCAAAGACCGGCGGCATCCCCGCGCGCGTGGACGTGTCCGAAATGATGGGCTCGAGCGTGCATCTGCACCTCACCGCCGCCGGCCACGACGCCGTTGTCATCGTCCCGACGCTCGAGCTGGACGCCATCCCGTCCTACGGCCAGCAGGTCTCTCTTGAGCTGCACGAGGACAGCATCCACCTCTTCGACCGCGAGAGCGAGAAGTCTCTGCTTCTCTGATCGACCTCTTACAAAAACCCCGACCCGCCGGGATATCCCGGCGGGTCTTACAATGCGAAAATCTTTCGGAGGAATCCTCTATGGAAAACCCTGCGCTTATTATCATGGCCGCCGGTATGGGTAGCCGCTTCGGCGGGCTCAAGCAGATCACGCCCGTAGGCGACAACGGCGAGATCATCATGGACTTCTCGCTGTACGACGCTTACCAGGCGGGCTTCCGCAAGGTCGTGTTCGTCATCAAAAAGGAACGCGAGGCGGATTTCCGCGCCATCGTCGGCAGCCATGTGGAGAGCCGGATGGACGTGCAGTATGTGTTCCAGTCGCCGGACGATGTGCCGGAGTGGTTCACCGTTCCCGAAGGGCGCGAAAAGCCCTGGGGCACGGCGCACGCCGTGCGCGCCTGCCGCAACGTGATCGACGGCCCGTTCGCCGTCATCAACGCCGACGATTTTTACGGCGCGGGGGCATTCCGCGCGCTCTATGATTTTCTTGCCGAGCCGATGGCGGAGAGCGAGAACGCCATGGTCGGGTATCGCATGCGCAATACCGTTA
>OGZO01001281.1_pt1 | contig 18499 bp, 17 predicted proteins | sample 1576721 | NCBI WGS metagenome assembly OGZO01 (sample SAMEA3541516, study PRJEB24748) | human gut metagenome | biome: human gut; feature: human-associated habitat; material: faeces | place: China | collected 2012 | reverse complement strand
GATAAATATATTGGTAAACTTTATTACGGTTAAATTTTTTTAAATTAATCGTGGTAAAACAAAAGGAGAATCGTCATGGCACAATTTGTAAAACTGAACCCCGAAGCCCTGCAGCCGCTGCGCGAGGTCGATGCACGCCTGGTCTCTTACGATGTTGAGATGGCCGAGGTCACCGGCGGAACCTTCTGGAAAGCCTACACCCCCGCCCAGATTGCCGGTAAGGAGGAGTTTGTGCTGAAAAAGGGCACTGCCGGTCTTATGCTGGTGCGGGGCGGTGCGGTTGCGATCGAGGCAATCTCTACATCCTGCCGATAAAGATGAGGTTTGATATGAAAAAACTTTGGAAAAAGTGTCTGGTTCTTTTCTTGTGTTTTTGCGTGATGTGGAGCGCAGGGGGCATAGGCAATGTCTACGCTAAGTCTCTGGAGGAGATCAGACAGGAACAATTAGAAAACAAAAAGAAAAAGGACGAGGCAGAGAGCCAGAAGAACGATGCACAGAAAGTTGTTGACGATCTTCAGGACGAGGCAGATGATCTTGGCGCGACCTATAACTCATATAACAAGCGTTTGCAGAGCGTCAACCAGGAGATCACGGATACGCAAAATGCAATCGAATCTGCCAATGCCAGCATTAGTCAGTTGGAAAAGGAACTGGCTGAGGCAGAGGCGGCAGAGGCTGAACAGTATGAGGGGATGAAGACCCGTATCCAATACATGTATGAGAACGGATCCCAGTCGCTTTTGACCACCCTTCTGGAGAGTGGCTCCATGGTAGAATTTTTGCAGAGAGCCGAGTATGTGTCCTCTATCACTTCCTATGACCGAAAGATGATGAACTCCTATGCAAAGTTGCAGGATACCATCAAGGAAAAGTCGGCAGCACTTAGTGATAAAAAGACAGAACTTTCTGCCTATAATGATACGCTTTCTGCAAAGCAGGATGAACTTGACGATCTGGTCAATGATGCCGGCAATGCCTACAGTGCCAAGAAGGGCGAGGTGTCAGCGGCACAGATGTCCGTGGAAGAATACAATGCCAAGATCCAAGAGTTCCGGGACAATGAGACAGCATTAGAGGGAGAGGCAGCAGCAGCGCAGGCAGCCCTGGCACAGCAGATCCTGCAGCAGCAACAGCAACAACAGCAGCAAGGGGGAACTACAGGTGGAGACGGCAGTGATGGATCTGATGCAGGTAATGCAGGAGATGCGGGTAATACACCGCAGATTCCTACGGAAAATACCGGTGGCTCGATCTCTTATTCGGATGCTGACTTGAAACTGATGGCTGCGATCATCCAGGCAGAAGCCGGAGGCGAGTCCTATGCAGGACAGTTGGCAGTCGGAACCGTTATTATGAACCGAGTCAAGAGTTCCCTGTTCCCCAATACCTTATCGGGGGTCATTTATCAGACCAACCAGTTCCAGCCGGTACGAGACGGGCATCTAGCCCTGATTCTGGAGCGTGGACCGAATGAATCCTGCACCAATGCCGCCAGACAGGTTTTGAATGGCTACCGGTCGGGCGACTGGCTCTTTTTCATGACCAAGAAGTGGGCTGATTATTACGGCATCACGGGATATACTATGATTGGAAATCATGCGTTCTTTAGAAATTGGGGAGCAAATTAGAAAAAACGTGGATACTTTTCTGAGGGAAGGTGTCCGCGTTTTTGTGCTATAAGAAAGAGAAAATGATTTATTAAATTTTGATTAGTGTTTATAATAAAAAAAGACTTCTATATGAAGCCTTTAAGCACACCCTGTGCTGCTGGAAAAACCAGTGAATTGAATAAATTTTTATTTGAACTCGCAGTGTAAATTTGTAGGGGAACTACAATTTACATTTGTATGGTAGCGCAAAGATGGAGGAATGTCAAATGAAAAATGAGAAAAAGTACTATTTAGGATTGGACATTGGAACGGATTCTGTGGGCTATGCTGTGACAGACACAGAATATCGTTTGTTAAAGTTTCATGGGAGTGATGCATGGGGGAGTCATGTGTTTAGTGCTGCTGCCCTTTGTGATGAGCGTAGAAATTTTCGCTCTGCGCGACGTAGACTGGATCGAAGACAACAGAGAGTGAAACTTTTGCAGGAAATCTTTGCGGATGAGATTGCAAAGATTGATCCGCGCTTTTTTATACGTTTATCAGAGAGTTATTTATGGCGTGAAGATACAGCAGACAGGTATATTTTCTTTAATGATAAGGAATATACAGACGTTCAATATATGGGAGAATATCCGACAATTCATCATCTTATTTCGGATTTAATGCATGATAAAAAGAAACATGATGTGAGGCTGGTATATTTAGCATGTGCATGGTTAGTTGCGCACAGAGGACATTTTTTGAATCAGATCAGTGTGGAACATATGGATTCATTGCTGGATATTCAGGAAGTATATCAGAATTTCCTGGGATTTTTTATAGAAAATGGTTTTGAAAATCCGTGGTCATCAGATGCGCAGGCTATTGGTGCGATTTTAAAAGAGCATGTGAGAGTGACAGAAAAACATAATCTTCTAGCGGCAACTATATTGGATGATAGAAAGCCAAATAAGAATGTAAGCGAAACTTTTCCATACAGTGAATATCATATTATTCGTTTACTGGCTGGAGGAACTTGTAAATTACAGGAGTTATATGGAAAAGATGAGTATGAAGCCTTTGGCTCCCTTTCGCTTGAGATGGATGATGATAAAATGGCGGAGATCATGGTCAACATCGGAGATGACTATGAACTGATTTCTGTATTACGCAATTTACATGATTGGAGTGTACTGACAGAAGTTTTAGATGCGGAATCCGGAATTACAACGATTTCGGAGGCCAAAGTGAAAATATATGAGCAGCATAAAGCGGATCTTAAGACATTAAAATACTTTATACGTAAGTATTGTCCAACAAAATATGATATGGTTTTTCGTGAAGCACGAAATAACAACTATGTGGCCTATTCCTATCATGTCAACCGAGAGATCGCAGACCAGATCAAAAGCAAGGCGGATATTGAAACTTTCTCGAAGTTTCTTGAAAAAATAGTAGGGAAAATTCAGCCAGATGAAGAGGATGAAGCCGCTTATCAGGAGATGTATGGGCGGCTGGTGTTACGACAGTTTTTGCCAAAACAAAAAAATACGGATAATCGTGTGATTCCTCATCAGTTGTATGAATATGAATTAAAGAAAATTCTGGACAACGCAAGCGAGTATTTACCATTTTTAAAACAGAATGAAGATGGAATTTCAAATAAAGATAAGATATTAAGTGTATTTAAGTTTAAAATCCCATATTATGTTGGACCACTGAATACAAATTCTGATTTTGCATGGATTCAGCGCAAAGCAGGAAAAATTTTGCCTTGGAATTTTCAGAGCATGATCGATGATGATGCGAGCGAAGAAGCATTCATAAAAAAGATGACAAATCAATGTACATATCTTCCAGGAGAAGCAGTTTTGCCGAAGGATTCTTTATGCTATCAGAAGTTTATGGTTTTGAATGAGATAAATAATCTAAAAATAGATGGTAGAAAGATACCGGTAGAAGCCAAGCAGGGACTATATACATGTCTTTTCTTAAAATATAAGCGTGTAAAGAAAAAGCAGATTGAGGATTATTTGATCAGTAATGGATATTTAGATAAAAATCACAGAGAGAGTCTGAGCGGAATTGATGTGACGATCAAATCATCATTATCTTCCTATCTTTCTTTCAAGCGATTGTTGGATAAGAAGATACTGAGTGAACAGGAAGTGGAGCGGATTATTGAGAGATCTTCGTATGCAGAAGATAAAGGTCGTGTAGGAAAGTGGTTACGAAAGAATTATCCGGATTTGTCAGATGAAGATGTCACATATATTTGCAAAATAAAAACCAAAGATTTTGGAAGACTATCACGCAAATTCCTAACTGGCATGGAAGGGGTTTGCAAAGCAACAGGAGAGATAGCGACCATTATCAATATGATGTGGGAAACCAATGATAATCTGATGGAATTGTTATCAGAACGATATACTTTTGTAGAGACAATTGATGCATGCAGAAAAGAGTATTATACGGGAAGAAAGCAGACATTAGAAGAACGTTTAGATGAAATGTATGTATCAAATGCAGTTAGAAGACCAATATATCGTACCCTAGATATCGTAAAAGATATTGAAAAAGCATTTGGAACACCTGAAAAAATCTTTGTTGAGATGGCGAGAGGAGGATTACCAGAGCAAAAAGGAAGACGGACAAAATCACGTTATCAGCAGATTCTGGATTATTATGCAAAGTGCCGGGAAGAGGATGTTCGCGATTTGAAACATCAGTTAGAGACCATGGGCGAATACGTGGATAATCGTTTGCAAAGTGATCGGTTGTTTTTATATTTTATGCAATTTGGGAAATCGGCATATAGCGGAACTCCTATCTCGATTGAGCGTTTAATGGCAGGTTCCAAAGAATACGATATTGATCATATATATCCACAGGCATATGTTAAGGATGACAGCATTATCAATAATAAGGTATTAGTGCTGTCAGAGGAAAATGGTGCAAAACAAGATGTTTATCCGATCAAAGCAGAAATTCGCAACCAAATGCAAAGTACATGGGCATACTGGCATCATTTGGGAACCATTTCAGATGAAAAATACAAACGACTGATTCGCTCAACTCTATTTACAGAGGACGAAAAGTATGGATTTATCAACCGTCAGTTGACAGAAACGTCGCAGTCCACGAAAGTAGTAGCCGAATTGCTGAAGGAAAGATTTCCACAGACGATAATTGTTTATTCTAAGGCAGGACTGGTTTCTGAGTTTAGACATGAGTTTGATCTGTATAAATCACGTACATATAACGATCTGCATCATGCGGTGGATGCGTATTTGAACGTGGTGGTAGGAAATGTGTATCATATGCGATTTTCGCGTCAATGGTTCCGTGTCGAGTCCAGGTATAGTGTTAAGACGAAAACATTATTTACACACACTGTTAAATGTCAGGATCAAATTGTTTGGAACAAGGAAGAAATGTTACCGCGAGTACTTAAAACAGCAAAGAAGAATACGGCTCACTTTACCAAGTATGCAAGTTTTAAGACTGGTGGATTATTCGACCAGCAACCAGTAAAGAAGGGAGCAAACTTGATACCATTAAAGGCAGGACTCCCAACGGAAAAATATGGTGGCTACAATAAGGCGGGGGTTATGTTTTTTATTCCGGTACAGTATAGGACTGGAAAAAAGTCGACCTTAATGGTATTGTCGGTGGAACTTTTATATGGCAAGAGATTTCTGGAAGACACGACATTTGCCAGAGAGTATGCGAAAGATCGTTTACAGCGCATTACGGGAAAGCCCGTGGATATTGTGGATTTCCCAATGGGAATGCGACCATGGAAGGTAAATACCATATTGTCTTTAGATGGATTCCGCGTGTGTATCACGGGAAATGCGAGTGGAGGTAAGTGTTTGATTGCACAGCCGGTTGTGCAGTTTTCATCGGATGAGTATTGGAAGTATTATCTGAAAAAAGTAGAGAGGTTAACGGAAAAAGTATCCAATAACCCACGATACGTTTATGATGTGGACTATGATGTAGTGCATGCAGAGGATAATTTGAAATTATATGACCTCTATATAGATAAATTGCAAAATACCATTTACAAAAAACGAATCAACTCTCCATTACAACTTCTTATAGATGGGAGGGAACGTTTTATAGGATGTAATGTAATAGAACAGTGTCAGGTGTTGTTAAATATTCATCAGGTGTTTGGCAGAATGACGGCGGGATGTAATCTGGAAAAAATAGGTGGAAAAGCGCATAGTGCTGCGACAGTAAGTTTTAGTAGCACGATGTCAAACTGGAAAAAGAATTATTCAGATGTACGTATTATCGATCAATCGGCATCTGGATTGTGGGAAGTGGTTTCGGATAACATTTTGGAGTATGTATGAGTTGGCGAGTGGTAGTCATTGAAAGTCAATCCAAATTAGATTACAAGATGGGGTATCTGGTTGTACGTGGATTGGAGACAAAACGTGTTCTTTTAGATGAAATAGCGGTGCTTCTTATAGAGAATCCTGCAGTTTCTATGACAGGTGTCTTGATTGCGGCGTTGACGGAAAAGAAAATAAAAGTAATCTTCTGTGATGCAAAACGAAATCCTATTGCGGAATTGGTACCTCATCATGGTTGCCATGACAGTTCAGCCAAGATTCGTTCACAAATAGCGTGGGAACAGACGGTGAAAGATAGTATCTGGCGAGATATTGTAAGTGAAAAAATACGAAAACAGGCAGATTTTCTCTTGGAAATAGGATGTTTGGAGCAGGCAAGGATGCTATCCGGTTATACAGAACAGATTGAACTTGCGGATACGACGAATCGTGAAGGACACGCTGCAAAGGTGTATTTTAATGCACTTTTTGGAATGGAATTTACCAGAAGTGCCGATATAGCCATCAATGCTGCGCTAAACTATGGTTATAGCATGATTCTTTCGGCATTTAATCGGGAAATCAGTGCGAATGGATATCTGACACAATTGGGAATCTTTCACAATAATATGTTCAATCATTTTAATTTGTCCAGTGATCTGATGGAACCATTTCGTATTTTGGTAGATCGGCTTGTATATCAAATGCAGCCGGTGGAATTTGATACAGAAGAAAAACATGAAATGTGGCGCATCATGGATCAAAAAGTGAGTATTGATGGACAGAGTCAGTTTGTAATGAATGCTATTAAGATATATACAAAAAGCGTATTGGATGCAATTAATGATGGAGATGCTTCGCTTATAAAGTTTTATGGTATGCTGTAGCGAAAGCATTTGGAAGATAAAATGGCAGGGTTTCGATTTATGAGGATGTTAGTCTTTTTTGATTTACCGACACTTACAACGGAAGACAAACGGCAATATCGGCAGTTTCGAAAACTGTTGATAAAAAATGGATTTATTATGTTGCAAGAATCTGTATATTGCAAAATGATGACAAGCCCATCTATGGAAAATTCGATTAAGTTGCTTATTCATAAGAATAAACCGTCACAGGGAATCATACAGACGCTGGTTGTAACAGAAAAGCAATTTGTCAAGATGGATTATGTAGTCGGAGAGTATACAGGCGATGTGATCGATACAGAGGAAAGGCTGGTTGTGCTATGAAAGTATATATTCCACAAATAGATAGCACAGTTACGTGTGAAGCGGGGTGTTGCCAGACAATCGTGATTGAGAATCAAAAAGTATGGTGTGATATTCTAAATGATTTGGCTGACCAGTCGCAAGGAGCAGAAGGGAAAATAGTTTTATCGAATGAGGATAAAGTTCTTCCAATGGCAAAACATGCAGAAATGGTATCACAGTTTATCCCTTTTGATATGAATCAAAAAGGACTCATAACAAAGATTGTCAATCGGATGCAACAACGGGCAATAGGAGAAGATTATTTTTTGAAGATGTCAACCCTGGTAGCAGAATGGGAGCAATTACTTTTGGAATTATCCACGGAGATGACAGGCCATATAAGTTTTTCAAAGGTTAATATAGAATCCCTGATCAAGGCAGCAGGAGTGGAAGTGGAGAATGTTTATGATAATCTGGGGGAAAAGTTGTTGGATTATTTTGAACTGGTGCAGATATACGATCATAATAAGTTGTTTTTCCTGATCAATCTGAGAAGTTATTTATCGGATGGAGAGATGGAAGAATTTTTTGAAGATGTGCAAAATCGTGGATATACGGTTTTATTCATAGATGCCATGGAACATCCAATTTCAAAGCGAGAACATAGAATTATAGTGGATGCAGATCAATGTATTTTATGTTAAAATAAAAGTGTTTCCGAAAAAAACTAGGGATGTTACACAAATATTTCGCAGATATTTTTCTCGGGCAATTTGAGGTTTGAGGTTTGAGAGCAGTGTAAATTCGTAGGGGAAACAAACAGCAACACCGGACGAACAGTCAGCCTCGCAGTTTGAGAGCAGTGTAAATTCGTAGGGGAAACAAACAATGCTTGCGACTGGTGGCTTTACCGAAGGGTTTGAGAGCAGTGTAAATTCGTAGGGGAAACAAACATGGAGCAACTTGTAGATCAGTTACGCCAAGTTTGAGAGCAGTGTAAATTCGTAGGGGAAACAAACAAAAAAGAGCGGATGACGGAATATGAATCAGTTTGAGAGCAGTGTAAATTCGTAGGGGAAACAAACATAGATGCAGATTTGAATACGTCGACAATTGTTTGAGAGCAGTGTAAATTCGTAGGGGAAACAAACATAGAAACATCAACCGCAGGATCGATTGTTGTTTGAGAGCAGTGTAAATTCGTAGGGGAAACAAACTCAAACAATGATAAAGATACAACTTGAGAAGTTTGAGAGCAGTGTAAATTCGTAGGGGAAACAAACAGATATTTCAACCGCTTAGTAGACGCAGGTGTTTGAGAGCAGTGTAAATTCGTAGGGGAAACAAACCGGGTCGATGATTTCTTCGTGCGTAATGTCGTTTGAGAGCAGTGTAAATTCGTAGGGGAAACAAACAAAAGATAGAGTATGCAAATGTTCGCGCTGTTTGAGAGCAGTGTAAATTCGTAGGGGAAACAAACTTTGACAGAGACAAATAATGCACTAGGTGGTTTGAGAGCAGTGTAAATTCGTAGGGGAAACAAACTTGATTGCATCTTTTAACAGCATTATCTGAGTTTGAGAGCAGTGTAAATTCGTAGGGGAAACAAACTCGCAGATCATAAGCAATTTATCTATCGGTGTTTGAGAGCAGTGTAAATTCGTAGGGGAAACAAACTAAAATGGCAGATGTATTAGCACAAATAAGAGTTTCGATAAACTGTGGAATAGATGTTTGACATAGAGCAGAAGCGATGTTAATATAATAATAGAAAAGGTGCTACCTATGACGGTTCGCCTGAAAAATGGGTAAAAATAACCGCTTAACTTGTCAGGTTGGGGCGGTTATTTTTGTGCCTTGGAATCACGCTTCCCATGAGCGTAACCCAGACTGTAAAAAGTCGCACACAGTGAAATCACTGCGATTAAGTCACTGATGGTCAGCATAAGCACATACCTCCTTTCGTAAGATTTCCCTCAAAAAGAGAGATAAATCTATGTAATCGGAGCTATGTAATACTCTCCGCGCAAAGCAAACCGCCATTTCACGTCAAGTGAAGTAGCACCTTAGGCTGTAAAGCCTATAATTATCGTATCAAACATTTGTTCTGAATACAAGATATGTTATCGAAAATCCTAAAATAAGGTTTTGACTGTTCGCCTGCTCAAAATAGTAAAATCCCAACTCTTTTTTTGTAATAGATGCAAGAAAAATAATTCCGAAAATTACGCAAATTGTGTTTGAATAAGACACAATTATAAGGCGAAATTCCAACGCTAAGATAGAAAATGAAAATGGCAAACCCCTATATATTGATAATTTTTTAACAAAGATAAGAAACAGGTCAAAAAAGTATGTGGCGAAAAACTTGTGAATATTCTGACAATTTTATTTTGCAAGACGCAAGTGTAAAAAAGTTGGCTTGCATGAAGAATAATTTTGTGCTACTATAAGTTCATGCGGAAACGCTGTTTTCTTTTTTTTACTTTCGCTTGTTAAAAAAATAACGAATGGTAAAAAAAGAGAAGCAGAAAATAAGAAATAAAAAGGAGAAAGAACATGGGAAAGAAAGTCGTTTTAGCAGGTGCATGTCGTACTGCAATCGGAAAAATGGGGGGAGCACTCAGCAACACACCAGCAGCAGATCTTGGTGCTATTGTTATTAAGGAAGCATTAAATCGTGCAGGTGTAAAACCAGAGATGGTAGACGAAGTTAAGATGGGATGTGTTATCCAGGCTGCACAGGGGCAGAACGTAGCACGTCAGGCAGCGATCAAGGCAGGACTTCCGATCGAGGTTCCGGCAATCACGATCAACGTTGTTTGCGGATCCGGTCTGAAATGTGTAAATGATGCAGCAACCATGATCATGGCAGGAGAGGCTGATATCGTTGTAGCAGGTGGTATGGAGAATATGTCAATGGCTCCTTACGCTATGACAAAGGCTCGTTTCGGATATCGTATGAACAATGCAACGATCATTGATACTATGGTAAATGATGCTTTGACAGATGCATTCAATCATTATCATATGATGATCACAGCAGAGAACGTTTGTGATAAATATGGCATTACAAGAGAAGAACTTGATGCATTCTCAGCAAACAGCCAGCAGAAATGTGAAAAGGCTATCGCAGAGGGCAAGTTTGATGACGAGATCGTTCCTGTACCGGTTAAGGTTAAGAAGGAAATGGTTGATTTCGTTAAGGATGAAGGTCCAAGACCTGGTACAACACCGGAATCACTTTCTAAGTTGCGTTGCTGCTCAGGTAAGGAAGGCGGACTTGTTACAGCAGGTAATGCTTCCGGTATCAACGATGGTGCAGCAGCAATCGTTGTTATGAGCGAGGAAAAAGCAAAAGAACTTGGTGTTACACCAATGGCTACATGGGTTGCAGGAGCACTTGGCGGTGTTGCGCCGGAGATCATGGGTGTTGGCCCTGTTGCTTCTACAAAGAAAGTTCTTGCTAAGACAGGACTTACCATTGATGATATGGATCTGATCGAAGCAAACGAAGCATTTGCAGCACAGTCAATCGCAGTTGCAAGAGACCTGAACTTTGATATGAGCAAGGTAAATGTAAACGGTGGTGCGATCGCACTGGGACATCCGGTTGGAGCATCCGGCTGCCGTATCCTTGTTACCCTATTACATGAAATGCAAAAGAGAGATTCTAAGAGAGGTCTTGCTACACTTTGTATCGGTGGTGGCATGGGCTGCTCAACAATCGTTGAAAAATATGAATAAAAATTTTTAAAAGTATATTTTACGGAGGTGCTAACATGAAGGTTGGTGTTATTGGAGCAGGAACAATGGGACAGGGCATTGCAAAGGCATTTGCCCAGGTCGATGGATATGAAGTCGCACTTTGCGATATCAAGCAGGAATGGGCTGAAAGCGGAAAGGCTAAGATCGAAAAAGGCTATGCCCGTCTGGTAGAAAAAGGAAAATTGACACAGGAAGCTGTTGATGCTATCGTTGCTAAGATTACTCCTGGATTAAAGGAAGACCTTTGCAAAGACTGCGATTTGATCGTAGAGGCAGCTTTCGAAGATATGAACGTTAAGAAGACAACATTTGCAGAACTTGACAAGATTGCTAAGCCAGAGTGTATCTTCGCATCTAACACATCAAGCCTTTCTATTACAGAGATTGGCAACGGACTTACACGTCCACTGATTGGTATGCATTTCTTCAACCCAGCTGATCGTATGAAATTAATCGAAGTTATCGCAGGTGTAAATACTCCTGTTGAGTCAGTAGATGCAATCAAGAAGATTTCTGAAGAAATCGGTAAGACACCTGTACAGGTAAATGAAGCAGCAGGATTCGTTGTAAACCGAATCTTGATCCCAATGATTAACGAAGCTGCTTTCATCAAGATGGAAGGTGTATCTGATATCGCTGGTATTGATACAGCAATGAAGCTTGGCGCAAATCATCCAATGGGACCTCTTGAGTTAGGTGATTTCATTGGCCTTGATATCTGCCTTGCAATTATGGATGTTCTTTATAAGGAAACAGGCGATAGCAAGTATCGTGCATGTCCACTCATCCGCAAGATGGTTCGTGGTGGCAACCTTGGTGTAAAGAGTGGTAAGGGATTCTATGTATATAACCCAGATCGTACAAAGACACCAGTAGACGCACAGTAAGAAAAGATTTCAAGCCCCGCTAATAAGCGGGGCAATCATCTAATATTATTTATGAAAACGGAGGAACGAAGAGCATGGATTTCGGTTTAGATAAAAAACATGAAATGGCGCGTACTTTATTTAAAGAGTTCGCTGAGACAGAAGTAAAGCCTCTTGCACAGGAAGTTGACGAGACAGAGCAGTTCCCTGCTGAAACTGTTGCAAAGATGGCAAAGAGTGGATTTATGGGAATCCCGGTACCAAAGGAATACGGCGGACAGGGATGTGATCCTTTGACCTATGTTATGTGTGTAGAGGAATTGTCAAAGGTATGTGCAACCACAGGTGTTATCGTTTCTGCACATACATCACTTTGCATCGACCCGATCATGACATACGGAACCGAAGAACAGAAGCAGAAATATGTAAAGCCTTTGGCAACCGGTGAGAAACTTGGTGCATTTGCTCTTACAGAGCCGGGTGCCGGTACAGATGCACAGGGGGCACAGACAAAGGCTGTTCTTGATGGCGATGAGTGGGTATTAAACGGATCTAAGTGCTTTATCACAAATGGTAAAGTCGCAGACGTTTACATTGTTATCGCTATCACAAGTGTGACAGAAGACAAGAGAGGCAGAAAGAAAAAGAACTTCTCTGCATTTATCGTAGAAAAGGGAGCACCTGGATTCTCCTTCGGAACAAAGGAAAAGAAGATGGGTATCCGCGGTTCATCTACATATGAATTGATCTTTGAAGATTGCAGAATTCCAAAGGACGCATTACTTGGACCGGAAGGCAAGGGCTTCCCGATCGCTATGCATACTCTGGATGGTGGACGTATCGGTATCGCCGCACAGGCTCTTGGTATTGCAGAGGGCGCATTGGATCGTGCGATCGCTTATACAAAGGAAAGAAAGCAGTTTGGTCGTTCTATCGCCCAGCAGCAGAATACACAGTTCAAACTGGCTGATATGGCTACCCGTGTTGAGGCTGCACAGTTTTTGGTTTACAGAGCCGCTATGGCAAAGGCAAACCAGAAGGTTTACTCTGTAGAGGCTGCTAAGGCAAAACTTTTTGCTGCTGAAACAGCAATGGCTGTTACAACCGAGGTTGTTCAACTCTTTGGTGGATATGGTTATATCCGTGAATATGATGTAGAGCGTATGATGAGAGATGCCAAGATCACTGAGATCTATGAAGGAACTTCAGAAGTTCAGCGTATGGTTATCTCTGGTGCATTACTGAAATAGAAATAGGAGGAAATGAATACATGAAAATCGTAGTATGTATTAAACAGGTTCCTGATACAAAGGGCGGCGTAAAGTTCAACCCGGACGGAACACTTGATAGAGCAGCAATGCTTGCCATTATGAACCCGGATGACAAAGCCGGCTTAGAGGCAGCACTTCGAATCAAAGACGAGATCGGTGCAGAAGTTACCGTTCTTACCATGGGTCTTCCAAAGGCAGATGACGTACTTCGTGAGGCATTGGCTATGGGAGCAGACAATGCGATCCTTGTTACAGACAGAGTACTTGGTGGAGCCGATACATGGGCTACATCTACAACCATTGCCGGTGCACTGAGAAACATTGACTATGATCTTATCATCACAGGTCGTCAGGCAATCGATGGTGATACTGCACAGGTTGGACCACAGATTGCAGAGCACTTGGGAATCCCGGTTATCTCCTATGCAGAAGATATCAAGGTAGAAGGAGACTCTGTTATTGTTAAGCGTCAGTATGAAGACAGATACCATATCTTAAAGGCACAGATGCCATGTCTGGTAACCGCTCTTTCTGAATTAAATACACCAAGATATATGACTCCTGGCGGAATCTTCGATGCCTATGACAAAGAAGTTACCGTATGGGGACGTGCAGACTTAAAGGATGTTGATGATTCTGACCTTGGATTAAAGGGATCACCTACCAAGATCGCTAAGGCATCTGACAAGGTACGCAAGGGCGCAGGTGAGAAAGTTACATTAGATCCATCTGAATCCGTATCTTATATCATGGACAAATTAAAAGAGAAACATGTAATCTAATTTGGAAGGAAAACGGTGAATAAAATGGCATTAGAAGAATATAAGGGCGTATTTATTTACGCACAACAGGTAGATAATGAAATTAGTTCCATTGCCTTTGAATTGATCGGAAAGGCAAAAGAACTGGCTGCTGATCTTGGAACAGATGTAACGGCAGTTCTTTTGGGACACAATGTAGGAAATCTCGTTGATTCTTTGGCTGAGTATGGTGCAGACAAGGTAATCGTTGTAGATGATCCGGAACTTGAAACATACAGAACAGAACCATATGCACATGCACTTGCTTCTGTTATCAATGAGTATAAGCCGGAGATCATGTTGGTTGGAGCAACTGCCATCGGACGTGATCTGGGACCTACCGTTTCAGCAAGAGTAAAGACAGGTCTTACTGCAGACTGTACCATGCTTGAGATCGGTGACTTCCCACTTTCTGTTCCGGAGGGAAAAGAGGATACACAAAAGCATGGTCAGTTACTTATGACAAGACCTGCATTTGGTGGAAATACGATCGCAACGATCGCCTGCCCGGACAATCGTCCACAGATGGCAACCGTTCGTCCTGGTGTTATGCAGAAGATCGAGCCGATCAAGGGTGCCAAGGCAGAAGTTATCAATTACAACCCTGGATTTACCAAGAACAACAAGTATGTTGAGATCCAGGATATCGTAAAGGCAGTTGGAACCGTTGAAAATATCATGGATGCCAAGATCTTAGTATCCGGCGGACGTGGTGTTGGCAGTGCTGAGAACTTCCAGATGTTAAAGGATCTGGCAGATGTTCTTGGTGGTATGGTATCCTGCTCACGTGCTGTTGTTGAAAATGGCTGGTTGGCACAGGATTATCAGGTAGGACAGACAGGAAAGACAGTTCGTCCGAATGTATATTTCGCAATCGGTATTTCCGGAGCAATCCAGCATGTTGCCGGCATGGAAGAATCTGACATCATTATTGCGATCAATAAGGATGCAGATGCACCGATCTTTGATGTTGCTGACTATGGTATTGTCGGTGATCTCAAGAAGATCGTACCAGCGCTGACAGAGGCTTTAAAGGCTGAGTTAGCATAATAATTGCTTTCCCATCATTTCTTATTTTCAAAAGACGAGTCGATCATGCGATCGGCTCGTTTTTGCGTCGGAGAAGGTGTGCGCGGACAGGCGGCAGGATATGTCCGCCTGCGACAGATATTCAGGGGCGCCGCATATAAGAGATGCTAAGAACTTGTGATTAGTCCTATAAAAAATGTAGTAACCGGAGCAAACAAACGTCCTGTTTGGTTGCTCCTCTCGGGTACGTCCATGTACCCTCGTTACATGGTGATAACAAGTTCTAAGCATCTCTAATACGCTATGCATTCATATCTGTCGCAGACGAACATTATCCTAGCCGGCTGTCTAACTTTGCAAAGACAAATCATATAAACAAAAACAGACCGCCTTTTTTGTGAAACACAGAATTTCGCGACTTTTGTCGGTGCCCTGTCCCGATGCCCCTGCCCCACTGTCTTCGCCTGCCCGCGCACACTTACCCGGCTTTGCACTTTCCGAGGAACACATTTGTATATTTCGGGTAAATTCAGTACAATATAGGTGTTGATAATAATAGGGGGATAAATGAGATGGGTGGTAAAATTACAGAAATCGATACAGTCTCATTGGATGAGGCAAACAAGGCTCTCGTGATCATTGATCAGACCAAGTTGCCGGGGCAGATCCAGATGCTTTCGCTGACAAAGGCAAAGGAGATCTGGGATGCTATTTATCTTTTACAGGTCAGAGGGGCACCGGCAATCGGTGTTGCGGCAGCCATTGGTATGTATGTCTTAGCGTCGCGTTATGAGGTGGATGACTATGATGCATTTTATGCTGCATTTTGTCGGGACAAGGAATATCTTGATTCATCCAGACCGACAGCAGTCAATCTATCCTGGGCACTAAAGCGTATGGAAGGTGTGGTGACAGCCCATGCAAATGAGGATATTCCTGCCATCGTTGACGCATTGCATCAGGAGGCAATGGTCATTCGCGACGAGGACATTGCCGTATGTCACAAGATCGGTGAATATGGCATGGAACTGCTGAAGCCCGGCGATGGTGTTTTGACCCATTGCAATGCAGGCAAACTTGCAACCGTCCGTTTTGGTACGGCGACAGCACCGATCTATCTGGCAGAGGAACACGATTATCATCTGCGTGTCTTTTGTGATGAGACAAGACCTCTCTTACAGGGAGCGCGTCTGACCGCATTTGAATTGCAGGAATCCGGCGTGGATACGACCCTGATCTGCGATAATATGTCAGCCATGGTCATGAAAAACGGCTGGGTCAATGCCGTCTTTGTCGGATGTGACCGTGTGGCAGCCAATGGCGATACCGCCAATAAGATCGGTACTTCGGTCGTAGCCGCAGTGGCAAAACTCTATGGTGTTCCGGTTTATATCTGTGCACCGACGTCTACGATCGACATGGCAACACCGACCGGGGATGACATTGTGATCGAGGAAAGAAAGCCGGAGGAAGTAACACAGATGTGGTATGAAAAGCGCATGGCGCCGGAAGGTGTCAAAGTCTTTAATCCTGCATTTGACGTTACCGACCACGATCTGATCGCGGGAATTATTACCGAGTATGGTATTGCAAGAGCACCATATCAGGAGTCATTAAAAGAAATTATGGATCAAAAGAGCAGAAAGGAGAATAGATAAAATGGCAGAAGAAAAGAAAGGATGCGCTAGTGCATCTACTTGTTCAAAAGAAAGTTGTGCCGGCTGTGCATCAGCAAACAAAAAAAATCCATTTGAGGTAGAAACAAACCCAAATGCACGTATTAAACATGTGATCGGTATTGTCAGTGGTAAAGGTGGCGTAGGTAAATCTTTTGTGACATCTTCACTGGCATCTATGATGGCAAAGGCTGGTTATAAGGTAGGTATTCTGGATGCCGATATTACAGGTCCGTCCATTCCAAAAATGTTTGGTGTGCATGGCCCGGCAGTCGGGGATGACAATGGTACTTTCCCGATCGAGGCAGAAGATGGCACCAAGATCATGTCCATCAACTTACTCTTAGAGGACGAGGAACAGCCGGTCATCTGGCGTGGACCTGTCATTGCAGGAGCAGTCAAGCAGTTCTGGACAGATGTCCAGTGGGGCGATGTGGATTATCTCTTTGTAGATATGCCGCCAGGAACTGGTGATGTTCCGCTTACGGTATTCCAGTCGCTTCCGGTTGACGGCATTATTATCGTGACCTCTCCGCAGGAACTGGTACAGATGATCGTCAAGAAGGCCTTCAATATGGCAGGCATGATGGACGTGCCGGTACTCGGTGTGGTAGAAAACTATTCTTATGTGAAATGTCCGAATTGTGACGAGGAGATCCATATTTATGGTGACAGTCACATTGAAGATGTGGCAAAAGAATTAGGCATTTCCGTCCTCGGCAAACTTCCGATGGATCAGAAATTTGCCAAGGCAGCCGATGCAGGTCAGATCTATGCAGTGGAGAATGACTATCTTACAGAGGCTAAGACAGTTCTGGAGAAATTGTAGCAAAGAACAAGGAGATCATAGTATGATACTGGGCAAAGAGATCTTCCTTGCTCATGGTCTCCGGATGTAGGAACCAGGATTTGCAAAGTTGGATGATTCCACCAGCGCAATAATTAGAAATCACGTAACGGTGCACGGGAAGTGCACCGTTTTTTCTTCAAAAACAGCCAGACTGCCCTCTAAGTTGGACTGGATCTCTTCCGTCAGCATAGGCATGAGGGTGGAAAAGAGATGGCTGGATACATTGTTGGGCGAAAAATGCTGGTCTTCGATAAAGGTAATAAATTTTAAGAACATATTTGTACTCAGATCAACAATGTTCTCCGCCTGATGGTGTTCTGTGGAAAGGTTGAGATCGCCGAGGACGGCAGTGTAAAGGGTATCGCAGATGCTCCACATCACAAGCCGATGGAGATCAAAGGAAACTTGCAGGAGATTGCATAGGCAATAGAAACTATCGTAGAAAAACATGCTGAGGAGAGGTGGACATGGAGAAGAAAGAAACGAATGTGATGTTGAAAATTGCCAACATCATCGTAGATAAGAGAAATCTTATTTTTCTAGTCCCTATTTACATTTGTGTGTCTGATGTATCAACAGTATAATTATACATTTCACGAATTGCGTATGCAATTAGAAAATCAAGTAGTCCAAATTCAAATACAATACCATAAGGCTTTCCAGATAATCTGGGAAACAGTAGTAATGATTAGTGGCATTTCGTACCAGTATCAAAAGCCTTTGACCATATATTTACAGACCAAGAGCTTTACGATAAATATCATAGAATCAGTCATCAAAGAACGAAAATACCAATACCAATACCCTTTGTCATGTGGTAAAATCAAGAAAAACCTATTATGAAACCTAAGGGAGGATTGGACATGAAAATTTTGAAAAGTATTCTTAATTATATTCCATTAGCCACGTTTATCATATTTGTGGTTACTGATGGTATTTTTTCTCTAACATCAGCATTAATTTTTGTTATTTCAACGATTGGTCTATTAATTAATTGGAAAAGGGAAAAAACAGAGATGAAGAATTGAGAAAATTCAAGTTTACAGAACTGAATCAAAAGAGCTCGAAGGAGCTCTTTTTCCTTTTTTATAATAGTATCATTATGGTA
>OGZO01001280.1_pt1 | contig 18506 bp, 18 predicted proteins | sample 1576721 | NCBI WGS metagenome assembly OGZO01 (sample SAMEA3541516, study PRJEB24748) | human gut metagenome | biome: human gut; feature: human-associated habitat; material: faeces | place: China | collected 2012 | reverse complement strand
AAATGTTTAAGGAAGGGAAGAGCTTTGATGAGGTAAAGAAGGTTGTTGAGGGTGGATTAAGCGAGAGTGGTTTAGATTCTGGACTAACGCAATCACAAATAGAGAAAATTGTAAATACACCTAAAGGTAGTAGACCAGACCCTTCTAGCTATTTAAGTCAAGAGTATATTGAGGCACATTTAGCTCAATTTAATGATGGAGTATCTGTTATTCAAACAGAATGGGCATATAAGCGATATTCTGAAATTAATGGTTTTGTTGGTGTACCAGACGATAATAGTTTATTTGTTATGCCAAAGAATTATTGTGATGATGTAATAGAGAGAGCAAATGGAAACATATCAATTATAGAAAAAGAATTGGGCTTTCCAGAGGGATATTTTAGTGATGGTGGTGGTTTAATCAGAATTGATGCTCCTAATACTCCTGAGTTGAATATACGTATTCCGAGTGGAAATGAAACGGGAGCAAATATTCATTGGATTCCAGGAGGAAAGACTTCTGGAGGAGTTCCAGAGGCTATAACAAATACAATACCTCTTAAAGATACAACTATAACAAGGATTGATGTTGATTAAAGGAGAATAAGGATGGAATATAAAGAGTTGATAAGTAATGCAATAGAGAAAGATGAGGTAGTAAAATTATTACGCGGAGAGGGAGAATATGAAGTAGTTGTTTCCGAATTTACATCAGATATATTTCCAACAGACGTAAATTCTGTGCTTATAAATTGCTTTTACAAGCAAAACGGTAATATTAGAGATATTGAAAAAATATTCAATAATGCCCTTAATGACTTAATCAAGGGGAATGCGAGTGATGTTTATATTGCTGTGTTATATTTTGATTCATGTATTTTTCAAGAAGAAAAAGGAAAAGCAACTTTTCTAATTGATAAAGAGGATGTATCAAAAAAATTACAGGAGAAGATTCATAAAGAGGAAAATAAACTGCGAGAATCAGTTGAATTTGAGAATGGAATGAAGAAGAGTAATCCTTGGAATAATATTATGAATTTTAATAAGTATTATGAAAAAAAATATGGAATATGTATAATTTAACCTAGATTATTCATGGCATAGCCGTGAAAGTGGCTGAAAGCCATATAGTTGCTATATTTTAACTGAATATCGCATTTCACCTATCAAGTGAATGAAAAAAGAGCATCCATTTGTGGTAAAATTATGGTGTCTATACTTAAAAAATAACCCCAAAGAGCCCTTTATGATTATTGTAAACACCTTGTCATTAGAAAGCAATAGACAAATTAAAATAAATTTTTATGGAGGAGATCTCTCCTCCGATGCAGGCTTACTTCTTATTAAGAAATTCGTAAGCAAACTTAGTTTTAATAAGCTTTAAGAAAAACTTTCAAGACAAATGATTCTGCATTATTCAGATATCATACAGAATAGGAAAACATGCTCCAGATGATAGATATGATAATTGCCGGTTATTTTGAAGATGATGATTCTGATGAACTTACCAATGATCCTGTATTCAAGTCTGTACTTGAAAAAGATGCCCTTGCATCACAGCCTACGGTATCAAGATTCTTTAACCGTATGGATGAAGATACCTTAAACTGGTTTCTCGTGATTGGCAGAGCACTTCGCAAAAAAATTTACAGTATCCAGATGCCACAGGCTGTTATTCTGGATTTGGACTACACCCTTCTTGATGCATATGACAGACAGTAAGGTCGAGCATTTAACTTCCATTATCAAAGCAATGGTTACCATCCACTTGTCTGCTATGATGGGAGGTGGTGGCATACAATATTTATTATCTGACACAGTAGATGAATTACTAGATGCAGACATATTAAGGAGGATTAAGTAGTGACAATAATAGAATTAGAACGTGAATTATTGCATTTGGGAATATCAAGTGATTTGTATTCTATAATGACGGGTGGATTACCTAATGAAAAACTATGTATTGTAAAGGATGATAAATGGCAGGTTTATTATAGCGAACGAGGAAAGAAAAGTGGACTAAAAATATTTGAAACAGAAACGGAAGCTTGTGAATATTTTTTGCATAAAATAAAAAGATATGCAACTAAATAATTTTGATTATGGTTGTACTTTCGGATTCCCAACAACTTATAACTCATGCATGTCTATTAATTAATCATCATAGTTGCCCAGAAGCAATTAAGAATCCATGATGTTAATTAATAGATACTAGCAAAATTTTGCCGAGCTTGGTATAAGAAAGGATATTGAAAAATCAAGATAGAATATTTAGTTCCAATATGCTGATATAAACGCACGCCTAGCAACAAGAAAAAATGTTGCGAAAGGGTGCGTTTATATCAGCGTGTTAGGGAAGTAGATTTAGATACCATCAAAGAACGGCAGCCATACTGCAGAAATTCGGACAGGATGGTCTGAACCTTGCAGGGAAGTATGGAGACGACCTTGCAAAGATAATCGACAACCTTGAACCTGCAGAAGCCAAAAAGGCAGTAAACCTTATAAACAGTTACGGAGACGAAGCATTCGATTTATTTAAGGAAGGAAAAGGTGCGGATGAAGTAAAGAAGATTGTTGAGGGTGGATTAAGTGAGACCAGAGTGGTAGTAAGACAATTGATTATGTTAAATTAAGTGATGAACTTGGAAATAAAATAACACTTGATGGATACAAAATAATAAATATTAAAGATGCAACGACTGCTAATGCAGATTGGGCAGATATGGGGTATGATTTATCACCATATTTAATAGGAGATAGTGATATTGAAACTAAATTTATCAATATTCAAAAAAATATATGACAGTTTGTATTTGGATGATGGAAAAGAATTCAAATATATTGGATTTAAGGATACTAAAAAGAAAAAATTTTTTTAAAGAATTGCTCATAGCAATCAATCTTCTAAAGAATAAACTGAATGATGAATATATTATTTGATGATAATATGGATTTTTTAAAGAAAATTATTATTTAACTTGAATTATGTATTCAAATAAATAAGTTGACTTTTTCCCTGCAATTTGATAGCATTACGTGGTACACTTTAGTTTGATAAAGTAGTAAAACGATAAATGAAAGAAAACATCTTTAATTTAGGAGGAAATTATGAGAAAATTAGTAGCATTAGCTTTATCATGTGCAATGGTATTTTCAATGACTGCATGTGGAAGCAAGGATAATGGAAGTAAAGATAATGGTAGCAAGAGTGATAGTGGAAAAACAACTTTTACAGTAGGATTTGACGCTGAATATCCACCTTATGGATATATGGATGACAATGGTGAATATACAGGATTTGACATTGAACTTGCACAGGCTGTATGTGATATTGAAGGATGGGAACTTGTAAAGACTCCTATCGACTGGGATTCAAAGGACTTAGAGTTAAATAATGGAAACATTGATTGTATTTGGAATGGATTTACAATGAATGGAAGAGAAGATGATTATACATGGTCAGACCCATATGTAAATAATGAACAGGTTATGATTGTTGCTAAAGATTCAGGAATTAAGAAACTGGCCGACCTTAAAGATAAATATGTAGGTGTTCAGGCAGGAAGTGCAGCACTTGGTTTATTAAAAGAAGGTGGGGATCAGGAAGATTTAGCTAAGACATTTGCAGATTTACAGGAATATGCGGATTACAATACAGCATTTGCTGAATTACAGGCAGGAACAGTAGATGCAGTTGCAATGGATATAGGGGTTGCTAAATATCAGATTGAATCAAGAGACGACGGATATGAAATCCTTGATGAAAAATTGAATTCTGAACAGTATGCAATCGGATTTAAGAAAGGCAATACTGAACTTAGAGATAAGGTGAATGCAGATATTAAGAAGTTGTATGAAGACGGAACAGTAACAAAACTTGCTGAAAAATATGGAATTGATGATATGATTTGCTTAGGAGAATAATCTAAGATAATCTGGAGGAAATAATGACTTTACAAACAGGAATGATGTTGTTAGCAGCAAAAATGCCATTGGATATGATGATATCTAAGATGTCAGAAGGTATGGTAGAAACATTAAAAATATTTTTTCTAACCCTTCTGTTTTCATTACCGCTTGGTTTGGTTATTGCATTTGGCAGAATGGCAAAAAACAGAATAATAAGATATATAGTAACAGTGTACATAGCAATAATGAGAGGAACTCCATTGATGTTGCAGGTAATGGCAATTTATTTTGGACCTAATTATTTACTTCATATTCGTATACCAAGAAGTTACAGATTTATTGCCATAATAGTTGCATTTGCCTTAAATTATGCAGCTTATTTTGCAGAAATATATCGTTCAGGTATTGAATCAATGCCTGTTGGACAATATGAGGCAGCAAGATTACTTGGATATAATAAGGCACAGACATTCTTTAAAATAATTTTACCGCAGGTTATTAAAAGAATTCTTCCATCAATTACAAATGAAGTAATATGTCTTGTAAAGGATACTTCACTTGCATTCTCAATTGCTTATTTGGAAATGTTTACAGTAGCAAAGCAGATTGCATCATCTAATACAAGCTTTACACCATTTATTATTGCAGGTGTGTTCTATTTTATTTTTAATAGTGTAGTTGCATGGGTAATGAACTTTGCAGAAAAGAAATTAAATTATTACAAATAGGAGGGGAATATGAGCGTTTTAGAAATGAATAATATTCAGAAACACTTTGGTGATTTAGAAGTGTTAAAAGACATTTCCCTTTCAGTTAACAAAGGTGAAGTATTGTCTATCATTGGACCGTCAGGTTCAGGAAAGTCAACATTATTAAGATGTGCAGTTAATTTAGAAAAAATTGATGGTGGAAAAATAACATATAATAATGATGTGATGGCTGATACACAGAATGGCAAAGTAATGTATGCAAAGAAAAATGAATTAAAGAAAATCAGAGATTCATTTGGGCTTGTATTTCAGAATTTCAATCTTTTTCCACATTATTCAGTATGGAAAAATGTTATTGATGCACCAATTCATGTACAAAAAAGAGATAGGGCAGAAGTTGAAAAGACTGCGATGGAATTGCTTGAAAAAATGGGTATAGCAGATAAGAAAGATTCTTATCCATGTCAGTTATCAGGTGGTCAGCAGCAAAGAGTTTCTATTGTAAGAGCACTTGCAATGGAACCGGATATTTTGTTTTTTGATGAACCAACATCAGCTCTTGATCCCGAGTTGACGCAGGAAATTCTTAAAGTTATAAAAGAATTGGCAGATGAACATATGACAATGGTTATAGTTACTCATGAAATGTCATTTGCAAAAGAAGTTTCAAATAGAATTATATTTATGGAACATGGTGTTATTGTAGAAGATGGAACACCGAGTGAGGTATTTGCATCAGAAAATCAGAGAACAAAAGAGTTTCTTGGTAAATATAGAAATTTGTAAATTTAATAAATATAAAAGTTATAGCGTAGTGGTTTAGACCAAACCTAAAAAGTTAGACAAAAATCTAACGATTGTAGGTAGGTACAAACCATTACGCTATATTTTTGTTATACACAAGGCTTCGCTATGCATAACCACTTCGAATCCGCTTCACTACTTCTCAGTGATTATACATTTGCCAAATACTCTCAGTTTTTCTTGCAAGCAAAAAAAAGAGAGTACTTGGCTCATTGTGTATAACAATATATAGTTGACATACAATACTATACGCCATATAATATATATAACAAAATAATATGGAGGAAAGCCTATGATATTTAATACAGGAGCAGCTTTATTAGATGCAATAGTATTAGCCGTCGTATCTAAGGAAAAGGAAGGAACCTATGGATATAAGATAACTCAGGATGTTAGAAGTGTTCTTAGCGTATCTGAATCAACGTTATATCCGGTACTTAGACGGTTACAGAAGGAAGGATATTTTGAATTGTACGATAAAGCCATAGATGGAAGGAATAGAAGATATTATAAAATTACTGATACAGGAAGAAGCCAGCTTAATATGTATGTAACTGAATGGGGTAATTATTCTAAAAAGATAACGGATTTATTTGAAAATGAAAAATCAGGAGGTAATGAAAATGACTAGAAAAGTTTTTATGGAAACGTTAGAAAGAATGTTATCAGATGTTTCTTTTAATGATAGATATGATGCTTTAAGTTATTATAAAGAATATTTTGATGATGCAGGAATCACGGAAGATATGGTTGTACCTGAAAGTGTAGGAACACCTGAACAGATAGCGATGAGATTAAAGAAAAGCATTAATAGCGGAGAGAATATAACCAGTGAAAATATTAATATAGGTGGAACTTATAATAGAGATAATACAAGTGGTTCATACAATACAAAGCAAAATACCGGCAATAGCTATAATAATAGTCAAAATGCAGGACAGTATTCATATAATAATTCTCAAAATACAGCACAATATGAATATAATAATGCAGGACAATACAATAAGAAAAATGATGAAAGAGCAATTAAAATAATTGTTGCTATCATAATTGCGGCAGTTACATTTCCAATATGGAGTGGAATATTAGGAGTTATTATAGGAATTGTTTTTGGTCTTGGCGGAACTATAATTGGGTTAGGAGTAGCAGGAATATCATTGATTGTAGTTGCAATAGTTTCAGGGTATGGATTTGCAACATCAGTATTGCTTATGGGAATAGGATTAATTTTATTTGGTGTAGCAATATTGTTAGTAATACCGGAAGCGTTGTTTTGTATTAAATTTTTGCCATGGTTATTTAAACAGGTTGCAGAATTAATTCATAAAATAACAGGCAGAAAGGAGTTTAATGTATGAAAAAATTAATAAAAATTATGACAATTGTCGGAGTCGTTACAGTTATAATAGGAATTACGTTTACAGTAACTGGTATTGCAAGAGGCGGAAGTAATCTTGTTAAAGAAGAGATGGGAAAAACTTTTGCGAAAGTTAAGGCTAAGGTAGAGAAGAGTGACACTACAGGAATGACAAAATTACAAAACAACAGTGATACAATTGACATGTTATCAGTTAATAATTTAAGACTTGATTTATCAACAGCGTCATATGATATTGAAGAATGGGACAAAGAACAGATAGGATTTTCTTATGATGCAGATATAATGGAAGTTTATTATTTAAATGAAGGAGATTCACTAAATGTTTTAATACAATACAAGAAAAAATGGAAAAAAGGTGAACGAGATGTAACAGTTTACTTGCCAAGAGGAAAATCATATAGCAATTTTAATTATAGTCTTTCAGCAGGAGAAGCAGATATTGAAAATATATCAGCTGTATATGCAACAATTAATAATGATGCAGGAAGTACATCAATTGATAGCCTGCAATCAGCATCTACAGACATTACTGTGAATATGGGAGAATTATCAATTGACAACTTATCAACAGATACGATGAATACAGATATATCTATGGGAGATTTTGATGTGGAGGGACAGATAAATGGTGCTGCGAAGATTGACTGCTCTATGGGAGATGTTTCAATGACATTGAATGATGGACCTGAGGCATATAATTATCAGTGGGATATAAATATGGCTGATTTGTATGTTGAAAATTGTATCGACAAATCTGATTTTTCAAGTGATGGAAATAAAGATAATGGTGCAGAAAAGATGATAAGTATAGAATGTGATATGGGAAGCGTTGAAATTGATTAACATTATTCTACTATAATGTGATAAAATGCTATGGCAGGTGTGCAAATAAGTATACCTGCCATAATATTTTTACATAATAAGAATAGCATTTAAAAAATGGGAGAAATTTAAATGAAAAGTTTATTAAAGTATTTAAAGAATTATAAGAAAGAATCAGTGTTTGCTCCCCTCTTTAAGATGTTAGAAGCATCGTTTGAATTATTTGTGCCTTTAGTAGTGGCGAAAATAATAGATAATGGTATTGCTAAAGGGGATAATATTTATGTTCTGAAAATGGGAGGAGCTTTACTTTTACTTGCTATAATTGGACTTACATGCTCTTTAACGGCACAGTATTTCGCAGCAAAGGCAGCGGCAGGATTTGGAACAGAAGTAAGACATGCATTGTTTAAACACATTCAGACATTTTCCTATGATGAGATTGACAGATTAGGCTCATCTACACTTATTACAAGATTGACAAGTGATTTGAATCAGGTTCAGTCTCAAGTTAATATGTTTTTAAGATTGTTCCTAAGGTCTCCGTTTATTGTGTTTGGCGCAACAATTATGGCATTTACGGTAGATGTTAAGGCAGCACTTGTATTTGTTGTAGCGATTCCCATTCTTGCAGTAATTGTATTTGGAATTATGCTTGCAACAATCCCAATGTATAAAAAAGTTCAGAATGGTTTGGATAAAATTTTATCTGAAACAAGGGAAAATCTATCCGGAACAAGAGTAATCAGAGCATTTAATAAAGAACAGAATGAAATTGATAGTTACAATGAAAGTAATGATGCATTAAATAAATTTCAGATTTTTGTTGGAAAAATATCCGCAGTTATGAATCCACTTACATTCGTGGTAGTAAATTTTGCCATGATTGGAATTATTTATGTAGGGGGAATAAGAGTAGATGCCGGATATCTTACACAGGGAATGGTTGTAGCACTTATCAATTATATGTCACAGATTTTAATAGAATTGATAAAACTTGCAAATCTTATTATTAATCTGACGAAAGCGTTTGCCTGTGCAAATAGAATTGAAGATGTTATGAAAGTTGAATCTTCAATGAAATTTGGAAATGAAACAGAAGGAAAGAATAAAGAAATTGAAGTCGAATTTAAAGATGTTTCACTTATGTATGCAGGTTCTAGTGAAAATACAATAGAAGGACTTAATTTAAAGGTTCTAAAAGGACAGACTATAGGTGTAATAGGCGGAACAGGCTCAGGTAAAACGTCTCTTATAAATATGATTCCAAGATTTTATGATGCAACTAAGGGTGAAGTCTTAGTAAATGGAACAAATGTTAAGGAATACACTGAAGAAGGTCTTAGAAATAAAATAGGAATTGTTCCACAAAAAGCAGTTTTATTTAAAGGAACAATTAGAAGTAATCTTTTATGGGGAAATGAGAGTGCAACAGAAAATGATTTGATGGAAGCGTTAAAGCAGGCACAAAGCTATGATTTTGTTATGCAGAAAGAAAATGGAATAGATTCTGTTGTAGAACAAAATGGACGAAATTTCTCAGGTGGACAGAGACAGAGACTTACAATTGCAAGGGCTTTAGTAAGAAAGCCGGAAATTCTTATATTAGATGACAGTTCATCAGCACTTGATTATACAACTGACGCTAATTTGAGAAAAGAGATAGCAAAGCTAAAAGATATGACAGTATTTATCGTATCTCAAAGAACAGCATCAATTATGGATGCAGATCAGATTGTTGTGCTTGATGATGGAAATGTTATGGGAATTGGAACCCATAAGGAATTATTAGAAAATTGTGAGGTATATAAGGAAATATATGAATCACAATTTAAAAAGCCGGAAAAGGAGGAAATGTAAGATGAAAGAAAAGACATTGACTCAAAAGCAGGCTTTGGAAAAAGTAATAAAGCATATAAAAAAATATTGGTATTTACTTGGCGGTTCACTATTTTTTGCACTAGTGTATGTTGCTCTTTCATTGTATGTACCAATTCAGTTAGGAAATGCTACAGACCTTATTTTAGGTAGGGGAAAGGTAGACTTTACAGAGATTGGACTTATAGCTGTTAAAATAGCCGCGTTTACTTTAATAGCTGCATTTGCACAGTGGATAATGAATAACTGTAATAATAAAATTACTTATAATGTAGTAAGAGATATTAGAGAAGAAACATTTGAACACTTACAGAAATTGCCACTTAAATATATTGATAGTCATTCTAATGGAGAAACAGTAAGTAAAATAATCACAGATGTAGACCAGTTAGCAGATGGCTTGCTTATGGGATTTTCTCAGTTATTTACAGGTATTGTTACAATTATATTGACGTTAGTATTTATGCTCACAATAAGTATTAAAATTACATTGGTTGTAGTTTTAGTAACACCTGTTTCTTTATTTGTAGCTAAATTTATTGCAACAAGAACTTATTCAATGTTTAAAAAACAGTCAGAAACAAGAGCTAAGCAGACGGCATTGATAGATGAAGTGATTGGAAATGGAAAAGTTGTAAAGGCTTTTGGAAGAGAAGATGAAGTTGTAGAACAGTTTGATGAAATTAATGAGGATTTAAGAAAATATTATTTAAAGGGTACATTTTTCTCATCAATTACAAATCCGTCAACAAGATTTGTTAACAGTCTTGTTTATGCAGGAGTAGCAATTTCAGGTGGTATTATTGCAATAACAGGAGGAATTACAGTAGGTAATTTACAATGTATTTTAAGTTATGCAAATCAATATACTAAACCATTTAATGAAATTTCAGGCGTTGTTACGGAACTTCAAAATGCGATTGCCTGTGCAGGAAGAGTATTTGTCCTTCTTGAAGAAGAACCGGAAATTGAAAATAAAAATGCAATAGATATTGAAAATGCATCAGGAAGTGTTGAATTAGACCATGTTAATTTCTCATATACACCTGATAAGAAATTAATTGAAGATTTAAATTTATGTGTCGAACCGGGTAAAATGATTGCCATTGTAGGACCGACAGGATGTGGAAAGACAACTATAATTAATCTTTTAATGAGATTCTACGACGTTAACAGTGGAAAAATCACGATGGATAGCCATAATATAAAAGATATAACAAGAAAAAGTCTTAGAAAATCTTACGGAATGGTGTTGCAGGAAACATGGCTTAAAAATGGTACGATAAGAGATAATATAGCAATGGGAAAAGAGGATGCAACATTAGAAGAAGTAATAGAAGCAGCCAAGTTATCCCATGCACATAGTTTTATTAAGAGACTCCCAAATGGATATGATACTGTAATTGGTGATGATGGCGGAAATCTTTCACAGGGACAGAAACAGTTACTATGTATAGCAAGAGTTATGCTTTGCCTTCCACCAATGCTTATTTTAGATGAAGCTACATCATCTATTGATACAAGAACGGAAATACGAATCCAGAAAGCATTTGCTAAGATGATGAAAGGAAGAACAACTTTTATTGTTGCACATAGACTTTCAACTATCAAAGAAGCAGATACAATACTTGTTATGAATGATGGAAAGATTATAGAGCAGGGAAATCATAATCAGCTGCTTGTAAATAAAGGATTTTATTATGAACTTTACAACAATCAGTTTAGTTCAGTAAATTCTTAAACTTTTGCCATTGTTTATAGGCAAATGAAAAAAATATAAGGCTAATAATTATAGCACACAAAAATTGCGAGCCATAATTAAAAATTAAAGAGTGGGAAGTTGATGAACCACTAAAAATATGTATAAAAATATAACCTGTTGTCAGGCTTAAGGTTAGCCAGATGACAGGTTTTATTATGTTTGCAACAGGAGAAAAATTAACAGCAACTTCTTTAGAAATATAGCGTAAATGAAGTGAAACAGTTATCAATTCGCTTAAGAGCATTCCCCAGAAATAAGCTTTTATTCCATAAAAAGGAACAAGTAGAAGTAAAAATAATAATCTAATAATTATGGCGGCCATATTATGAATAAACGCAGCAGTAGTTTTGCCAAGACCGTGTAAAATAGAGCCAAAAGATATGGACATGTACATTAAAGGACATAACCATGAAAGTGTTTTAATATAAGAACCGGCACTTGCATGACCAAATATATCTTTCCCAATAAAATCTCCGAAAAAAATAAAAAAGCCAATACAAAAAATACCTGTAACTAAAGAAAACCATATTGTGAAATTTGTTGTAATTTTTATTTTTTCTTTGTTCCCTGAAACATTTGCGTCAGCAATTGTAGGCATAATCATCATTGCAATAGAATTGCTAATAGCTGATGGAAATGTAATTACAGGCAAAGTTATTCCTGCAAGAATTCCATATAAGGTAATAGCTGAATTAGAACTTAGGCCGTATTTAACAAGCATAAACGGAATTAGTATAGCTTCCGCATTTTGAAAGAAAGTCAGTAAAATTCTGTTAAGCGTAAGGATATACGAAACGTTAAAGAGCATTTTCATTTTTGAAAAAATATTTGAAAAATTATCTTTTGAAAAGAATGAAATTCCATAATTTGAGACAACCAATATGCAGTAAACGGTTCCTGCAATTTCAGATAAAATAAGAGAAAAGACAGCAACTTTAGGTGTTAGGGCATACCCTTTAGATGTAAAAATAACATAAAAAATAAACAAGGAAGCCAATTTGAATACCTGTTCTAAAACCTGAGCTATTGATGGGATAAGAGGCTTTTTTAAACCAAGATAAAAACCCACGGTACATGCATGTAGTACAGTCATAGGTATAGTATAGGAAGCATATTTTAAAAGTATGGCACAATTTGGTTCGCCTAAAAAAGAAGCCAAAACATTAGAAAAAAAATACATAATAAACGAGGCGATAACAGCAAGAAATTCAGACATGATAATACTTGCCGTAAATATTGAATAACTCTTTTTTAAATCTTTACTTTCAGCAACAAATCTTGATACAGCAGTTTGTATTCCACCGCATGAAAAAGAAATAAAGAAAGCAAGTACGGGAAAAATCATTTGAAAAAGGCCAAGCCCTTTAGCACCAATTAAGTTAGATAAGAATATTCTATATAAGAAACCAATAACTCTGCTTGCAATCCCGGAAAATGTAAGCATAATGGTTCCTAAAATAATAGTAGTCTGTTTTGACATAAAATTCTCCATTCTGCTTTTTACTATAAAGAAAAATAAAGCAGAAAATTTATTAGTTCATAATATGATGCAAAGTACTTAAAAATGATTAATGAGAGGGTGAAATTTTGATATATTTAGATAACGCTGCAACTACGGCAGTATGTAAAGAAGCAAAAGAAGCGATGGTTCCGCTTTTAGAAGATGAGTATGGAAATCCATCTGCAAATTATCCTTTTGGAGATAGGGCAGGAAGTATCGTCGAAAGAGCAAGAATAAGGATGGCAGGAATGATTAATGCAAATCCTGAAAATATCATATTTACATCAGGAGGAACTGAATCAGATAATAGTGCTGTGCTTAAAATAAAGGATATTGAAAATTCGCATATTATTACAACAAAAATTGAACATCATGCAATATTAAATACCTGTGAATACGCTAGAAAAAAAGGTGCAGAAGTAACCTACCTAAATGTAAATCCGGATGGAGAAATAAATATTGATGAATTAGAAAAATCTATAAAGGAAAATACAAGGCTTATATCGGTCATGTTTGCAAATAATGAAATAGGAACAATAGAACCGATAGCAAAGATAGGGCGTTTAGCAAGAGCATATGGAATAACTTTTCATACAGATGCCGTACAGGCATTTGGGCATGTTCCGATAAATGTTGCAAGGATGAATATTGACTTGATGAGCGTAAGTGCACACAAATTTAACGGACCTAAAGGTGTTGGGTTTCTCTATGTAAGAAATATAGATGATTTTGAACCACTTATATGGGGTGGGGGACAGGAAAATGGAAAGCGTTCAGGAACTGAAAATGTAGCAGGAATTGCTGGAATGGAGCAGGCAGCAATTCAGTCGATTAAGAACATGAGTTATAGAATGCAAAAAGAACAGTATTTGCGTAATTATCTCATAAATCGTGTTATGAATGAAATTGATGATGTAAAACTTAACGGACATAAATTTAAAAGGCTTCCCGGAAACGCAAATTTTAGTTTTAAAAATATAAACGCTGCTAAATTGGTTGAAGATATGGGAAATGAAGGCATTTGTATTTCAGCAGGCTCGGCCTGTGCGGCGGCAGGAGGAAAACCGTCGCAGGTTATTATGGCTATAAATGTTCAGAAAGAGTATGCTTATGGAACAGTAAGAATAACTATATCACATGAAAATACAAGAGATGAAATTGACAGGACAGTAGAAATAATGAAAAAGTTAATAAAACTGCAAAGAGAACAGTAGAAAACTAATGAATTATATAAAAGTAAAAGCATCCGCATAAACATCATTGTTATAAAATAAGTTTGTGGGGATGTTTTTATATGTATTCAATAATCTTTGAATTTCAACAGTAAAATTATGAAATAAAACAGTAAAATTATGAAATAAAACAGTAAAACTATGAAATAAAACAGTAAAACTATATCATAAAATATCAAATAAATATAATGAAACAGAGAAAAATGTAATAACTTTGTTACCTAAATATTACATAAGTCCGAAATTTATTAAATAAAGATTAACTTTGTCAAAATCTGTTGTTTTTTGTTGTTTATATGATAGAATGGCTATGGATATTACGAAAATTATTGGCCTTAAATAACATTACTTAAAGAAAAGGCAGATTACAATAATGCTGGTTAGTAAGAGGAAAGATAATATGAAAATGATGAATAATAAGAAAAACAATAGGACAAGTATAGTTTTAGGCACGATAATGATTGCTATCATAGCAGCTATTATTATTTGTGTAGAAGGAGCAGGATTTGGGCTTGAATCTAAAATGATTAAATCATTAGCAGATAATATACATGAAAATGTACCTGAGGCACAAACTTACAAAAGTAAGTATAGAAAAGCAAACAGACATGATAGTGAAAATGAAACTACAAGAACAAAAAGAGAATATGGAAAATATTTGTTTGTAGGAGATTCCAGATATAAGGGAATGGAAAAAGCAAATGCGACAGATGAAGATGTGTTTATTTGTGAAGTTGGTGAAGGATACGACTATTTGATAAACCAGATGAATAATATAAAGTATGAGATTGATGATAATACAGCATTAATTATAGGATTAGGAGTTAATGACTTAGTAAACATCGACAAATACGTAGATAAAATAAATGAAATGTCACAGACATTTGATTGTCAGATTTATTATATGCTTGTAAATCCTGTAGATGAAGAACAGGAGACATATAGTGGTTATCACATTAAGAATGATGACATAGATTATTTTAATCAGGAAATCATAGACAGATTAGATGAAAATGTCATTGTAATAGACACAAACAGTTATTTGAATGCCATCGGATTTGAAACTCAGGATGGACTTCATTATACAGAAGAAACTTACGAAAATATTTATAATTATATAAAGTCACAGTTATAAAATAATTGTGTATGACACAGGCGGAGGAAGAGATGTTATTTTGCAGTAATCAGTTTATATTTTATTTTTTACCGATAGTGATATTGATATATTTTTTAGTACCAATGAAGTTTAAAAATATATGTTTATTTATCGCAAGCTTAATATTTTATGCAGTCGGTGAAATGAAATATGTTCCATTAATTTTATTATCGCTGACAGTAAATTATTTTGCAGCTATTTTTATCAGAAAATTTCAATATGATAATCAGATACTTGAACATAATGGAGAAGAAAAAAATAATTATGACAAAATAACATTAATCGTAGCTTTAGTATATAACTTCCTGTTTTTATTTGTGTTTAAATATTTTACTTTTTTTACGGGAATAGAAACAAGTCTTACATTACCACTTGGAATTAGTTTTTACACATTCCAGATAGCATCTTATGTTATTGATGTTTATACAAAGAAAACAAAAGCAGAAAAGAACTATATTAACTTAGGAGTTTATCTTTGTATGTTTCCGCAACTTATCGCAGGACCGATTGTTGTATATAAGGACATTGCTAAACAGATAAGAAAAAGAAAAGTATCATTACTTTTATTGCAGGATGGAATAAGAATTTTTATTATGGGTCTTGCATCAAAAATGCTTTTGGCAAATATAATGGGAATGTGCTGGGAGTCAATCAAGACTTACGGAATTGCAAGCATATCAACTCCAATGGCATGGATTGCGATGTTTGCATATACATTCCAGATTTACTTTGATTTTTATGGATATTCACTTATGGCAATAGGTCTTGGAAAAATGTTGGGATTTAAAATTCCAAGAAACTTTAACAATCCATATATATCAACATCCGTTACTGAATTTTGGAGAAGATGGCATATTACTCTTGGAAGCTGGTTTAGAGATTATGTTTATATTCCGCTTGGTGGTAATAGAAAAGGATTTGCAAGAACAATATTTAATATGTTTGTGGTATGGGGACTTACGGGATTGTGGCATGGAGCAAGCTGGAATTTCGTATGTTGGGGATTGTTGTTCTTTGTATTATTGACAATAGAAAAGCTTGGATTAAAAAATATATTAGATAAATATCCTGCACTTGGACATTTATATATAATATTTATAATTCCGATGAGCTGGATGATATTTGCACTTGATAAAATGGGAGACATAAAATTATATTTTGCAAAATTATTCCCAATGATTTCACATGTAAGCACAGAATTTGTAAACAAATTAGATTATGTTGATGCGATAAAACATTACGGAATATTCTTTGTATTTGCAGTTATCTTTAGTTTAAGTATTCCAATGAAGATATTTGAAAAATATAGAAGAACAAAAGTAGCGTCAGTAATTTTGATTATAATATTCTGGGTATGTGTGTATAGAATGAGTACAGCGGCAAGCAATCCGTTTTTGTACTTTAGATTTTAAAAATGATAATAACCTCTTAGCGGATTAAGGTTTAAGTTAATATTTATATTTTAACAGGAGAAAACAGATGGATAAAAAGGCTATATTTGATAAATATGGATTCTTGATTGTGATGGTTGTATCTGTTGTGATTTTTGGAATATTTCTGGGAACAAAAGACATAATAAAATACAACGAAACTAAAAAGATAGCGGAACAGGAAAGTAAAGAGAATAAAGGAAAAAAAGTAATCCAAAGTGATACCGGAGAAATCCGGATAGTTACGGATGAATCGGGAGAAACTCAGACAGAAGCCGTTACAGAGGAAAAACAGCATCGTGATTTTGTAACTGTAGATGAATCATATTTGGATGGAGCCTTATTTATAGGAGATTCAAGAACACAGACAATATCTTTGTATGCAAATTGGGATAAAACAGTATTTTACGCAGAACAGGGTGTGTCCGTATGGAAGATTTTAGATGAAAAAATCGTTAAATCAGGAAAGAAAAAAATAACTGTAAAAAAAGCCCTTGAAAAAAATAAATTTGAAAAAATTTATATAATGCTTGGAATAAATGAAATTGGAACAGGAACAGCAGATACATTTGCTGAGCAATATGGTAAAGTAATAAATACTATTAGAGAAAAACAGCCTGATGCAATAATATTTATTCAAAGTATTATGCATGTGACAAAAAAGAAAGACAAAGAAGAAACTTATATAAAAAATAAGGAAATAGATAAAAGAAATAAGAAACTTAAGGAACTTACAAACGGATACGACATAATATGGCTTGATGAAAACGAAGTGTTTGATAAAAAAGATACAGGGGCTCTTGACCCTAAATACACAAGTGATGGAGTTCATCTTATGCCTTCATGTGTGCCAAGATGGAAACAGTTTTTCCTTGAACATGGAATAGTAAAATAGGATAAATTAATCTTTATAATAAAAATGAAAAAACTACAAAACTTCAGATTGTTAAATGAAGTTTTGTAGTTTTTTTAGTTATTCATTAATATTTTTAAAATTAAAATGTTCTATAAGTTGTGCGGCTTTGTCAAAACCATATCCTATATTATCAGCAACATGGGCATCGGAGCCTACAGCCACAAGTTTTCCACCAAGATCTTTATAAAATGAAAGCATATCAAAGTGGGGATTTACAAAATCCATTCCTTTTGCAAGTGCACCGGTATTAATTTCTAAAGCAATATTTTTATGAATTATTTCTTTAAATATCTGTTCGACAATGTTGAAATAATCACTACAATTATAGTTTTTATCTTTATTTGGCGCATATCTGACTATGTAGTCTAAATGGCCTAATGTATTGAATGAATTAAACAATTTTAATGCATCAAGTAAAGTTGAAAAATAAGTCCTGAAAGCATCAGCTTCATTACGATTTTCCCAAAATTCAGAATAATATGGGTCCATGTTGTCTACAATATGACAGGAGCCAATGACATATTCAAATGGATATGATTGTAAAAAATCAGCATTTTTTTTGTAGTTGTCGCATGTAATGCCAAGCTCAACTCCAATATGAAGATTGATTTTTGAAGAGTATTTATCTTTTAATATGTTTAATTCATTAAAATATGAATCGGTATCTATATCAAATGATTCACCCGGAACAGGCCAGAACCAGTCCTGATGATCAGTGATGCAAATATCTTTCATATTTAAACTTATGGCTTTGCTAATTATATTTTCCAAATCTTCATCTGAATCAGTAGAAAATTTAGAATGTACATGAAAATCAGATAACATAACGTATATTCTCCTTATGTAATATGTATTGCAACTTGTTAATGTTTCAGATTCAGGTATAAATATATATTCCAAACACGTTGTTTTTCTTATTTTTCTGTGCCGTTTATAATAAATAAAAAAGTAAAACTCGCCTAAAGACTCAAACATTACTTTTTTATTTACACTATGCTCGCAAAATTGCGAAAAACTTCCT
>OGZO01001270.1_pt1 | contig 18566 bp, 14 predicted proteins | sample 1576721 | NCBI WGS metagenome assembly OGZO01 (sample SAMEA3541516, study PRJEB24748) | human gut metagenome | biome: human gut; feature: human-associated habitat; material: faeces | place: China | collected 2012 | reverse complement strand
TGCCCCAGTCCGACTTGAACGGACGACACCCTGATTAACAGTCAGGTGCTCTAACCAACTGAGCTATGGGGCAATATTTAACTTGTCGTGTCAGGCGTTCTCGCTGACGACTCCATTATTATAGCAATCACGGTTTGCTTTGTCAACACTTTTTCCCAAGTTTTTTTGATTTTTTTGCTGAATTTCCGGTGCCGCTTTTAGGCACTCTGTATATTGTTGCAAAGCAAAAGCCAGGCACAACCTGTTGGGTCACGCCTGGCGAATGGTTCGGTTTTACCTTTACAAAAAGCGTCCTGTCACACTTTCGGGTGTGGCTTTGATCTGCGCCGGGGTGCCTGCGGCCACCACACGGCCGCCTTTTTCGCCGCCGCCCGGGCCCATATCCACGATATAATCCGCACTGCGGATCACGTCGAGGTCGTGCTCGATGACGATGACCGTGGCGCCGTTGTCGATCAGTGTGCGGAAAACGCCCAGCAATGTCTGCACATCCAGCGGGTGCAGGCCGATGGTCGGCTCGTCAAACACAAACACCGCGTGGGACTGGGTGCGCTCCATCTCACTGGCCAGCTTCAGGCGCTGGGCTTCTCCACCGGAAAGGCTGGGTGTTTCCTCGCCCAGGGTCAGGTAGCCCAGCCCTAGATCCTGCAGCACTTGCAGGCGCTGGCGCACCAACTTCCTATCCTTGCACAGATCCAGCGCCGTATGCACGTCGCAATCCATCAGCCGGGGCAGTGTGGTAGTGCGGCCGTGCTTGTCGATCAGCTTCACGTCGTCGGCCTCGCGGGCATAGCGGGAACCGTGGCAAGCGGGGCAAGGGATCTCCACATCCGGCAAGAACTGCACGTCCAGACTGATGACGCCGGTGCCATCGCACACCGGGCAACGCAGTTTGCCCGTGTTGTAGGAGAAATCGCCTGCCTTGTAGCCGTGGGCCTTGGCGTCCTGAGTGTGGGAAAAAATCTTACGCAGTTCGTCGTGGACGTTGGCATAGGTAGCCACAGTGGACCGCACGTTGATGCCGATGGGCGTGGCATCGATGAGCTTGACCTGCTCGATGCCCTCGGCTGTTACCGCCTTGACATGGGACGGCAGTGGACGGCCCGCGGTACTGGCCGCAAGGGCAGGCACCAGGCTTTCCAGAATCAGCGTGGTCTTGCCGGAGCCGGACACGCCAGTGACGACGGTCAGCCTGCCCTTGGGGATGTCTATCTCCAGCGGGTGCACCGTGTGAATGGCATCGGTGGAAAGGTGGATGCGGCCCTCGGCAAAGAGGTCGCTCTTCCCCGCCCCGGCAGGCAGCGCGGCGGCCGCCGGGCGCAGAAAGGGTCCGATCATCGACTTGGGGTCCTGCTCAATTTCTGGCACAGTGCCCTGAGCGATGACGTAACCACCGCCCGCACCGGCTTCGGGGCCCATCTCGATGATCCAATCGGACTCGGCCAGCACCTGGGTGTCGTGATCCACCAGTACCACCGAGTTACCGTCCTCGACCAGATCGTGCATGACGCCGGTCAGGCCCACGATGTTGGCCGGGTGCAGGCCGATGGACGGCTCGTCCAGCACGTAGAGCACGCCGGTGGTGCGGTTGCGGACCGCGCGGGCCAGCTGCATGCGCTGGCGCTCACCGGTGGAGAGGGTGGACGCGGCGCGGTCCAGGGAGAGGTAATCCAACCCTAGGTCCATCAGGCGGCGGGCTGCGGTGCGGAAGGACTCGCAGATGCTCTCGGCCATGGGGCGCATTTCCGCGGGCAGGCTGGCGGGCACATGGTCCACCCACTGGGTCAGCTCGGCCAGCGGCATCGTGCAGGCATCGGCCAGCGAGATACCCCGCAGACGGGGTGCGCGGGCGGCCTCGGACAGACGGGTACCGTGGCAGGCCGGGCAGGTCTCCTGCTTGAGGAACTTCTCCACACGCTTCATGCCCTTTTCGTCCTTGACCTTGGCCAGCGCGTTTTCCACCGTGTAGACCGCATTATAATAGGTAAAGTCCAGTTCACCGGCTTCGGGGGTGTTTTTGGCCTTATAAAAAATGTGTTTTTTCTCCGCCGGGCCGTGATAGACGATTTCTTTCTCGGCGTCGGTCAACTGGTTGAAGGGTACATCGGTGCGCACGCCCATGGCACGGCAGACATCGGTCATCAGGCTCCACATCAGGGAATTCCAGGGGGGCGACTGCGCCATCGTCGATGCTCAGCGTCGGGTCGGGTACCAGCGTGGCCAGGTCCACCGTGCGCACGGTGCCGGTGCCATCGCAGGTGCGGCAGGCCCCCTGGCTGTTGAATGCCAGTTCCTCGGCGGAGGGTGCGCGCACCGTGGCCCCGCAGGTGGGGCAAATCAGCGGCTTTTCAGCCGCCACAGCCAGGCTGGGCGGCAAGTAGTGACCGTTGGGGCAGCGGTGGGACGCCAGGCGGGAGAACATCAGCCGCAGGCTGTTCAGCAGCTCGGTGCCAGTGCCGAAGGTGCTGCGAATGCCCGGCACGCCGGGCCTCTGGTGCAGCGCCAGCGCCGCCGGGACGTAAAGCACCTCATCCACGCTGGCCTTGGCGGCCTGGGTCATGCGGCGGCGGGTGTAGGTGGACAGGGCGTCCAGGTAGCGGCGCGAGCCCTCGGCATACAGCACCCCCAGTGCCAGCGAGGATTTGCCGGAGCCGGACACACCCGCGATGCCGACGATCTTGCCCAGGGGGACGTCGACGTCGATATTTTTCAGGTTATGGACCCGCGCGCCGCGGATCTTGATCGCTTCTTTGGTTGGCATGGTCGTTCCTCTGTATATAAATAGGTTACAAAAAGCGGGCAGATGCGAGCATCCGCCCTTACAAATGGGTAATTACGTATTTTCTTCGCTCTTGCCCAGTTCCAGCTGGCGGAAACCTTCGCCATGGACCTCGTTGGATTGCAGCATGATGATAAAGCTGGCCGGGTCCATCTTCTGGATGGCGTGCTCGATCTCGTACAGCTGCTTGTTGGAACAGGCGCAGAGCACTACATCCTTGGGTGCGCCGCCATAGCCGCCGCGCCCCTGTAAAATGGTGGCACCGCGGTCCGCCACGCGGTCGATCTCCTTGCAGGCGGCCTCGCCGTCGTCGGTCACGATCATGGCCAGCATCGAGGATGAGAAGCCGAACATCATCTTATTGATGACCGCCGAGGAGACAAAGTTGAAGATAAGGCCGTAGATGATGGAGTCCACGTCGTGGAACACCAGACCGTTGGCCACAATGACAGCCAGCGCCGCCGCAAAGGTGATGTTGCCAAAGGGCAGGTGCGGGTGCTTGACCTTGACGGCCATCGTGATAAAGTCGATACCGCCGGTGCTGGAGTTCTGCATGTAGATCAGCGCATCGCCGATGCCGCAGATGACGCCGCCGCACAGGGTGGCCAGCAGGCGGTCGCCGGTGTAGACCGGCATCATGGGCAGCAGATAGTCGGTAAACACGGCGAACAGCACCATGCAGCGCATGCTGCGCAGCAAAAACGACTTGCCCAGCACCTTGTAGCTGAACAGGATGATGGGGATATTGATGAGCACGTTGGACAGGCCCATGGGGATACCGAACAGACGGTACAGGATGGCGCAGACGCCCGCAACACCGGTAACAGGCACACCCGATGCCACGGCAAAGCTGTAGATGCCGGCAGCCGCGACAAAGCAGCCCAACACCTCCAGCAGCAGGTTTACGTGTTTGTTTTGGGTCATGATGTACCTCCTTACAAAATGGGGAAAGCTGAAGAAAAGGGCGGGGGCATACTGTGATGCTCCCGCCCTGTGTGTTGCACAGACGTTCTTTTACTTAGAGACAGTCTTTTTGATTTTGGATGCGCTGTAAGTATTGATGGCCGAGCTGTCCAGGTTATGTTCCAGTGCGGCGCCGTCGGCGTAGAGCTTATCCTGAATCTCGTCGCTCTTCATGCTGGTCAGCATATCATACATGCTGTTCAGCTGGTCAACGGTATAGGTCTTGAGCGGGTCGATGCGGCGGGCCACCAGCAGGGTGGTGCCCAGGTCGATGGTCGTCCAGGTGCCCAGGGGGATCTCATCCAGCGGGTCGGTCAGGTTGTTGTAGCCGTCGCCGCCAAAGCTGGAGAGATCGTCCGGGGTGTACAGCTTGGAACCGGCGTAGTAGACCGCCTGGGCAGACTCGATCGTGCTGCCCATGGCGCTCATGGCCTGGGGCACGTAATTCATGGCAGCGGTGTACAGGGCGCTGTTGCTGGCGGTCTCGGCGGTAGCCTGTTCGTTCAGTTCAGCCAGGCACTGGGCCGCGATGTCCTCGATCTGGGACTTCTGGTCATCGGTGGCCAGCGAGTAGCTGGAGTAGTTCACCAGCGGGAACTGCACGGTCTCGACGTAGTAGCAATCGTTGTTGACGTAGTCGGTGTACTCGGCCTCGGTCACGGGGCTGGTGCCGTCGGCGCCGTAGGTCAGGTTCAGGATGGCCTTGGCCTTCTGGGCGTTCAGCAGGTAGGTCTCCACCGTGGACTTGGAAATGCCGTTGGCGGTGTACAGGTCGCCGTTGGAATTCCACAGGCTGTCGGCAGAGTTGGCAGCCTCGGCGGTGGCAGCATCATCCAGCACACCACCCAGCTCGTCGAACTCCTTTTCAACAGCAGCGTAGTACTCGATGGCGTGGCTGGTCAGCTGGCTGATGTAGTCGGCACCGTCGGTGGTGACTTCCTCGCCGTTGATGGTGCCGGTGCACTGGGCCTTCAGCACGGTCTTGACATCGTTGGCGGTTTCGCCGGTCGCCAGGTCGGCCAGGCCGGAGGCGGTGTTGTAAGAGTTGTACTGGGCCAGCAGGTAGACACCGGCCGGGATCTCGACCCCGCCGATGGAGCCCACATTGGCAGGCGTAGACATAGCACAGCCGCCCAAAGCCAGCAGCATGGAAGCAGCCATGCCCAGGCTGAACAGTTTGGTTTTGATGGAACGCATGATCGGTTCTCCCCTTTATAATACTTGGCAGGGCGTATAACACCCTGAATTAGTATTATACCGCGTTTAATCGCGTATTGCAAGCCCTGGCCCCGGTATGGTATACTGGCTTCACGAGAGTTTCACATATTATAATAAGGAGTACGCCATGCTTCTGACCGAACAGGCTGCCCGGCTGCAGGACGGCGATTGGGCGCCGTTTTTTGCAGCTGAGTGCGCCAAGCCCTACTTTGCTGCTCTGGACGCCTTTGTGACTGAGGCCGCCGCCCACACCACTGTCTACCCGGCTGCCGAGAATATCTTTGCTGCCTTTGCCGCCTGCCCCGCCGCGGGCATCCGCACGGTGATCCTGGGGCAGGACCCCTACCACGAGCCGGGGCAGGCCATGGGGCTGTCTTTCTCGGTGCCCGATGCCTGCAAGGCACCGCCCAGCCTGCGCAATATTTTTAAGGAACTGGAAAGCGAGACCGGCACCCAGCGCGCTCACAACGACCTGACCCCCTGGGCGCAGCAGGGCGTACTGCTGCTGAACACCGTGCTGACGGTAGAGCAGGGCCGCGCCTTTGCCCACGCCAAGCAGGGCTGGGAGACTTTCACCAGGGCCGCGCTGGAATACGCCGTGCAGCAGAGCGTTGCCCCCCTGGCCGCTGTGCTGTGGGGCAAGCCCGCCCAAAAGTATGCGCCGGTGTTTGCCGCCGTACAGCACCGCCGCCCCGTGCTGGTGCTGGAATCGGCCCACCCCAGCCCGCTTTCAGCGTACCGTGGGTTCTTTGGGTCGGCACCCTTTGGTAAGATCAACGCCTTTTTGCAGCAGCACGGAGAAGCAGCGATCGATTGGCTGAAATAAGCCACGCAAGAAAGTGAAAAAGCGCTAGCAGGCTGACAGCCCGACACCGTGATGACGATCGTGACAATGGTCATCGCGTTCTACTTCGGCACACAGAGCGAGGGCAAGGGCGGCAGTAAATAACTAAGCGGCGGGCATCCCATCAAGGGCGGCCCGCCGCTTTTGTGTCCATTCTGGACGCGGATTTTATACGACCTTTTTACGACCTGTTGCCTGCTTACGACCATTTTACGGCCTATTTTCTTACAGTATTTTACACAATCAAGCACTATCACGCAAACGAAAAACCGCGATACAGCAACCTTTGCGGTTTGTATCGCGGTTTTTACGTTGGCGGAGTAAGAGAGATTTGAACTCTCGCGGCGGTTTCCCACCCTACGCCCTTAGCAGGGGCGCCTCTTCGACCTCTTGAGTATTACTCCACAAGTCAAAGTGATATATTCTATTCACTTGTTATACAAAATAGCGGAGAGGATGGGATTCGAACCCATGGTCCGCTCGCGCGAATCGCTGGTTTTCAAGACCAGTTCCATAAACCACTCGGACACCTCTCCATAGTGGCTGCCGCCAGATGCGAGTATTATAATACCACAGGCCCCCAAGGTTGTCAACCCCGGAGGCCTGTTTTTTCTAAAAAAATCTATAAAATTTTTAGTCGGCAGCTTTAAAGCCCACGCTGTACATAAAGCGGACGAAAGCCTGCTGTCCGGCGGCGTCCTGCTTAAAGACACCGGCGTTCTCCAGCACGCGGCTGAACACGATGCCGATCTCCTTCTTCACGACTTCGTTGGCCTCTTCGGGGCGCAGGGCCGTGCCATATTTGGCGATCAGCGCATCGATCCAATCGGCGTGTACGGCCAGGTTAGAGCCCTCCTTGCGGCTGGTGTTGGGCTGCTGGCCGCTGAGGATCTCGGCGATCTGGGCGCCCTGTTCTTTCAGGCGGGCGGGCAGGATGGCCAGACCCATGACCTCGATCAGGCCGATGTTTTCCTTTTTAATGTTGTGATATTCCTTGTGGGGATGGAAGATACCGTCGGGGTACTCCTCGCTGGTGCGGTTGTTGCGCAGGGCCAGGTCCAGGATGTAGCCGTCCGTCTCATCGTAATGCAGGATAGGCGTTACGGTGTTGTGGGGGGTATCGCCGGTGTGGGCCAGGATGCCCACGCTCTCATCGCTGTACTCGCGCCAGGCGGTCAGGATGTTGTTGGCCACGGTCTGCATCTGCTGGCTGCTGCGGCCCACCAGGCGCACAGCGGAGACAGGCCAGTTCAGGATGCCCGCCTTGACGCCGGGATAGCGCACGTCCTTCATAGGCAGGGCGATGTCGGCTTTCTGCATGGGGAATACATAGCGGCCACCCTGGAAGTGGCTGTGGCTCAGGATGCTGCCGCCCACGATAGGCAGGTCGGCGTTGGAGCCGCAGGTGTAATGCGGGAACTGGCTGACGAAATCAAATATCTCGGCCAAGGTCTGCTTGTTCATCTCCATGGGCTTATGCTGCTCGTGCAGCATGATGCAATGCTCGTGGAAATAGGCGTATGGACTGTACTGCAGGTAGAACTGCTCCCCTGCCAGCTCAATGGGCACGATGCGGTGGGTCTGGCGGGCCGGGAAGTTGATACGCCCGGCATAGCCGATATTCTCCTTGCAGAGCATGCAGGCGGGGTAGCCACTCTTGGGCTGCAGGCGCTCCAGGGCGATGGTCTTGGGGTCCTTCTCGGGCTTGGTCAGATTGATGGTGATCTCCAGCTCGCCGTAGGGGGTGGCGGTGTTCCACTGGATGTTCTTGGCGATCTGGGCAGTGCGGATATAGTTCGTTACTACGCAGAAATCATAGAACCAGTCGGTAGCAGCCTTGGCGCCCTTTTTCACGTACAGCTTATGGAACTTTTTGCAGACTTCGCTCTCGCGGGGCATCAGAGCCCCCATCAGGCGGGTCTCGAAGTTGATGCGGTACTGGGGCACAGCACCGTCAAACAGTTCCTTGCGGGCAGCCAGTTCCACCATTTCGTCCAGCAGGGCGGCGGGGGTTGCCGGGTCCTCCTTCGGCGGTTTGGTCTCGCTGGGGGCGGCCAGCTGCAGCAGATCCAGCAGCGTGTTGCGGGCCACCAGCTCGTCCAGTTCTTTGATCAGCTTATGCTTACGCCCGAAGCGCAGCAGGCGCTCCACGTCCAGTGCAAGGCGCGCGTCGCGCTGCTCCGGCGTCAGGGTGGTGCAGTCAAAATCGTTCTTTGCCATGATACAAGCCCTCCTGTAGCGGTGTGTTTTGTGTTCCGTTGTATTTACCATACCGCTTTTTCCTCTCGTTTTCCATGGCGCTGTGTGCCAAGGTTTTGCAGTTTTTGACCAAACTGCGATTTGCACCGCGCAATTTTCTGTCTCTATTGTCGCATTTTGGCGCTGGGTTGTCAATAATTTGTTTTTATGTATGAGGCTGGCACAACGGAAAAACCCGGCACTGCAATGCCGGGTCTTTTCTATAAGATATAGGGCAACACCGCACAATTCCCGCTTTACAGCTTAAGCACCGCTGCTGCGGCTGCGAAGCACAATCTGCGTTGCAAAAATGCTCGATAATACACAAAGTATTATCTGCGCTTTTTGCTTAGCAGCTTGTACTTCTCGCTCGCCGCATCGGCACTTAGAATTGTGCGGTATTGCCATAGTTGTAGCGTAAAGGTTCCTTGAGGGGAGTCCCTCTTTACTCTACAAGCCGGAATTGATCGCTATATTCCGCTCTTGCGTTATACTCGCTTATAAATAATTGGTTCGTCATATCCAAAAGTTTTCTTTCCATTAACTTCCATGCTTTCAGATACTTCTAGGCAACTATCCGAAAACTTTTCCCAGAGCTTAAATGTCATTACTGGTGAGAACCGGCTTACACTGCCGCCTTCCCAGATTCCATCCTTTTCATGGTAGATCGCCGGAGTAAATTTTTCGGATTTTTTCAATTCAGCATAATCAACATTTTTCATAGAACTATATGAAAATGTACTCTTATCTTCTCCTTCAGGTATTTCATAAGAAGACAATACAATTTCATCTTCTTCCTCTGTAATCAGGAAAAGATGTGGTGAAGCATGGCGTTTTCCATTTGTCTCATAGTAGCTTTCTTCAACAACAAATTTACCGTTAAAATCTTTAGGAAGATTCAAAATTTTTCCATTGCAGATTGTATTAATGTGTTCTGCATAAGGATATATTTTTCCATCCTTCTGCATCTTATCAAACTGCTCTTTGTTATTAAAGTGTCCCGTCATCATATCAACAAAATTATCAAGTTTCACCATGTTTTTTACCTCCGCAAGCATCGATTTATCCACTACACAGTATACGCGGTTTTCCACGTCTTATCAATAAAAGCAGCCGCCCGGGCTAGCCGGGTGGCTGGGTGGGGTATGATTTACAGCTTACTTTTTCAGGTCGCTGAACAGGTCTTTTTCGTACACACCGTCGGCGACGAGCTTGGCGAAGCTGTCAATGACGATTTGCTTGTCCTCAGCATAGGTGACGCCAAACCACTTATCGTGGGTAGGCAGGACCTTAACGCTGACCTTGTCGGCGTGCAGCAGCTCGTCGATGTAGATGGGCAGCAGATACTCGGCTTTCAGCGGGTTGGCGGGGGCGGCTTTCTCGAAGAACTCCACAAAGCCGGCGTCCAGCAGGTCGACGAACTCAGGCGTCAGGCCCCACATATTCATCGAGACAAGGCTCTCAACGTCGATGGTCTTTCCGCCGGCAGCTGCACCCTCGGCAGTTTTCTCAATGCCGCTGGTCTCCAGCACGCCGGTCAGGTAATGCTGGTCGTTCATCTGGCAGATACCGCGGGTGACAGCGCCGTTATCGCTCAGGGTGTTTTTCAGCACGAAACCGGCCATGCTCAGCTTGCCCGGCTCGGCGGGGGTGTAGCCCTGCAAGAAGCTGTGCAGCTGCACAAAAGCTTCCTTACCGTAGTAGTCGTCGGCGTTGATGACGGCGAACGGCTCCTTGATGATGCCCTTGCAGGCCAGCACGGCCTGGCCGGTGCCCCAGGGTTTGGAGCGACCCTCGGGCACACTGTAACCCTCGGGCACATTTTCCAGTGCCTGAAACGCATAGTCGATCTCGACACCCAGGTCGGCGCAGATCTTCTCGATGCGGTCTCCGATGGCCTCTTTAAAGGCTTCCTCGATATCGTGGCGGATGATAAAGACGATCTTGTCAAAGCCAGCTTCGATGGCGTCGTGGATCGAGTAATCCATGATGATCTCGCCGTTGGGGCCGACTGCGGCCAGCTGTTTGATGCCGCCGCCGAAACGGGAGCCGATACCGGCCGCCATAATAACCAGAGCTGTTTTCATGAGTTTCCTCCTAAATTATCGCTGGGGTGCGTACCCGGCGTTGTAACCTTTTATCTTCCTTACTTTTCAACATCCTGCGGGCAGTTTATGCACCCGCCATGGTCATAAGATACTGAATCGCGCTGGGGCCTGCCATGTAGAGGATGGCCACCTGCAGCAGGCACATGATGCCAAAGTAGAGCAGCGCCGCCAGCAAATTGGTGCCGCCGCGCTGGACCAGCAGCTCGGTGCGGCCGTCGCCCTCGGGGCATGCCATGTAGATCTCCTCGATCTGCGCCTTGCTACTGTCGTGGTACCAGGACACGGCAAACATGCCCAAAATCACCTTGAACGCCCAGATGCCGATCTCGCCGATGGTGTAGGCGGCGGGCAGCCAGCCAAGCGGCAGGCTGCCGAAGAAGGTGGGGTTGAAGGTGGCAATGATCGACATAAAGCCGGGGATGCTCAGCACGACCATGACCAGCGTGGCCAGCAGGCCCTGCTTCCACATTTTGCGGTAGAACAGGTAGGCCGGGCCAAACAGAAACGCCGAAAGCGAAAGGGTGACTTTCTGCTTTGTCTCGCTCATGCGGAAAAACTGCATCAGGTAGTACATCGGGCTGCGGCCCACAAAGGCGGCCCAGTCCTTGGCCTTGATGCCCTCGATGGGGTCCTCGGGGCCGATCTCCCGCCGCTGGATGCCGTCCGGGCCTGCGGAGTAGGTGTCGATGCGGGGGCCGGGGGCAGCGCGGTCATTGCGGGGGGCACCGCCAGGGTTTACATCGCCGGGGTTGCGGGCGTAGATGGGAACCTGATCCTGCGGTTTTTGCGGAGCCGCGCCGGAGGCTTCCTCGCCTGCTTTGGGCAACGGGCAGCCGCAATGGCTACACCGCACCGCGCCGGGGGTGTTGTGGGTGCCACAGTTGGGGCAGGTCGCCGCATGAGCGGCTTCGGCCGCACCCGCGCCAACTTCGGGTTTCCATTCAAACCCGGCCGCATGCTCGGACTGGTGCATGCAGGCGCCGACCTTCTGCCAGCAGGCCCGGTGGTAGGGGGTGCCGCAATCGGGGCAGACGACAATATCGTCATTATCCGTAAATTCCTGTTCACAAACAGGACAGTGGTTGCCAGTGTAACGTGCCATGAAATTTTATCCTCCCAGTAACATAAAGACATTATACCGCACCAATAAGATAAATGCAAAGAACTTTTTATGAAGTTTAGCAGTTTTGGGGCGGATATTGCTAATAGTTATGGCTAACTGCACTGCGTAATGCCTCCCTCTGCGAGGGTGGTGCCCCGAAGGGGCGGAGGGAGAGACGATCTCTTTACCGTTTCTTTATTTCAGGCTCCCTCCCCCACCCGCTCCGCGGGAGCCGCCTCTCAGAAAGGGCCTTTTATGCCATCCTGCCCAACCTCCGAAATCCCTCTTTACAACGCCCCTTATTTGGTTTATACTATTATTATGTAGTTTTATGCCAACCTGACAAAACCGAGGGGTAACGATATGATCACCATTGACGAATTAAAAGCAAAACTCGGGGGGATGAAAACCTCTGTAGATGACCTGCGCGATGCACTTTCTATCGAAGCCAGCGAGAAGCGTCTGGCCGAGCTGGAGCATCAGATGACTCTGCCCGGCTTTTACGATGACCAGGCCCGCAGCCAGAAGATCATCAGCGAGATGGGCGAAGTGAAAAACAAACTGGAGCGCTTCGGCAAGCTGAAGACCCAGTACGAGGAAGCCGAGACCCTGCTGGAGATGATCGAGGAAGAGAATGATCCGGCCCTGGCCGCTGAGGGCGAGGAAGCCGTGGAGGGTGTGGAAAAATCCATCGACGAGCTGCAGCTGATGACGATGCTGAACGGCGAGTACGACCACAGCAACGCCATCCTGACCTTCCACGCCGGCACCGGCGGCACCGAGGCCCAGGACTGGGCCGAAATGCTGATGCGCATGTACACCCGCTGGGCCGAAGCCCACGGTTACAGCGTGGAGGTGCTGGACGTGCTGGACGGCGACGAAGCCGGCATCAAGTCCGCCTCGATGATGGTCAAGGGCGCCAACGCCTACGGCATGCTCAAGAGTGAGCACGGCGTCCACCGCCTGGTGCGCGTCAGCCCGTTCGACTCTCAGGCCCGCCGCCAGACCAGCTTCTCCAGCCTGGAAGTTATGCCCGAGCTGGACAACAACATCAACATCGAGATCAACCCGGCCGACATTGAGATGCAGGTCTACCGCTCCTCCGGTGCCGGCGGCCAGCACATCAACAAGACTTCCTCCGCCGTCCGTCTGATCCACAAGCCCACCGGCATCGTGACCAGCTGCCAGACCCAGCGCAGCCAGCTGCAGAACCGCGAGTACGCTATGGAAATGATGAAGGCCAAGCTGTACCAGATCGCGCTGCAGCAGCATAAGGACAAGATCGACGACATCAAGGGCGTGCAGAACGAGATTGCCTGGGGCCACCAGATCCGCAGCTACGTCTTTATGCCCTACACGCTGGTCAAGGACAACCGCACCGGCTACGAGAGCAGCAACGTACAGGCTGTCATGGACGGCGACCTGGACGGCTTCATCTTTGCCTACCTGAAGGCGGCCTCCCGCGGCGAACTGAAGGAAGATTGATATGAATGACCGTTTTATCCGGCTGTCCATCTCGCTGGCCCGGCTGCAAAAGGTCATCCAGCGCATCAAGGCGAGCGGCATGAGCCGCATTGAGCTGAAGGCCGGGCACACGTTGGTGCTCTGCCGGCTGGCCGCCGCGTCGGAGGGCCTGCACTTTTCGGAGCTGACAGAACGGTGCGGTCTGGACCCGGCCATGATCTCCCGCGTGCTGGCAGAACTGGTGCGCAGCGGCCTGGTGGAAAAGCGCGCCGAGAGCGGCAAGTACAATGCCCTCTACCTGCTGACCAACGCAGGCCATGACCGCGCCGCCCGCGTGGGGGCTGTTGTGGCCGACGTAGAGCGCCGCGCCGACGAGGGGATAGACCCAGACGATTTAGCGACATTTTATAAGGTGCTCGACCAGCTGACGAGGAATCTTGAGGCTGTCGATGCCGACCCGGCGGAGGCGTTTGAACCGCTGGAAATTCAATAATGTACAAAACTGCCCGGCTGCCCCAAAATGAGATGCACTCCGTCAAGTAGACAGTAAAAATAATATAAGATTTCATTCGCCGTTTCGACAAAGGAACGGCGAATTTTTTGTGTAATTCGTTGGTTAAGCTGCCCGATTCATAGCACAGGCATGAGCCTGCATCGGTGTCTGAATGAACAGACGGTGCTGGTAACGGCGGTTGTTGTAGTAATCTATGTAGTCTTCAATGGTTGAAACCAACCGTTCCCGGCTGGTGAATGTCTGTCCATAATAGCACTCACGCTTCAAGATTCCCCAGAAGCCCTCCATCGGGCCATTGTCAATACAGCGGCCAACACGGGACATACTTTGCGTCATTCCGGCATCCAACAGCTTCTTGTGGAAGGTTCTGCTGGTGTACTGGAATCCTCGATCACTGTGGAACAGAGGGTGTGCATCTGGATTTTCCAAAATGGCTTTATCCAGGGTATCAAAAACAAGCTTATTGTCATTCCGGTCACGAATGACATAACTGACGATTCTCCTGTCACACAGGTCAAGGATGGCACTCAGATAGAGTTTGTGGACGATCGGACCTTCATACCACTTAAACTCTGTCACATCGGTCAGCCACTTTTCATTTGGCCTTCCTGCCCAGAACTCCCGGTGCAGAAGATTCTGTGTTGTTACCTGTGGGTCGAAAGCGTTTTTGGTGCAGCCCTGCTTCCTGAACTTCACCGTTGACTGGATATGAAGAACTCGGCAGAAATGCAGGACACGCTTGTTGCTGGTACAGATATTGTAGTCTTTTTCCAGATCATCCCGGATTCGGCGATGTCCTTTATCCGGATGCTCCTTGTAAATCTCTTGAATTGCCGTTGAAATCTTCTCGTTTTCGAGTTCATGGCTGCTTTTGGGATGCTTTAGCCATTTGTAATAAGACGAACGAGCAATATGTACCAGTGGGCAGAGATCACGGACAGTATAGCCTTTTTCATTATGCAGTTCTTTTACCGTCTGATAGCAAAGAAACAGTCTGGTCAGATTCAGCGATTCCCCCTCTCCAGCTCCTGTAATTTTTTTAGTACGTCAATCTCCATCTGAGAGAGATAAAGCTGCCGCTTTAAGGTTGCATTTTCCAATCGTAGCCGTTCTTCTTCCGTCTGCGGTTTGTAATCCTTCTTGTGCCGTCCTCGCCGGTCTTTCAGGGCATCTTCGCCGTCTTTCTTATACTTCTGTACCCATGTGTAGATCTGCTGATAACCAACTTTGTACTTTTCAGAAATCTCGGTGTAGTTATATCCGTTCTTGATGCACTCTTTCACAAATGCGATTCGTTCCTCGTAAGTTGTCTTTCTCCCTTTGGTCATACGGCTGCCTCCTGTGTAGCATTTTAGTTCCTTATGACCATTATACATCTTTATCCAGTTTCGTAACTGACGAGTTGACCGGATTTTATATTTTCTGCATATTTCCCGAAGTGAACCTTTTCCACTCAAGTAATCACTTACCGCTTGATATTTCAATTCTACCGAATAGCTTTTTTCCTTTCTTGACATGAAAATACCCCCAGAGTATTCAGAGTTTTGTTTTTTCTCTGTCTACTCTAGGGGTAGCATATCATTGCTGCATAGATACTCAGATGTTCTTTTTTCATGGTTTCTACGACCATTTTCTTGAACTCCGGCGTATATCGTTTGTTTGGTACTCCTTTTGGCATAGCAAAACACCCCACTTGTTAGATAGTATATCATACTGTCTAACAAATGGGGTGCTGTTCATGTATCTGCAATTCGGGACTTTTTGTTTTATTTTGCCCCATTTTGTACATTTTCCTGAAAATGTACACGGTTTGATGGGTCAGACAAAAAAAGCGCACACCCCTCGGTGTGCGCTCGGATTTCACGTCTGCGTCGATTCCCGCAGGCTTACCTGGTAACCCAACTCCATGCGGGTTTCAACAGGCTGCCCCTGCAAGGCGCAAAGCAGCTGCTGCGTTGCTTTTAAGCCAAGGATATCCGCATTAAACTGCACGGCGGAGATGGGCGGCACGGTCTTGACCAGATTCTCATTATCATACAGCGACGCCAGCCGGATATCCTGCGGCACGCGCAGGTTCAGCTGCTTGAGCATATTCAGCGTCAGCTGTGCCAGCCGTTCGTCCATGCACAGGATGCAATCTGCCCCGCGCTCTACAGCCTGCTGCACAGCCTCCATGCGCAAATCGTCGCTTTCCAGCTCCAAAAACAGCAGGTTTTCGTCAATTTTTTGCCCCATCTTGACATAAGCCTGCCGGAAGCCCTCCAATCGGGATTGGTTGACGGTGTACAGCATACTGCCGCCCAGCAGCGCGATATGCTTCATGCCCTTCATCAGCAGCAGACTGGTCATCTCACGGCAGCCGCCCACCTGGTCATGGTCAACGGAAAGTACCTGATCGTCCTCCGGCTGACCGATGGCGACAAACGGCACCTTGCGCGCCTTCAGCAGCGGGATCAAGGGGTCACGCTCCAGTGTGCGGGTCAAGATCAGACCATCGATTTTGCGGTTATCCAGCAGTCGCTCCACAGGACGGGTTTCGTTTTCGTCCACCAGCGTCAGCAGGACATCGTAGTCGGAATCCCCGGCAACCTGATAGACAGAGCGCATCACCTTGCGCAAAAAGGGCAGCTCAAAGTCGGAAAATTGCGTGGAAATCACCAGCGAAATATTGTAGGAGCAGCGCTTCACCAGCCCGCGCGCCATCATACTGGGGGTATAGTTATGCTCTTTTACATAGTCCAGCACGCGTTGGCGGGTTGCTGCGCTGATGCGCCCGTTGCCGGATATGGCACGGGACACGGTTGTCTTGGATACGCCAAGCGCCTGCGCGATTTGCGTGATATCGATTGGGTTGTCGTTCTTCGGCAAAGGTGGCATGGTTTCTCATCTCCGATATGTATTTACTATTATCATAATCGTTTTTTGCCGAATCGTCAATCATTTCTTGCGTAAAGCTTCCCCTTGCACAGCCCTCACACCGTTCGTCTGCACAGTTTTTTGCGTAATTTACGGCACAGGGTCTGTATCTCCTGCGCGGTTTCGGCGGTGCATGGATCGGGCGCAAACTGTGCCGCCTGTACGGCATCCAGCAGGTGCTGCACGGTTTCGAGGTCCGTCTGCGGGCAATGCGTTTGCAGAAATTCCGCAAATGCCGCTTCGTCAGAGGACACCTCCGCCGCCAGCCCACAGCGCCGCATCTTGCGATGGAGCGCACAAAATTCTGCCTGTACGGTCTGCAAAGGTGTGCGCCTTGCACGGCGCAGAAGTGCCAAGGCCAAGACGAGCAGCAGCAAAACCGTAGGCAGCACCCACAAAAGCGGGACGCTTTGCGGCGTTTCGGCAGGGGAGTCGGCCTCCTGCCGCGCGAGCAGGGGTTTATCACTGTCTGCGGCATTTTGCCCTGCCTGTGCGGCATCGGCGGCAAGCTCGCCCTCGGTCAGTTCGGCTGTCATACCGGGGGTGACCTCCAGCGGCGTCCAGCCCTGCCCGGAAAGGTAAATCTCTGCCCAGGCGTGGGCGTTATCGTCCTGCAAAACGGCACGGCAGCTGCCGTCGCCCGCAGCGGTAAACAGACTTTGCGGTGCGGCGTAGCCTACCACATATCGGGCGGGCAGCCCCACCATGCGGCACAGCAGCACCGCTGCCGAGGCAAACTGTGTGCTGCTGCCCGCGTGGCTCTCGCTCAGGAAATACAGCAGCGGGTCGGTGTCGTCGGGTGTCTCGGCGTCCGCGCTGTAACGGCAGTGCTCGTTCAGCCAGCTGCGCACCAGTGCGCGTCGGCCATCGATGTCATCATCCCTGAGTTTGCGCTCCTTCACCAGCGCAGCCAGTTCCTTGTCTATGGCATCGTACCCGGCACCGTCGGGCACATCCAGGCAGCGCACACGAACATACGCGGCGTAGGCGCTTTCCAGACGGTCCAGCACCCCCGCGTCATCATCGTCACGGGCCGCCAGCAGCTCCTCCGCCTGTTTGCGCGGAAAATAGTAGAACATATCGTCCTGCACGGTCTGCCCCGCTATGGCTCCGTCGCCGTCCGGCGTGTAGTAGTCGTTAAAATATGCGTTGTACGGCGCAAACGTGTAGGCATCGTTTGCATGCAGACGCTGTACGGTCATTTGCTGCGGCTGTGCGCCGCTGTATGCCGCGCGCAAAAACGGCAGGTTCGCAATGGCAAGCCGCCCGTCGCCGTCGGTTTTCCAGTTTGCTGCGGCACTGTCGAAGGCGGCGGCATTCCCTGCCTGCCAGCTTGTGCCGTCATAGTCCACGCCGACAAAACCGCGCAGGTAGACGGTCTCCTCCGGCTTGGCGTCGGTCGTGACCATTATATCCTCCAGCCCCGTCAGCGCCAGGCCGTCGCCCCGTGTCAGGCTGCCGTCCTCCACGCCGCCCGCAGCAGCGCTGACATGGAAATTCAGTGCCCCGCCGCTGATTTTCGGCAGCCACTCGATCGCCGCGCTCAGCCCGGCCGCGCAGACTTTGTCGGTCACAGGCTGCAGCGCGTTCAAGGGCAGCATCAGCACGGGGCGCAGTGCCAGGGCAGGCAAAAACAGCACCGCGCAAATGGCGGCCATGCCGACACCGGCCAGCCTTTGGTTTGTGCGGTGGGTCTGCAGGTTGGCGGCATAGACAGCGGAATCCTTGCCGCGCCACAGCCGTTTGCGCACCAGCGACCGCGCCGCCGCACAGCTTCCCAACCAGCCCGGCAAAAGCAGCAGCCAGCCCAAAACGGCACGGCCCGTCCCCGCCAACAGCGTGAACACCACAATCGGCAGAAACACCGCCCCCAGCAGCAGCACGTCGGTGTGGCGGGCTGTCAGCGCGGCCAAAAACATTGTAAACGGCACTGCCGTCAGCAGCGCAAACAGGCCCATCTGCGCCGAAACCGGCGAGGCGGACACCACAAAATTTGCGTTGAAGCGTGTATTCAAGCACAGCCTGACGGCATCCGCGCACTGTGCCGCACCGGCCAAAAACGGCTGCTGCACGGCAAACAGCAGCACTAGATACCCCACGGCCAGCGCCAGTGCCGCGCCGTAACGGCCCGCCTTGGAAAGCGGGACGCGGTGCAGTGCCGGCCACGCCGCACATAGTGCCGCCACGCCAAGCCACACCCAAATCGGCAATGCCAGTGCAAACGCACCGTTCAGTGCCGTCAGTAAGCCCAAGGCCAGCAGCTCCGAAATCAGCAGATCCGCCGCCGTTTCCGCCATGGGGTGGGCAGCGGCCTTGGTGCGGGGCAGCAGCACACGGTCCACAAATACCAGCCCCGTAGCGGGGTCGTATTCGGGCGATTTCAAAACGCTTGTCAAAGCACAGGTTGAGAATCCCGTAAA